>SXGT01731131.1_pt1 | contig 13297 bp, 11 predicted proteins | sample 3176221 | NCBI WGS metagenome assembly SXGT01 (sample SAMN11356862, study PRJNA531348) | freshwater metagenome | isolation source: freshwater sample F1-120 | place: China: Fuxian Lake, Yuxi | collected 2017-12-25
GCGGGCTTCACTTCGGGGCGCGAGGTGCCGATGCCCGATGGGTGAGGCGATCCCGGGCTGGGTTGAGCGCGCTGGCACTGTTGCTGCCGATGCTGCTGGTGATCGCGGGCTCGTTCGCGTGGCTGTTCGGCACCTGGCAGAGCGAACAACGCGATACCGCCCGCCTTGCCCGCGACACCGTTGCGGCCGATCTGTTGCAGAACACCCAGGGCCAGTTCGCGCTCGAGCTGCCGTACCTGGCCGCGCTCGGCGTGTTCGACGAACCCTGGCCGGCCGTGCTCGAGTTCCAGGAAACGACGGTCGCACAACTCGACGAGCAGTTCACCCGCGAGGAACTCATCGACATCGCGCGCCGCGCCGACCGCGACGCGGGTCGTTCGTACCGTTCGCTCGAACGCGCCGGCATCCGGGCGGCCGCGCCCGTCCGCGACGCGTTGATCGACTCCCCCGACCTCTACCGTCGCCTCGAAGACGGCGAGACCCCGAAGCTCGATGCCCGCCGGTACGGCGACGCCTGGGACTGGTTGCTCGCGCGCTCGCAGGACGCGCAGGACCGGGCCGACAGCGCGCAGCGCGCGCTCGTCGCCAAGGCCTCCGATCAGACACCGCCGTGGCGGCACCCGATCGTGCTCGGCATCGGTCTCGGCGTGTTCGCGCTCGGCGTCGCGATCGCGTTCGCGTTCCGGATGCTCGTCGCTCGCGCCCTGAGCCGCACCGAAGGTGAGCGCGACCGCCTCGCGGAGCAGACCACCCGGCTGCGCTCGCTCATCGAGGCGGTCCGCGACTTCACGTCGATTCTCGACGCCGACGCGCTCGGCGACCGGATCGTGCAGCAGGCCAAGCTCACCGTCCACGGCGATTTCTCGGCACTGTTCGGTGTCGCGGGAACCGGGCTCGTGCCGATCGCGGCGACCGGGGTCGAAGCCGAATGTAGCGAGGCGGGCGGTGTGCTCGCGCGGGTGATCGCCGGTGCGCACGCGGCACGGGCCGTCGTACCGGGCGAACCGGGGTTGCGACTCGGCGCGCCGGCCGGCATCGTCGCGGCGCCGCTCGCGTCGCACGGTCGGGTGGTCGCGGTGTTGGTTGCCGGTCGCAGCGATGCCGCCCTGGCGACCGACGACGACGAGACCGCGCTGACGCTCCTGGCAACGTGCGCGGCCCCGGCACTCGAGTCGGCGCGTGAACATGGCGACGTCACGATGCTCGCGACCATCGACCCGCTCACCGGTCTCCACAACAAGCGACGACTCGAGACCGACCTCACCGCGACGCTCCAGAGCGCGGTCCGCGCGCAGCGGGCGACGTCGCTGATGATGATCGACGTCGACCACTTCAAACGCTTCAACGACACGCATGGTCATCCCGCCGGCGACCGTGCGCTGCGTCGGATCTCCGGCGTCGTTCGGGCGTGCGTGCGCGAGCACGACACGGTGTACCGGTTCGGGGGCGAGGAGCTCTGCGTGTTGCTGCCGGGCGCGCAACTCCAGGACGCACTCGTGATCGCGGAGCGCATTCGCGCGGCGGTCTCCGTCGACGCCGGCCACGACGACGCCGCGGTCACCGTGTCGATCGGGGTGGCGCACACGCTCGACGCCGACGAGGCCGAACTCGTGCGCCGTGCCGACGAGGCGCTCTACGCGGCCAAGCACGCCGGCCGGAATCGGGTCGAGCACGCCCCGGCGTGATCGCCATCAACACGAGCACGCCCCGGCGTGATCGTGGGGAGCGTCAGTCCTGCGGCGATATCCCGAAGTGCTTGGCCAGGAGCTGGGTGACGAGGTTGTTCGTCTCCATCGAGCCGAGTTCAGCGGCGGGTGCGCCGTGCGCGATGTTGCTCTGGATGACGCGTGCCATGATCCCGGCGAACCACACCATCGTGAACACCGTGTAGTACTCGAGGTGTTCGGCGCGCCGACCGACGCGTGCTTCCCATCGAGCGATCGACTCCTCGTCGCTCGGGATGCCGTCGAGCTTGGGGATTCCGATGCCTTCGGTGAAGTGCCGATCGAAGAAGAGGAACCAGGCGAGGTCGAATTCCGGGTTCCCGGCGCGCGCCATCTCCCAGTCGAAGACGGCACGAACCTCGAAGTGTTCGTCGAACATGAGGTTGCCGAGGCGCGCGTCGCCCCAGCAGAAGCCGACGAGGTGGTCGTCGTCGGGCCGGTTGGCGGCGAGCCATTCCCAGGCGTGATCGACGACCGGCATGGGCTTGCGACGCGCCCACTCGTAGTACTCGCGCTGCCAGCGCACGAGTTGTTCTTGTCCGAGGCGTCCGTAGTCGGTGCGGTCGAGTTCGTGGAGGCCCGCGGCGCGCCAGTCGAACGCCGCGATCTCCGCGAGCGTGTCGATGCCGGAGAGCCACATCGTGCGCCGCTGCGCGGGTGTCGCGTCGGTAACCCAACCACCGAGTGTGTAGGGCGGGTTGTCGGCCGGGATGCGTCCGTCGAGTCGTTCCATCGCGAAGAACGGTGCGCCGAGGACGGCATCGTCGTCTTCGAGCCAGAACACCTCGGGCACTTTCACCGCGGAGCGATCGCGCACGGCGCGCATGATGCGGTATTGGAGCCCGATCTCGTACTTCTCGAAGACGGCCTCGCCGATCGGCGCGGCGCGCACGACGTAGCCCTGCCGCCGAGGGGTACCCGACTCGTTCCAGGTGGCGTCGAAGATGATGGTGTCGGAGGAGAAACCCGAAACCTCCGACGCTCCGGCGACCTCGATCTCGATGCCGGTCGCGGCGGGGAGCTTGCCTCCGAGCCAGGCTGCGAGCGCGGCCTTGGTCGTCTCGGGGTCGCGCTGTTGGATGATCGCCACGGCGCGCACCGTAGCAATCGGTGGTATCGGCCCGGAACTCGCCGGCCGGAACTCGTCTCGCCCGAACCGGCGCGCACCATAACCTCCGCGCATGTCCGTCCCCGAGGGTGACCTGCTCCGCGACACGACGCTGCTCCCCGACCCCGATGTCGCGGGTCGCTACCACGGCACGATCTCGGAGGCATGGAAGGTCATGTATGCGTTCGGCGGCGTGTCGATGACTGCGTGTCTCCGAGCCATGCAGCAACACCTCGGCCGACCCGATCTCGATCTCGTCACCGCCAACGCGATCTTCTGTGCGCCGGTTCCGTGCGGTCCGATCACGGTCGACGTCCAGGTGCTGCGCGACGGTCGTGGCGTGTCGCAAGTCGCGTGCGACCTGCGCGTGGCCGGTTCCGACACGATCGCGCTGCGTACCCATGGCGTGTTCGGTTCCGCGTATCCGAGCGAGCACCACTTCGTCGATGTGCAGTTTCCGACCGACATCGCGATGCCCGACGACTGTCCGCCGCCACCGCCACCGCATGCCGACAATCCGTGGCCCGAGATCAACTTCCACTCCCAGACGGATTGGCGGCCGGCACTGGCGCGCTTCTGGCAGCAACGCGACACCTGGGAGCGGGGTCCGGCCCGCTTCGCCGCGTGGACACGCCTCCTCGCCGAGCCACGCCTCGCCGACGGCAGCTACGACCCCCTCGCGCTCGCCGTCCCCGCCGACTCGATCGGAGCGGCGATCGGCGCCGGCCTCGGACCAGGTGCGGGACCCTGGATGACGCTCTCGCTCGAGATCGGACTGCGGTTCCTCGCGACACCCGCGGCCACGCCGGCCTGGGTGCTCCAGGACATGACGGCGTGGCAGTGCGGCAACGGATACGCGACCGGACCGACGCACCTGTGGGACATCGAGGGCAACCTCCTCGCGATCGCGCAGCAGACCGCGCACCTGCGCGAGTTCCCCGGGCGCTGATCCGACCGCCGCGCCGCACCCCGAACTGTGACCGATTTCACGACAGGCCCCTTCGGCGCGCACCTCTAGGGTGCGCAGGTGCGGTGTGCGGTGCCGCGCAGGGGGAGGCGGTGCCATGACGCCCGAAACACACGAGACACACGGGGCGGGTGAGGCGCCGGGTACCGGCTACCTGCCGCCGATGCTGAACCCGTTCGACCCCGGGTTCCACGACGATCCGTACGCGCAGTATCGGGCCGTGCGCGAGACCGATCCGGTGCACCTCACGCCGCTCGGCGCGTGGGCGCTGTTCCGTCACGCCGACATCAACCGCGTGCTGCGCGACCCACGGCTCTCGGTCGAGGAGCGCTACGCGAACCCGCTGATGCGACCCGACGCCGAGATCGCCGCGCTCAACGAGCAGCGCGGCGACCGCGGCACGCGTTCGATGCTCGATCTCGATCCACCCGACCATCACCGACTGCGGCGGCTCGTCGCCAAGACCTTCACCCCGCGCATGGTCGAAGAGCTGCGGCCGCGTGTCATCGAACTCGTCGACACGATCCTCGACGAAGCCGCCGTGCGCGGCGGGATCGACGTCATCACAGATTTCGCGTTCCCCTTGCCGTTCGCGGTGATCTCGGAGATGCTCGGCATCCCCGACCACGGCCAGCGCGACCAACTCCGCGACTGGTCGGGCGCGATCGTCAAGACGTTCGATCCCATCATCTCGGTCGAGGAGGTCGCGGCTGCGATCGATTCGGGCGACTCGATGTTCGAGTACCTCACCGACGTCATCGCGTGGAAGCGGGCGAATCCCGCCGACGACCTGCTCTCCGCGTTGATCGCGGCCGAAGACGACGGCGACCGGCTCACCGAGGAGGAGCTCATCAGCACCGCGATGTTGTTGTTCATCGCGGGCCACGAGACGACGGTCAACCTCATCGGCAACGGCGTGCTCGCGCTGTTGCGCAACCCCGGCGAGCTCGCGCGGCTCCAAGAGCGCCCCGAGATCATCGACAACGCCGTCGACGAGCTCCTCCGGTTCGATGCGCCGGTGCAGTTCAGTCGACGGATCACGATCGACGACTACGAGATCGCCGGCCAGGGTTCCGAGACCCGCGTCATCCCCGCGGGCACGTTCGTGATGCTCTGTCTCGGATCCGGAAACCACGACCCCGCGGTGTTCGGCCCGACGTCGGAGACCCTCGACCTCACGCGCGAGAACGCGCGCGACCTGTTGTCGTTCGGCGGCGGCTTCCACCACTGCCTCGGCAACGCCCTCGCTCGGATGGAGGGCCAAGAAGCCATCGGCAGGTTCGTCGCGCGCGTCCCCGGGCTCGAGTTGATCGACGAGCAGCAGCAGTGGAACGGTCGATTCGTACTCCGCGGTCTCGCCACGCTGCCCGTCAAACTCTGAGCCGAACCGAGCCGCCCGTCCGCGAACCGGGTCGCCGCGGCAGCGACACGAGCGACCGCTTGTCGGTACGCTGCCCCGATGACCCCCCGCCGTCGGCTCCTCGTCGCTTCGACCTTCGTGGTCGCGGCACTCCTCTCCGTCGCGCCGCCGACGGCCGCGGCCCCACGGGCCTCGGCCACGGGATCGGCCGTCGGGGCGACGAGCGGCGACGCGCACCGGGTGATCGTCACCTACCGCCAGGCCGAGACGCGCAACCGTGTCGCGCGCGCCGAGGTCGAGCGACGGATCGGTCGTCAGGTAGCCGCCGTCTCGCGCCGCTACCAGTTCGCTCCCGCGATCGTGGTCGAGGCCGATGCTGCCCAGATCGCCCGACTCGCCGCCGATCCCGCGGTCGTCTCGATCGTCGACGACGCGCCGATGGCGGCGACCGACGCGGAGAGCACACCGCTCGTCGGCGCGTCGGCGTCGGCCGCGGCCGGGTTCGACGGAACCGGCACCGCCGTCGCCATCCTCGACACGGGGGTCGAGGGCGGCCACCCGTTGCTCGCCGGCAAGGTCGTCGCCGAGGCGTGCTTCGCGCTCACCGGGTCGTGCCCGAACGGCCAGACGAGTCAGGTCGGAGCGGGAAGTGCAGTGCCGTGTGACTACGCCCCGCGGGGGTGTCGTCACGGCACGCACGTCGCAGGGATCGCCGCGGGTCGCCACACCGACGATCTCGCGTTCGACGGTGTCGCTCCGGGTGCCGACATCGTCGCGATCCAGGTGTTCACCAAGGTCGAGGGCGATGTCTGTTTCGCGCTCGGTCAGGGTGAGAGCCCATGCACCTTGAGCTTCCCGTCGGACCAGATCTCCGCGCTCGAGTTGGTCGCGTATCTGTCGCTGTTCCACGACATCGCCTCCGCGAACATGAGCATCGGTGGCGGTCTCAGCGAGACGGCGTGCGATGCCTGGCCGCTCAAGCCGATCATCGACGCGTTGCGCACTCTCGATGTCGCCACGGTGATCGCGGCCGGCAACGACGGGTCGTCGACCTCGGTCAGCAGCCCCGGCTGCATCTCCACCGCGGTCACGGTCGGCGCGACGACCAAGACCGACGCGTTCGCGGGCTTCACGAACTCCAACCCGATCGTCGACCTCGTGGCGCCGGGCGTGTCGATCAACTCGTCGATTCCCGGCGGGGCGACCGCGTTCTTCAACGGCACGTCGATGGCCGCGCCGCACGTGGCGGGCGCGTTCGCGCTCGGTCGGCAGCAACACCCGGGTGAGACGATCGACGAACTCCAGGCGCGGCTCGTGAGCCACGGTCCGCTCCTCACCGACGCGCGCAATGGTCTGTCGTTCCATCGCCTCGACGTGCTGAGCGCCTTCCGCCCGATCGAGATCGTCCCTGCCTGGGCGATCGGTACCGACGGCGGGTCAGAGGCGCTGTCGCTCCCGGTCACGTTGAACCGACCGTCGACCCTGCCCGTCACGGTGGTCGCCACCCCGGTCGGGATCACCGCCACCGCCGACGTCGACTACGTGGCCGCGCCCCAAACGGTCACGTTCGACCCTGGCACCACGACCGCCTCGTATCCGCTCGGCCTGCTCGCCGACACGGAGGCCGAAGGGGTCGAGGTCGTGCTCGTCGTGTTCACCTCGCCGACGAACGCTGTCGTCGGCGGCTTCTACGGGCTCGGCATCGTCGTGATCCTCGACGGCGCCTGACCTCCCGCACTGCACTCCCGCGCGGTAGGGCGCCGATGCGACGACGGCCGGATCACGTCAACAGGCCGCGGTGCGAGAGGGAGAGGATGTCCATCGTCAACGCGACGCAGATGTGGAGCGCGGCGCCCCACCAGATCGACCGACTCCGCAACGCGAGCACGCCGAGCACGATCGCTCCCACGATCGCCGCGACGGCTTCGAGCATCGGCTTGCCGTAGTGCAACATGTTGTACGGCACCACCATCACGAACACGGAGAGGGTGCCGAGTCGGGGAGCGAGTCCGTGGACGATGAACCCGCGGAAGAAGAACTCGAGCGCGCAGAACTGCAGCGCGTAGAGCGCCCACCAGCCGAGGAGCGGCCGCCACGACTCGCCCTCCGCGAAGGGAAGGAACGGATAGCGCTCCTGGAACTCCGCGGTCGTGGAGGCGAACGCGATCGCGGGGAGCGCGCACGCGTAGAGCGCCGCGTAGGGAGCGGCGTAACGGATCGACCCGCGCACGCGCACGCCGTGGTCGGCGAGTCGTTCGCGGAGCACGAAGCGGACGACGAGTGCGGCCGGAACCACGTAGCTGGTGATCTGCACGACGGCCCAGAACGTGAGGTCGTTGCGCGCCGCACTCGCCGAGGTCGTCACCGACGCGTGCAGACGGCGGGCGAGCCCGTCGGCGCCGACCGCGTCGAGCGCGGAGACCAGCCAGGCGGGATCGTCGGCCGCGAAGTTGTTGATCGTGAGGGCGACGGCGGCGGTGAGCAGCACGACCACCACGCGACGATCCGCGGGCGACGCGCCGATGACCTCGCGCAGCGCCGGGCGACCGCTGGCAACGGGCTCGACGACGGCCATCGGCGACGAGCCTACGGGCCGGCCGTCGGCGCTCGGCCCATCCGTCGGCGCTCGCCCATCCGTCGGTTGGGCGAGTCGCGGTCCCTGGCGATTCCGTAAACTCCGCCGGTGAGTTCCGACCCTGGCTTCCCCGACGAGCGCGACCCCGGCCCGCGTCCGGGCACGCGCCCCAATGTCTTGTTCATCACCGTCGATCAGTGGCGCGGCGAATGCCTCTCCTCGCTCGGCCATCTGGTCCGTACACCCAACCTCGATGCCCTCGCCGCCGAGGGAGTCCACTTCGCGAACCATTGGGCCCAGGCCGCGCCGTGCGGGCCGAGCCGGGCCTCGATCTACACCGGCATGTACCTCATGAACCATCGCTCGGTGCTGAACGGCACGCCCCTCGACGCCCGCCACACCAACGTGGCGCTCGAGGCTCGGGCACTCGGGTACGACCCGGTGCTGTTCGGCTACACCGACACGAGCATCGATCCGCGCTCGGTCCCATCCGACGATCCCCGGGTCCGGACGTACGAGGGTGTGCTCCCGGGCTTCGACGGCATCGGGCACCTCCCCGAGGGCAACCCGCGTCCATGGCTCGACTGGCTCGTCGCGCAGGGCTACGAGATCGGCGACGACTGGCGCACGTTCGTCGACACCCCGGTCGCGGAGTCACCCGACACCGATCGGTGGGGTCCGCATCGAGCCCCGACGCGATACGCCGCCGAGCACAGCCAGACGGCCTACCTCACCGATCGCGTCATCGAGTACCTCGACGAGCGCAACGATCCGTGGTTCGCCCACGTCTCGTACCTACGGCCGCACCCGCCGTTCTTCGCCCCCGAGCCGTACAACACGATGTACGACCCCGAACTCGTGCCCGCGCCGGTCCGCGCCGCGACACCCGACCTCGACGGCGCGCAACACCCGCTGTTCGCGTTGCTCGTGCGTCACCCGTTCATCGCTGCGCCCACGAACGACGACCACCTCCGCCAGCTGCGCGCCACCTACTTCGGCCTGATGTCCGAAGTCGACCACCATCTCGGACGACTCTTCGCGTGGCTGCGCGCGACGAGACGATGGGACGACACGATCATCGTCGTCGCGTCGGATCACGGCGACCAACTCGGCGACCACCACGTGTTGCACAAGCTCGGTTGGTTCGACGCGAGCTATCACGTCCCGCTGATCGTGCGCGATCCCCGGCCGCGGCTCGACGATGCGCGCGGCCGCGTCGTCCGAGCGCCCACCGAGAACGTCGACATCCTCCCGACGTTGCTCCACCTGCTCGACGCGGAGATCCCGCTCCAGTGCGACGGCCGCTCCTTGGTCCCGTGGCTGCGCGGCGAGGCGCCCGAGCACTGGCGGAACGAGGTGTTCTTCGAGTTCGATTTCCGCGAGCCGGCCGCGCCGTTCATGGAGCAGGCGTTCGGTATCACGATGGAGGACTGCTGCCTCGCCGTCCTGCGCGACGACCACGGCAAGTACGTACATTTCGGCGGCCATCCGACGCTGCCGCCGATCTTCTTCGATCTCGACCGCGACCCCGACCAGCTCTCCAACGTCGCCTCCGATCCGAAGCTCGCGGCGCGCGTCCTCGACTACGCGCAACGCATGCTCGCCTGGCGCATGCGCAACGCCGAGCGCATCCTGACGGGCACCAAGCTCATCCACACGGGCCCGATCTCGCGCCGATCGGGCTCGCCGACGTGAGTCTCGACCCGGTCGCGTTCTTCGGTCTCGAGCGCCTGGACGCCACGCGCTGGCGCATGCCGGTCGTGCGCTCGCTCATCTCGGGCACGGGCGCACTGTTCGGCGGCGCGGGTCTCGGCGCGGGGATCGAGGTCGCCGAGGAGGTGACCGGTCGCCCCGTGACCTGGGCGACCGCGCAATATCTGAACTACGCGCCGGAGGGCTCGACGCTCGACCTCGAGGTCCACGAGGTGGTGCGCGGCAAGCAGGTCAGCCAGGTGCGTGTGATCTGCACCGTCGAGGGTCGCGAAATCATCACGGTGATCGGCGCGTACGGCATGCGTCCCGTGCCGCTCGAAGGACAATGGGCGCAGCGCCCGACCGTGCCGCCCCCCGACGAGTGCCCGCCCCGACCGATGATGGACCACCACGAAGGCACGATCTCGTCACGCATGGAGATGCTGCTCGCCGACGCGCGTCCGCTCGCGTCGCTCCCCGGCCCGCCGGGAACCGGCAACTCGGCCCTCTGGGTGCGCTTCCCCAACCTCACCGAACTCAAGGCGTCGGGGCTCGCGATCATCGGCGACTTCGTTCCCTTCGGCATCAGCCAGGCGCTCGGCCAACGCGCGGGCGGCAACAGCCTCGACAACACCCTCCGCGTCGCGCGGCTCGTCGACTCGGAGTGGGTGCTCGCCGATGTCCGCATCCACGCAGTCACCGAGGGTTTCGCCCACGGTCTGGTCCACCTCTGGGCCGACGACGGTACGTTGCTCGGCACTGCCAGCCAATCCACCATGGTCCGCGCCTGGCGCGAACAACCCCCCGCTGCGGAGGAACTCAAGTGACCCGACGATTCGGCGTGACCGTCCCGTTCGAGGGGCTCGCGCTCCGCGACCACCGCGAGGTGTACCGCGAACTCGTCGACCTCGGCTACACCGATCTGTGGTCGGCCGAGTCGGGCGCGTACGACGCGTTCACCCCGCTCGTCTTGGCGGCGGCGTGGGCACCCGAGCTCCGCGTCGGCACGGCGATCATTCCCGTCTACACGCGCGGTGCGATGACACTCGCCAGCCAGATCGCGTCGCTGTGCGCTGCGAACCCCGGTCAGTTCGCCGTCGGCATCGGATCGAGCTCGAACATCATCGTGGAACGCTGGAACGGCATCCCGTTCGACAAGCCGTACCAGCGTGTCCGCGACACGTTGCGATTCCTCCGCTCCGCGCTCGCCGGCGAGAAGGTCACCGAGACCTACGAGACGTTCGCGGTCAACGGGTTTCGGCTCGGCGTGAAGGTCGACCCGCAGCCACCGATCCTCGTCGCCGCGCTGCGCGCCGGAATGTTGCGGCTGGCCGGCACCGAAGGTGACGGCGCGATCATCAACTGGTTGTCGGCCGACGACGTCGGCACCGTCGCCCCGTACGTCGCCGGCAGCGATGGCACACCGAAGGAGATCGTCGCGCGGCTCTTCGTGCTCCCGACCGAAGACCGCGACCTCGTGCGCTTCGTCGGCCGCCGGGCGATCGCCCAGTACCTCAACGTGCCCGTGTACGCCGCGTTCCACGAATGGCTCGGTCGCGGCGAGATGCTGCGCCCGATGTGGGACCACTGGAAGGCGGGCGATCGGACCGCCGCGACCGACGCGATCCCCGACGAACTGGTCGATGATCTGATCATCTGGGGCTCGCCCGGCCGGATCCGGGACCACATCGAGCGCTATGTCGCGGCGGGCGTCACCACCCCGGCACCGGCGATCCTCGGGAACGCCGACCAGGCACTCGCCACCCTGCGGGCGATCGCGCCCGGCTGACCATTCGAGCGCACGTCCGGAGAAACTCGCCTAGCCTCCGGGGCACTCATGGCGCTCCCATCGACTGGTCCGAGCACGAAAGAGACGATCCTCGCGGTCGCGCTCCGGCGGTTCGCCGAGAACGGCTACGCCGCAACCTCGCTCACCGACATCGCCAACGAGGTCGGGATCCGCAAGCCGAGCCTGCTCCACCACTTCCCCTCGAAAGACGCGCTGTACCGCGCCGTCGTGCTCGAATCGTTCGTCGACTGGGTCGATCTCGTCGAAGACGCAACGAGCGGACCGCGCGAGGGCTGGCCGCAGGTGGAGCGCGTGTTGCACGCGGCGTTCATCTTCTTCGAACAGCACCCCGAGTTCGTCCAGTTGATCCGACGTGAAGCACTCGACGGAGGGCCGATCCTCACCGAGGAGCTCACGATCTTGCTGAAGCCGTTGTTCGAACGCGGTGCGATGTTCCTCGAACGCGAGATGGACGCGGGTCGCCTCAAGCGGTACGACGCGCGGCAATTGCTGCTCACCGGATACGGCGCCATCTTGTCCTACCTCTCCGACGCACCACTCATCGTCGGACTGCTCGACGACGATCCCCGCAGCGAGGCCGCGCTCGCGGCGCGCCGCCAACACGTCATCGCCGTCTTGCGCGAGGCGTGCGCTCCCTAGTCGTCGGTCGCGAACAGCGCCTCGTCGGGGACCGGTTCGAGCAACTCCGGGCCGTTGTTCGCCGGCTTGTTGACGAGCAGGCGCACGGGATAGCAACGCAACCGCTCCTCGGCCGCGGGGACGAGCAGCCCTGCGAGCCCGTCGACATCGTGGTTGTCGGGGTCGAGCCACTGCTCGTGCGCGGCAGGCTCCAAGACGACCGGCATGCGGTCGTGCACGGCGGCGATGGTCGAATTCGCATCCGTCGTCACGATCGCGCACGAACGGATCCACGGCGCGTCGGGATCCGTCTTGTCGCGCCAGACTTCGTAGAGCCCGGCGAACGTGATCGGAGCGCCGTCGGCGCTGTGGATGTAGAACGGCTGCTTGGTCTTGCGTCCCGGCACGACCTTCCACTCGTAGAACCCGTCGACAGGAATCAGGCAGCGTCGCTTCGCGAACGCCCGACGAAAGGCGGGCTTCTCACGCACCGTCTCGGCCCGCGCGTTGATGAGCTTGTCGCCGATCGAGAGATCCTTCGCCCATGAGGGCACGAGTCCCCACCGCACGCGATCCAACACGCGGCGATGCTCCTGCCCGTCGTCTTCGCTCGCGCGCGAACTCTCGGCGACGATCACGACCGACGAGCGCGGCGTGACGTTCCAGTTCGGGCGATCGTCGTCGGTACGGACCTCGTCGACGAGCAACCGCTCCGCAAGATCGGTAAGTGGTGTGGTCGAGACGAACCGGCCGCACATGCGATCGACAGTACTGCGATCAGCGACTGTCACCATTGCGGTGCGGACGGTCCGCGAGCCTGCGTACGAACCGCAGCCCCGACCAGATCTCGTCGACCGCGCAGACCTTGTTGTCGACGAGACCGCCCCCCAATCCGATCGAGCGCACCACGCTCTCGGTCAGGTCGGTCGCCACGCCGGCGGTGCGCTTCGGCCACGCGATCCAGAGTCCGCCGGCCGACTCGAGATTGCGGGCGAGCACCGGGAAGCGGCGTTCGAGTTCGCTCCGCCGCGTCACGAAGAAGAGCACGACGTCCTGTTCGCCGCGCACGGTCGTGCGCAGGCGCACACCGTCGGGCAGCGGATCGAGCGCGACCTCGAAACCCATAGGCGCTTTGACCAGCGCGACGCGTGAACCCTCACGGATACCAAGCTTCTTGGGCAACGACGTGCCCGAATACCCCGCCACGGCGGGCGAGTCTCGCCGTCGCCGGGCATGCCGTCAACGGCGCCGCCGGCGAAATCCGACCACGGAGGTCGACTATTGCGTGCCGCGGCGTCTAGGGTCGTCGCGAGACCCCTGACCCGAGGAGAAATCATGGCACTCCGCCTGGGCGACGAAGCCCCCGACTTCACGGCCGAGACCACCGACGGCACGATCAATTTCCACGAGTTCCTCGGCGATGGCTGGGGTGTGCTGTTCAGC
>SXGT01377893.1_pt1 | contig 13292 bp, 14 predicted proteins | sample 3176221 | NCBI WGS metagenome assembly SXGT01 (sample SAMN11356862, study PRJNA531348) | freshwater metagenome | isolation source: freshwater sample F1-120 | place: China: Fuxian Lake, Yuxi | collected 2017-12-25
CCGCCGGTCGCTACCCCATCCCAGCGCAGCCGTCCCGCGCTCAAAATCATCAGCAGAAAACGAGACCCGTAGCCGCTCGCGCACTTGCGGAGCTGCCCTGATGCCCGGAGAATCTCAAAAATCCAAAAGAGCCGCACCCATCTCTCAATCACCCCAGAGCCGTTGGTAGCTTCCGATAATCCTTCGATTCGTCGCCATCGGACCGCGCGGGGGACCCGCGCGAGATCACGCCTGGAGTCCGGTCCGAAATCTCCTTGACCAAGGGTAACAATTTTGTTACCATCAAGGGGGAATGTATGAGCTTCGCGGCTACATCGACGAGAAGGACAATCGACCGTTCGCCGCCTGGTTCGACGGGCTCGATGTCCCGGCGTCCGCGAAGATCGCCATCGCCCTTGCCCGGATGGGAGAGGGAAACTTCTCGAACGCCAAGGGCGTGGGTGGAGGCGTGTACGAGTACAAGATCGACTTCGGGCCGGGCTATCGCATCTACTTCGGCAAGGATGGCGAGCGCATCGTCATCTTGCTCGGCGGCGGCACGAAGAAGCGGCAGGACAAAGACATCGAGACGGCGCACACCCGATGGGCTGACTACAAACGGCGCAAGAAGCAGGAGACCCGATAATGCCTCTCACACACGACTTCAAGGAGACTGTCCGGGATCGCGCACAACGCGAACCGGAATTCCGTCAGGAGCTTCTGCGCGAAGCGGTGGAGTGCATCATCAATGGCGACTTGCCCACCGGCAAGGCGGTGCTTCGCGACTACGTGAACGCGACAGTCGGCTTTCAACGGCTGGAGCAGCAGACGCAGATTCCGGCGAAGAGCCTGATGCGCATGCTCGGGTCCAAGGGCAGTCCCTCAGCCGCCAATCTCATGAATATTCTGGCGGTGCTCCGACAGTCCGAAGGCGTTCAGTTCACTCTTGGGCTGACGCACTGACTCTGGGCAGCAGGAACGCCTACCGAACGAGGCCCGATTCGCATAGAGGGAAGATTCCAAGTTCGTCAGAATGGCACGTCTTCAAGATCATTGTTCGACTGGAGCCGCTTCTCGATGCTGCTTTCTATACTTCTCAAGAAGCGAATGGTGCTGGGTGCGGCTCTTTTAGATTTAAGGCTAACTAAAGCACCATCTATCAATCAGATAGCGCTGGGTACGGGGTGCGAGAACTGCGTGGACGCAGGGGATATAGGCACGCTCGCGGGATCTGGCCGATGGCGTACGGCGATGCGAACCCACTCGTCGTGAGAGGCCCGCAGGTCGCCGGAGGCACTCGGCGGTCACCGTTTATCCCCTGGGGCTCGAATTTCGGGGTTCGGTGCTGGCGGTGCCACGTGCCCGGCGGTGCCATCTGACACGCTGAAGATCGTCGTAACGGACGTGGATTCGAAAGCGGGCGTCGCATTCGCGAAGGATCGTCACACGCCACAAATCATAGAATCTAAAAGAGATGTACGCCCGGAGATTGAAAAATCTAAAAGAGCCGCACCCTTCCAAAGAACAATCTCTTCCCGGTGTCGGATTCGCCCGCCAGCCGGAAGCTATCCGCGTGGTTCCCGGCGTCACGAGGCTCAACCCGGATGTTTCAATCCCTTCACATCGGGGAACCAGTATCTCGGGAATTCCGAAAGAGCCGCAACGGGCCGCTATCGCGCGCTTCGGAAGAAGACTGCGGCGATTGGCCTTCCGCTCCTCGATGTGGATGGAACTAGGCGCGAGGTTGCGGAACGGCGTGGTTGCACTCGGCGCTCAGACGTGACGGACGCGAGCCCGGCCAGCGCGCCTCACCTCCCCATCGCGAAATCCCATTCCTTCGCCGAAGCCTTCACGATCCCCTCGACATCGCGCTCGAGCAGGTATCGCGACGACACCAGCCGTCGCGCCTCCCGCCGGACCTTCGCGAGATAGGCGTCTTGGCCGCCATAAAGCTTGCGGATCGTCTCCGCCGGAAACCCGAAGTACGAGCCGGTCATGCTGAACAACTCCTCCGGGGATCCGATCGCCGGCGCTCGCAGATTCCATCCCGTATGCATCGCGAGCGGAACCGCCACCTGCGGGGTCGCGAGTCCGCCCAGTTCGTTCCCATCGGCGCCAACTTGGGGCACAAGCACTCCGAACGGCGGTCCCATCTTCGGCGGTTCATAGGCGACGATGCCGCGCGTCGGGAACTCGGGCCCGAAATCGAGCCGGAAGACATCGTGCAATCGAACCGGCGTCTTCACGTCCCGGAGCTTCGGAAAACGGACCTGCTCGAGCGGCACGAGTTCTTTCTTCGCCACCGTTGGATAGACGGACTCGGGCGGAGCCTGATCGTGGGCCAGCCATTGGTGCATCGCGACCAGTAACCCGCGCTGGAACCAGCCCCAGTCGTTACCGTTGCTGGTGTATCGCAGGTGCGCCGGATGGCCGGGCGGAACGCTGCCCGGGCCGTGATTGCCGCCCGCCATCGCATACAGCCGCGTCAACGGAGCCAGCGGCGCGTCGGTCTTGCCGTCCAGCGTCGTGTGCATCAGCGACGATGCGCGCCCGTAGTACTCATACGATGAGTTCGTGTAGAAGATCTTCGGCGCGACACCGTCCTTCCGAGCCCGCTCGAGGATGCCGCCCGTCAGCCCGGTGACCGGGTCGGTTTGCGTGAGATCGGTGAACGGAAAGATGTCGGTCGGATAGTAGAAATTGAAGAAGGGCCGCGCATCGCGCGAAGGCTGCGCGAACTGGTGATTGAAACTGCCGCGTCCGCTTCCCGCGACATTCGCCCACACGCCGTCGAAGACGCGCGCGCCCTTCTCGTCGCGATTGAAACCTTGATAGAGCAGCGTTCGCAGGAAGCGTCCGCTCTGCGAACTTCCGAAAGCGAGGGTGCGCCGCGCCGCCGGACGAAGCGCACCGAGCGGCTCGGGCGCGGAGCCGTTCTTCAGCGCCGAAATGAAGTCGCGGATACCCGCGATGCCCAGTCCCACGATCGGCGGATCCTGTGACCGGTAGACCACCTCGTAGATCCGGCCGGACTCGAAGCCCGACGGTTTCTCGACCGCGCCGCGATCCGCGCTGAAGCGCCAGTCCGATCGCGGGATCGTGCGCCGTGGGCCGTTGGCGAGCGCTCGTTCGGTCAGCGTGTTGGACGCATCGTTCGGGTCCGAGACTCTATATGGAGTGAAGAGGCGATCGCCGAGCGAGAACCGGGTGAGCGCTTCGTCCGGGACGTAGTCCGAGCGAACCCATCCGGTGATCGGCGATCCGTCCGCGTTCTTGGCGACGGGCACGGTGACGCTGATCAACGGTGGTTCCCGCGGAATGTCCCATTGCCAGCCCACCCACACCAGCAGGAAGCCTTGCTCGAACAGGAGTCCATCGCCGGTCTCCGCGGCCGTACGCGGATCGTTCGAATCGGTCGCGCGGTTGAAGGTGCGGAGCAGGCCCTTGCGTCCGCGATTGGAGACTTCGAACAGCAGCGTGCCGTTCCCCTTGCCGGGATCGCGCGGGGCGAAGATGACGAAGTCCGCCTGGAACTCGACTTGCCCCTTCGCGTTGCGCGGACCGCGGGCCACGTTGACGATGTCGCGGTTGGCGGCGGCGTCCGGATCGACGGCGAAATGAGCTTTCCCGACCAGGCGTTCATACGCGCCCGTCGAACCGAAGGACTTCCCTTCGAGGATCGGCGAACGCTCGGTGATTTCGAGCTTGACGAGTTCCGCGAATAACGCGGCGGGGATCAGGGCAATGAGGAGTCGGCGCGGCACAACGCCTATTGTATGGGGATTTTCACGCGCGATGGCATCGCAGCCGTGTGATGCACTTGCCGAACCTTGCCCGGCGGTTCGGTTACCTGAAGGAGACCAGGTTGAAGGCGCCCTGCTCGTAGGTGAAGAGTCCGAAGTCCAGCCCGGTGGCGGCGAACCGGCCGGCGCTGGTCAGGGGAGCTGTCGCCACGATGATCAAGCCCCCAGGTAGCGTTTGGCTCGCGTCCATGACCGGGGCGGACGCGGGAAGATTCGACAGCACCCGTGCGGGGACCGTGAAGGAGCCGGCGGAGACTCGTTCCGTGCAGAGGAACGCGGCGGTGACTTTCTCGCTTCGCGCGGCGCCGGCAATCATCACGAACTCCTTGTCGGCGGCGCCGCCGGTCCAAGTGACCGTCAGATCCTGGCTCCGGTCAGGGGAGCCGATCGCGTCCTGATTGGTCCATTTCACGGGAGGCGGCAGGGTGAGGGCGCCCTTGAACGAGCCGACCGTCTGGGTCCCGGCTCCGTTGTCCACCGTGTAGTCTCCGGGTGTGAAGACATCACTTCCGCCCACGCTGTACTGATAGCGAGGCGCGGGCAACTGGACCCGCCCACCTGGACCGCTGAGGTTGAGCGCCGGTCCCGCGTTCAGCCGCTGCGCGGGCGTTCCATCGACCGGGACTTCAAAGAGCTCCACGGCTGGCGATCCGGGTGTAATCGTGCAGCTTCCCAATGGCGGAACCGCGAAGCTTCCGCGAATTCCACTATCGACCGATGCCGGCGCGAACGCGCTCCCGAGAGCCTCGGCGCCATAGCGCACGAATCGGCCTACGGCCTCGTCGCCGAAGCCGAGGTGATTGATCGCGATCACGCCGATGTTGAGCCCCCCGGACTTCTGCGCGGTGTCGATATCGGATGCCGCGAATCCGTGGGGATCCGAACAGGAGCCGCCATTGGCCGACACCGCGATGCTCCCGGTATTGCTCGTGTAACCGCCCGCGCGAACGGCGATCGGAACGTAGCAACCTTGTTGCACGTCGTCGGGAAGCTTGAAAACGATGAAGTCCTGACCGTATGCACCCCGGCCCTTCAGGACCGCTGGCGCCGTTTTGTTACCAACGATGACATCGGCCGGTGTATCCACCTCCAACAGAAGCTGCTCGGCGGTCTCGTCGGCGGTCACTGGGCCGAGTCCGGTGGCGTGCAGCACCATGACTTGGCCTGGCCTCGCGGCCTGGCTCAGGAAGTTGGGCGTCTGAACCAGCGACGCATCCAGGCGTACCGGAATGTCGGGAGGCGCGTTCCAGGACACCGCGGGGCCATAGCCCGAGCCCCCTCCGCTGATGTCGCGGTCGCTCGCGGTACGGATTCCAGGGGAGGTTTTCACGATAGTGACGGGAAACGGCGCGCTCGTGCGGCCGTTATAGGTAAGGTAAGCGTTACGGCCGCGTCCCCGAGCGGTGTCGCCGATGGGACCACGCAGTTCACGAAGCCGCTCGAAGCGTACACCATCAGCGCGTTCGTCGTAACGCCGCCGGAGCGAATCTGAACCGACACGCCACCGAGCCCGGTCTTGAGCGGAAAATCGGGCCGGACCTCGGTCGCGGGTCCGATGTTATTGCCGTAGAGAGCCATTCGCGAGCCCTGGGCAATCGCGGAATTCGGCATCCCCTGAGGCGCGTGGCTATAGAAGTTCTCGATCGAATCCACTGTGACCGGCGGGAGTATGGGCGGATCGAGCAATACCGTTGCCCCGCGTTGTGGGCTCGTGTTCTCGCCTACCGGGAGCAGGTTACCGATCCCGGTCAGGGCTCCAGTGTTCGCATCCACCGAAAACGAGGCAATCGAGTGGGAGGTGGTGAGGGTGGGAACCGTTGTGCCGCAGGGCACATACAGGAACTTCCCTTTCGGATCCAGGACGACCGCCGACGCGCCGAATGGCGCGGGCGTGAACGCTCTGTCCGTGAACGCTCCGTTGGCGCCGATGCCGAATCGGTAAATCGTTCCGCCACCGTTCGACACGTAGACGTTCTTTCCGGCCGGGTCCACCGCGATACCCGTCAGAAACGAGTTCTGAATCATGAACGGCGAACCGGGCACGGGCGTCAAGGCGCCGGTAGTGGCGTTGATCGAATAGGCCAACACTCCCGGGTCCTGCCTCTCGACGACATAAAGGAACCTCCCCGCCGGATCCATGGCCATCCCCTGGACTCCGTTCTTGCCCGCGAATGGCGACCCGGCCACCGCGGATCCGCCGGAGGCGAGATTGAACGCCGCGATTTGGGAAGCGCCGTTGGCGGCCACGTAAACGAATCCATTCGGGTGAATCGCCACGCTTGCCGGCTGAGGCGGCGTCGCGAACGGCGATCCAGCCACTGGAGCCGTCGCCCCCGTGGCGGCGTCGATCGAGAAGACGGACAGGTTCGGCGCCCCGGGATGCGCGACTACGGCGAACTTCCCGGCGGGGTCGATCGCCACTTGCTGGGGAGTGCTGCCATCCGCTAGCGTGCTGCTGCTCACCTGGGTCAATTTGCCGGGTCCCGGGTCGATCGAGTAGCCGGTCAAGGCCGGGGGGCCTGCCGTGGTCACGAAGACGAACTTTCCGTTTGGATGAGTCGCTACGGACGAAGGTGCTCCCGTGGTGGCCACGCGCGGCCGGATCTCGGCAAGGCTACCGTTGTCCTGATCGTAGATGTAAGACGAGAGGGTCCGCTCGCCGTTGTTCGCGACGTACAGCATTTGGCCGAAAAGTCCGTGGAATCCTCCGGCCGTCAAAACTACCGAAAAGAGACGCTTTGCTGTTTGGCTCTGCATTGGGTGCTCCTGTCCCATTTCTATTAGCGCAATACCGCCAGGAATCGGGACAGGCGATGGTATCACGTCGAAGAGCAAGCGTTCCGTAAGCACTCTGGGAGGCAAAAGCGCTTCTGTGTTAGTCTTCTTGCCGGCAACCTTCTGGCGGCCGCTGATTCAGCGTTCGCCTATGATCGCAATCTCCGCCAATGGTACTGCCGTTCACGAATCCAGTCATGGCCTGTGAAGTGAAGTCCAGGCGCAGGCGGAACTCGTTCCAAGTTCCTGGTGCGACTGCCCGCCCGACTATGGGATTGACGAAATTGGTGATGAAGGGAGCACCAAAGGTGCTGACACTCAGGCAGCCCACCGTTGGGTCGGAGTCGTTGCCACCAATGAAGCACAGGCCATTCCAACTCGTCCCGAGACTGCGCGGGCGTTCGATCGACCGGGACTTCAAAGAGCCCCACGGCTGACGATCCGGGTGTAACCGTGCAGCCTCCCAATGGTGGAACCGCGAAGCTTCCGCGAATTCCACGATCGACCGATGCCGGCGCGAACGCTCTCCCGAGAGCCTCGGCGCCATGGCGAACGAATCGGCCGGCGGCCTCGTCCCCGAAGCCGAGGTGACTGATCGCGATCACGCCGATGTTGAGCCCCCCGGACTTCCGCGCGGTGTCGATATCGGATGCCCAGCGTCCGTCCCCAGAGAGGAACCCGACTCGAAGATCGTCGATTTCTTTCGCCACCGATTTCCGGCTCCTTGACGTGGATCGTTCGATTGCGGAATCGGCACACCGATTGTGTCTGAAGCACCGGCTCAGGCCCTACGACGCCGTTCATTCATCTGGCATGTGCCCTTCGTCGGGGTGCGATGTTCTCCTCGCATGGGATTCAGACCTGCTGAAGATCGTTGAACTCGCCTTCTCCCGGCAGCCACAGGGTTGACACATCAAGGTCGTTGAACTAGAATCTAGACAGCAGGAGAGATTCTATATGGCGCTCAGCATCAAGCACCCTGAAGCGGACCAGTTGGCGCGCAAGGCCGCCGAGGTAACGGGGCTGTCCCTGACCGAGGTCGTGATGAAGGCGCTGCGCGAGTTGTTGGCGCGCGAGACCGGCAAGGCGCGGGTGTCCGGACTCGCCGAGGAATTGCGCTCCATCAGCGACCGTTGCGCGGAACTCCCCGACATCGACACGCGCACTCCCGAGGAAATCATGGGCTTCGACGAGCACGGAATCCCCGCCTGACATGGTGATCGACTCATCCGCCCTCTTGGCGATCCTCTTCGGTGAGGCCGATCGTGACAAGTACATCCATCGGATCGAAGTCGCGCGGATCCGGTTGATGTCGGCCGCGAATGCCCTCGAGACGGCGGTGGTGGTGGAGTCACGCAAGGGCCGGCCGGGCGGCCGGGAGTTCGATCTGCTGATGCACACCGCAGGCATCGACGTAGTCCCGATGACGCCCGAGCACTTCGAGGTCGCGCGCCGGGTCTGGCGCGAGTTCGGCAAGGGCAACCATCCGGCTGGGCTCAATTTCTGCGACTGCTGCGCACTGGCGCTCTCGCGGATCTCCGGATACCCGTTGCTGTTCAAGGGCGGCGACTTTCCCCGCTCGAACGCCGTCAGCGCGCTGGCCTGAGGCTCCGCCCATCTGCGGCACGTACGGCAGGAGGCACTCACTCTCCGGCCTCCGGCGGCCTGGAACTCGACTTGCCCCTTCGCGTTGCGAGGACCGCGGTCCACGTTGACGATGTCGCGGTTGGCGGCGGCGTCCGGATCGACGGCGAAATGAGCTTTCCCGATCAGGCGTTCGTACGCGCCCGTCGAACCGAAAGACTTCCCTTCGAGGATCGGCGAACGCTCGGTGATTTCGAGCCTGACGAGTTCCGCGGATAACGCGGCTGGGATCAGGGCAATGAGGAGTCGGCGCGGCACAACGCCTATTGTATGGGGACTATGACGCGCGATGGCATCGCGGCCGTGTGATGCACCTGCTGAACGGCTTTCCGGTCCGTTGTCGCGAACGGACCTTCGCCCGTATGGGAATTGCGATCGTACACCGGAAAGTAGCTGCCTGCGATTTCGAGCCGCAACGCGTGGCCTCGCGCGAGTTCGAAAGCGGTGTGTCCCAGGTCCACCGTAATCCGGTAAACGCGCCCGGGTTCCACGGCGGCGGGCCCCGCGTCGCCGTCGCGATGCGTCAACCGCGTGACACCCTCGGCAACCGGATAGACCTTGCCATCGGGCCACACATCGGTGAGCTTGACGGAGAAGTCCGCGTCGCGCGCATCGACAGACACCCAGAGCTCGGCGCGCGGATTCCCGGCGATGATCGCCGCCGAGGTCTGCGCGGGCGCGGTGTATACGAGCACGTCCGCCCGCTTCTGGATCGCCGCGCGATCGACGGGACGGAACATCGAAGATCGCGGGAAGGGCGATGCGGCGCCCAGTTCGACCGGAACCGGATGGGCGGGATCGTCCTCGAACGATTCCGCCCGTTCCGCCGAACCCGCGCGGCGGAGAGCGAGCGCCCGGTCCGATCGCAGGAAATAGGACGTTTCCTTTGCGGGCGGCGGCCAGTCCCCGGCCGTGCGCCATTCGTTGCGCCCGAGAACGAAATAGCGGACCCGCGGGAACTCCGGAGCCGCCGCTCCCTTCAGGAAGCGATCGAACCACCGCAGGTTCTCCTCCACCACGTCGAGCTTGGCTTGTTCGCCGAAATCGAATCCGGCAACCGATGTTTTTCCAACCGTTCCGTGATCCCACGGTCCCAGAATCAACTGCTGATTCGCGCGCGCCCGTTCCGTGGCGGAGAACTGGCGCATGCGTTGAAAGCTCGCGACCGTTTCCTTGCAAAGGAAGTCGTAGTAGCCCACGATGTGCTGCGCCGGAATGTCGAGCCCCTTGACCCTCTCGCTCGCGTGCTGGCGATTCCAGAATCCATCCAGCCACGGATGCGTCACCATCGCCCGCAGCCATGGCATTTCCCAGCCGATGTTCCGGTCGAGATCCGCCAGCGGAAGCCGCCGGTAGAACGGCGCCGGATCCTCGGGCGCTTTCTGGCCGGCGGGCGGCTTGTTGATCGCCGGACCCGCGCCGCCGATCAACGCGAGCCGCAACGCCCCACCGACGTACGCGGTGTAGTAGAGACTGGGCGACGCGGCCGTGGGCGCCATCACCGTGAGCCCGGGTGGACGCTCGGCGGCGGCGAGCCACTGCACCGCGCCGGGATGAGATCCGCCCCACGTCCCGGTCTTGCCGTTCGACCACGGTTGTTTCGAGAGCCACTCGATCGTGTCGTAGGCGTCCTGATCGTCGTTGTTGTGGTGAATGTACTGGCCTTCGGAGGCGAAGGCTCCCCGCGCGTCCTGCACGACCGCGACATAGCCCGCGGCCGCGTACCGCCGCGCGGTGTTGGCCGCGGCGCTCTTATTGTACGGCGTGCGAAGAAGCAGCACCGGCTTGCGGACTCCGCCCTCGGCCCCATGGACATCGGTCGCGAGCCGGACGCCATCGCGCATCGGCAGGAGGATCGCTTGCGGCTGCGATTGCCCGGCCAACGGGGCGAGAAAACGGAAGAGCGCGGCTGCCGTGGCCAAGCCATGTGTCGTCATCGCGAGGGTCATGGTACCACGGAGGGATATCCGCCCTCCTCGCGATAGGGGAATTCCCGTCGCGTCCGCTTTCGATCCCTCCATCCGCAAATCCGGCTCGTGTTCGAGGGTGCGCACACACTTTGGCGAAAGAAAGTGCGGGGTCTCAGCGCGACAACCGGTCCGGCACGGGACGCCGCCAGCGCCTTCGACACCCAAGAGGCTCCGCTGGATGTCCGGAGGGAGCGGGCTGACGACGTTGTTCGTGGTCTGCTACGATATAAATCGGCGACTGAAGTTGGAAGACGACGGCCGCATGTGGATCGGTCGGTGTGGCGGTGGCGATCCTCGGTTCGGGCGGGACCCACGGAGGCCCCGGAGTTCGGGATCGCGTATGATGTTGAAAACAAGCTGGTTGACGACTTACGTGAAACATTGGCCCATGGTTTTGTCGTTTCGCCTTTTCTTCGCGTAGGTTACGGAAGACGAGGAAGCTATTTGAAATCAAAGGTTTGCGAGCAGCGCTGAGCGGTCCGGCATGCCGAATGGGCCGGAGGCGAAGGCCGGATTCGGGAGGTTACGGAAAACAGCGAAATAAAGCTAGCAGCATCAGTGAGTTGCAGGTGGCACTGTCCGGCTGGTTCCCCGATGTGAAGGGGATTGAAACATGCTGCGACGATCGGCCGATAGGCGACAACCGCGGGTCCGGCTGGTTCCCCGATGTGAAGGGGATTGAAACGTTGTCGAATGGCCTGCCTCCGAATTGATTGGTTATGTCCGGCTGGTTCCCCGATGTGAAGGGGATTGAAACTGCAACGGCGGCTGGCTGCCAGGACACCTGGACGCAGTGTCCGGCTGGTTCCCCGATGTGAAGGGGATTAAAACGCGCCAGTAGCAACCCAGGGGTAGCAGCGAGGACGCGCTTGGGCCACCACTCCTCAATCGGTCAGTCTGCACTTGCAATGACCCCGTAAAGTCAGCTAGCCTTTCGGGAAATGACGCCTGAATCCTGGATGTTTCTGCGCGAATTTCGAAAGGACTTGGAGCCGGAACGTACCGCCCGCGTCTGGAGGGACGGGTTGTCGTTGCCTCCGCCTCCCCCGTCATCAGCGGCCTGGCTGCTTCGCCGCTTGGTGAGCGAGGATCTATCGTGGCTGCCACCGCACCTCGAGGCGAGAGTGCGGCGCGCCCGGCGGCCGGTCATCTGGCAACTGACCCAGCGGACGGCGCGCGACGCCGTTGCTGAGATCCGGCGACGCGTGCGGAGGCGGGAGGCCCCGCTCGAGGTGATCCTGACCGACGCCGTCCGGGCTGCTCGGGACCTCGCGTTGATCGCGCTGCGCCGGCCGTCCGCTCCGCGGGCTGCCTCGCGACTACACCAGATGACCCAGCGTCTGGTGGCGATGCCGCGATGACTTGGCCGTGGGCAGTATCGCTCGTCGCTCAGGCGGCCTTGGTGCTAGCCCTCGCGTGGCGCGGCCGGCGCGATTGGACGTGGTGGTACTTGGTGTACTCCCTATGCCGCTCCGGCGCGCTGTGGGCGACGCCACGCACATCGTATTGGCTAGTGTGGTTGGCCACCGAGCCGCCGTCGATCGCGTTGCTGTTGATGGCGTCGCTCGAGCGAGTGGACGCATTGTTCAGTGGCGTTTGGATCGACGGGCGGATTCGTGCGTGGGTCCAGCGCGCCGCCGCGCTGCTGCTCATTGCTGGATGCGGTTGGCTGGTCCTGACCGGGTGGCAGTGGCCCGCCGTCCGCCGCGGGGTCTACCTGCTCCGCGAGGCTGGCACGTTTGCTTGCCTGTCGATTTTGCTCGTGGGCTGGGCGCTCGGGTGGCTGATCCAACGGCCGCTTCGCGCCGGCTGGCTGACGGCCTATCTGGCGATGCACGCCGCCATGGCGGCTGCCCGCTTGATGCTCGGTCCGGACTCGATGAAGAAGCTGAACGCGGCGGGGCTCGTCGCCGCCGCCGCGCTCTTCACTGGCTGGACGGCTCTACTTCTCCGGCGAACAGTCGTTGGGGAAGCAATCGGGGAGCGGCTCGTCAGCGGGGACCGCGATGGCGCACAGGGCCGCCAGAATCAATACACGAAATAAACGCATTTTGCATTTCTCCTTTTTGCCCGTCACTCCGGGCAATTGCAGAATCGCACGGATCGATGCCGTCCAATACCCTCCGAATGGGGTTTTGGCGTGTGTAGCACTGCTCTGTAGGGGTGAATTGTCTGCACCGACTGCCCTCATATGGGCTAGTCGCATGGTTCCGGTACTTCCAAGGCGGCAATCCGTCCGAGGTTGCCGTCAGGGCCAAACCGGCAGCACGTCTTGGCCCTTTTCGCTCCAACACGCCTCCGGCGCTGACAGGCTCCGATGACCGCACGCCATGCCCACTACGGATTGGCCGGTAAACTGTTCCCAAAAATGGAGCAAAATTAATGATCTCGATTTCCCTTCGTTTCAATCCGTTGCGGCGACCCCGTTCGCCGGACTGCGGTTGATCTCGAAACCCACTCCACCGCGCGTGGCATGATCGGGGGCGTTGGGCGGCTTATGCCCGGCTCGATCTTTGACAACTGAATAACCGTCGTGGGTGGGATAAGTGTATCCACGCCAGGATCGCGTTGTCCGGGTTATCCGGCTCGCTGCCTGTCACTCCGGCCGGACCCTGCTTCTCCTTACACCGGAACAGGGTGGCTCTGGCTGGTCTCGGCTGGCCCCCGGTGTCCGGGTTTGTCCGGGTTCGCGCGTGCAGCCAGTCCGGCAACCCTTTGATAATCAACTACATACGATTTCCGCGAACCCGGACAAGAAAAACTGTCCTGGTTTGTCCGGGTTGGATTCCCATCGGAATCCTCTCAAGTTCGCGTCGCTCCAGCAACCACCCCAGCCGGACCCAAGTGGACTCCGGTGTCCGGGTTTGTCCGGGTTCGCGCCGACAGCCAGCCCGGCAACCCCTTGATAATCAATTACATACGATTTTCACAAACCCGGACAAGAAAAACTGTCCTGGTTTGTCCGGGTTGGACTCCCATCGGAATTCATCGGAATCCTCTCAGTTCGCGTCGCTCCAGCAACCACCCCAGCCGGACCCAAGGGGACTCCGGGGTCCGGGTTTGTCCGGGTTCGCGCCGACAGCCGATCCGGCAACCCGGACAAGAACAACGGTCCCGCGAA
>SXGT01626807.1_pt1 | contig 13292 bp, 14 predicted proteins | sample 3176221 | NCBI WGS metagenome assembly SXGT01 (sample SAMN11356862, study PRJNA531348) | freshwater metagenome | isolation source: freshwater sample F1-120 | place: China: Fuxian Lake, Yuxi | collected 2017-12-25
GCAGCCAGTTGCAGGCGAAGTGGCCCTTGAAGGCAAACGTATAGGCGTCGGGTGCGACGAAGCAGTCGAAGTGCGGGAATGCGGGTGGCGCGCCGGCGCCCAGCCACGCGAAGACGATGCCGCTCTTCACCACGACCGGGTACGAGGGCTGCCGGATGTGCTCGCACATGCGGCTGCCCTCGGGCTCGGCAGGCGTCTCGAGGCACCGGCCATCGACGTCGAACAGCCAGCCGTGGAACAGGCACCTTATCCCGCCATCCTCGACCCGGCCGTAGGAAAGGTCCGCGCCGCGGTGCGGGCAATGCTTGTCCAGCAGCCCGACGCGCCCCTTGTCGTCGCGGAACAGCACGAAATCCTGCCCCATGAGGCGCACGGCACGCGCGGGGCGATCGCCTGCCAGCTCGGCGTCGAGCGCGACCGGCTGCCAGTAGTTTCGCAGCAGGCTGCCGGCGGGAGTGCCGGGCCCGACGCGGGTCATGCGTTCATTGTGTTCTGCAGCAATCATGGCGACGGATATTGTGACACGGACAGCTACAATTCCCCCGCGTCCTCGGGGGGGACGAAGCCCATGCGGGGACTCTTGGAGCGGTATCGCGCGCTCGGCGACGCGGAGGCCGATGCGCTGGTTGCCAGGCTCGCGGCGCAGGCGGGCGGCGCCGGCAATCTCGATGCGCTGCTGGAAGGACTGCTGCGCTGGAACGTGCGCATCGCGCCGGTGCCCGATTTCCCGCCGGAAATGCGCGCGTTCCTCGGCGCGAGGACGCCCGCACCGCCGTGGATCGACGACGCGCGGGTGCTGCGTGCGCAAACCACCTTCCAGCGCTACCGCCTCGCCGGGCTTGTCATGCTCGCCTGCGCGGGGTTGCCCGCCTGCTACGCGCAGCCCGACATCGCGGTGACGCTCGCCGGGTCGGGGAAACTCCTGTCGCAGGTGCGCCGGCGGCTGCGCGAAACGGTGGACTTCTCGACGGTGATGACGCCCGGCTCGCTGGCCGCGGGCGGGGCGGGGCTGGCCTGGATCCGCAAGGTGCGGCTGCTGCACGCGCTGATGCGCGCGCTCGCGCTCGAGCGCCCGCCGCAGGTCCCCGTGCCGACCGGCGACCGGCTGTCGGACTTCCTCCTCGCGCTCGACTGGACCGGCCGCCGCGGCCCGCCGATCAACCAGGTCGACCTCGCATTCGTCCTGCTGACTTTCTCCTGGCTGGTCGTGCGCGGCTGGCAGCGCCTGGGCGCGCGACTCGGCGAGGCGGAAAAGGTGGACTTCATCGTCACCTGGGCCTGGATCGGGCAGATGCTCGGCGTCGAGGGCGAGCTGCTGACGGTGGCGCCCGGTCGCGAGCTGGCTGGCGCGAAGGCGCTCTACGAGGCGATCCGCGAGGCGAGCGAGGCGGGCACCGAGGAGGGCGGGCTGCTCACCGCGGCGCTCGCCGTGATCGCGGCCGAGCAGCAACGCCGCGCGCTCGGCATGGCAGTGCTGCCCTCGCTGCCGCCGCCGCTGCGCGCCGGGGTCGAGTGGTTCCTCGCGGCCTTCCCGGGCTGGACCAACGACATCGTCATCAGCATGCCGCGCACGCTGATCCGCAAGCTCGCGGGGCGTCCGATGGCGGCAAGACTCTGGATCGGCCGCGCGCCGTTCCTGCACTGGCTGCCGGGCTACCTGATGAACCGCGCCGTGCACTGGGGGTCCACGCGGCTGAACGACCTGCGCCCGATGGCGCTGGGCGGCGTGTCGCGCACGCGCGGCGTGACGCCGCTGCTCGGCCTGCGCTTCGACCGCATCGTGCAATCGGAACGCCGCGCCGCCATGAGGCGCGCCGGGTGAACTGCCCTTCCTGCGGGCGCGAGAACCCGCCCACGGCGCGCTTCTGCCAGAATTGCGCGGCGCCGCTGGAGAACCGCACGGCGATCCCCGAGGGCGAGCGCAAGCGCGTGACCGTGCTGTTCGCGGACATCGCCGGCTCCATGGCGCTTGCCGCAGGGCGCGACCCGGAGGACACGCGCGCCATCCTCGACGGCGCGATCGAACGCATGATGGAAGCGGTGCACGAGAGCGGGGGCACGGTGAACCAGGTGCTCGGCGACGGCATCATGGCGCTGGTCGGCGCGCCGTTGGCCCAGGAGGACCACGCGGTACGCGCTTGCGTCGCGGCGGTGCGCATGCAGGCGCTCATGCAAGCCTACGCGCGCGAACTGGAGCGCGCGGCGGGAATTGCGCTGCGCATCCGCGTCGGCCTCAACACCGGCGACGTGGTGGTGAGGGCGATTGCCGCCGACATGCGCATGGACTATACCGCCGTGGGATCGGCGACCCATCTTGCGGCGCGCATGGAGCAGATGGCCGCACCGGGCACCATCCTCGCCACGGGCGTCACGGCACGCCTGGCCGAGGGCTACGTGCAGATGCGCCTCGCGGGCGTGCGCGCGCGCGGTGAAGGGCCTGCCGCAGCCGGTGGAAACCTTCGAGGTCCTCGCCGCCGCGCCGGGACACACCCGGTTTCTCGGGTCGCTGCGCCGCGGACTCTCGCGCTTCGTCGGGCGCGAGAGCGAGCTGGCGCAGCTCGAGGAGGCGCGCGAAAGCGCCGCGCGAGGCAGTGGACGGTTGCTCGGCATCATGGGTGAGCCGGGCCTGGGAAAGTCGCGCCTGGTGTGGGAGTTCGTGCGCCGCGCGCGGGAAGGCGGCTGGACGGTGCTGTCCGCGAGCGCCGACCCACACGCCACGGCACACGCGTTCCGGCCGCTGGTCGAGGCGCTGTCGGGTTACTTCCAGGTGGAGGCGGCGGACGGGGCGGACGCCGCGCGAAGCAAGGTCGGCGAGCGCCTCGAGGCGCTCGACCCCGCGCTCTTGCCGCTGGCGACGCCCCTGCTCGCGCTCCTGGACCGTCCGACGGCGGATCCGCGCTGGTTGCAACTCGATCCCCCGCAGAGGCGGCTGCGGGTGGTCGATGCCGTGAAGACGCTGCTTCTGCGCCAGGCGCGCGCGGAACCGACGCTGATCGTGGTCGCCGACCTGCATTGGGCGGATACCGGTACGCTGGAATTGCTCGACAGCCTGGCGGGCGCGATCGCCCGATCGCACCTCCTGGCGGTGGTCGAATACCGGCCGGAGTACCGCCATCGCTGGGGCGCGCTCGAAGGCTGGTCGCAGGTGGATCTCGCGCCGCTGCCGGACGACAACGCGCGCGCGCTTTTCCGGGCGCTCGCCGCGAACGCACCGGGCGTTCTCGCGCTCGAAGCGCCGGTGCTGCGCAAGACCGGCGGCAACCCGTTTTTCCTCGAGGAGAGCGTGCGCGCCCTGGTGGAAACCGGCGCTGCCTCGGTCGATGCGCTTCCCGACACGGTGCACGACGTGCTCGCCGCGCGCATCGATCGCCTGGGCGAGGACGAGAAGTCGCTGCTGCAGCTGGCGGCCGTGGGCGGGGTCGAGGTCGAGCCGGAGGTGCTGGCGCAGGTCGCGGGGCTTTCACGGGGGGCGCTGCGCGAGCGGCTTGCGCGGCTCGTGCAATCGGGCTTCCTCGCGCAGAGCGGGCGGTTCCCGTCCTTCGTCATCGCCTTCAAGCACGCGTTCACCCACGACGTCGCGCTGGGCAGCCTGCTGCAGCAGCGGCGCAGGCAACTGCACGCGCGCACCCTGCAGGCCATCGAATCGCTCTACGCCGGCCGCCTGCTCGAGCAGGTCGAGCCGCTTGCGCACCACGCGGTGCAGGGCGAGCAGTGGACGGCGGCAGCCGGCTACCTGCGCATTGCCGCGCGCCGCGCCATCGAACGCTCCGCCTATCGTGAGGCAGTCGCCCACCTGGAGCAGGCGCTTGCGGCGCTGGGGCGCTGGCCCGAGGGCCGCGACGCGGCGCGCGCGGGCATCGACGTGCGGCTGGAGATGCGCAATGCCTTTCTCGCGCTCGGGCAGTTCGAGCGCATGTTCGAGCGGCTGCGCGAGGCCGACCAACTCGCCGAGGCGCACGGCGACGCGGCGCGCAGGGCGCGCGTCGCGGTCCACCTCACGGGCTACTTCTGGCTGGCGGGCAGGCACGAGGCCGCGGAGCAAGCGAGCCTGCGAACGCTCGCGGTGGCAGCGCCGCTGAAGGATCCGCAGCTCATCGTGCCGACGCGCTTTTACCTTGCTGCCGCGCGTCACGCGATGGCCGACTACCGGCGCTCGAACGAAATGCTGGAAGTGATCCTCGGCGGCCTGGATGGCAGCGGCGAGCGCTACGGATTGAGCGGCGTGCCCGAAGTGCTGGCGCGCGGCATCCGCATCTGGTCGGCGGCCGAGCTGGGCGACTTCGAATCGGCGTTTGCCGACGCTGCCGTGGCGCTGCGCATTGCCGACGAATCGGGGCATCCGTTCAGCATGCTGACGGCGACATTCGTCACGTCGGTCGCCCGGCTGGCGCGCGGCGAGCTGGAGGCGGCGGTCGGCCTGATGCGCCGCGGCCTCGCCATGTGCCGCTCGGAGCGGCTGCCGATGTGGTATCCGCCGTTCGCCTCGCTGAACGCGCTGGCGCTGGCGCACGCCGGCCGCGTGGGCGAGGCGGTGCCGATGATGGAGAAGATCCTGCCGGCGCGCCCGGGGCCGATCAGTTTCGCGCCCTTCGCGGTGGTGGCCTCGAGCGAGGTCTACCTGCTCGCCGGCCAGCGCGAGCGGGCGCAGGCGCAGGCCGAGCGCGCTCTGGAACTGGCGCGCGCGAAGGCCGAGCGAACCTACGAGGTCTGGGCGCTGCGTGCGCTGGGCGAACTGGCGGCCACCGCCGCGACCCCGGACATTCCCGGCGCGGAGAAGTCCTACGGCGCGGCGCTGGCGAAGGCGCGCGCGCTCGGCCTGCGGCCGCTGGAAGCCCGCTGCCACCTCGGCCTGGGACAACTGCGCGCGCGCGCCGGAGCGAAGGATGCGGCGCGGGAATCGCTCGGCGCCGCGGCGGGGATGTTCAATTCGATGGGGATGTCGTTCTGGGCGGAACGCGCGCGTTCTTCGGCGGGCTAGCTCCCGGGTCCCTTTCCCGCTTGCGGACGGGGTCCGGGTCCGCGCAGAGCCAGACGCCATAGCCCAGCAGCACGAAGCATCCCGTGATGCTGATGCACATCACCATGTCGAACAGCAGGTCCAGGGCCATGCCTCACAGTGGCCTCCTGCGGGGATGGCCGCAGTGTCCCACGCCATAGCCGCGCTGCGTCATATGCACAATCAGGCGCTTACCACCTTGCGGGTAGCTTGCGCAGGACGGCGAGGTGCCGGCCGTCGACGCTCAGGTAGCCGCCGGCAACCAGGTCCTTGACGATGCGGCTGACCATCTCGCGCGAGGCGCCGATGCGGGCGGCGATGTCGTGCTGCGTGAGCCGCTCCTCGATCACGTGCCTGCCGTCGCGTTCCACGGCGTTCTCCTCGACGAACTTGAGGAAGCGGCCGTAGACGTCCTTCAGCGAGAGGTCCCCCACCTTGTCGGTCAGCGCCCGCACGCGCGCGATCAGCTTGTGCATCAGGTCGCGCGCGAACGCCGGGTTGCGTTCGAGCAGGCCCTCGACGTCCCGGCGCGGGATGACGAAGATCCGGCAGGGCTCCAGCGCCATGATCGAAGCCGAGCGCGGGCCGCCGTCGAGCACCAGCTCACCGAAGTACTCGCCCGCCTGCATGGTGCTGAGCACCACCTCCTTGCCGCCGTCGTCGCTGAGGAAGGCCTTCACCCTGCCCGAGAGCAGGACGTAGAGCGAGTCGGTATCGTCGCCCTCGTTGACCAGCACCGCGCCGCGCGGAAAGCTGCGCGGCGTGCCGTGCGGGGCGAGGGACTTGAGCGCCGCTTCGTCGAGGCCGGCGAACGGGTTCTCAGCGTTTTGCATGGCCTAGAATACAGTCACGGAGGGCAATCATGAAATACGCCAAGCAGGACGCCAAGGCTTGGGCGCAGGCGCACATGAAAGGCGTGTGGGCGGCGTGCCCGACGGCATTTAGCTCTCCGTCCGGACTGGACGAGCAGGGCTTCCGCGCCAACCTGCGCCACTGGTACCGCGATCTCGAGGTGGACGGCCTGTTCGTCGGCGGCAAGCAGGGCGAGTTCTTCTCCATGTCGGTTGCCGAGCGCAAGCGCACGTTCGAACTGGCCGCGGAGGAGGCGGTCGCCGCAGGGCGAGGCGCCACCATCATGTCGGTCTCGGACCACAATCTGGACACGGTGCTGGAGCTTGCGCGCCACGCGCAGGCGGTGGGCGCGGACTACATCGTGGTGCACGCGCCGGTGCTGCACTTCGGCCGCGACATCGACGACACCGTCCACGAGTACTACCGCCACATTGCCGGCCAGGTGGACATCGGCATCGCCATGTGGAGCCACCCGGACTCGGGCTACCTGATGAGTCCGGAATTGTGCGCGCGCGTGGCGGAGATCCCGAACATCGTCGCCATCAAGTACAGCGTGCCGCGCGAGATGTACGCCCGGCTCACGCGGATGACGCGCGGCAGGCTGATCGTCAGCACCGCCTCCGAGGAGGAGTGGTTCGACAACATGGTGGAGCTGGGCTGGCAGCTCTATCTCTGCTCGATCCCGCCGTTGCTCTACCAGACGAAGGACGACCGCCGCATCAAGGAGTACACCGGGCTCGCGCTGCGCGGCGAGGTCGAGCGTGCGAGGAAGGTGCGCGACAGCCTCGAGCCCGTGCGCCAGGCGCTGAAGCGCTCGCGGCCCGGGGGCACGCCGCAGGCGCAGCAGAAGTACTGGCAGGAACTGCTGGGGCAGGTGGGCGGACCGGTACGCCGGCCGCTGCTGCCGCTCACGGACGCGGAGAAGGGGAGGATCCGGGAGGCATTCGCCGGCTGCGGGCTCGGCGCCCGCAGCGCCAGGGCAGCCTGATGCTGCCGAAGGCCTTCAATTTGAAGCGCTGGGTGGACGAGCACCAGCACCTGCTCAAGCCCCCGGTGGGCAACAAGCTGATCTTCGAGGACGCGAACACCATCGTCATGGCGGTCGGCGGGCCCAATGCGCGCACCGACTACCACGACGACCCGGTGGAGGAGTACTTCCACCAATTGAGGGGCGACATGGTGCTGCGCGTGATGGAACAGCCGGGACGCCCTCCCGTGGACGTGCCGATCCGCGAGGGCGATGTGCTGCTGCTGCCCGCGCACGCGCGCCACTCGCCGCAGCGCCCCGTGCCCGGGAGCGTCGGCATCGTCGTCGAGCCGCAGCGTCGCGGCGATGACATGGATGCCTTCGAGTGGTACTGCCTCGAATGCCACCAGCTCGTCCATCGCTTCGAGTACCGGTTGCGCAAGGTCGAGGAGATCGTCAGCGTGATGCCGCCGCTGTTCGAGCGGTTCTACGCCGATGCCAGCCTGCGCAAGTGCACGCACTGCGGCGCGGTGCATCCCGGCAAGGCGGCGGCGCCGGCGCCCGCATGATCGACCTGCACGACATCCGCGACAAGTCTGCAGGGTGATGCTGTCGCTGCGTGGCGTCACCAAGCGATTCGGCGCGCGCAGCGTGCTCGCCGGCGTCACGCTGGATGTCGCGGCGCGCGAGTACGTCGCCGTGCTCGGCGAATCCGGCATTGGCAAGTCCACGCTGCTCAACGTCATCGCCGGGCTGGAAGGCGTGGACGAGGGCAGCATCGCGTTCGGCGGGCGCGAGCTGACGACGCTCGGCGACGACGAACTCACCCGATTGCGGCGCGACCACTTCGGTTTCGTCTTCCAGGCCTTCCACGTGCTGCCGCACCTGACGCTCGAGGCGAACGTCGGTTTGCCGCTCCTCCTGCGCAAGGTTGGCGAGGCGGAAACGGTCGCGCGTGCGCGGGTCGCCCTCGAAGCGGTGGGGCTCTCCGGCCGGGAAGCTTCGATGCCGCGCGAACTCTCGGGCGGTGAGCTGCAACGCGTGGCGATCGCGCGGGCGCTCGTCGGGCGGCCGCAGCTGGTGCAGGCCGACGAGCCCACCGGCAACCTCGACCCGGAGAACGCGCAGCAGGTGCTGGAGCTGCTGCGCGCGCAGGTAAAGGAAGGCGGCGCCGCCGGCATCCTCGTCACGCACTCGGCCGCCGCGGCCGCGAGCTGCGACCGGCGCTACCGCCTGACGGCCGACGGGTTGGTCCCGGCGTAGAGCTTTCTCGCCGGGAACGGCAGGGCATTGCCGCCCAGCGCCTCTTCGATTCGCAATGCCTCGTTCCACTTCGCCATGCGCTCGGAGCGCGAGAAGCTGCCGACCTTGAGCTGCGGCACGCCCCAGCCTACCGCGAGGTGGACGATGGAGACGTCTTCGGTCTCGCCGGAGCGCGCCGAAACCACCGCGCCGTAGCCGGACTCGCGCGCCACGTTCCAGCACTCGAGCGTCTCGGTGACGGTGCCGATCTGGTTGGGCTTCAGCAGCACCGCGTTGCACGCACCCGCGGCGATGCCTTCGCGCAGGCGTCGCGCGCTGGTGCAGAAGAAGTCGTCGCCGACGATCTGCACGCGCTTGCCGTAGACCTTCGTGAACGCGGCCATCGCGGCATCGTCGTCCTCGGCGAACGGATCCTCGATGGAGACGATCGGGTAGCGCTCCAGCCAGCGGCCGAGCATGGCGTGCAGCTGGTCGGCGCCGAGGGACCGGTTCTCCAGCGCGAGATGGTAGCGTCCGGCGCGATGCAGTTGCGTCGCCGCGATGTCGAGCGCGATCGCCGCATCCTTTCCCGGCTGCAGACCCGCGTCCTCGATCGCCGCCACCAGCTCGACGAGACCTTCCTCGTTCGACTTGAAGGAAGGCCAGTAGCCGCCCTCGTCGGCCACGCCCTGCAACTGGCCGCGCCTGGCGAGCCGCGCTCCGGCGGCTTGATAGACCTGCGCCGTCCAGTCCAGCGCCTCGGCGAAGCTGCCAGCGCCGGGACAAACCAGCAGGTAGTCCTGGATGTCGACGCGCCCGCGCGCGTGCGCGCCGCCGCCGAAGATCTGGATCTGCGGCACCGGCAACGCGACCTTGCGGCTGCCGGCGAGGTGCTTCCACAAGGGCACGCGCGCCGCCGCTGCGCCGGCGTGCGCGCCAGCGAGCGACACCGCGACCAGCGCGTTGCCGCCGAGGCGGCTCTTGTCCTCCGTGCCGTCCAGCATGATCAGCTTGCGGTCCAGCTCCGCCTGCGCCGCCGGGTCCATGCCGAGCAGCGCTGCGCGGATCTCGGTCCGGATGCCCTGCACCGCACGCTCGACCGCGATGCTCTTCGCTTCGCCCGCGCCGGTGGAGGCGCCGGCGGGCGCGATGGCGCGGCCGATGCTGCCGTCGTCCAGGCGCAGCTCCGCCTCGACGGTGGGCTTGCCGCGCGAATCCCAGACGCGTCGGCCGAGAACGTCTACGATCGTTGCCATGCGAGGCGCATCTCTTCCAGCGTGGCGGGCGGGGAAAGGAGTAGCGCGCGCGCCACGCGGCGCACGAGGTCCTTCGAGCTTTCGTCGGTCAGGTATTCGACGGGCGACTTGCCGTCCACGCGGGCGAGCAGCAGTCCCGGCAGGAGCGAGGCGATGCGCCCCTCGAGCGCGGCGCGCGGCTCCCACGTCGCGCCGCCCAGATAGGCCTGCGCGAACGCGTCAAAGCATTCGAGGAAGCGGGCTTTCGCCTCCGGTACCCAGAGGCCCTTGAGCAGCAAGTGGTTGAGGCAGAACGCGGGATCGAAGGCGGGGTCGCCATACCAAGCGCATTCGGCGTCGAGCAGCACCGGACCCTGCGGTCCGCAGAGGATGTTCTTCGGGCTCACGTCGCCGTGCACCAGTGCGAGGCGCGTGGCGGCCGTGTGTTTGACCAGCGCCTGCAACCTGGGAGCGAGATCGGGATGCGTGCGCCCGGTGGCGACGAGGTAGGGCTCGAGGCGTATGGCATGGAAGTTGGCGTCGGTGGCGAACTGCCGCGCGATCGCCGCATCGCCAGCGGTCGCGGCATGCACCCTGGCCAGGTCGCCGCCGACGCGGCGCGCGAATGCCGCGTCGGCCCGGCCGGCGCGCAGTTCGTCCTTCCATAGCGGCAGGGTCGGCAGGTACTCCATGGCGAAGAGGCCGGCGTCGCTCGCGGCCAGCACGCGCGGCGCGATGCCGGGGACGATGCGCGCGGCGGCCTCCAGCCAGCGACGCTCGTACAGGTTGCGCTCCACCGGCGCCTCCCACACCTGCGCCACGCGCAGGCGCGCGAGCGCGCGCTTGACGCACACCGGGCCGCTTCGCAGGTCCACGCGCCAGATGTCGGAGGACACGCCGCCTGCCAGCGGCGTCGCCGCCGGGTCTTCGTCCGCTCCGGCGAGGCCCGCTGCGCGCAGAAAGGCGAGCACCGCGTCAGGGAGCGAGCCGCTCAATCTTCCAGCCGGTGCCGGCGCGCGCGTAGAGGAGCCGGTCGTGCAGGCGGTTCTCCCGGCCTTGCCAGAACTCGAATTCGTCGGGTACCAGGCGGTAGCCGCCCCAGCGCGGCGGGCGCGGCGGGTGCTCGCCGTGGCGGCGCTTCATCGCCTCCAGGGACGCCTCGAGCACCGCCCGGCTCGCCACGCGCTCGCTCTGCGGCGAGGCCCAGGCCGAGAGGCGCGAGCCAAGCGGCCGGCTGGCGAAGTAGGCGTCGGAATCCTCGGCGCTGACGCGCTCGATGTGGCCGTCGACGCGCACCTGCCGCTCGAGCGCCTGCCACAGGAACAGCAGGCACGCCTCGGGCCGCGCCGACAGTTCCTTGCCCTTGCGGCTCTCGTAGTTGGTATAGAAGACGAGGCCGCCGCCCTCGACGCCCTTGAGGAGCACGATGCGCGCGTTGGGCGCACCGTTCTCGCGCGTGGTGGCAAGCGTCATGGCGTTGGGCAGCGGCAGCTCGGCGTCGACCGCGTCCTTGAACCAGCGCTCAAACTGCGCGAAGGCGTCCAGGTCGGCGTGCGCCTCGTCGAGGCCGGCTCGCATGTATTCTTGGCGCATGTGGGCAATGTCCATGGCGGGGATTTTATAGGTGGCGGGCGCGCGCGTCTTCGACCATGGCGACGGAATCATCGCCGTGGACTCCCTCTACGAGCGGGAACTGCAGACGGCGCTGCACGCGGTGATCGAGCAGGGGCGGGCGGCGATCGTCGACGCCGGCGTCAATCGCTCGGTGCCGCACATGCTCGCGGCGCTCGAAGCACGCGGCGTGACCTCCGAGCGCGTGGACTGGATCGTGCTTACCCACGTGCACCTGGACCACGCCGGCGGCGCGGGGGAATTCGCCCTGCGCTGCCCGAACGCGAGGGTGACGGTGCACCCAAGAGGGGCGCGGCACATGATGGACCCCAGCCGCCTGATGGCCGCCACGGTCGGGATCTATGGCGAGGAGGCGACGCGCCGCATCTACGGCGAAGTGCGTCCCATTCCGCGCGAGCGCATGGTAGAGACGCCGGAGGGAGCCACGGTGAGCCTCGCGGGCCGGGAGCTCCTCTTCCTCGACGCGCCGGGACATGCTCGGCACCACGTCGTGGTGCGCGACGGTCGCACCGGCCACGTGTTCGCCGGCGACACCTTCGGCCTGTCCTACCGGGAGCTTGACGTCGATCAACGGCAATTCGTCTTCCCGACGACGAGTCCCTCGCAGTTCGATCCGCAGGCACTGCACCGTTCGGTCGAGCGCATCATTTCCCTCGATCCGGCAGCGATTTACGTCGCCCACTTCAGCCGCATCCGCGATGTCGCGCGGCTCGCCGACGACCTGCACCGCCTGATCGACGCGCACGCCGAGCTGGGGTTGCGCCATCGCCGCGTCGGCGCGGAGCGCCACCGCCTGCTGAAGGACGGCGTGACGGAAATCGTGTTGTCCGAGGGAAAACGGCAGGGCTGGGCGCTCGGCGGCGACGCGCTGCTCGAGCTCTTCGCGCTCGACGTCGAGCTCAACGCCCAGGGACTCGGCGCCTGGCTCGACGCGTTGCCAGAGTGAATTGTGCCGCTTTTCCCTCTAGAAAATCATTGACACGTACTGCCGGATTCGGCATCGTTCGCTCACCGCTGGCAACGGCGGAGCCACATCGGAAGACAGTCGCAAGTTCCGAGTCCCGTAAAATCAGAGGAGAAATCACGATGGCGAAGAAGAAAGCCAAGAAGTCCCCCGCGAAGAAGAAGTCCGGCGCGAAGCGCAAGCCGAACGCAGCATTCATGAAGCCGATGAACCCGAGCGCCACGCTCGGGGCGGTGATCGGCAGCAGCGCCATGCCGCGCACCGAGGTCACCAAGAAGATCTGGGCCTACATCAAGCGCAACGGCCTGCAGGACAAGAAGAACCGGCGGATGATCAATGCCGACGACAAGCTGAAGCCCGTGTTCGGCGGCAAGTCCCAGGTGTCGATGTTCGAGATGACCAAGCTCGTCTCCAAGCACCTGAAGTAAGCAACCAACCGCAGCACCTGCCGGAGGCCCGCAAGGGCTTCCGGCAGCGTCCACCCACCCGCCGCGGCCGGCCTAGCCGTGGTAGCCGGTGACCCGCTCCACCTCGTTCTTCGACCCCAGGACCACCGGCACCCGCTGGTGCAGCTTCTTCGGCTGCAGGTCCATGATGCGCGTGCGCCCGTCGGTCGCCATGCCGCCCGCCTGCTCGACGATGAACGCCATCGGGTTGGCCTCGTACAACAGGCGCAGGCGCCCGTCCCTGTATCGCTCGTCGCTCGGGTACATGAAGATGCCGCCGCGCGAGAGCACGCGGAACACGTCCGCCACCCTGGACGCCACCCAGCGCATGTAGAAGTCGCGCCCGCGCGGGCCGTCCGTGCCGGCGAGGCACTCGTCGATGTAGCGCCTCACGGGGGCATCCCAGCGGCGCATGTTCGACATGTTGATCGCGAACTCGGTGGTGTCCTCCGGGATCCTGACCTCCGGGTGGGTCAGCACGAACGTGCTCATGTAGGGGTCGAGCGTGAAGCCGTGGGTGCCGTCGCCCACCGTCAGCATGAGAATCGTCGCCGGGCCGTAGACGGCGAAGCCCGCCGCCACCTGCCGGCTGCCGGGCTGCAGGAAGGCGTTCTCCTCCGGCTCGCACAGCCCGCCCGTGGCCAACTTCGGGCAACGCAGGACCGAGAAGATGGTGCCGACGGAGATGTTGACGTCGATGTTCGAGGAACCGTCGAGCGGGTCGAACAGCAGGAGGTATTCCCCGCGCGGGTAGTGGGTCGGGATGGGCGAGGGGTTGTCCATCTCCTCCGAGGCCAGCGCGGCGAGGTTGCCGCCCCACTCGTTGGCTAGAACGAATTTTGTGGATTTTGGCAATTACAGATTCAGCTCGGTGAATGTCTTCATAAGCGTCGGAACTATATAGGTAAGCATGAGAATGGCTATAATTATCATTGCAAATACTATAACAGCAGGATAC
>SXGT01375067.1_pt1 | contig 13291 bp, 12 predicted proteins | sample 3176221 | NCBI WGS metagenome assembly SXGT01 (sample SAMN11356862, study PRJNA531348) | freshwater metagenome | isolation source: freshwater sample F1-120 | place: China: Fuxian Lake, Yuxi | collected 2017-12-25
CGCGGTGTGCACGCGCACGCACTGCAGGCCGTGGGTGTGGCCGCCGATGCGGTGCACGCTGATGCCGGGCGCGATGTCGGCATCGCCGCTGTGGAAGGCCACGCGGTCCTTGTAGACCATGCGCACCATGCCGATGACTTCCTCCACCTCGTAGCCGTGGTGGAACTGGCGGTGGCGCATGTGGCGGCCGGTGGCGTAGGCCATCTCGTCGTCCTGCAGGTGAAAGCGCGCCTGCGCGAAGTCGTCGAAAGTGCCCACGTGGTCGTAGTGCAGGTGGGTGATGACCACGTCGGCCACGGTCGCAGCGTCCACGCCCATCAGGGCCAGTGCCTCGGCGGGGTGGCGCAACAGCGTGCGACCGCGTTTGGCGGCCACCTCGGCGCCGAATCCGGTGTCCACCACCACCGTGCGGCCTTCGCCACGGATCAGCCACAGGTAGTAGTCCATGGGCATGGGCGCGTCGTGCGGGTCGCCGCCGAGAAAGTGGTTCTTGCGGCGTCCGTCGCGCGTGGCGTAGCGCAGGGCGTGCACTTCGTAGTGCGGCAACGGCGCGTTCATACGGTGCTCGCCGGTTGTTTGCGTGGCTGGGCCGGCGAAGCGGCATGGGGGCCCGCTTCGGCGTCGAGCGCCAGGGCAGCCATCCAGCCATCGCGAATGGCGGCCAGGAAATCGCCGGGGGCCTGGGCGTCGCCCACGCGGGTGTAGGGCACGCCCGCTTTTTCGATCGCCTCCAGGGCGTCCAGTTGCGATTGCGGGCCGGTGGCGAACACCAGCCAGTCGCCCACCGGCAGTTCGGTGGCTGCGGCGTCGCCGATGCGCACCTGCAGGTGGTTCCCCACCACCGCGTCGATGCGGCAGCGTGTGACCAGGCGCACGCCATCGGCGGCCAGGCGTTCCAGCAGTTCCATGCGGTTGTTGCGCGCCATGCCCACGCAGGCGGCGTCCTGCATTTCCAGAATCTGGATGTCGCTGCCGCGCCCGCGCAGCAGGTCGGCGAGCTCGGCACCGACCATGCCGCCGCCCACGATCGTCACCCGCGTCTGCGGGCCGAAGCGCTCGGCCTGTTCGAACAGCTCCCACGCGTGGCACACCTGCACGTCGGGCGAGAGCCGCTCCAGCGGCAGCGGCGGCTTGCGCGGCTGGGAGCCGGTGGCGACGATCACGTGGTCCGGGCCGAAGGCGCGGATCATGGCTTCGTCGACCTGCACACCGGTGCGCACGGGCACGGCGAGGCGCTCGATCTCCTGCCAGCGGTCGGTCCACACCGGCCACACCTCGGTCTTGTCGGGCGCCGCCACGGCCAGATGAATCTGCCCGCCGGTGCGCTGCGCGCGCTCCCAGATCTCCACATCGTGGCCACGCTCGGCCAGCACGCGCGCCGCTTCGATGCCGGCCACCCCCGCGCCGAGCACCAGCACGCGCTGGCGCGGGGCGCTGGCGTCTGCTGTGCGCGGCACCACGTGTTCCATGGCCTCGAACTCGGTGCCCACCATCGGGTTCTGCACGCAACTCACGTCCTTTTCGGTGGTGAGCCGTTCGAAGCACACGTTGCAGGCAATGCAGCGTCGAATGGGTGCAGCCATCTGGCCGAAGGCCTTCAGGCACCAGTGTGGGTCGGCGTACAGCGCGCGACCCACCGACACGAAATCGGCGCTGCCCGACGTCAGCAAGGCCTCGGCGTCCTCTGGTTCCACCACGCGCCCGGCCACCATCACCGGGATCGACAGCGCGTCCTTGATCGGCTTGGCCACGGGGCCCAGGCATCCGCGCGGGAACGACGGCGGCTGGATGCAGTACTTGGAGAGCTGCGGGCTTTCGTTGCTGCCGCCGGAGAGGTCGATGGCCGCCGCGCCGGCGTGCTCCACCGCGCGCGCCAGTTCGATGATTTCTTCCTGCGTGTAGCCGGCCGGCGTGTACTCGCTCGCGCTCAGGCGCACGATGAGCCGCAGATCGGGCAGCGCCTGCCGGATGCGGTCCATGGTCTCCAGCAGCAGCCGCATGCGGTTCTGGATCGTGCCGCCGTATTCGTCGGTGCGCTGGTTGATGCGGCGTGTGAAGAACTGCTGGAACAGGTAGCCGTTGGCGGCGTGGATCTCCACACCGTCGTAGCCGGCACGCGCGAGGCGGCGGGCGGCGTCCACGAACAGCCGCTGGATGTCGTGGATCTCGCTCACGCGCAGCGCGCGCACCGCGTCGCCGGTGTTGGGGTTGATCCAGTCCGAAGGGCCGACCGGCTCCATGTTCAGCACCGAACGCCGCAACAGGGCGCCCCGGTGGTTGAGCTGCGCGAAGGCGCGGCAGTCGTGCGCCTGGATCGCTTCCACGATGCTGGCCAGGCCGGGAATGAAGCGGTCGTGGTAACAGCACAGCGAGTTGTGGTGCGGCCGCGCCTGCTGCGTCACCACCATCGCCTCCGTCATGATCGCGCCCACGCCGCCGCGGGCGCGTTCGGCGTAATACGCCACGTCCCGTGCGGTCGACAGACCGTCGGTGGTGCTGTAGTTGGTGCCCATCGGCGCCATCACCACACGGTTTTTCAGCGTGAGGCCACCAAGGGTTCCGGGTTCTTCAAGTTGCATCGGAGCATCTTATGTATGCGTTGCGCATCGATAAAGTACATAGAATTCCATTCAGTATTGAATTCATTTCACAAATCGACCGCTCGCACAGACCCATGGACAACCTCAACGCCCTCGTCGTCTTCGTTCGCGTGGCCGAAGCCCGCAGCTTCACCGCCGCCGCCGAGCGGCTGGGCCTCACCGCCTCCGCCGTGAGCAAGGCCATCACCCGCCTGGAAAAGGAGCTCGGTGTGCGCCTGCTGCACCGCTCCACGCGGCTGGTGAACCTCACCAACGACGGAGCAGGCTTCTTCGAGCATTGCCGCGAGATCCTGGCCTCGGTGGAAGAGGCCGAGCGCACCGTGACGCTGGCCAAGGCCTCCCCCCACGGCAGGGTGCGCATCCAGATGCCGGTGGGTTTCGGCCGGCGCGTGGTGATGCCCGCGCTGAGCCAGCTCTCGCAACGCCACCCGGGCCTGGTGGTGGACGCCGAGCTGAGCGACCGTGTGGCCGATGTGGCCTACGAAGGCTTCGACGCCGCCATCCAGATCGGCCAGGTGAGCGACGAGCGCCTGGTGGTGCGCCCCATCTGCCGGCTGCGCTTCACCGCGCTGGCCTCGCCGCAGTACCTGGCACAACATGGCGAACCCGCCACGCCCGATGAGCTCGACCAGCACAACTGCCTGGCCTACGTGTCCCCATTGACCGGCGGCTACCGGCCGTGGGAGTTCTCGCGCGACGGGCAAACCTTCGCGCGCCGGGTCTCCGGCCGGCTCAACGTCAACCACGCCGATTCGCTGGTGGAGGCCGCCACCGCCGGCATGGGCATCGTGATGGTCAGCAACTTCATCGCCGCCGACGCCATCAAGCGCGGCCTGCTCAAGCCCATCCTCACCGACTTCGTGGCACCCGGCCCCAAGGTTTCTCTGGTGCACCCGCCGAGCCGGGTGGTGTCGCTCAAACTGCGTGCCCTCATGGACGCGCTGGACGAAGCCGTGGCCGCTTTCGACCAGGTGCTGGAACCCCGGGCTTGAGGTGGGGCACTGGCGCGGCCCCGAAGCCTGAAAAATCAGCGGTGTAGCATGGGAAGGCCCCAACCAACCCCAAGGTGACGAGGCCATGAACGAGCGCCATGCATCGCGGCTCCCCGCATTCCCCACCATCCTGGTCGTGCTGGCCATCGCCGTCGCCGGCTACTTCGGCTGGCGGCATTTCCAACGGACTTCACCGGTGATCCCGCCGCAAGCCGTGCCCGCGTCGGCCCCGCCGGCAGAGCCACCGGCAAGCGTGGCGTCCGCCCCAGCCATTCAGCACCCTGTGGAGCCTTTGCCCACCGAGGCCGCGGTGCAGCCCACGCCTTTGCCCGCGCTGGCCGAGGCCGATGCGCTCGTGCGAGAGCTGATCACGAGCGTGATCACCAGCAAGGACGTGACGACCTTCCTGCAGATGGACGGCTTCATCCGGCGCGTGGTGGCCACGGTGGACAACCTCCCGCGCGAACAGGCGCCGCTGATGGTGTGGCCCGTGTATCCCACGCCTCAGCGGTTCAGCACGCAGCGAACCGACACCGGCGTGGAAAACATCCATCCCGACAACAGCCTGCGCTACGCACCCCTGGTGCAGCTGATCGACGCGGTCGACACCGCCCAGGCGGTCGCGGTGTACCGAAGGCTCTACCCGCTGTTCCAGCAGGCGTATGAAGAGTTGGGCTTCCCGGGGCGTTATTTCAACGACCGCCTGGTGCAGGTGCTGGACCACCTCATCGCCACCCCCGTGCAGACCGGCCCGCTCGCCGTGACGCTGGTCGACGTGAAGGGCGAGGTGCCCTCCACGCGGCCCTGGGTCCGTTATGAATTTTCCGATCCCGCGCTGCAGTCGATGTCGGCCGGACAGAAGATGCTCGTGCGCACCGGCGCAGCCAACCACCAGCGATTGCGCGCCAAGCTGATCGACCTTCGCGCCCGCGTGGCCAGGCGCTGACATGGCCGAGGCGAGCGGAACCGTCTTGCTCACCGGGTTCGAACCCTTCGGCGGCGAGATCCTCAACCCCAGCTGGCTCGCCGTGAAAGCGCTGCATGGCCGCAAGATGCTCGGCCGCACCGTGGTGGCCGCGCAGCTGCCCACCGTGTTCGACGCATCGTTGAGCGTGTTGAACCTGCTGCTGCGCGAACACCAGCCCGAACTGGTGGTGTGCGTGGGGCAGGCGGGCGGGCGCAACGCGCTGTCGCTCGAGCGCGTGGCCATCAACGTGAACGACGCACCCATCGCCGACAACGCCGGTGCCCGGCCGATCGACACGCCGGTGGTGCGCCGCGCGCCGGTGGCGTACTTCAGCAGCCTGCCCATCAAGGCCATGCTCGCGGCCCTGCAGAAGGAAGGCGTGCGCGCCGAGGTGTCGCAAACCGCGGGCACCTTCGTCTGCAACCACGTGTTCTACGGCCTCATGCGAACGCTGGCCACGCACCAGGGCTTGCGGCAGACGCGCGGCGGCTTCGTCCACGTGCCCTGGTTGCCGGAGCAGGGCACGCCCGGCATGGCACTCGACGAGATCGTGCGCGGGCTGCGGGTGGCGCTGCGGTGTGCATTGCGGGTGCAGACGGATCGGGTGATGGGGGCGGGGGCGACGGACTGAGAGGGGTACGATCTGCGACCGGCTCGGGAGGGACGTTCGATGAACACCACAGGCACCCGCTTCAAAGGCACGCTGAAAAAATGGGACGTTGAACGAGGCTTCGGTTTCGTCGCTGCCGAACAAGGCGGTCAGGACATCTTCGTGCATGTCTCCGCTTTCCCCCGGGACGGCCACCAACCGATCGTTGGTGAACCGTTGTCGTTCGAGATCGAGCGGGACCGTGACGGCCGCAAGCGAGGGGTGCGGGTGCAGCGGCCCGGCATCGCGCAGCCTTCTTCGTCGGCAGGCTCAGGGGACGCGCGCGTTCATGAACGGACACACCGCAGGCGCTTTGTGCAAACAACCGAGCGGTCGCCGCGGTCTTTTCGTACCCGGGTCATCGTTCTACTGCTGGTCGCTGCCATGGCGGGATACGCCTACGACGAGTTCGCCCGCGCCCCCACCCCGCGTCTTTCGGTTGCAGCACCAGCTGAAACTTCGGCGAACCAGCCAAGTCCGCCGCCTTCAACGTTCCAGTGCGATGGGCGTCAACATTGCTCGCAAATGACATCGTGCGACGAGGCCCGGTATTTCTTGAAGAACTGCCCCGGCACGCAGATGGATGGCAACAACGACGGTGTGCCTTGCGAACGGCAGTGGTGCGGAGGCGGTTGAGAGAGCGTCGCCCGCCTCAAGCCTGCCAGACCCCGAACCCCGCCGACCTCAGGTCGATGCCCACCTCGATCTCTTTGTCCACCGCGTCGTCGTAGCGCATCGGGTTGAACCCCTCGTACAGATCGGGCAGCAGCCGCAGCCCGTACCTGAACACGTAGGCATTGGACTGGATGCCGGCCTTGTGCTTGTCGAAGCGCACGTCCGGGTCCAGGCCGGTCATGCCCACGTAGACGCAGGGTCTGCCGTCCACGTAGCCCGGGTTGCACTGGCGGAACTTGTGTTCGAGCAGCACGTCCTTGTGCAGCTCGATCACGTAGACGTGGTGATGGGGGCGACGGCTCATGGCTTGAAGTGGGGCGGCGGCCATTATGGTTCGCTCTCTATAATCGCGCCCTTTTTCCCAACCGGGCACGACGGCCATGCATCTGGAGATTGCGCAGTCCACACCCACGGCCGCCGCCATGGGCCGCGTGGTGCAGGCCCACTACGCGCTGGGCGAGGTGGTGGAAGCTGAATTCTTGCGGCGCAGCTTCAACCAGGTGTACCGGCTCACGCTGGCCGATGGCCGCCGCGTGGTGGCGCGGCTGTGTGCCGAGCGCCCGCGCGGCGAACCCCGCCTGCGGTTCGAAGCCGATGTGTTGCAGCACCTGCGCGCACGCGGTTGCCCCGTGGCCGCGAGCCTGCCCACCCGCACCGGCGACGTGGCGGTGCGCATGGCGCTGCCCGAAGGCGAACGCGAGGTGATGCTGTTTGAGTACCTCGACGGCGAAGCCACCACCGACCTGGCCGCGAACATCGAGGCCTTCGGCCGCGGCCTGGCGCTGCTGCACACCGCAGGCGCGGGCTTGCAGAGCGACGCACCCCACTACACGCTGGATCTGGATCACTTGCTGCTGCGCCCGCTGCAACACCTGTTGCGCGCACCCACCATGACGGCCGACCTGCGACCGCAGTTCGAAGCGCTCGGCCACCGCCTGCACGACCGCATCGCATCGCTCGGTGAACTCACGCAGGTGCTCTGCCACGGCGACGCGCACAGCGACAACAACTTCATCACCGTCAACGAAAGCACGGGCGAGCGCGAAGCCGTGTTCTTCGATTTCGACGACACCGGCCCCGGCCACCTCGCTTACGAACTCGCGGTGTATCCGTGGTGGCTGCACCCGCGCAATGTGGACGGTGTGTGGAGCGAGAAAGCCCTGGCGCGCTGGAACCAGTTCATCTCGGCCTACCAGGCAGTCCGGCCCTTGAGCGAAGCCGACGTGGCCGCATTGCCGATGTTCGTGGCGGTGCGGCAGTTCTGGCTGCTCGGGGAATACGCCGGGCGCGTGCCCGTGTGGGGCTCGCAGGCCATGCCGCTCGATTACTTGCAGCGGCAGGTGAAGGTGCTGACGCAGTGGGAAACGCTGGCACTGGCGGTGCCGCCGGGCGCGCGCTGATGGGTCGACCTCAGCGCCGCGCCGCGGCGTGCTTCATTCACTCGCAGGCGCCCACGCCCCTCTCGGTGGGGCAGGCCTCGGTGATCAACACGTTGTCCACCGTGTAGGTGCTGGACGACGTGCCATCGCTGCCGAACCACAGGTACACATAGGGCCGCGTGGTGGTGAGCGCCGAGGGGGTGATCACGGGGCGGGTGCCGGTGTTCACGGGCGACGGCCCACCCAGCACGGAAATGCGGTAGGTCGCGCTCGGCTTGTCGACCTTGATCACCACCGTGTGCAGCCGCCCGTTGGTGAACTCGCCCACCGGCGTGAAGTTGCCTCGGTCGTCGGTGGCCACCAGCACCTGGTTGTTCAAGAAGCGGATCGAGCCCAGGCTCTGGAAGTGCCCGTTGCCCATCCACACATCCAGCGGCACGTTGGGGCTGAGCTGCGGAATGGCGTTCCACACCGCCCAGTACTGCTGCGAAGCGCTGGTCACTTCCCTGCCGCCGAAGCCCAGGAAGCGGCTGTACGACATGGGCGCTGCGTGCCGGTAGCTCAGGCTCCTGCCCGAGAGCCCGCCCGGCGCCGCCACCACCACCGCACTGCCCGAGGTGGGATCGGACAGATAGAAACTGTCGCCCACCGGGTCGCCCGGCAACTCCGGCCCCGGGTGGGTGCCGACCGTGCTGGTGTCGAAGTTGGCGCGCAGTATCGGCGTGCCGCAGCCCGTCAACACCAGGGCGCCCAGCGAGGCAATCGCCCCGCTGCGCATCGCAGACCCCCAGCCATGGGCGGGGCGGCGCGGCAGAAAGAATGAACGTGCATGCATGTGTCCTCCTGAATGTGGATGTGAAGCCGCCACTGCGAATGCGCGCTTGCCTGCATGAATCCTGCGCATCGAAGATGCAGCCACTTCCAGATTAGGACGATCACGGCCCCACCACATCCCTCAATTGGGGGACGGGCGGCCGCAGGTCAGAGCCAGACCTGACCCGGCGCCGGACTGGTCTGAATGGTGAATTCCGGCGACCCACCGAGCACGAAGGCGCCGAGCACGAAGCTGAGCACCGCAATGAACAGGCTGGCCCAGAACGCCGTCCAGAACCCATCCACCTTGAAGCCCTCCACGATCTTCGCCACCAGCAGCAACATCAGCGCGTTGATCACCAGCAGGAACAGGCCGAAGGTCAGCACGGTCAAGGGCAGCGTGAGGAACACCAGCAACGGCCGCACGATGGCGTTCGCCAAACCCAGCAACAGGGCCGACACCACCAGCGCGCCCGTGCTGCCGAACCGGATGCCCTTGAACAGATGGCTCGCCACCCAGAGGGAGAGGGCGGTGATGGCCCAGTGGAGGAGGAAGGGGGTTAGGTTGGAGAGCATCTAAAGGGGTGTTTTGGAAGTATTGGTTGGTCGTAGTGCCGCGATTAATGCTGGGCAATCGGAACCAAGGCCTAATTCATCAGATTGCTATCGGGACGAAATCTCGATCACTATGCCAAGAACAAGGCACGGAAAGCCTATGCCTACTGACAAGTTGCTGACCCACCTGTAGATGGGCTCGTTTGGTCGACGATCAAAGTGATCTGCCACCGTCGCCACCGCCCACACCAGCAGTCCAACGTAGCCTATGGCGATCACTGTTAGTGCTAGCGTGTCATGAATGTCGACCGCAGTGCTGTGGCGGGACAGAGAGACGCGTGAATGTCCAGACGCCAGAATCTCATAGAGCGCAAAAATGAGAGCGACCACCCCAAACGCCGCTCTGACCAGATCGACCAGAGGCACGGTGTTGGAACCATCAAGCCTTCGCCCCGGGACGCGAGATTTTGGTTTTCCCCTGTGCGCGCCGTCGTAGGGCTGGCCCACTGCAAATTGCCGTTGGCGCTCAGTTAGTTCGCGCCCATTGACGCGATCTGGGCAACCGCACTGAATGCACTGGAGCGATCCCGCCGCGTTCGATGTGCTGCACACCAAGCACATCCACGCATAGGGCCCGGGTGGCGGTTCCATGGACGTGTTGGTCCATCTGGCTTCTTTGCTTTTGAGCGAATGCATGGGTGAGTGGGGCTGGTCAGCGCTTCACGCGGGAAGAAAGTGCTGCGGCCACAAAAAGTAAGGTCCGAACCGCGACTTGGCCACGAACTCGACGCCGGCTTGTTCCCCCTTGGGGGTCATCACATGCTTGTCGCCATCCAGTTTGAGGAATCCGCGCTCGGTGGCGAGGTCGACGAACTGAGCCGTCTTCATGCCCAGCTTGGCAGCGATCTTGGATGACGGCAGTTTGTCGCCAGCTGCCTCAGGTTCCGCGCCCTTGTCAGCATCAGCTGAGGAAGCCTCCGGTTCGCTGGTTACGCGCTCAAGAGAAATGCGCACCTCGTCGCTGATCCGGATGATGCGTTGCGCCTCTTCGTAGGCGTCCTTGTAAAGCTGGCTGTCTTGCCCGCGCTCGATCAGGATGCCCATCTCGTTGTTGTTCACCTGGCTGAACTCATACAGGTTCAGGCTGGTGATGATGCACAGCTCTTCGTTCATGTAGCACTTGGCGTGCAGGTTCTTGCAGAAGCTGGTGCGGATGTAGGTGAGACCACGCAGCCACTCGATCTCTTGGGGCTGCAACTCGCTCTTGCCGTACACGATGCGCACGTCGATCTTCAGGCGGTTCTTGTCCGCCAGCAGCTCCTTCATGCGGTCATTGAGCTTGAGGAAGGGACTGATCAGGATCAGGCGATCGGATGCGCCTTTGATCAACTCTTCCAAGTGGTAATTAGTGCCGGTGGTGGTTAGAAACTTTGCCATATTTTTTTCACGCCCCCTTGAATGCCATTCCTTGTGGTTGTGTTGGTTGGAGTCCCATGCTCAGAATGTTTGAATTTGGATATTGCCAAACTAATCTTGATATGCTGTTTGAGCGTGGAACCGTCGCTGGATGCTTAAAGGCAGCATGAAGGTGCTTCTAGCGTGAAGCTGGCGTTTTCTTTCTTCTAGTCTGCATCATCTTCCCTGCCGCTTTAATTACCTCTTCTGTGAATGCAGAAGTTCTCGCCGCATCTCTTGGATTCTTCTTTGTTTTAATTAATTGATCAACAAGTGCTGCTGCCGGTTTAATGTGAGTGAGCGCGCTGTTTTGATCTTTCAACAACGCAGAAATGTCGTTCGCCCATTTCTTCGCCTTGTTTGATTCTAATGGTGGTACTTCGCCATTTTGATTGAGAATCCTAAACGCGAGCATAATTTGAAATCTAGCAACCGTTAGCTTTTTGTCGATTAGGCTCTTTCGCAGTAGGAGGTCGCACCAGTACTGGACCAGCGCGGCCATGTAATAAGATTCAAGTTTGTGGGCGCTTCCAAATATGGTGTTGCCGGCTGCGGCAAGTACACTTTGAAAGTCTCTTGTCGTTTTGTGCGGCTCCATCAAAACGATGGAGGCGAATGCCTTCATTAGACTGATGGGCGTAACAATTTTTGACCGGTCAATTGTTGAGTTTGTGAATTGACGGGATCTGCGTTCGTAGAAGAGAATAATTGGCTGCTGGCTTTGAAACGATTGTTCAAGTTGCTTTTGAAAATCTGTGGCGGCAAGCAATTGAGATGGCGTTACCTCGGTTTGGCTATTCGTCGCCTTGATGATGTCTCTAACGATCTCCTCATTGGTGGTGGCAACTATTCTCAATGGAATTAGTATTTTCTCGTCGAGCGAAGAGCGATTGTTCCATAGCACGTTGCTGGTTTGACAGCCATTGACTATTTGATAGTCCTCAAGGTTGATTCTCTCTCCGGTTACGCGAATCTTTCTGGCAATAACCGTGATCCCATTATTCATAAAGACAAATCTGGACCGGCTATTCGCATTTTTTATTGTGTTGGCAATGCCCGAATTTACAGGGTTACTTCCTTGCCAATCTCTTACATTGTCGTAAAAGATGGATGTTAGGAAGTTATTTCCTTGGCCCGTAAGTAGCTGGAGGTATTCGGTTGCAGGAATGACTCCCAAGTAGGCTTCATCGATTCCTAGCGTTTGAGGTAGTGGAACTCTTCTCCCAAACGAGATTTCTTTGGAAATTGAGTGGTCAAGCTGTCGCTTTAGCTTTTGTATTTCGCGTGATCCGATGAGATAGACGTGGCACTCATTGGTATTGCCATTTTTCTCGAATTCGTCTTTGATTCTCTTGATCCTTTTGTTGAAATTGAGATCATTCTCGGGTTCTTGACCGGTGGTGACATAGAATAAATGAATATTCGGATTTCTATGTTTAAAGTATTTCGCTTGCTTATATATTAGATTCTTCAGTTTGCGGAGTCTCTTGACTGCTTCCGTGTCCGTTTTGCATAGATCTTCTTGTATGAAGTCAGCTGCAAAAGATCCTAAGTCACTCAGTGCGGTGCCATCGAAATTTTCACTTGTTTTCGCCTGAGTGAAGACAAAGTCAATATCTAGATAGTTATTGACGGCGATATAAGTTTCAACTTCATCCTCGTTTTCAATGAGGGTGCCGTTTACGATTACTCCAATGGCATCTACTGCTGGTTGTGCATCACCGCCAACAACTGTCTGAGTGGTAGCGCTAGATGTTTCAGCAATTGATCCAATTGTTAGATAGGCTGAAAACTGTTCGAATGCTTCAGATTCGGTAAGCGATGGATCAGTGCTTTGTGCCTTTTTGAAGTCATCAAGTAGTCCGCTAATAATTTTGTTCACTATGCCTCCTTGGTTGAGAAAAGGGATTCATCGTCCCCAACTATCCTTCAATCCCGTAACCCGATTAAAAACCGGCTCCCCAATCTCATGATCCGCCAGATCCGCGACAAAGTACCCATGCCGCTCAAACTGGAACTTCTCATCAGGTTTGGCCGCTGCCAGTGAAGGCTCCACATAAGCGGTGACGACCTTCAAGCTGTCCGGGTTCAGCGCCTCGATGAAGTCCTTGCCTCCCGCGTCCGGGTGCGGGTCGCTGAACAGGCGGTCGTAGAGGCGCACTTCGGCTTGCACGCCGTCGGCCACGCTCACCCAGGTGATGGCGGCTTTGGCTTTCACGCTGTCGGCGCCGGGGGTGCCGCTCTTGGTGTCGGGGATCACCTTGGCGTGCACCTCGGTCACTTTCCCGCTTGCGTCCTTCGCGCCCACGCCGGTGCATTCGATGACGTAGCCGCCTTTGAGGCGCACCACGTTGCCGGGGAACAGGCGCTTGTAGCCCTTGGGCGGCACTTCTTCAAAGTCTTCGCGCTCGATCCACACGGCCTTGCCGATCTTGAAGGTGCGATCGGGGGGCGGGGTCTGGCCTTCGGGCACGGCGCTGTGGGGCAGGGCGGGCTGGGTGCAGTCTTCGGTGTGGTCGTCGGAGCCAAACACCTCGCCCCAGTTGGTGAGCACCAACTTGACGGGGTCGAGCACGGCCATGCCGCGGTGGGCCTTGTTCTCCAGGTCTTCGCGCAGGCAGCCTTCGAGCGTGCCGTAGTCGATCCAGGAATCGCTCTTGGTCACGCCGATGCGGTCGGCAAACAGCTGGATGCTCTCGGGCGTGTAGCCGCGCCGGCGCAGGCCCACGATGGTCGGCATGCGCGGGTCGTCCCAGCCGCTCACCTTGTGGTCGTACACCAGTTGCGCGAGCTTGCGCTTGCTGGTGATGACATACGTGAGGTTCAGGCGCGCAAATTCGTACTGGCGCGGTGGCGGGCTTTTCAGCAGGCCGCCTTCGCACAGGCGTTCGAGCAACCAGTCGTAGAACGGGCGCTGGTCTTCAAACTCGAGGGTGCAGAAGGAATGGGTGATCTGTTCCAGCGCGTCCTCGATGGGGTGCGCGTAGGTGTACATGGGGTAGATGCACCACGCGTCGCCGGTGTGGTGGTGCGTGGCGCGGCGAATGCGGTAGATGGCCGGGTCGCGCAGGTTGATGTTGGGGCTGGCCATGTCGATCTTGGCGCGCAAGACCATGCTGCCGTCTTCGTGCTGGCCATCGCGCATTTCGCGAAAGCGGGCCAGATTCTCAGCAGGCGTGCGGGCGCGGAAGGGGCTGTCCACACCG
>SXGT01884940.1_pt1 | contig 13291 bp, 9 predicted proteins | sample 3176221 | NCBI WGS metagenome assembly SXGT01 (sample SAMN11356862, study PRJNA531348) | freshwater metagenome | isolation source: freshwater sample F1-120 | place: China: Fuxian Lake, Yuxi | collected 2017-12-25
GGCACCTCCGCCTCGCCGGCGATTGCCTTGGCCAACAAGGTCTTGCCCGTTCCTGGCGAGCCTACGAGCAGCACTCCACGCGGGATGGAGCCACCTAGACGCGCGAACTTCTGCGGGTTCTTCAAGAACTCGATGATCTCGCGGACCTCGGCCTTGGCTTCGTCCATGCCAGCAACATCGTCGAAGGTGATGTTGGTCCGGTTCTCCTTGGTGTAGAGCGCGGCGCGGCTCCGGCCGAAGGACAGCACTCCGCCGCTGCCGCCTTGCGCCCGCATCTGGCGCAGGAAGAAGAACCACACGACGGCGAGGATCAGCAGCCACGGGCCGATCGTCGTCAGCAGATACAGCATCGCAGTGTTCGGTTCGCTGATGCGGAACTCTTGCGTGCCCAGCGTGAGCTGGAAGTCGCGGATCGGCGCCTTCTGTGCTTCGAGCCGTGCGTGCGCCATCTGCAGCGATGTCGCCTCATTGGGATCGAGACGCACGTAGATGGTGCGGTTGTCCTTGCGCAACAGCGTGCACAGATAGTCGCCGGCGACACGCGAGGGCGGCGTCGGTGGTGTCTGTGCGGGCCGTTCGGCCTGGGCCTTGGCCGCGGCCTCGTGCACGAAGTAGGCCTGGAGCACGCGCGCCTTGCCGCCTTCGACATCCGCGAGGAAGGCGCCGAGCGCGTCCTTGTCCGTCGCCGGGTATTCGATGGTGTCGAGCTGCAGGGTCGCAAGTTGGTGGAACAACTGGATGTCGGTGCGCAGCAGTTCGCGCACCACGACTTCGATGGTCTGCGGGCGGCCTTTTTCACCGCGGATCTCTGCGGTCGCGACGTCACCGGTGATCAGCAACCGTTCGACGCGACCATTCAGCAGGTGGCTGTAGAGCGCGTCGATGCTGCTGCCGCCTTCGAGTCCGGCGCGCGCGACGATCACGAACAGCACCATCAGCATCAGCAGGATGACGAAGACGCCGCCCATGCCGCGGGGCTTCTTCTGCTTGTCCTTGTCGTCGTCGCGGGATGGCTTCTGCGGCTTGTCGGTCATGTCGTTGCTCGGGCGCGGGCTGCTGGAATCAAGTCCGGCTGGCTCGCTCCTATCCAGTCGTCAAGAGGGGCGACCGAAGCGCGCGCCAAGGGCCCGCGGAACGGTTTCGACGCCGTGGCCGGGTTTCCGCCGGGCCGCGTCCGGGCTGCACTTCTAGGTGATGGCTCAGCGAGTCGCAACGCGGCTTGGGTCCGCCACGTCATGGGGGCTACTTCGTCAGAACGCGGTCTGAAGGGCAAGGACGATCTTGCGCGCCAGGTCGGCGACGAGTTCTTGCCGGGCGGTAGTCAGGTCCTCGTCGAGCGTCGAGCGGAACTCGGCGCGGTCGAGGACGGTTTTGTCGACCAGTTTCTTGCCGGTCCGACGGTCGGTCAGCAGCACCTGGACGCGCACTTGCTGCGCGCCTTCGAGCACCGGGTCCTGTGCCGCGGGAGGCGCCGCAGGGTCCCTCGGGTTGCCGACCACCAGCGTCTGCTCGCGCTCCGTCGTGATGCGCAGGTCCAGGATCGCGTCGGCCCGATCGAGCGTTCCTGGCAGCAGGTCCGACGAAACCGGGATCTCGCGGCTCACTGCGGCGAAAAGTTCGGCTTCGAGCCGCTGGCGGTAGGTGTCGTTCTCGATCGCGCGTAGATGCACCGTTCGCACGCCGCGCGCGTGCAGGCCGGTGCCGGCGGAGTAACCGCAGCACGGCAGTGCCGACAACGAGGCAAGAGCAAGCAGGGCAAACGAACGTAGGCAGAATCTCACTTGGTGCCCTTGGATTGGAGGCGGGGTGGATTGCCAAGATCGCCGATGCGTTGTTGCGCCTCTGTGTTGGCGTCCGTGCCGGCGAATTGAGGATCCGCTGCCAAGTGGAGGTGCTCGATCTCGCCGGCCTTGTTCGCAACGGTCTTGTAGAAATCGGCGATCGTCAGATGCCGCGTCGAGCGCCAGTCGCGCAGCGTTGCGACTGCTGCCTCCGCTTCCGCGCGGAACGTCGGGTTCTCAGGGTTGCTGGCGACGTAGACGTCGAGTTCGCGCGCCGCCGTTTCCATGCGATCGAGGTCGTAGTCAGGTCCGCGCAATGATTGGTAGATGGACATCGCGAACTGGTAGCGCGCAACCGGCGCCCACTCGCTGTCCGGAAACCGGCGCAGCAGTTCGCGGTAGCGTTCTTCGGCCAAGAAGTAATCCTTCTTCTCCAGTGCGAGTGAACCGAGCAGGTGCATTGCTTCGGCGAACTGCGAGCAGTTGGGGTAGCGCGTCGTCAGGTGTTCGAGGCAGGCCTTGCCGCCGCGTTTGTCCGACCAAAAGAACCAGAAGCCGCGGTCGCTCTTTGCCATCCGCTTGCCGGCTTCGAACTCGAGTGCGATGGCCTCGGTGCGCAGTTCGCTGTGTGGGTGGCGGTCGGCGAACTCACGCAGCGCCGCGAAGGCTTCGTAGGCTTCGTCGAGTTGCAAGTGGATCTTCGCGCGCAGCACGGCGTAGCGCGGCTGCTGTGATGGTTGGAACTCCGCTTCCTCGTGCATGAACAACACTTCACCTGCGGCCTGCGGGTCGTTGTCCTCGAAGTGCGCAGTCGCGTCGGCAATCACTCGCTCGGCTGCGATGGGCTGCATCGGCGGCGCGCTCGCGCAGGCGGTGAAGAACATGGCCAACAACGGCAACAGGGCCAACACGGCTCGGTGCATCCGGCGCAGGCTAGTGGGACTCACGCGTTGCTGTCCACAGCGACACGGTGATGGGGTGGGGCGTTCGGGGGGCGCGGAGCAGCTGCCGAAGTTGTCAATTGAGTTGTCGCCCGCAGCTGATGGAGCGACCCCAAGCCGTGACCTGCCGATGTGAGGTCTTCGCGCGGGTTGATGCTGACCGTTCGGACACGGGCCCGAGACCTGCAAAGCAACCGTCGCATGGAGAGCCAATGACCAGCCCACGCCTGCAGCGCCTGCAGCCCAGCAATTGCATCTTGGCCTGGAGGAAGTGGCCCCGTAGCCTGACCGAGAGAGGCGCAGGTAGCAGCCCGTTGAAGAACGCATGCTGCCTCTTGAGCCCGGCATCCGGGCCGATCTCTGCGTCGTGCGAAAGCGTCGAATCCATGGATTCGACTTCGTTCTCACACCTTGACGGTCTTGCAGACGCCGGCAGCGAAGCCGCCTCCAACATGCGCGGACCATGGTCATATCACGCAGGACGCGAGCACCACTGAAGAACGCGCTTGACTGCGCGCAGCTCGTCGGTTGTTTTCTCAGTGGAGGATCGAGTCGATACCTCTGGTGCTCGCGGGTCCGCCGTGGGGTCCGCCGTTGGGGCCTACCGTTGCGGAGGCTCTGAGGAATATGAATGAACCCGTGCCAATGTGCTTTTCTGCTCGTGGCTGCTGGTTTTGGAGGCCCTGCTTTCGTGTCGGCGGAGCCGGTTGGGCTACCTCAGCTCGCGCGGCAGGTCTCTGGCGATCCGCTGCCACACGCTCCGCTGTGCCATGACGTCTCTCCCGCGACGGTGTTGAGCTACGCCAACTCGTCGGCGACGTGTGTGACGGCGATCACTCCTGAGTGGGTCTGCAAGGTCAAGACCTATGGAACGGGATGCAAGTGCGAATAGGCCTTCGGGCCGTGAGCATCCTCGCGATCGCGGCCTCGGCCTTCGCCCTGCTCACGTGGCGCCTGAATTCGGCATCGGTCCCCGTTGCCGAGGTGCGAGTGAACCCTGTCGAATACCGCGTCGATGCTGCCGATGCACCAGCGCATCGGAGCGTCGAGCCACATCGGTCGCCAATGACGAGCGGAGAGCGTCTCGAAGAGAAAGATCGGCTGGTGCCACCACGTGCGCCGTCGACGCGGGAGTTCTCGGGTTTCGTGGTCACGACTGCGGGCTCGCGCCTCGCCCAAGCGCTGCTTTACGTTCGCCCGCGGGCCCTGTTGCCAGGCGAGGCGGAGGACTCGATCCCTCAGCTGGTCTGCAAGACCGATACGGAAGGCGAGTTCAAGACTGGACTGCCGATGAGCTGGATCGGCACCGTCGTCCATTGTGCGATCGTTGCAGACGAGTCTCCCGTGGGGATGGGCTGCTATACCGCGGCAGCGGGTCAGGTCATTGTCGTGTCCAACCCCTTTGACAAGCCGTCGTTCCCGGCGCGAATTCGATTCGACTGTCAGGTGGACCGCGCCGGCCTCTTGCTCACGAGCCCAGATCGGCTAGCCGCATGGGGTGAGGCCGTATGGGAGCCGCACCGCGAAAAAGGCCGGGTTCACCTGGTCGCTCCGCCCGATCAAATTGTCGGTCCAGTTTCGATGCGCATCGGCAGCATGGAATCGGGCAGCGCGATCGCCGTCATGGAGCGCTTCGACTTCGGCAGTCTGTCCGAGTGCATGTCCGCTTGCGAGGCTGGCCTCGACGTTTCTTGCCGTGTTCGCGATGTGCTCGTGCCTCAATTCGAGGGGAAGCCGGTCCAGCGAGTCAAGATATGGGCACGAGCGAGCGTGCCTGCAGCCGGGATATGGCAGGACGTGCACGAGGGACTTGTGCGATGCACGGTCAATGCTCAGCTCGAGTACCACGCTCGCGGCGAACGGCAATTCGGCGGCGCGCTCCTTGGCCAAGTCGATTTCGCAAGAGCGCCAGCCGTCGTCATTTGGGTGGCCGAAGTCGATCCGAGGCTTGAGACGGCCGTGTTGGTCACGGATCCCGCTGGCAATGCAGTTGCCGGCGCAATTGGTGCATTCGATGTGGTGGGAGCAATGGGCGTTGCAAGCGGCTTGGACCGGCGATTTGCTCAAACCGGCGCGGATGGATGGCTGCGTCTGTCTGGCCTTTGTCGAGGGAGATATCATGTCCATGTGGAAGCCTCCTCATTTGGCGAGTTCGGGGAGACGCAGGTCGAGATCGACGTGCCGGGACCAGGTGTGCGCTGTGTGTTGCCGCGCGTTGCAAACGTCCGTCTTGCGCCTCGATTCTCGGATGTGCCACTGGATGTGGCAGGCATGCGCGCGTGGTATGCCCGACGCGGAGAACGCTGGACCGAGGCGACGACACCAAGGTGGCGCTTCACCATGTTGGGTGTCATCCCGAGCCTCCCAGGTGGCGACTATTCGTTTGTCGTCTCGCTCCCGCCGTTCGTCGGATCAGCAGATGTGCGCCTGGAGTCAAGCGCGGGACTGACGGACGTACTGGTTCCGATGGTGGACGAGACGGTGACACGTGGCCGACTGATCGATGTATCGGGCAGACCGATCGCAGGCCGGTGGGTCAGCGCGCTGTCCGACGGAGCGGGAGTGGGACCTACGGGCCCTGATTGGAGCATGACTCGCACGGATGCAGACGGTCGATTCGCGGTTGTGCTCGTGCCAGGCAGGTCGGACCGCATCTGCGTCTGGGACGAGCATGGTCGCAACGTGCAATGCAGTGCGCTGCCAGGCCAGGCAGTCGTCGAAGTTGCCAGCGCTGGCAACGCGAAGTGAGCTGGCGCAACGCGCTATTTGGAAGTGGTCTCCCAACGACGCGGCAAGCCAGGCAATCCGGAGCAAGAGGCCGGCACGAGCGCCTCCCCGAGACTCAGAAGGCGGATACTGCGTCACCCCGCGCACGTCGATCGGCGCGCAGCAGAACGCACTAGGCGTTCTACAATGAAGAGATGCCGCACGATGCGCTCGGCATGAAACTGCCCGCGGAGCTCTACGAGTTCTCGCCGCGCCAGATGCCTGCGAAAATGCCCGAACACGAATACGCGGACGGCATGGACCTGCGGCGTGTGCGCACCGACGGCGCCGGAGGAAGTGTCACTCATGTCCCCGGACACGGGCGCGGAGGATTTTGTGGATCGCTATGGCTGGACAGAAACGGAGGCGAGCTCGTGATTGCGCCGCGTGCTGGCTGCCGATCTGCCCCTCTTCGCTCCGCTCCTAGGAGCATATCGTCATTCAGCACGCGAATGGCCGGTGGGGAGCGTCTCGACAGGGCGTGGGAGTGACACCCATGTGCCGAGTTGATCCATCGATTTTCTTTGCGGCGCGACCCACTCCCGCCTCACTCGCAGCTCAATCGCCCGCAGCCTTCGCCGCGTTCGCCGCAAACACGTGCGCGCGAACCGGGCAACGTCGTTCTAGCGCGCGTTCGAGCCAGCGGCCGACGAGTGGCGCGACGGTCGTGAGCGCCGGCGCGTCGAGTTCTGGCCAGGCGCGACCCGGTGCGTCGCGCAGCGTGCGCACGAACTGCAGCGGCGCTCGGCCCACCGAGCGGCGCGGCGCGGCGGCGTGATCGCGGCATGCGAGCGCGCCGGTGGTCTCGCCAAGGAACACCTCGCTCTGCAGCGCGCGGCCGCAGTCCGCGCAGGCGTCGAGGTCGGGCAGCACGCCGAGGTGCTGCAGCAGGCGCACTTCGAGGCCGAGGACGACGACGGCGATGCGCGCCTTGGGGCACCGTTCGAGCAGCACGAGTCCGTGGTCCGCTAGGTCGAAGACCTCGGGCTCCGGCTGGCCCTGCGGCGCCGCCGCGTCGCAGATCGCCGCGAGGTGGCTCGCGGCAAGGAAGCGCGCAGGATCGCGCAGACTGCGCCGTTCGCGAACGAGGTCGGCGCGCAGCAGCGTTCGCAGCCCTTCGCTCGCGGTGGACAGGCTCACGTCGAGGTCGGACAAGAAATCGACGCGTCCGAGCAGCGGCGAGTTGGGCCGGTGGGCACCCTTCGCGAGCGCGTGCACGACGCCGTGCTCGCGGAAGAACAACGCGAGGATCCGGCTCGATTCGCGGAAGTCGAATCGCTTCCAGACGATTGCTCTGCCGCGGATGCCGCGGCGGCCGTCGTCAGGCGTTCTGCGACGCGGGCTGGCCATCGCGAAGCGCGACGCGCAGGCGTTCGATCTTGCGATCATCGCTGGCGACGACGACGAACTCCGTGCCATCGATCGCAATCGACTCGCCCGCCGCCGGAATGTGGTTGGCGTGGTGGATGACGTAGCCGGCCACGGTCTCCCAGTCGCCGTCCTCGGGAATCGACAGGCCAAACCGCTCGTTTGCTTCGCCGACCGGGAAGCGGCCCGGAATCTCTGCGGCGCGGCCTTGGTCAACGATCAGCACCTTGTGCGACTCGGCGCCGTCGGCGTCGTACTCGTCGTGGATGTCGCCGACGATCTCTTCGAGAACGTCTTCGACGCTGACGAGGCCCGCAGTCGTGCCGTATTCGTCGAGCACGATCGCAAGGTGGATCTTTTCGGCCTGCATGCGCCGGAGCAGTTGAGGCACCGGCATCGACTCGGGAACGAACAACGGCGGGCGAACGATCTTCTGCACCGGTTCTTCCGTGCCGGAGCCGCCGTGCAGGTGCCGAAGCGCGTCCTTCACGAAGAAGAGCCCGGTGATTTCGTCTGCCTTCTCGCGGTAGACAGGATAGCGAGAGAAGCCATGCTCGAGCGCGGTGCGCACTGCGTCGCGCAGGGGAACGTCGGCAGCAATGGCCACCATGTCCGGCCGCGGCGTCATGATCGTGGAGACCTGTAGGTCCTTGAGGCCGACGATGTTGCCGATCCAGGCCTTCTCTTCATCCGCGAGCGCGTCTTCGTCGACCGAGTCAGCCACCGCAGCCATGACGTCCTCGGCGATCTCCACCGGGTCGGTGGTCGGTTCTTCGCGGATGCGGAGCACCTTCAGGACTCCAGAAGTCACGGTCAGGATCGGCAGCACCAACGGCCAGCGCAGCACCATCAGGCCACCGCGCAGGATCGGCAGCAGACGCAGCAGCGTCGCCTCGGCCTTGACCGACGCCACGCCCTGCGGGATCGAGCCGCACAGCAGCAGCGCCACGACGACCATGCCGCCGAGTGCCAGTGCTTCGGAACCCGACTGCACGCCGGTCTGCACCGAGAGCAGCGCGCCGACGAGGCCGCCGACGAGGAAGAAACGCGCCACCACGCGGAACTCGCGTTCGCGCCGTTCGAGTTCTTCGACGAGCGCCTCGCCCGCGGGGCCGGGCTGGCGGTTCTGCAGCTTGGTCGGCGAGTAGACCGTCAGGCAGGTCGAAGCGAGCGATCCGAAGGTCGCCACCGCCAGGAACCCAGTCGCGAGCGCGAGCAGGGCCGGCGAACTGGTCGTCTCCAGGGCTGTCCTCGCGGCATCCGGGTCCGTCAGCGGAACGAAGCCGACCGCGCGCAGCAGCATGGGTCCGGCGAACGCGCCGGACCCTGTTGGACCATCAGGCTCGAAAGGCGCATCCGGAGTCGACGCGGCGTCCGCGGCGGGGGGCAGGGCACGGGTGAGGGCTGGCAAGGGGGCGGAGTCTAGGACGGCAGGAGGCCTGGCAACAGGGGCGGGGGTGGGTTGCGGTCGGGCGTGTGAAGGCGGCGGCAGCGAAGCCACGGCTGCCGAGCCAAGGTGGCCGCCATTGTCGGACGGACGGCAACTAACAGCAGGCCCTCACTCCTCGTCCGCGATCGAGAACCGGTTCCGCCCGCCTGCCTTCGACGCATACAGCGCCCTATCCGCGCGGTTCAGCAGCGACTCGGCCGAGTCCTCTTGCCGCACCGAAGCTAGCCCGATCGAAACAGTGATCGGCAGCTTCTCTTCGTGGCCGCGGGCTTCGACGGCCGTGAACAACCTCGCCGCGAGCACCGCCGACTCTTCGGCCGAGGTCTCCGGCAGCACGACCATGAACTCCTCGCCGCCGTAGCGGCAGATCGTGTCGGAGCGGCGCAGCGTTTTGCGCAACACGTCGGCGGTGGCGCGCAGGGCCTGGTCGCCTTGGACGTGGCCGTAGGTGTCGTTGAGCTTCTTGAACTGGTCGAGGTCGATCATCAGGACCGTGAGGTCCACGCCGCTGCGGTGCGAGCGTGCAATCGCCTGGTCGAGGCTCGCAATGCCCATGCGGCGGTTGTAGAGCCGCGTCAGCGGATCGGTCAGCGCGAACTTCTGTGCGCGACGGCAGCGGCGCTGCAGCAGCAGGTTCTGCAGGCGCATCGAGGCAGTGACTGCGAGCGTGCTCACCACATCCGATTCGCGCAGCAACTGCAGCGGCCGTGCTGACAGCGTCCGGTCGAGCAGCAGCAACGACGGCGTTCCGGACTTGCGGTTGACGGGCACGGCGATCGCCTCGACGGCGCCGAGCGCGTGCAGGATGCCGCGTTGCGCGTTGGGGTCGGCGACGAGGCGCAGGGGGCGGTTCTGCTGCAGGCATTGTTGCAGTGCCTGCAACTCAGCGGCAGTCGCGGCGATTTGCGGTGTCGCGATCGAGCGGTCCGAACGGTCGTGCACGCCGCGCAATGCGACATTGCCAATGGCTCGGACCAACGTGCAAAAACAGGCACGGTCGAATGCAAGATGGCGGACTGCTGCGGCGGTCGTCGCGGCGATCACGTCGCGCGCGCGACACGCGGGGTCCTCGTCGCCAAGCACGGTCAATACGAGCTGCGCGGCTTCGATGCTGGTCTGGTGTGCAGAATGTTGTGGCTCGACCTTCTGCGGCGTGCCGATCGGCAGGTCTGGCTCTGAGACATCGAGATCGAGACCGATTGCGCGCAGGCTGCGTTCAACGTCGGCTCGCAGTTCGTCGGTTGCTTCGGCGTCGATCAAGTCGAGCACCCCATCGACAAGTGGCGCCGCGTGGTCACCGGGGTGCAAGAAGCCGGCGCTTTCAGCGAGCAACTCTGCGGCCGCAAGCAGGCTCGCTGGAGTGGTGGTGTTGGCAGTCAGGCCGTTGCGCACGAGGTCGCCAGCATCCGTCACCGCAACTGCGAGCGCAGGCGGCAAGACGTTCGCATTCCGGGTGCGGCCATTGCCGGGGGCAGTTCCTTCGTGACGGCGAGAGGTCCACTCGGCCCACAGGGCTGCGTCGTGCAGCAGGCCGAGCAGATACGCTTCTTCTGCCGGCATTGCGTCGGACTCGGCAGCAAGTCGTCGCGCGGCGTGCGCAGTCGCGAGCGAGTGCAGCCAGAGTTGGCGCAATGGCGCGGTGCCGATCACGTCCACGAGCGGGGTGTCGAAGGTCCGCCGCAGCAGGCTTGGTCCAATCGCGTTCGCGATGCGCTCTGCCGTCCATGGCACCGCTTCTAGTCCGTGCATCGGCGCAGCGGCGGCGCGCAGTGCCCGCATCGCGGCGGGAGGGTCGACCCGCAGCATGGCGAGGAGCGTCCCGGTGTCGGCCGTTCCGACGCGTGCGAGGCTCATGCGGCGGTGCAGATCGCGCACCGCGAGCATGGAAGGCAGGCCCGCAAGCGGGTCGGCGACGCTGAGAAGCGGATTCGACACGGGTGATTCTCCGCTCTGTTCGGCAGCGCACGCTGGCCCGCTCAAGCTCAGTAGCAGGCAGAATGACCATGCCGAGAACGGCAGGCTCAGTGCCGCGACGGAGAAAACTGGCGCGTTCGTCAAGGCTGCGCGCAGCAAGGCGTTGCGCCTGGACCAAACCGCCCTTGGCGCGGGCGGCTTGCGAACGGCCCAGGCTTCGCTTCTGCCCGGCACCATGAGCACTAGCCGGCCCGCGTGCCGAAAGAACCAGGTCCCTGCAGCTGCCCGTCACCGGGCCGAGGAATTGATTGCCGAGCGAGACCGCACACCGTTCGACCTCGCTGGTGGTCGTGACCCCGTGGCGCAACACGCTGCACTCGCCACTTTGTTGATGGACGAGTTTCGGAAGTCGCGCGATGACGCCGTGTTCGAAGCTCTCATAGAGCTGACGCGGCCGCAGCTGGTCATGCGCGTGCGGCAGAAGCTACGCACGCTCGATTCATCGTTTGACCCAAACGAGATACTGCAGGACTCGATCATCAACATCTATCGCTACCCGTCCAACTTCGCGGCCAGTCGGCCCGGCGCATTCGCGGCATGGTCGACCACCATCGTCGATAACGCAATCCGTCGCCAACTGCGCCAGCGCCGTGTCGGCGTGCCGATCGCATTGCGGCCTTCGGAGGTGCTCGAGCAGGTAGTCTGCGGTTCGTCGTCGGCGCCGGACGACCTAGCCTCGGACCATGAAGAAGGCGTGCGCACTGCGGCGGCCTTCTCGTTGCTACTGCAGCTCTATCAGGCCGCGTTCACGCTGCTTTCGGCAATCGAGCGCGAAGTGCTGACGTGGGTCGAAGTTGACGGACTGCGATATGCCGACATCGCACTGCGCGCGCACAAGCGGCCGGAGGCAATCAAGATGGTCGTGTTCCGCGCGCGACGCCGGATTTACGAGCGGATGGCCGAGTGGCTGATGCTTGGACTCCGCCGCAGGCCAGTCGCGGCGGCCTGACCGGGGGTGGCGCCTCGACCCCGCCGGTTCACACCGCCCGCTTGCGCCGTGCTGCTCCATCGCGTCCGCTGTATCGCGCATGGCAACCAAGGTCGATCGCCTCTACGTCCACTGCAAACAACTCGTCACGCTTGCGGACGGGCCGGAGAAGGGCCCGCGGCGCGGCAAGGCGATGCTCGACCTCGGCGTGGTGGAGGACGGCGCGATCGCGGTGCGTTCTGGCCGCATCGTCGCGACGGGCCCGACCGACGCGATCGCGCGCGATTATGCGGCAGAAGACGAGTTCGACCTGTCGGGCTATGTCGTGATGCCGGGCTTCGTCGACTGCCACACGCACCCGGTGTTCGCGGCGACGCGCGAGCGCGAGTTCCATATGCGTTGCCAGGGCGCCGATTACATGGCGATCGCGCAGAAGGGCGGCGGCATCCTGAGCTCGATGCGCGCAGTCCGCGCGACGTCGCTCGAGGCGCTGACGGATGCCACGCGCGAACGTCTGTGGGGCTTCTTGCAGAACGGCACGACGACGGTCGAGGCCAAGACCGGTTACGGGCTGTCGCTGCAGGACGAGGAGAAGAGCCTGCTCGCGCTGCAGGCGGCGATGCGCGATGTTCCGCTCACGGTGCGGCGCACGTTCCTCGGCGCGCACGAGTTTCCGCCGGAGTATCGCGAGGACCGCGAGGCCTATGTGCGGCTCCTTTGCGACGAGATGATCCCGCGGCTCGCGAAGCTCGCGGACTCGTGCGACGTGTTTGCCGAGCCCGGCGTGTTCGACCGCGTGCAGTCCTTGCGCATCCTGTCGGCGGCGCGCGCAGAAGGCCTGCGGCTGCGCATGCACGCCGACGAACTGCAGCCGATGGGCGGCGCGGAGCTCGCGGTCGAACTGCGCGCCGATTCCGCGGACCACCTCGGCAAGATCTCGGAGCAGGGCATCGCCGCGATGGCGGGCAGTGACACCACAGCCGTGCTGTTGCCCGGCACCGGGTTCTTCCTCGGCAAGGACATCTACGCGCCCTCCCGGCGCATGATCGAGGCTGGCTGCGCCGTCGCGATCGCGACCGATTTCAATCCCGGCTCGTGCCATACGCAGTCGATGACGCTGATCCACACGCTTGCGTGCGTGAAGCTCAAGATGCACCCGCAAGAAGCGATCGTCGCGTCGACGATCAACGCCGCGTTCTCGCTGCAGCTCGACGGCGAAGTCGGCACCCTGCACGCCGGCAAGCGCGCCGACTTCGTGGCGCTCGACATCCCGAGCTGGGAAGCCATCGGCTACGCATTCGGCGGCAATCCCGTCGCAATGACGATCCGCGACGGCGATCCCGTGTGCATCAATGCCAGCGATCGTTCGCCGGATCCGTTCGTGATGCGGCGGGGTGGGGGCGAGTAGGGGACTGCGAACCGGTCAGGGGTCCGACCCGGCTACATGGGTGACACCCGTGTCCGGGCACATGGGTAACACTCGCAGGTGACCACTCCGGCCGCCGCGGGTCCAGTCCACGGATGCCTTGGACCCAAACCGACCCTGTGAACGAGCGGATGATTTCGGAGTCGCGATGCAGCGAGGCTGGCTGACGATGGTCGATGCGTGCCGCCAGTTCGGGATCAGCCGCAAGACCGGCTACAAGATCCTGCATCGGCAGCAGTCGCTCGGTCCGGAAGGCCTGCGCGACCTGCCGCGAGCGCCGCGCACGCATCCCAACCAGACGTCGCCGGACGTCGAAGGCGCGGTGCTGCGTGTGCGCAAGACGTATCCAACTTGGGGCAGCAAGAAGATCCTCGCGACGCTGCTTCGCCGGGAGCCTGATAGCGAGTGGCCCGCACGCAGCACGGTCGATGCGATCCTGAAGCGAGCCGGTCTGGTGCCGCCGCGCAAACGGCGCCGCATGCGTCATCCGAGCGCGCCTCCACACGTCGATGCGCGGGCGCCGAACGACGTATGGACGATGGACTACAAGGGCTGGTTTCGCGTCGGCGACGGCACGCGCTACGATCCGTTGACCATCAACGATGCATTCAGCCGCGCATCGCTGGTCTGCCGCGCGATGGTCGCTCCGAAGACCGA
>SXGT01418239.1_pt1 | contig 13288 bp, 12 predicted proteins | sample 3176221 | NCBI WGS metagenome assembly SXGT01 (sample SAMN11356862, study PRJNA531348) | freshwater metagenome | isolation source: freshwater sample F1-120 | place: China: Fuxian Lake, Yuxi | collected 2017-12-25
ATGTACGCCCACATCCCACCGTTTGCGATTCCCAGGTCAGTTTGCACTGTCACAGGTGTCACACCCGGATTCGCAAGCACAAAGTTGCCAGCCGCATTGGAATTGGCAGTTGTCGCGCCGATCGCAACTTCAAGCCACGGGAAAGTCATCAACACCGGCGGATTACCAGCATGATCCGCTGTGGATCCTGGTGTCGCCCACGCCTGCACCTGTCCGGTCACATCAGCATGCACCACTTCATTGCGAACCGCTTTCAAACCAGTTCCGGCGGCGTCAACAAAGAACGAATATTTCAGACGCGTCTCCCCGTCATACCCAATCTGCGGCTGCTCTCCCACAAATTTCCACGCGCGCACTGGTGTGATCAAATTAGGAAGATCGCCTTCGCCATAGAACATCACAAGCTCAGGCTTGGACCACACCGGAAGATCTTTCCACTCCGCGATATTCCGCACAAACGCCAACGCCTGCACCGCATCAACTCTGTCAGCTGCAATGTCCGCCACATCTCCCTGCGCCAATCGTGAACCAACCGACACAACCACAGGCAACCCGCCATTTGGACGATCGACAAGCACGGTGACCATGGCGTAACCAAATTCAACATCCACTCCACCGATCGACTGCTTGAAAACAAACACCTTGAATTTGCCATGCGCGGCATCTTCAGATCCCGTCAACGTTAATTCAAGATTCGGTACTCCAAAAGCCCCGCTGTGCAAAGCCACAAAATTCCTGGCCGCCGCTTCAGGTGTGTTCCCCTCGGTCATCGGCACGCCCGAGATCGAAGCAATGCGGCCGTTGATCCAGCTCACCTGCGTGCCCGGATACAGCGAGAGCAACTGTGTAGTCGCCTGCGGCAATTCATCGCCGCGGCCATCGCCACGCTGCGGAACAGCCATCGCACTTCCCGCCGCAATCATAAGCAAACACGCCAGTTTTGAGACATTTCGCATGATCGAACTCCTCGTGCTTCCAAAAACCAAGATTGGTCAGCCCATTGAAAAGGCTGACACTCACAATTGCACCACGGACCCGTGGTGCCTCAAAGAAATCAGGCTCGACCGGTCTCCCGATCGAGCCTGCAAATGTCACTCTTATGGACACCCTTCGCTGAACGCATCTACAAAATCCAGATAATCAAAGAAGTCGATCGCTGTATCCCCGTTGAAATCGGACGATGGCAGATTGCTCGAGAACGCATCTACAAAGTCCAGATAGTCAAAGAAGTCAAGCGCTGTGTCCCCGTTGAAGTCTGCCAGACACTGACACTCATCGGGGATTCCATCGCTATTGGTATCAACACTCCGCCCAGTAGCAATGTCCGAACAATCCGCTCGTCCATTGGCATTGCAATCCGTGATCGGCGTCGTCGGCACGATCTTCAGCAGCGAACCGTTCGACCCGCTTCCTCGCATGCAGAAATACAACTCGCCATCATTATCTTCACCAAAGCTCGTCAGGCCCGCTCCCATCGCCAGCAACTGTGTAGCCACACCTGTTGACCGGTTGTACGAATAAATTCGACCCGTGCAGTAATCCCCGAATAGGTACAGACCCGCAAGGCTAGGAATTGCACATCCGCGATACACAAACCCACCCGTGATCGAACACCCCGTGGCGTTCACCGGAGGAATCGATGGCGTCGTGTGCCGATAGTTAAACAGTGGCATCGTCAAACTCGTCGCATTACACGTACATCCCGTCAGCCCGGTGCAATTCAGACCTTCCATACACCGCCAGCCGTAGTTCCTTCCGCCCGCCGCGCCCGCCGGTTGAAAGTTCACTTCCTCATACTGATTCTGCCCGACATCAGCAATCCACAAATCACCAGTGACCCTGTCAAAACTCGGCCGCCACGGATTGCGAAGTCCGTACGCCCAGATTTCCGCGCCCGGAGTGCCCGCCGCTCCAAACGTGTTGGTCGGCGGAATCCGGTAGTTCTTGTTTGGATCCGCGGGGAAATCATCGCCATTCACATCAAGCCTCAGCATCTTTCCCAGAAACTGCGTCTCCCCCGCATTGTTGATCATCTGCGCCCGGTTCCCCGGATCATTGCCACTGCCTCCGTCACCGGATGCAACATAGAGATAACCGTCCGGACCGAAATCCAGCCAGCCCCCGTTGTGATTGTCAAACGGCTGCGCATAACTCAAAATCACACGCCGGCTCGCCGAATTGGCCACGTCTGGATTCGCCGACACCGTGTACTCATCAATAAACGTTGTTCCGCCCGTCCCTGTATAATTTATGTAAAACTTACCATTGTTTGCATAATCCGGATGAAACGCCATCCCGAGCAACCCTTGCTCATCAGCCGTCGTCACCGGAGACACCTGCAAAAACGGTGTGGCGTTAAACACCCCGTTCTTGATGATCCGGATACGTCCAGTCTGCAACGCGCCGATTCGCTGCTCCACAAGGAAAAGCCTCGTCGTCAAATCGCCCGGCGATTGCAGTGCCTGCAATGGTCGCGCATCCGTCGCCGGTCCGATCGCCTGCGTTGTCACCTGCGCGTTCGCGCCAGCGCACAACAACACACTCACTGCTAATGCCAGTTTCAACATGATCTCTCCCTTGACGACCCAAGCAACCGCCTGCCACAGTGTGCTCAAGTACTCTCTTTTCCAAATTTCTAGTTCTAGGTCCGCCTGATTCGCAAAAAATCCCCGCTTGGTTCCCTAAAAGAACCGCAGCCGTTTGGATTTCATCCTCTTCTCGGGCAACCGGATTCTCCAATCCAGCCAGCCCGCAGAATACCAACTCGCGTCCGAATTTCCAACACCTTAATCTATATCGGACGCATTTTGACCCCGCCAAAGGTCCACCACCACTTATACCCGCCCAGCCCCCAACCGTCCGGCCAGCAAGAACGCTATCTCTAATGCCTGCGCATAGTTCAGCCTCGGATCGCACACCGAATTGTAATTCTCCCCCAGCGTCGCCTCCGTCACTCCCGACGCCCCACCCACGCATTCCGTCACATCCTCACCCGTCAACTCAAAATGCACCCCTCCAAGATGTGCCCCCGCCCTGGGCAAAACCTCAATCGTCTCTTCAAGTTCCCGCTCAATCGCCTCAAAATTCCTGGTCTTCACCCCAGTCGAAGTCGTCACACCATTCCCGTGCATCGGATCACACACCCACAACACCTTCGCCTCAGACTTCACCACCGCCTCCACCACCCCCGGCAACACGCTCGCCACCCGCTCCGCACCCATCCGCGTGATCAACACGATCTTCCCTGCCTCATTCTCTGGATTCAAAACTCTGCACAACTCCACCACTTCTCCTGCCGTCGCCTTCGGCCCCACCTTCACACCCACCGGATTTGCAATCCCGCGGAAAAACTCAATATGTGCCCCATCAAGCTGCCGCGTTCGCTCGCCCACCCACGGCATATGCGTCGTCAAGTCATACCACCCCGTGCGCCGCGGCACGCGCCTGGTCTGCGCTGCCTCATAATGCAGATTCAACCCCTCATGGCTCGTGAAAAATTCCACACGCGACAAATCCGCGACATCGCCTTCGCCAATCGCCGCCATAAACCGCATCGCCTGCGTCAGCCCCTCCACCATCTTCTCATATTCGCCGCGCCTCTGCGCTGACAACGTCGCGTGCTTGAAGAAACTTAAGTTCCAGTATTCCGGGTGATGCAAATCCGCAAACCCGCCCGCCGCCAGCGAACGAATAAAATTCAACGTCGTCGCCGCCCGCTCATACGCCGCCACCATCGCAAATGGATCCGGCCGCCGCGACTGCTCATTAAACTCCGGTCGATTAAACAAATCGCCAAAGTAACTCGGCAGCGTCACCTGCTTCCCATCCACCACTTGCATCTCGCTCGAACTCGACCGCGGCTTGGCATACTGCCCCGCAAATCGCCCCACGCGAATCACCGGCTTGTGCCCACCCAAGACCAACACCAGCGACATCTGCAACAGAATCTTCAGCTTCGCCGCAATCGCCTCCGGTGTGCACTCCTCCATCCGCTCCGCACAATCTCCACCCTGAAGCAAAAACCGCTTCCCAACCTGAGCCTCCGCCACCTGCGACTTCAGCCGCTCAATTTCCCAGCTCGTCACCAACGGCGGCAACCCGGCTAGCTTCTCCGCCGCCAGACCGACAGCCCCCGCATCCGGATATTCCACCTTCTGCGCCTCGGCCTTCTTCTTCCAGCTCTGCGGCGACCAACTTGTATTCTCTGCTGCCAAAATAAATGCTCCCCAGGATTTCGTGCAAGGCTAGCCCTCAATATCCAGCATCGTCTGCATCGCCCCAACCCTGCAAGAACACTCGCAATTTTCCCTCATTTCCGCGGCCAAACCCCACACGGCAAACACCGATTTGTTGTATAATTCCAGACATCAAAACCACCTTGAGCCACTCACCGCTAACCCACCAGCAATTGAGCAGCTCATCCCGCGAAGGAAAGCTCGAATGAAAATCGTCCCCGCCGCATTCGAAGGCCAAAACATCCGCCGCATCTACGATGAAAAGACCGAAACCTGGCTTTTCTCAGTCGTAGACATCATCCAGGTCCTCACCCAACAGCCCGACTTTCAGGCTGCCCGTAATTACTGGAAAGTGCTGAAAAACAGGCTCAAAGCGGAAGGAAGTCAATCGGTTACAAATTGTAACCAGTTGAAACTGCCCGCCGAAGACGGCAAACTCCGCCTCACCGACGTCGCCAACCCTGAAACCCTCCTCCGCCTCGTCCAAAGCGTCCCCAGTCCCAAGGCCGAACCAATCAAACTCTGGCTCGCCAAAGTCGGTTACGAGCGGATGCAGGAAATGGCCGACCCCGCCCAGGCTCTCGACCGCGCCCGCGAAACCTGGCAGAAACACGGCCGCAGCGAGAAGTGGATTCAGCAGCGGATGACCGGTCAGGAAACCCGCAACAAACTCACCGACTACTGGTCAACGCACGACATCAAACAGGGCGAAGAATTCGCCATCCTCACCAACATCATCCACGAAGAGTGGTCCGGTGTCAGCGTGAAGAAGCACAAAGAAATCAAGAACCTCAAGAACCACAATCTGCGCGATCACATGACCGAGGCCGAACTCATCTTCACCGCCCTCGCCGAACTCTCAACTCGCCAGATCGCCGAGACCACCGACGCCAGCGGCATGCCCGCCAATCAGATCGCCGCCAAGATCGGCGGCAACATCGCCAAAAAAGCTCGCCTCGAACTCGAAGGCAAGACCGGCAAAAAAGTAGTCACCGGCGAAAATTTCCTCCCGGCCGCCCGCACTCGACACTTCGAAGGAAAATCCGGAAAACAACTCCCCGGGGCAACCTGAACTTCAGTCTTATTTCGCCGGCGCCACACACTTGTCACACGCCATTCCCGCCGGCGCACACATGGCACACTTCACCATCAGTACGCCGTTCTCCGTGTAAATCGACATCTCGGTCTTGCAATCAGGACACTGATGCCGCTTGATCGTGACATTTGTGCCCGTGACCGATCGCCCGCTCTGCGTATGCACCTTCTGTACTTCGTCATAGCACATGCGGCACATCTCCTTCGTCCCCGCCGCGGGCGCAACCATCGTGTGCTTGCTGGATTCGCAGGCACAAAGCAAAATCCCCATGCCAGCAACCGAAGCCAGAAGAATAGAACGAGAAAGTGAAGCACGCATCAGAAGCTCCTTTCAACAAGTTCAATCACATCGGATCGATCAATCGTCGCACACGTCCATCATAGCCAAACCCGCCATCCATCCTTTCTCCAACCACTTGCTTCCCGCAGCGTGGCATCGACATTCCTGTCCATGTGCCTTTCCCTTCCTCCTCTGAACTCTCAACTCTGAGATTGCCTCATCTTCTGCTACGCCTGAAGCCGCATTCCCATAAACACCGTATGTGGATCCGGATCCTCGTTGTACCTCGGAACATCCTTGAATCCAAGTGTTCGATAAAGCGCAATTGCAGTCTGCAGTTCCGGATCACTATCCAGCCTCATTTCAACATACCCAATCTCTCTCGCCTTGTCCAAGATCGCATCACACAGTCGCCGCCCAATATGTTGCCCGCGATATGCAGGCCGCACATACATCCGCTTCAATTCACAATTCCCCGCGAGCGCCAACGGTCGCACCGCCGCACACCCAATACACCCATCCCCATCCCACGCCAAGAAAATCGCCCCGCCCGGCGGCCCATATTTCCCCGGCAAAGTCGCCAACTCCTCATCCGTCTTCTGATGCTCAAAACTACACGCCGCCAGATGCCGGATGCTTTGCATGTACTCAGCAAAAATCTCGCGAGCCTGCGAAATCTCTAGTCCCGTCACTTCGCGAATCTGCACCATGACAACATCCCCCGGATCGACTCAGTCAACCACAAAGAAACTCAGATGCAACTGCGCATGCCCGCGATTCATCGCCTGCCATTCCAGATGGGTCAGCGGCCCAAACAACGGATTAGGTATTGCCGGGACAGATTTCTTCATCCGCTCTATCGATCGCCGCAGCCTCCCCACTCCCTCTTCAGTAGTGAGCGGTTCAATTCCTTTAGTCCCACCTTCGATTTTCGGAATCTTCATCCCCGCTGGCATCTTGCCGCTCAAATACTCTTTGCGCTTAAAGCCCACAAGAAATTTGATGAACCACGGTGGATTAATATCTTTGGGATACCCGTCATATGGATAGTCCATCCACGTCGCAATGTGCCCACACGCCTGACCCAGCGTCCAGTTGCCAAGCTTTTTCAATTTCCCCGCATGTTCCGCGGCAACCAGCATCTCAATATCCGCCAACACCGCATCAAGATCTGCAAACACAATCTGCCGCCGCCCTTGCACTTTTCCAGTATCAACCATGCCAGAATGATATCAAGTTCCCGGCCCAGAAACTCGCCGTGCCCAGCCCTCAAGCAATCGCTTTGTCGGAAACATGAACGCTAGCGCAACAAGTCCAGCCGTAGTCGCCGCAAGAAACTCCAAGTGACCCGTGACCAGCGCCGCAACGGTCGAAAGTAACGCAGGCCCTTCAAGCAATACACCTGTGAGTACCGACACTCTGAGAAAACTCTCCGCAATCACCGCAGCGATTACTTCTTCTTCTCGCGTCTGCGCCACAACCGCGGCAGTTTTTCTGGCGATTACCGCTCGAATCAAGAGCATTGCAAGAAAGCCGGCAGCTGCAACAGCCGGAACAACATAGGCCAAAACTTCAAAGTTGCCGCCCGGTGCGGGCCTGGGCATGTGCCCGCCCTGCACAATGAACAGCACGACAATTCCAAACGACCCCGCGCCAGCCATGAACGCACAATAAATGAGTTTGCTCTGCCGAAGGCTCATTTCAAGTACGGTCATACCGGCGCCCCTCATGCTGTCAGGCTGTCAACGAGTTTGCGAAGCAGTGGGAATACCACGACTGCAACTGGAAATCCTACCACCAGCCCAATCACCCAGGCCTTCAACCACCGTCCGATGAAATACCCAAGACTGTGATCAAAGCCAAACGTCAGAAAGGTAGAGGCCAGCGATATCGCTCCCGACATGGTGATAACCATGAGAAGAATAAAGACCACCTGACCTTGCTTGCGCGTGAGCATCATACAAGATGTATCGTCGCAGGCAGGTCGAAAGAATCAACTTCTGTTCACGTTGCCGCCTCAGCAGCCGAGCGAAAATACATCAACAAAGTCCAGATAGTCAAAGAAATCAACGATGGCATCGCCATTAAAGTCTGAACTCCGCAGGTTCGCGCTGAACGCATCTACAAAATCGAGATAGTCAAAGAAGTCGGCAGTGCCATCCCAGTTGTAATCCGCAGCACATCCCCAGTCGATCGCGGCGTTGATATTCAACATCCCATAGCCGCGCACTCGCTCCGGATCCGCTACTCCATTAGCCGCGAAATCGCTCGCCGTCGCAAACACCGCCGCACGCAATCGATCCACCGACCACCATGGACGCGCCTGCGCTGCACACACCATGGCCGCCCCCACCAGCGGCGTAGAAAGACTCGTTCCACTGGCCGATGCATACCCCGTGTCATTGCCCGGATTGATCGTGCGAGTAGATACCCCGCGTGCCAGAATTTCCGGTTTGATTCGACCATCAGCAGATGGACCATCCGAAGAAAAGCCCGCAATCACGCCCGCACTGTCCGCCGCACCGCACCCGAAAACCTGAAGCGCATCCGCCGGAGCAAGCATGTGACTGGTCAATGGATCGGTGTCGTGCCCCGAGTTTCCCGCGGCGGTGCAGCAAATAACGCCATTCTCAGTAGCAACATTCACGCCAATACTCGTAACAGCGGTAAGGCCATTAAGCTGACTTTGTGTGTACCAATCAATATAACCTAAACTACTCGTAATAACATCAGCCCCGTGCAGTTCCGCGAATTCCAGTCCTGCAATGTAGTTATCTTCCTCAACCGGGACTTCCTGCGAAACATCCTCCGTCTTGCACAGCACAACTTGTGCATCGAATCCGCCACCGATCAATGAGCTTGGAAAATACGATGCGATGCAACCCAGAATCAGTGTTCCATGACCGTGTTGCCCATCGGGATCACCGGCCTGAATCCCCACATCGCCATCATTATTGATAAAATCACGCGCAGCGACAATAGACAATTCGTGCCCGGGCTGATGAAACGCGGTGTGCGTTGTCACAAATCCCGTGTCGAGAATCCCAATAATGACGCCGCGTCCGGTGAAACCTCGCTGGTGCATGGCCGGTACCGATATCTGATTCAACTGTTCCGTCGCCAGTCCATAATCAAGACCCGGCCCCTGCGGCGTCACTCCCGCCTGCAATCCGAATTCCGGAACTTCAAGATCTGACACATTGCGTGTCCCTCTACGCACCGGTTCGATCCTGGACACACACGCCAACTGACCTATCTGCGAAACATCGCCCTCAACGCTCACCGCATTCAACCAGCGACTCGTAACATGCACCTTCAATCCAGCAGCTTCGAGTTGCTCAACATACTTTGGCGCCACCGGCAAATCGCGCTGATCAAAAAGCCCGAACGCTGTCCGCCGTGCCTTGCGCCGTGCCACCATCTGCGGCCAGCTCTGTGATTCAAGATTGCTCATCGCCCGCGCAAGCTCTGCGCCACTCAGGTTCTTGTCCTGAAAATACACCCAATTCCGGTGTGGTTGCTCAACATTAATGCCCAAAGTTGCAAGCGACAATGCCAGTGAAATCAGCAAGCTATTCCCCTTTTCCTTTAAGCGTACCTCATCTGTCAATGCCAAACAACACCAGTTTACGGACGTGACTGAAGTTGGGTCGGTTTGGGGTCGATAACGCAGCATCGCGGCGTGTTCGCCGAAGGAGTCTCATCATGTCGAAGCCTGCAAAAAAATCAAATGTGCCCGCAAGCCCCGCTGCAATTGAACCCAAAGGCGCGACACACGACCCTCTGAAATTCGATCGCCGCTCCAGCATTCGCCTGCCCATGACCGCAGTCGCAATGGCAACGTTTGCACTGGAAGATGGCGGCACAGTGCTGACCGGGGTCGAGATAGTGGATACAAGCGCGCACGGCCTTGGCATCCGCTGCCCTGTCGAAGTAAAACCCGGATCCTCCTTCACCCTATACCCCGACAAAAACAATTGGCCCGCAAAATCCGGTGTTGTCTCACGCTGTTCATGGGATGGTGAGTACTACCGCTGCGGCCTCAATCTGTCCCTTGCAATGGCCGCGTGATTCCAAAAATAAAGAGGGCCTCCGAATTCATTCGGAAGCCCCCATCGCTCAACTTAGTGTAATGCTACAACGACTCCAGGCGTCGCGGACCACTTCTATCCTGTCTTTGGTTTTCCCTAATGCCTGATGCCTAGTGCCTGTACGGTCCAGAGCGACTCACTTGACGTGAACATGATCAGCAGCCAATCGAGAAGCTGTCAACAAAATCCAGGTAGTCAAAGAAGTCGATCACGCCATCGTGATTGAAGTCTGCTGCGATTCCATCTGTTGAGAATTCGTTCACAAAGTCCAGGTAGTCAAAGAAGTTCAGAGTGCCATCGTCATTGAAGTCGGCAGAGCAAGGTGTTGCGCAACCGGAATTCGGGCAGAACAGCGGCACCCGCGCTACTTCCGATCGAGAGAACCCGCCAGGCGCAGCAGGATCAGTGACGATCCACTGCAGGAACAAAACCTGGCCGCCCGAATAGTGATTCGAGCTGAACTTCACAAACAAAGTTTCCAGACCATTGCCATTGCCAGCGCCAAGAGCAGTCACTTCACCCAGGAACGATGTTGGCGTGATGATGCCGCCCACCGGAGCCGTGAGGCTCATGCCCAATCGAGCATTTGCACCACCAAGAGCGCGATCAACACCCACTCGGAAATTACCGAACGAAACCACCGGCGGCATATCGGCAATGATGCGCGGAGCAATCCCTCCGGAGCCTGCAACACCAGTGCCGAGAAGTGTGGTCCGCCTGGCGGCTTGTTCGCTTGTCAGTGTGGGACGATCAAAGGGAAACGTCTGATTCGCAACGCGTGGATCCGTCAAACCGTTCTGCAGGAAATCCTGAAGCGCGGGAGCAACCTGCGGCGGCACATTCACCGTATTCATCACCGGGTCGCGATTTTCCGGGAACTGTGGTGCCGCACCTGGAGCGCGAGCATAGAAACGAATGACATCCGTCAGATTGCTGAATTGTCCATTGTGCATGAACGTGGTCTTGAGGCCGACGTTGCGCAGCGAAGGAACTTTGAATCTGCCTCGATCCCCTGGAACTCCCGTGATCGCTTCACGACCATTGTCTTCCGCTGGCGGACGAACTCCGATGTTCCTGAACCCGTTTCCGGTAAACAGCGGCGCGACGTGGCAAACCGTGCAGTTGGAAGCAGTCAGTGCATTAAGCCCAGCCTGTTGCCCTGGTGTAAGTGCGGCGTTGTTACCAGCAACAAACGCATCCCACGGAGTCTGATCCGCGACCAACGTCCTCTGATACGTTGCAATTGCGAATGCAATGCGGCGTGCCGTGATATTGGTATCTCCAAATGCTCGCCGGAAAAGTTCGGGGTAATCCGGATTTCCTGCCAGCGATGCCTGAACATCTGCGGGAATATTGGTTGCCAGGTCCAGCGGTCTTGCATCGGCGAGTTTCGCCGTGACCTGTCCCCAATCAACTCCATCATGCGACATTTCAACCGATGAAGTCGGCGGTCCTACTGCTTGACTCTCGAGCGCGCCGTTGGCATTCAATGCTACCGCGCCGGTCTCTGGATCGATAAACTGGCTCGTTGCCCGGCCATCCCAGAAAAGGTTTGGTGCAAATGCCGCATCGATATTGCTGTTGGCCGCGCGGCCAGTAATCTGCACATTGGTCCCAAATGCGGCATCTCTGACAAAGCGAAGATCGCTGTTCGAGTGCGGCACGCCTGGGCTTGCCAGCTTGTCGTCACCGATTGTGAGCAAGCCAACGGGACTCAACACGCCATCTGGGCCGGGATTGCGGGCGACCCGAGGATCGGTTCCGGAGCGGTTTGAAATGTGGCATGTGCCGCAGGACACCGCGTTATTCACCGACATTTGTTCGTCCCAGAACAACACTTTACCCAAGACTCGCTTTGACTCGGTTATGGGGTTTCCAAGTGGGGCAACCACCGGTGGCAACGCTGCTACTGCGGCAAACGCCAACGCAATGGAAGTACCGGCAGCCAGCGGCAGAATACAGCGGGTGAATCGATCGTTCATGAGCCTTTGAGCCATAGAAATCTCCCTTAGGGTTACCGGGTATTGCCGCCCCTTGCAACGCGGGGGACACACAATTTGAAGAAATTGCGATTTTCTGATGTCCCCCACCTGCGACCGGGCGACAATTCAAGGAAGGAGGCAATTCTTGCCTGAATCTGAAAACCACAGTGGTCACGCAGTCTTTGAGATTCTCGTGCGTGAGCATTCCGACATGCTCATGGCGTACGCGCGGAGCTTGATGCATTCGACCGCCGCCGCGGAAGACCTGTTCCAACAGACGATGCTGGTAGCGTGGAAGCGGCTTTCAGATTTCGATCGTTCGCGTCCCTTTGGGCCCTGGTTGCGTGGAATTGCGCAGAATGTAGCGTTTGAAACCCGACGGAAAAACGCCCGGTGTGTGTACACATCCGATCCGGCAGTTCTCAGTGAATTGGATCAGCGATTTGAAGCAGTGAATAAAATGGAAGGCGACACTTTCATATCTCGAGCGGCGCGTATCTCGGTGTGTATCGAGCAGTTGCCGCCGCACATGCAGGAACCGATCAACCTTCTGTATGTTCGCGGGATGTTGATAACGTCAATCGCCGCATCTTTGAGCGCAAGCGAAGAAGCAATCAAGAAACGCATTCAGCGTGCGCGGCAGTTGTTGGCCGATTGCCTTGTCAAAGAGGAGGCGCAGACATGAGCGACAACCACTCTTCGCATTCCGATATCGACTTTGTAGTTCCAGAAGAAACCCGCGCACAGGAACAGGCGGGCGAACTTTTTGTTCACGGTGTTATGCAGCAGCTCTATCGCGATACGCCGCTAGAAAGGGAGCGGCGTATTCAGCGAGTCATGGCAGAACTGGCTGGCTCAACGACAACACGCCCGCATTGGTCTCAACGAGTTCTGAAATTCTCCCGACCCTGGCTCGCCTCTGCGGCAGCACTTGCACTTTTCGTATCAATGGTCTATGTCGGAATTTCGACCGAAAAGTCGGCAGATGCAACGGTGGCGGCATCAATCCAGGCGATGCGTGATTCCGGAGACCGCCGCTTTGAAGTACGTGCCAAGCTACATACCGACACCGATCTTGCAAAAGAACCGCTGGCAACGATCGATACCCGCGCCCCAGGGCTGATGCTGCTTCAATCCAAGGGGCTTGATTCTAAACTCGCACCAGGAATGACTGTCGGACGCGATGCTGATGGCGTCTGGGCTATTCGCCACGATGGCACGATTGAACGCGACAATCCCGAACAGCGTTGGCCGCGATGGTCCATGCTGGGTGATGAATCGCTCTTTGCCGATTCAGTTGATCAACTTCTCGAAACGCTGAGCCAGGCCTATGTCATTAAGAACAGCGAAGATTCGACTTTAGAAGGCCGTGGCGAAACCAAATTCACCCACTTGAGCGGCACCAAGAAACGCTTGATGCAGCCAGGCCCAAAGCAGATCGATGTGTGGATTGATCCAGCTACCAAGATCGTCGAACGAATTGAAATACGCTTTGAAAAACAGCCGCCAAACCAGCCAGCTGGTCCAGGTGGCCCAAGTGGGCCGGGTCCAAATGGAGAAGGACACAGACCAGAATTTGGCGGCCCCGGCGGCCCATCAGATGGA
>SXGT01200793.1_pt1 | contig 13286 bp, 10 predicted proteins | sample 3176221 | NCBI WGS metagenome assembly SXGT01 (sample SAMN11356862, study PRJNA531348) | freshwater metagenome | isolation source: freshwater sample F1-120 | place: China: Fuxian Lake, Yuxi | collected 2017-12-25
CGGTTTTCCCGGTTTGGCGGGCGGCGAGTCTCACTCCTGCCGTCCAGCAAGGAAGGCTCTAAGATGACAAGACGCGTGTGCGAGGCAAGGACATCCTACCACGGGGGCTGTGGACCTGGATCCGTTGTCCTTGTTGAGCCGCCTGGCAGCGTCTGTGCCCTCGCCACGCCGGCACACGGTGAGGTACGCGGGGGTGCTGGCGTCGGCCAGCAAGCTTCGTCCCCGCCGCGCGCCCAAGAACGAGGCCGAGGTGCCCTTGGTGAGGAGGCGGCTTCGTGAGCCGGGCGCGTCGAGGGCGCCAAGGGGGAGGGGGGCCGGTCTCCTGGAATTTACAGGGCGAAAGCAGGAGAACGAGACCGGCTCTCTGTACCTTACCAGGCCAAAGCAAGCGTCCGAGACCCGCTCTCTGTAGTTTACCAGGCCAAAGCAAGCCAAGGAGGCCGCGCCCACCGAGGACACCTCGGGATAGGAAAGGCGCGTGGTACCGGGAGACCAGGAACGCCACGCTTGAGAGAGCGGAGGGCCTTCTTCGCGCCAGGAACGCCTCGCTCTCCGAAATGGACGCCTTCTTGGCGCTCGCCCTCCGTGTCTCCGCGCCTCCGCGGTGCCCTTGAGCGCTCGATGCTCGCATGACTCGCACGGGAGCTCGTGGCCCGCGTAGAATTCCACAGGCAGAGAGGAGGCCTCATGCGGTCGAGGAGTCCTGGCTGGCTCTTGGTGGTCGGGGGCGCGCTTGCGAGCGGCGGATGCACGGGCGAGGCGACTCACGGGGCGGTGGACGCCGGCTCCCCCGAGGCCAGCGTGGCCGCGACGGCGGACGCCGGTGGCGCGGCGCCCGAGGCTGCTTCCTTTGGCGACGCACGGGCTGACGTCCCAGAGCCTGTCGGGCCCTGGCCCCTCGGCGACTTCTCGCTTGGCCCGTGGCCGAGCGCATACGCGGTGCTCCTGCGCAGCATCCGCTCCAGCGCCGCCGCTCTCGACACCGGCAAGGACTACCGCCAGTCGGCCGCGCAAGGGTACCTCCTTCAGGCCGTCGCGGCCCTCCTCGCCACGGCCCGGGGGAACCCCTTGCCTGGAGGCGAGGCGGAGCGCGACATGCTCGTCCAGATCGCGCTCGGGGAGATCGACGAGCTCGTCCTCGCCTCGCACCAGGTGACCGGCGTCGGGCCCGCGTTCGGCCTCCCCACCGACTTCGACGCCTTCGGCGACGGGAGCGTCACCCCGGCCTTCACCCCCTTCTCGTGGAACTCGGGGATGGTGGCGCTGGGGATCGCCAACCTGCTCACCTACCTCGGCCAGTCCGGCGCGAGGCACGCCGACGTCGCGCCTCGCGCCGCCGCGGCGAGGGCGTTCCTGAAGGCGATGCTCGACGTGTGGACCCCGAGCTACACGAGCTTCGTCGAGGAAGGCCAGACGCTCGGCTTCTTCTGGTACTCGACCCTCCCCATCGACGCCAAGGCCGTCCACAACACCTCGGCGCTGATCGCGATGGCCTCCGAGGTCTACACCCAGAATACGGGCGAGCAGGCATACAGCCGTCGGGCCATGGCGTGCGCGGCCCTCCTCCGCAAGCGCGCCAAGCTGGGGAGCAACGGGGGCCTCTGGTGGAACTACGCCGACGACGGCTACGAGCCCGCCCCGCCCAGGACCCGGCGGGCCGAGGACATCAGCCACGCCGCGATCACCCAGGCGTTCGCGGCCTTCGCGGGGGTGCGCCGCTGGTGGCCGGCCGCGGACATCGCCGCCGTGTCCACGACGCTGCTCTCCACCGTGTGGAGCGGCAACCCCGCGCGCATGCACGGTCAGATCGACGGCTCTTCCACGGGCGTCACCGAGTGGGACGCCACGTCCGCCGCCGCCACCTCGTTCGCCGTTCTCGCCGACGCCCCCGACGGGCGGCCGGAGCTGTTCGACTTCGCGCGCTCGGCCCTCGTCTCCTCCTATTTCTCCCCGTACGAGCGTCCCCTGGTCAACGCGACGGTGGACGCCACGCGCTCGCTCGCCCTTGCCAAGCTCTTCCAGCACCGGCCCGTGCCCTTCCGCCCCACGTCGTCCCATTCGGACAGCGCCTACCGCACCGTCGCAGGGCCGTCGGACGACGTGCTCCCTTCGAGGCCGGGCGGGCTCCGCTTCGATGCGCTCGAGTGGACCGCTCCGGCGCCCGTGGAGACCGCGGCGCTCACCCTCGTCGCCCGGACGGCGCGAGGCCCGGGGGAGGGCGCGAGCGTGCTGGTCGACCTCGAGTCAGGAGAGTCGCGTCGCGTGGTGCTGTCGCTCACCTACCGTGCCGAGACGGACGGCGAGGTGCGCCAGTGGGACGGCGCGAGCTACGTCACGCTGGCTCCTCTCCCCTCCACGACCGACAAGAACGGGGTGGTCCGCTGGTTTCGCACGTCCTTTCTCCTGGATCGCGCTCGCTTCGACGCCCAGCCGAGCGTGCCAGGGACGAACGTCCGCCTCCAGCTGACTGGCCGCCCTGCCGTCCACTTGCTCGAGGGCACGCCCATATTCAAGAGGACCGATGGGATACCCCAGCCGCCCATGGGGCCGCCCTGAAAGCCTTATTTCAGGCCCCTCGCCCCTCGTGGGAGAGGGGCACGCGACGGCAGAGACGGGCTGTGGCGGGGTGAGGGGACGCGGGCGCCAAGAAGCGATACGCTCGGGAAGGTGTCCAGCAGCGCGAGTAGCGACGTAGTGGAGGTCTGGATTTCGTACTCCCGAGGACCTCGTGGTCCCCCGAGGGGCGAGGCGAGCTGAGCGCCCGATGACCCCGTTCTTGGGCCGCTCGAGCGCGTCGTGATACGTGGAGCTCATCGTCATGGGGTCGAGCGATGCGGTCGGACAACGAGGGGAATGGATCTGCACCTTGAAGCTGACGTCGTTTCATGAAGACGCACAGCTGTTCCGCCCGGTGTTCCTTGGAGACGAGCTCACGAGCGAGCGCCTGGTAGAACTGCGCGACGAGGTGAAGGCGTTCTGGGACGGCCTCTAGCCCCCGAGTTGGACGTCCCGGTTTCAAGAGGTGAACTGGAGGGCGAAGCCGTGACGATCCCGCTGGAGATGCCCGAGTACGCGTGGCGCGCGGAGCTGCTCGCGAAAGTGATGCTCACCCGGCGCCCGGCTCTCGCGGTGCGCCACCCCGGAGGCCCCTGGGATCTCCTCGTCGAGCTCCTCGACGGCCACCACGCCGCCGCGGTCTGACCGACGCCAGGTCTCGCCGCTTGCGGTGGGCTCTGCGGCCTGGCCAGGCTCGCTGTTCTCCTTGGATTTTAGCCATGACGACAGAGGCTTGAGCCACAACGACTGGGGTTGGAGCCACGACGACAGGCTCTCGACCCGCAACGACAAGGGCTCGAGCCATCGCGACGTGGTCTCGAGCCGCAACGACATGGCCTCGAGCCGCAACGACGTGGTCTCGAGCCGCAACGACATGGTCACAGAGCCACGGCGAGATAGCCTACGAGCAGGGCGACCAGGGTCTGTTCACGGGCATGGGCCTGAAGGCCTCGACCTCGCGGCCTAGCAGCCGGCGCCTCGCTCGGGCGAGCCGACGAGTAGGCGCGGAGCTACCGCGCCCGGAGGACGCGCCAGACGAGGAACGTGCAGGTGCTCGCGTCGAAGGACATGCGAACCAGGTAGGGGCGCACGAACAGACGAAGCGGCGCCGAGACGTCGCCCCGCACGACCCGAAGGTCCCCCTCACTCGTGGCCGCGTAGTGCATGACCTCGCGGTCCACACGCGCAGCGCTACGCCAAGGGATGCTGAGCAGGTCTCGCTTGGCCGCTTCGGTCCACTCGACAGCGGCTCTCATTCAGCCGCTGCGGCTTCCGCGCTCGAAACGATCGCCTCGAGCACATGCTCACGAGGCACCCGAGCGTGGGGGTTCACTTCCGCCAGCGCCGCCCGCTCCCATTCGGTCTCTTCCTCGACCGGAGCCGCAGCGATGGCGGCAAGAATCCGGGCCCTCGGGTCGACCTCCGCAGGCTCGTCAGGTTGGTTACGCGCGCGTTCGGCAAGAAGAGCGGTCACGACCTCGCCCGGGATCCCTGGCTCGCTCGGATCACACTCAGCAAGCGCGGCGCGCTCCCATTCGGTTTCCGGCTCGACGGGTGCGGCTTCGATCGCTGCGAGGACGGCTTCCAGGCTCATGATGGAAGCCTACCGCGGTGAGGGGAAGCGGTGCGAGCGGGTTGTGTCGACGAAGAAACCTGGCCAACGCCGCGCCGGAGCCCTACGCGAGCTCAATCCCGACGGCTGAGAACACCTCGGTCGTTAGTGGCCCCCCGACGAAGCCCGACGCCGACGGCCACACGATCAGGAGGCCCAGATCCTCTGCGAAGGCCAGGAACGTGGCGTCCGGGCGCCCATCGAGCAAGACACTTAGCTGGGCCTCGGAAGGACCGAGGAAGTAGCGATATTCCAGCAACTGCCCGACTGCTGCACGGATCGCGAGACCACTCCCGCCGTGGGTCGTCGTCTTGGCCTCGAAGATGACGGACAGCGGGGACCTCATTAGGAGGTCGATCGGGTGCGGCGTTGTCACATGCGCGTCCCACCGGTCGCGGAAGTACTCCCCGGCGCTTCGAACCAGGTATTCGTGCTGTCTTGTGCGCGCCTGCCAGTTCTCCTGGATGAAGGCAACGTACGCGGAGGAGTCCTTCGGCCGGAACTCACCGTCCAGTACCATCGACTCCGCCGATGGGTTCTCGTCGGGCTCCGCCGCGTGCTCACGCTGGCCCAGGATCTCCAGGTAGGCCGCGTACAGGTGCGGATGCTCGGCGCCCTTGCTACCGCCTCGGTACGCCCAACGCCGCATCGCCATGCGTCCGGGCCACTCTATGGCGGGTCGACTCTCAGGTGGAATCAGCCAGGCTTCCGCAGTGTACGCGCGTACCCAAGATCTTGGATCGTCCTCGTCGTCAGGCGCCCATCGAGCACCCCGGTAGATCCCCACCGCGCGGTGGCCGGATTCGCGCGGAGGGCGTGCCACGAAGACAACGTCGAGTTCATCTGTTGGAATGCGTCCACGATCGATGCCGCACCAGAATAGGCCGTCGTCGCCCCTGCGGAAGGCGTTCATCTCCGAGGTGTCGTTTGCATTGTTCACAAGCCAGGCGTGCTTGCCCATAATGGTCTCGGCGCCAGCGTATTCTTCGGCCCAGCCGATGTTCACGAACAGGACCGCGGCCCCTGTTGCTGGTAGCGTCATGACACCCGAGCATACGGCAAGGTGCACCAGAGCTGGGCCCAACGGCTGTGAGAGCGGCTGCGAAAAGACACTCTTTCCGGCGAGCTCTATCCCCTTGGAGGCGACCGAGCGGCGCACCAGCAGGGCGGCCACCGGATCGTCGGGGGCGAAGGGGGCCAGATCCTCGAGGGCCTTGGAGAGGTTCTCTCGCTCTCCCGTCGCGTCCACCACGATGGCTCTCGCCCGGAGGAGCGGAGTGCTCGTGATCTTCGACGCGCGCGCGGACGCGGAGCCCGCCGAGGAGCGTACGCGCTTCGAGGAGGCGGTGACGGCGGGTGGGCGGAAGGTGACGGTGCTCCGAGCGTGACGCTGTGAATGACCCTCGTCCCCCTCGGCGAAGGGCAAAAGCTTCGGCCTCTTGGTGCGGTGGCCCGACGGGGCACGTCGCAGGACTGCGCAGCGATGTCCACATACGGCGCAGCGGTGGGTCTGGACAGCGCAGGGATGGGTCTGGACAGCGCAGCGGCCGGTAGGGACAGGGAGTGAGCGCTCCTCGTGCGCGGTCGAGGCCTGGGCGTGGCCCTCCCGTCCCCCGATGTCTTTGGCCTGCCTCCGCCCGAGAGCTCGAGCTTCGAGCTCAGACTGCAGGGCTCACCGCTGGACGTTCGGGCTTCGCTTCTGGCCGTCTACGAGGCGGGCAAGGTGGCCCCCGGCCGGGGGTAAGCAGGCTTCAGGGCGTCAGATCCTCGACGGGGATGATCCCCTTGGAGGCGACCGAGCGGCGCACCAGCAGGGCGGCCACCGGATCGTCGGGGGCGAAGGGGGCGAGATCCTCGAGGGCCCTGGAGAGGTTCTCTCGCTCCCCGGTCGCGCCCATCGCGATGGCCCTCGCCCGGAGGAGGTGAGCCACGAGGTGCTGGAGCTCGGTATCCTTGCCGGGGCCGGTCACGTCGCGCAGCAGCTCCGCGTGTCTCTTGCCCAGGCGCGAGAGGGCGAGGCGGCGATCGCTCGCCCCCTGGGGCTCGGCCTCGAAGCGAGCGTAGAGGCCCGTGGGTACCAGGTGCCTGGCGAGCCCCCGGTTCCACCTGGGATCGAAGGTGACGAGGAGCGGGCGCGCCGCCGCCAGCGAGCTGAGCGACCACTCCTCGGGCAGGGTGCCCAGCGCCAGATCGCGGTAGAAGCCAGCGAGCTTGGGCTCGCGCTCGACGGCCCCTCGAGCGAGGGGGCTCCTGATATCGAAGGTGGGAAAGAGCTCGATGTCCTCCCGGAGCTGGCCCTGGGCCCGCGCGGCCTGGAAGCGGGTCAGCAGGCGTGGGTTGTTGACGAGGACGATGGCCGTGGGCGGAGCTCCTCCGAGCGCGGCCTCGACGAATGCGCGTGGCCCCCCTTCGGGCCGGGCGTCGTGGCGTGTGAGGCTGTCGTCGGCGGCGCGCACCGGCAAGGTCCACTCCAGGACAACCAGGAGGCTCGCGCTCGCGGGAGCGAAGGGGATCCTGGCGCTGCGCACCCGGAGCACCAAGGCATGGAGGCCGAGGGTCGCGAAGGCGCCCAGCCCCGCCAGCCCGACCAGGAGCGGAGCGCCGTACCGGGTGGGCCCGTGAGGGAGCCCGAGGACAAACGAGAGAGGGAGACCGGAGACCAGGACGAGGAGCCCCGCGGCCCGCGCCCGGAGCGCCCTCTCCCTGAGCGCCATGACGAGGCCCACGCCCGCGGCTGCGGCGAAGAGCCAGCCCACCTCCTCGCGGAAGAAGTCCCTCGCCAGGGGACCGCCCTGGACGCCCTCCCCGCCAGGGCTCGCCAGGGGCGGCGCCGAGACGCCGAGCTCCTGCCCTCCACGCGCCGACACGAAGGCCAACACGAGCGGCAGGAGCCCGAGGGCGAAGGCGCCCACGACGCGCAGCGTGGCCGCCCCCCCCGCGTCGCCCAGGGATCTCGAGCCCCTCGTGACCAGCCCGGGCACGAGGCCCGCGGAGAGCGCCATGAGGCCGAGCAGCGGCTCGTAAGCAGAGGCCGCGCCGACCACGAGCGCGAGCGGAGCAGGTGTAGATTGCACGCGTGTCCCGAGCAGCGCGGCGAGGAGCACGAGGGCGGCCCCGATCACGGAGCCGCCCACCGCCGAGCCCTCGAGCTGCCACGGAGGAGCGCACGTCATGGTCAGGGCGCCGATGGCGGTGACGGCGAGGGCGAGGCGAGACCGCCGCTCGCCCTCTCGCTGGACCAGGGGCTCTCCCAGGTGAAAGGCGAGGAGGCCGGACAGCCCGGTCACCGCGGCGCAGGCGAGCGCCGCCCTGGAGGCCCGGGTCCCTGCGGGGAGCAGGAGGAAGGGCGCGGCCACCCACGCGTCGAGCGCCCGGAAGGCGCCGGTGAAGCCCAGGCCCAGGACGCGCACCGCCCCCTCGTCGTGGGCCGCGTCGGCCATGGCCCTGCCCCCCAGGACCGCGAGCAGGAGCGGAGCGAGCCCGCTGGTCAGCTGCATCCCCAGGCGAAAGCGCGCCTTCTCGGCGGGCCCCGGCTCGAGGGGCGTCGCGGGACGGGAGGGGATCACCGGGGGGCGCGGCTGGAGAGCAGGACGAAGACGAAGCGAGGGGGCCCGGCCGCTCGGCCGCTCAGCCGCCGGCGCCGACGCGGTTGAGAACGACGCCCACGATGAACGCCACGGTCCATGCGATCATCGTGTTCTTCGCCGTGAGGGTCGGCTTTTCGCCCTTGGCGGCCGCCGCCGCGTCAAGGCGGCCCGCGTTCTTCCATCCCCAGAAGAAGCCAATGGGGCTGCACAGGCTGAGGAGGCCCCACATCACGCCGTCGGTCTTGAAGGCGCGGATGATCGTCACGATCCAGCAAACCAGGCCCACGATGCCGAAAATACCGCTGATACCGCCAAGGATTGCTTGCATATTCGCCCCCCGAGTTGGGTATGAGATCCCCGCGGAGCTGCGCACCGTGCGCGAGCGGCCCGCTCTGGAGACCCGAGGGCCATCAGGGTAGCGCGCATCGCCGTCCGAGGTGTACACCAAAGCGACGCCCCGCTCGTCATGGGCACCCGCGGAGCCGGCCGACACCCGCTCCAGGAGCTCATCTGCGCAGCGGCCTCGTCGTCTATTTTCATGCCGGAGCGAGCGGTCTAGAGTGCCCTCCCTCGGCCTGGACGCCTCGCCTGGAATCGGGGCGGACGCCGGGGAAATCCATGATTTGAAAGCTGGAGGGACGTCGCCAATGTTGGAGGGCAAGATACTGGTCGCCCAGGGGGGAGGCCCCACGGCGGTGATCAACGAGTCGCTGGTGGGCGTGGTCATCGAGGCGCGAAAATTCCCGACGGTGACCCAGATCTACGGCGCCTACCACGGCGTGCGAGGCATCATCGACGAGGACTTCGTGGATCTCACCCAGGAGACCACCCACAACCTGGAGATGGTGGCCAAGACCCCGTCCTCGGCCCTGGGCAGCACCCGCGACAAGCCCGATCTCAAGTACTGCCAGAACGTCTTGAAGGTCCTGAAGGCCCACGAGATCTCCACCTTCTTCTATATCGGCGGCAATGACTCCTCGGACACCGCCCGTATCGTGGCCGAGGAGGCCGAGAAGGCCAACTATCGCCTCCGCCGCATCCCCAGCCCCCCGCCGATCGACAACGATCTGATGATCAACGATCACACGCCGGGCTTCGGCTCCGCGGCGCGCTTCGTGGCCCTGGCCTTCGCCGGCGCCAACCTGGACAACCGCTCCCTGCCCGGCGTCTACGTGGGCGTGGTGATGGGCAGGCACGCGGGGTTCTTGACCGCCGCCTCCGCCATGGGCCGCAAATTCGACGACGACGGGCCTCACCTCATCTACCTGCCCGAGACCGACTTCGACATCGAGCAGTTCCTGGCGAGCGTCAAGGGAGTCTACGAGAAGCACGGCCGCTGCATCGTCGCCGTCTCCGAGGGCATCCACGACGCCGACAGGACGCCCGTCCTCACCACCCTCCGCAAGAACCTGGACCGGGACGATCACGGCAACATCCAGCTCTCGGGCACGGGGGCCCTGGCCGACCTCCTCTGCGACCAGATCAAGGCAAAGCTCGGGTACAAGAGGGTGCGCGGCGACACCTTCGGCTACCTGCAGCGCTCGTTTCTGGGCTGCGTCTCCGACGTGGACCAGCGGGAGGCCAGGGAGGTCGGGGAGAAGGCCGTGCAGTACGCCCGCTGGGGGGAGGCCAACGGGTCGGTCTGCATCCACCGCACCGGCTTTTACTCGGTCGCTTACCGCCTCCATGAGCTGGGCGAGGTCGCCGGCAAGACCAAGGTCATGCCCCGGGAGTTCATCAACGAGGACTGCACCAACGTCACGGACAAGTTCCTGATGTACTGCCGTCCCCTCCTGGGCTCGGGGATGCCCGACGCCTTCCACCTCGCAAAGAACAAGGTGTCGAAGATCCTGGGGTGAGGATCGCGCTCGAACTCCTCCGGATTCGGTGTAGTTTTCGCCCCGTGGCTTCCAAGAAGACCGGGCGGGCGGCGGCGAAGGCAAAGCCTTCGCCGGCCAAGAAGACAGCGACCAAAACCCCTGCGAAGGGCCCCGCCAGGAGCGCGACCGGGAGCGCCGAGGAGAAGCCTCCGGAGGGCTTCGTCCCCGCAGGAAAGGGATATTTTCTTGGCCTTCGCGACAACAAGCTCGTGTGCCGTAACCCCAAGGGCCAGCAGCTCGGCTCCGTCCCCAAGGATCTCAGGGCGGGCGAGGTCGGCGAGCAGCTCCTGGCGGCCGTCGACTTCCTGAAGGCGCACGAGCGAGAGGCCGCCCAGAACGTCGAGGGATGGATGCTCCGCTCCCTGCCGACCCCCGCCAGCGTGCTGCTGGCGGTGTGGGCGGACGAGGCCTACAGGCGAGCCCTGGAGAACCTCGTCGTCACGCGCACCGGCGAGGCGGCCCACGCTGCCAGCAGCGCGCTCGAGGGCGCGGGCTTCCTCAAGGGCGTCGATCCCAGGAAGGGCATCGGCCTGGTGAACCTGGACGGAGAGACCGTGTGGGAGAAGGCCGAGGCGCTCCTCGTGCCCCACCCCATCCTGCTGGGCGAGCTCGACGATCTGCGCTCGCTCGCCGCCGAGCTGGGGCTCACCCAGGGGGTGAAGCAGCTGTTCCGCGAGGTCTTCACCAAGCCCAGGGATCTGGCCCCCGACCAGACCGATGTCTCCACCTTCCGGGGGGGCAAGTTCGAGCAGCTCTCCCACGCTCGAGGCGCTGTGAAATCGCTGGGGTACCGCTCGTCGGGGGGGTGGGCCGTCTGCCGTATCTTCGAGGAGGGGCAGACCTGCGAGGCCCGCTTCTGGATAGGGGCCGACGATCCGATGGACGAGGCGCACACCGACAACCTCAACTGGGTGAGCGCCAGCGGCGATCCCATCCCTGTGAAGGATGTGCCGCCCATCGCCTTCTCGGAGGGGATGAGGATGGCCAGCGCCATCTACGGCAAGCGCGTCGTGGAGAAGAAGGAGGGAGAGGAAGATGCTTGATGCCAACGCCATCGTGCGCGCCGGAGGGATCGCCCGGAAGGGCGCCAAGACGGATCCCGCGACGACGGGCGTCCTGCTCGCCAAGACCTTCCGCCACCCCGCGGCCCCCGGGCGAGTGGTCGTCCGGCTGGCCGAGGAGTCGCTCGCCCCCGCGATCGACGCCGAGATGGCGGTGCTCGGGTTCGAGCTCGAGGGAGAGCCGCTGAGCGTGGGCAAGGCGCGAAAGAAGGCCCTGGGCTTCCCTGCGTGGGCGCTGGTCAACCACCCCAACAAGGCCCGCTTTGCCCTGGAGGTCATGCGCGATTTCCGCAAGGCGAGCACCCGGGCCAAGACCAAGCCAGGGCACGCCAAGGACGCCTTCATGCTCGTCGCCAAGAAGCTGGAGCGCAGCGTCCCCGCCTTCATGCCCTCGTACTGGGAGGAGGTGGGGCGGGTGTTCCTCGCCGAGGACGCGCTGGCCTTCGCCTCCCAGAGCTTCGAGAAGGCCCGCGCCGCCGAGCGCGAGTACAAGCTCCCGGTCGACGAGGACAGGCGAGCCGCCGCCTACCTGGAGTTCACCGCCGCGGGGGCCGTGCCCGCCAAGTCGCTGGCCGGCTACGCCGGGGACCTCCTCGCCGCCTTCGGCGCCGAGGAGGCCGAGCGGCGCTTCTTCGAACTCAACGTGCACCGCATCAAGGCCGGCGTCCCGCCGTGGACCGGGATGGCCAAGGAGCTCGGAAAGCTGGCCAAGGAGGCCAGGCGAGGCGACGACGCGCAGGAGGCCCTCCTGCGCGAGGTGATCGCGTCGCCCTCCCTCAAGAAGGCCCCTCCGGATTTCTGGGCGGCGTACTCGGGCGCCCTGGTGCGCATGGCCAAGGCCTCGCCCGACGTCCAGAGCAAGGTCCTCTGGCTCTTCCCCAAGCCCAAGGGCTTCGGCAAGTTCCTCCCCACATGGCTCGCCCTCCTCGACGAGATCGGCGCCGTGGACGCGCTCGCGAGGAGCGAGGACGCCGGGCGCTGGGCGCAGGCGCTGACCCGCTTCGTCACCTACTCGGACGGTTGGGGCAACCGGGAAGAGCCCCTCCCTCCCCTGTATTTCTCGCTGCTCGAGCGTATCGCCCCCCGCATCAAGGAGCTGGGCGCCCCCGTCGATCTGCCCTCGTACGAGGCCTGGGACGAGGACGGGACCTACTCGCCCGACGTGCTGGAGGCGGCCCTCGAGCTGGGGATCCCGCTGGCCGATCCCAGGGGCGAGAGCCCGAGCATCGATCTGGGCGATCTGTTCGTGAAGGATCCCGTGCTCCTCTCGGCCCACCCGACCTTCGCCAGGCTGCTACAGGTCGCGGTCGGTCAGCAGTTCGGCGACGAGACCTTCGAGGCGCGCGCCAAGGGGAAATCGGGCCTGGTCGTGGCCCGTCGCAACTACCTGATGGGCCTGGTCCAGGCCCTGGACGCCGCCCCGCTCCCCAAGCTGGCCAGCGGCATCGAGGAGCTGGGCGAGAAGACCAGCCCCGGGACCTTCCAGGAGTTCCCCGAGGCCAGGGCCCTGCTCGAGAAGATCCGGGTCGCTCGCTCCCTCGCCCGCTCCCTGCGGGGCGGCCTCTTCGACGAGCTCACCTGGCCCGACTTCGAGGCGGCGCTGGCCGAGCTCAAGGGCCCCAAGGACGGGATCGAGCTCCACGGGACCATGCAGCACCCGATCCTGAGATCAGGGCGCAAGGTGATCGTGTTCGACGGCAAGAAGCGCCTTTCGTCCTACGATCTCCCGGCGAGCGTCAAGGAGCCCGGCGGCCTCGCCTACCTGGACGGCGATCTACTGGTGACCTTCCAGGATCCCAAGACCTACGATCCGCGCGCGCTCTGGATGAGCCGGGCAAAGGCCCCCTTCGAGTCCCATATCTACCTTCGAACGATCCCGGAGGCCGTACCGGTGCCTGGCGGAGGGGTCACCCTGGGTGGCGCCGCCGTGCGGAGGACCGACACCCCGGACAAGATCACTGTCTCGGAGTTTGCCTCGGACGGGACCACATTCTGGAGCGGCCGCAGCACCTGGGGTGAGCGCCTCAAGCTGAACGAGCTGGATCCGCTCACGGGCAAGGAGGGCCGCCCCTCGTGGCCGGCCTTTGTCCGCGAGGCCTCCGAGAAGGCGGACGGGCTCTCCCTGCGCGCCGTGGAGCTGATGCCCGCCCCTCCGGGGGCCGAGGGCTCGCCTCTGGGCGTCAAGGACGGCCTGCTCGGCCACTACGTCCGGGAGGACGAGGAGGGGAGCAAGCACGAGTTCGTGCGCATCGACGGGGCGATCTGGAAGGGGAGCTGGAGGCCAGACAGGCTCATCGACTGGCCAGGCTTCGACGCGCCTCGCCCCATCTCGGTCTCCAACGCCTGGTCCGACTCCAGCGACGACGAGTTCACGCTCTTCGACGGGGAGCACGAGGCCACCGGGACCTTTGGCGGTGACGAGTGGAGGAGCTGGGGCTTTCCTCGGATGCCGAGGGAGAGCTGGGTGCACTACACCCAGGTGAGGGACCCGGCCGGGAGCCTCGCCCTGCGCGCCGTGAGCGACGAGGTCGCCGAGGCGCTCCTCTCGGCGGCGCGCCAGGACGACGAGGACGACGACGAGGACGACGAG
>SXGT01136010.1_pt1 | contig 13285 bp, 9 predicted proteins | sample 3176221 | NCBI WGS metagenome assembly SXGT01 (sample SAMN11356862, study PRJNA531348) | freshwater metagenome | isolation source: freshwater sample F1-120 | place: China: Fuxian Lake, Yuxi | collected 2017-12-25
CGAGCCGTTGGGGTCACCAAAGCAGCCGACATCATGCTGACCGGTCGCGACGTGTCCGCCGCTGAAGCCGAGCGCATCGGCATCGTGAGCCGCGTGGTCGACCATGGAGATCTGCTCGAGGAGTGTTACCGAGTCGCAGAGCAGATCATCGGATGGAGCCGTGTCGGGATCGAGCTGAGCAAGCGACTGCTGTGGTCGAGCATGGAGTCGTCGAGTCTCGCGGCACACATGGATCACGAAGGGACGTCGCAGCTCTATGTGCGACTGACGACGCAGAACTTCGACGAAGCGATTCGCGCTCGTCGGCAGGGGCGCCGCCCCGAATATCTCGACTGACGCTCAGACGGCGTGTTGTTGTAACGCCGCGAGATCGCACCACTCGAGCGTCTGGATATGGGTTGCTTCGAGAACGACCTTTGGCGCTGCGTGGGCTTCGAAGGCTTCTTGCCACCGTGGCGCGCACAAGCACCACTGGTCACCGGGCTTCAGACCCGAAAAGCCGTGCTGGGGCATCGGCGTCGACAGGTCGTTGCCCGCTGACTTCGAGAACTCGAGGAACTCCGCCGTCATCACCGCGCACACCGTGTGAACCCCGGTGTCGCCTTGCCCCGTGTTGCAGCACCCGTCGCGGTAGTAACCGGTCATCGGATCGTACGAGCACGGCTGCAGTTCTCCGCCCAACACGTTCGTCGCCATGGGCCATCATCCCACGTCGACGTCGATCGGTCGTAGCCGAAGGCCGCGGCCCGCTTCCATGACGACGAAGTAGGTGAGGTCGTGCCCGGCCTCGTCGACCAACGACGGCGGCACGAACGCCGACAGCACCGCCGTCCCTCGATCGTTCGTGTCGAGGCTGGCGGTTGACACGATGCGACCGTCGAGCGCGATCGCGACGACATCGCCGGCCTCGACCGCACCCGACATCGTGCCGACGACGAGCGCGCGCACTCCTGATGCCGGCGGCTCGGCGGTTGTCGTCGTCAGCGATGCGCCGATGGGTCGAAAGCGCACCGTCCCAGAGGCGGCGATCGGGAAATTGTCGACCGGCGTGTCGATCAGTTCTGGGTAGGGGCCGGTGCGCCACACTCCGAGCGAACCACCGCCGCTGCTCTCGACCGATGGAGCGAGACGCATCAGATCAGCGAGGTGGTCGGAGACGTCGACGTCGATCAACTCATACGGGCGATCGCCGACTTCGTTCGGGAACCCCTTGATCGCGAACGGATGCACGGTCCGATCCGTGGGTGGGTCGGCGAGGTCGACACCGTCGACGGTCCACGGAATTTCGACGTCGACAGCCGCTGCGATGGTCGGCACGATGTCAACGCTCTGCGCGGCTACGTCGTCGATCACGCCGGGCTCGAACCCAGGTCCGTGAACGAACAACGGCACGCCGACAATGTCGGTCTGGGTCGCGGAAGTCCAGGAGCGGAACGGTTTCTCCGCGACGAAACTCGCGCCGTGATCGGCCGTCACGATCACGGTTGTGTCGTCCCAGATGCCGAGCCGCTCGAGCCGCGCCCGCAGCGCAGCGACGAGTCGGTCGGCGTAACGAACCATCTCGAGGTGGCGTTGACGCATTGTTGCGACCGCACCGGGCCGGTCGAGCCATGCGAACTGCGAGAAGCCGACGTCGGTCGTACCGAACGGTTCGTACAGCGTGCCCTCGCCGTCGAGCCGCCACGGATGATGCGGTATGACGGTATGCAGCACATTGAGTTGTGGCGTTGCGAGGTCGCCGTCGATGCGCGACAGCCACTCTGCGAACCGGGCGGGCTGCGCGGTGTTCGAGACCTTTGAGCCTGTCGCTGAGGAAGCGACGTCGGGAACGACGAAGTCGTCCTCGGGCGCGGGGTTCGACGCGTCGAGGTCTGCCTCGCGGCCGGTCAACCGCGACCAGTAAATGCCGCGAGCTTTTCGCAACAACGAACGCAGCGGGTCGGTGGCGGTCTTCGAGACGAGCGGTTCTGGGGCGTATCCGGCTCGCGGCGCGTTGTCAGGATGGGCCGGATCACACTTCGGTGCCCCGCAGAGTTTCGTGACGTATTCCGCGACGTTGAGGCGGTAGGCGTCGGCGAGCAGTCGGAAGAGGCTGTCGGGGTGCTGGCGAGCTTGCAGACCAGCCGACTTCGATACCGGGTAACGACCCGTGAAGATCGCGGGTATCGCGTACAGCGTGTTGGACGACACGGCCGTGGTGTTGCGGAACCAGGTCGAGTCGGAAGCGAGTTCGGCGAAGCCAGGGAAGCGTTCGGCGTCGATTGCGCCGTCGGGGCCGAGTAACGACCGGATCGGGAGTTCGTCGAGCACTACCAACACGACCGGCCCGCGATCGCCCGGCTCGATCGCGACAGCATCGTCGGCGCGCCCGGTGCTGCCGATGACGAGATCGCCTGCGGGGCTGGCGGCGACGAACGCTGCGGCGAACAGCACTGGTGACGCCGAAAGGAAGCGCAACCACGTGTGCAGCCAACGAGTTCGCACGAACCCGTAACCGAGTCCACCGGCGACAACGCACGTGACCAGCGCGATGACAGCAGCGGTGTCGGTCAGCTGGCGACCGACCTGCGCGCCGATCGCGATGAGCATCGTGATCACGACGACGATGCCGGCGCGCTGCACGAATCGGTCATTCGTCACCACTCGCAGAAGGAGTACCCCGACTGCGAACAGCGCCGGCAGCGCGAACGCGACGAGCGAGACGAACCACACGATGTCGGATCGTGACGCGTTGGCTTCGATGAACACTTCGGGAGCTTTGCCGAACACGTCGAGGATCGGTTGGGTCACCGCAATGCCGAGCAGCGCGCTCACTTCGAGGATCAGCCACGCCGTCGCTCGGAACCGTGTTCGTGCGGGCCTGGAATCGGTCTGCCCGCATTCCGGGCGCGTTGCCTCGGAATGCGGTTCGGGCATGGCCGGAGTGTACCGAGACGCTTCCAGGGTCTCCGGGCGCGTCAGGCGTCGCCCTGCCCGATGGTGGCGCGATCAGCGTGCGGGGCTCAACACCACGAGCGGGATCTCGCGGTCGGTCTTCGACTGGTAGCCCGCGTAGTTCTTGTATTTCGCGGTGATCTTCGGCCACCACTCGATCCGTTCTTCTGCGGTCGCGACACGCGCGGTCCAAGGCGAAGTCGGCTGACCTTGATACCTCACGTCCACCTCGGGCTTGGCGCAGAGATTGTGGAACCAGGCCGGGTGATGGTCGTCGCCACCGCGCGACGCAACGATGACGACGTCGTCGCCGACTTGGAGCGGCGACGTCAGCATCACCGCGCGCCGTTCCCCGGATTTGCGACCGATCGTCGTGAGTTCGAGCACCGGCATGCCGGCCCCCGTCCAGCCGATCTTGCCGAAGCTGGCCTTGAGGAGGCCGCGGTGCGCGATGTTCATGAACTTCAACAGTGCGTCGCTGGGCATGGAGCCACCGTAGGCGATCGCAGCCATCGCCGCGTCGCCTACGGTGCGCGCCATGAAAGCTGCCGTCACGCAAGGCGCAGGACGACCGCTCGCGATCACCGAACTTCCGGATCCGACGCCGGCCACCGGCGAGTTGATCGTTCGCGTCGACGCGTGTGGCGTGTGCGGGTCGGATCTCCACCTCGCCCAACACGTCGACCTTCCGGGCCTCGTTTTGGGTCACGAGTTCTGTGGGACCGTCGAAGCTGTCGATCCCAGTGTTGCCTCGGAGTGGCGCGAGGGAGCGAGGGTCGCCGTGTTCCCGCTTGCCGCGTGCGGTCAGTGCGTCTTCTGCGAGGCGGGATACCTGTCGAAATGCGCGAGCGCGCAACAGCTCGGGCTCCACCGACCCGGCGGCTTTGCCGAGTACGCCGCGCTGCCCGTGACGAGCGCCTACCGGTTACCGGACCACCTCGATGCGTCGGTCGGCGCGATGGTCGAACCGCTCGCCGTCGCGCACCACGCGCTCGACCGCACGCCCCGTCCGCTCGACGAGCCGGTGCTCGTGATCGGCGGCGGACCCGTTGGTGCGGCGGTCGCGCTGTGGGCGCGCCATCGAGGCGCGCGCGAGGTCATGGTGAGCGATCCGATCGCGCACCGGCGCACGCTGGCCGAACGGGTCGGCGCGACCGCAACCGTCGACCCCGCGACCGACGATGTCGCCGACGCGTTCGTCGCGTTGACCGGTCACCTCCCGGGCGTGGTCGTCGAGTGCGTCGGGAATCCGGGGCTCATCCAGGTCGCAGCAGACGTCGCCGCGATCGACGGTCACGTGACCGTCGTCGGTGTCTGCATGGTCGACGACGCGATGTCGCCGCTCGTCGCGCTCCAGAAGGAACTGAGCGTCCAGTATGTCCTCTATTACCGGCGAGCCGATTTCGAGGCCTCGATCGCCGCGTTGCAGTCGGGCGCGCTCGACCCAACGCCGATGTTGACCGGTACGACCGGGTTCGATGCCTTCGCTGAGCGCTTCGAGTCGTTGTCGCATCCGACGACCGACTGCAAAGTGCTGCTGACCCCCTGACCGGGCGGGCGCTCGGGGCCCGGCCGCGAGTCACCGGCCTGGCGGGCGTTCGGCACGGGCCGGTACCGTCCGCTGCGTGAACGACATCATTCCTCCCGAAGAGTTCCAAACCCTTACCTACGAAGCACGCGAAGGCGTCGCGTGGGTGACGATGAACCGTCCCGACGTCTACAACGCGTTCAACTATCGGATGCAGGTCGAGCTGAAGTCGGTGTGGCGCTCGGCTCGTTTCGACGATCGTGTGCGCTGCATCGTGCTCACTGGCGCCGGCGACAAGGCGTTCTGCACGGGCATCGACCGCAACGAGGCGATGGGGCATTGGTCTGAGGACGAGAGCCAGGCCGGTGTGGCCGCGGTGCCGATCGGCGGCGCGGGCACGGACTCGCCATGGCATTTCGACGACCCCGGCGAAAACATCGGTCCGAAGTCCAACGATCTCTGGAAGCCAGTCATTGCCGCGGTCAACGGGATGGCCTGTGGCGGCGCGTTCTACATGCTCGGCGAGGTGGACTTCATCATCGCCGCTGATCACGCGACGTTCTTCGATCCCCACGTCACCTACGGGATGACCGCGTGTTTCGAGCCGATGCACATGCTGCAAAAGATGCCGTTCCACGAGATCATGCGCCTGTCGTTGCTCGGGGCACGTGAGCGCATGTCGGCCCAGCGCGCCCATGAGATCGGCCTCGTCTCCGAGGTCGTACCGATCGACGAACTCCACGCCGCAGCCGAGTGGGCCGCATCGGCCATCGCTTCCGCGCCGCCGACTGCAATCCAAGGGACGGTGCGAGCGATCTGGGCCGCGCGGGAGTTGTCGCGTGCGCAAGCACTCGACCTCGGCAAGATTCTGATCAAGGTCGGCAGCGATCCCGAGTCGCTGCTCGAAGGGCAGAAGGCATTCTCGAGCGGCGAGCGAATTCAGCCGCGTGTGCGCTGAGGCCTCGTGAGTCACGAACGCGACCTGCAACGTGCTTTCGATTTCCAAGGGGTGATCGGCGACACCTGGCGTGAGTCGACACCGTGGTGGCCCCCGCAGGCCACTTCACCCCAGGGTGCCCCCAACGTGCTCGTCATCGTGCTCGACGACGTCGGATACGCGCAGCTCGGCTGCTACGGCTCCGACATCGACACGCCGAACATCGACCGGCTCGCCGACGGCGGCGTGCGATTCGCGAACTTCCATACGACGGCGCTCTGCAGCCCGACACGATCGTGTCTGCTCACTGGTCGGAACCACCACAGCAACGGCATGGGCCGAGTCGCCGACCTCGCGGTCGGCTTCCCGGGATACCTCGGTCGGATCCCTCGCCACAACGGGATGCTCGCCGAGATCTTGCGAGCGAACGGATACGCGACGTTCGCGGTCGGCAAGTGGCACCTCACTCCCGACGACGAAACCCACATGGGCGCATCGCGGGCGACCTGGCCGACTCAGCGTGGTTTCGATCGGTGGTACGGATTTCACGGGGGCGAAGCGCATCAGTTCGTGCCCGCCCTGTTCCAGGACAATCATGCCGTCACACCACCCGAACGCGACGGCTATCACTTGACCGAGGATCTCGCCGATCGGTGCATCGAATACTTGGCCGACCAGCGGAGCGTGACGTTGGATCAGCCCTGGTTCGCGTACTTCGCGACGGGCGCGTGTCACTCGCCGCATCAGGCTCCTCCGGAGTGGATCGATCGCTACGCCGGCAGATTCGACGACGGCTGGGATGCCTGGCGGACGCGCACACACGCGCGGCAGCTCGCAATGGGTCTTCTGCCAGCCGGAACTGAGCTCGCCCCGCGTCCGCATTGGGTGCCCGCGTGGGAAACGCTCGGCGATGCGGACCGACGGGTCGCCGCGCGATTCATGGAATGTTTCGCGGGCTTCTTGTCGCACGCCGATGCGCAGATCGGACGCGTGATCGACTTCATCGAGCACGAACTCGGCGAACTCGACAACACGATCGTCGTGCTGATCTCCGACAACGGTGCCTCGGCCGAAGGCGGCCCGAAGGGCAGCATCAACGATGCGCGGATGTGGAACGGCGATCCCGCGGGTCGGCGGGAACTTCGTGCCCGCATCGACGAACTCGGGACGGAGTCCGCGCACAACAACTACCCGTGGGGCTGGACGATGGCAGGTAATACACCGTTCCGCCGTTGGAAGCGCGAGGTGCACCAAGGCGGCATCGCAGATCCGTGCATCGTCCGCTATCCGCCCGTGACGGGCGCGAGCGCGGGTTCGATCCGTCATCAGTTCACGCATGTGATCGACGTCTTGCCGACTGTGCTCGACGCGTGTGCGATCACTCCGCCGGTTCGGATCGACGACACCGACCAGAGTCCGATCGAAGGGACATCGTTCGTCGCGGCGTTGCGCAACGAGCACGCCGCGCCCCATCGGACGACGCAGTACTTCGAGATGCTCGGCTCGCGCGGCATCCACCACGACGGCTGGAAAGCGGTGACCTACAAGCCGCTCGGCGCGATGTACGACGATGGGCTCGACCCCGACGCGCCGTTCGACGACGACGTGTGGGAGCTCTACCACGTAGCCGAAGACTTCTCGGAGTGCCGCGACCTGGCCGAGGAGGATCCGGACAAGCTTGCGGAGTTGGTGTCGATCTGGTGGCAGGAGGCGCGGCGGTACCAGGTGCTGCCGCTCGACAATCGACCGCTCGCCGCGTTGATGGCGCCGCGACACTCGTTTCCCGAACGTGCGCGCTATGTGTTCTGGCCGGGCCGGTCGATCGTGGCCGAGAACGTGACGGTCAACACCCGAAATCGAAGTCACCGCATCGTTGCGTTCGTCGATGTGCCCGAGGGCGACCCTCCTGAGGGGGTGTTGCTCGCAATGGGGACCGTGCTCGGCGGGTGGTCGTTCCACCTCCGCGCCGGACGGTTGCGATACTCGTACAACCGCTATGGCGCGCAGTTGAGCGAGTTCGAGAGCGCTACCGCCGTCACGTCGGGTGCGCACGAGTTGGTGTGCGATTTCGTCAGCAACGGTGACTTCACCGGGACCGTGCGGTTATTCGTCGATGGCGTCGCCGTCGGCGGGGGAGCGATCGGTCGGACCACGCCGGTACGTCACTCGATCATCGGGTCCGGGTTGACCTGCGGCTGGGAACAAGGGCCGGCTGTGGGAACGGGATACGTCGCGCCATTTCGGTGTACCGCGGGGCTACGGCGGGTGATCGTCGAGGTCGAAGGCGTCGGCGAGAACGACCCGGTCGGCGAGTTCGCTCGGATCATGTCGGAACAGTGACGCGATCCGGCTCGCGATCGTCGTTTCAGGCGTGATGAACCCAGGCCTCGCGCAACTCCGAGCGTCCCGCGACGCCGAGTTTGGCGTAGACACGCTGCAAGAGATTGTCGACGGTCCGATTCGAAACTCCGAGTTGCTCGGCGATGGCCCGACTCGTGCGGCCCTCGGCCGCGAGCCCGGCGATTTCTCGTTCGCGTGGGCTGAGGTCGGGGCCGCTTGCAAGCTCGAGCAGCGGTGTGCGGGCGTCCGGGCACGACCGACGTGCGGCTTGGAACACCGCAGTCGCGAGGCGGGTGGCGCGACGGTCGCCCCGCTCTCGTGCTGCATCGAGTGCCGCGGCGCCCGCCTCGGTCGCGGCGAGCATCGCGCCGATCGCTCCGAATCCCTCCGCGGCGTCGAGTAAACGGTCGGCGTCGCGAGCGACGAGCCCCTCGGCGAGGATCCGTCGTGGTCGAGCAAAAGCCGAGTCGGTGGTCTGTTCGAGGCGACGCAGCGGTTCGACCGCCGATTGCGCGTCACCGATCCGAGCGAGGTCGTGCCAGGCGAGCGACGCCAACGTTGCGTGCCCGGCTGACTCGGCCGCTTGCGCTGCGGTTCGAAGCGATGCGAGCGCGCGCGACGCGCCGGATTCGCGCCAGATCAACCACGCTTTGCAGCGTTCGATGTCAGTGTCGAGGAACGTCACCGCTGACCCGCCGAGCGCGTCGAGCTCGCCGGCGCTGGTTCGCGCCGCGTCGTCATCGCCGAGCGCGCAGCTCGCGAGGATGTGGCCGGCGAGGGCCCAGCGTCGGGGTGCGTGATGGTCGAGGTCGGCGAATCCGGCTGCCGCCTCCCGTGCGAAGCGGCGCGCCCCATGCAGGTCGCCAACTGCGAGCGCCCAGCGAGTTCTCGCCAAGGCCATCCATGCGGAGTGCAAACCGCGATCGAGTCCGCGTTCGTACCACTCGGCGATGAGCGCAGCGGCCTCGGCGAGGCGCCCGCTCTCGACCAATGCGAGCCCCAGCGTGTTCACATGGATTTCTGGGTCCGGTCCGACACCCGGCCGGCGACCGAGGAGCCGTTGTTCGCAGAGCCCGAGCCCGCGCGTCGCAGCATCGACGCCGCGCTGGGTGTCACCGGTGCCGACGTGCGCGACCGCGCTGACCTGCAACGCCAGCTCTGCCGCGATGTCGTCGTCGAGCAAGGGCTCGGTGGTGACGAGGGCCTCGCGAAATCGGCCGGTGTACGCATACATCGACGCGAGCGACGCGTGCCCGACTCCGGCGATCGAATGGTTCGCGGTCTTGGCCGCGGTCTCGGCGGCGAGTTCAACGGCCCCTGACGCATCGCCGAGGTTCCACAGACGCAAGGTCGCAAGTTCGAAAGCACAACTCCAGGTCAGCTCGACGTCGTCGCCGGCCTTGTCGAGCGCGGCTTCGAGCAAGTCGGCGGCATCGCGGCGATGACCACGAGCGGACCGAACCTCACTCAGCACGACGGCGGCTGATACGTCGCCGCGGCGCCATGCGGCGTCGGCGAGGTCTTGTGCGCGAGACAGGTCGCCGCGTGCCCGCCATTCGCGTGCGGCGGTGACGAGGTCGGGGGTCGCGACGGTTTGTCCGGCAAGGTGGCGCCACCACGTGCGTTGTTCGGCCGGAGCGTCGGGCGCGCGCTCGACCAGCTCGGCCGCGAGGCGCAGGCGACCGAAGTGGCCGAGCTGTTCGACGATCGCGCGTCCGAGCGCTCGTGTGACGGGTCGGATCATCGGTTCGGAGTGCGTCTCGACATGGATGAGATGCAACGACTCGAGATCCGTCAGGGTCGCGAGGTCGAACAGGGTGGTCGCGATGCGCAATGGGAGCGATCCGGCGAGGCAGAGTGTTTCGAGCGCGGCGCGCGCCGCCGGGGACGACGACGCCGTGAGTTCGCCGATCCGGTCGCGCAGAGCGGTGGTGACCGGGAGTTCGTCGGCGAGTCGCAGCAACCCAGCGCGTTCGACGATGGCACCGGTTGCTTCGGCGAGATCGAGGGTTGCGATCATGAACGCGGGCCGTCCCGCGCTGTCGGACACCAGGGCTCTGACCAACTCGCCATCCGGGGTGCGCCCCAGCATCGCAGCGACGATTGCGGTGGTGTCGTCGAAGCCGAGGGGGAGTAATTCGATTCGTTGCAGTGCGCCACTCGATGCGAGCCACGTCAGCGCCGGACTGGTGACTCGGTCCGTGGTGCCCGCGACAACGACCGCTCCGTTGTTCAAGACGGCGAGGCGGATCGCCTCGATCGAGTCGTCATCAGCGCGATGGACGTCGTCGATGACCAGCAGGTCGATTCGTGCCTCCGCGAGCTGGCGGCCGAAGTGAGCGACGGTGGTCGATGCGCCCAAGATGTCGACGGCGAGCCGGAGCGGCTCGTGACCGGCGGACGCGACCGCGTGGACGACCCGAAGACCCAGTGCGCGCTCGGCCTCGCTGATGGCGCGGAGCGTGGCCGAGACCCCGATGCCCCGTGGCCCGCACACCCAGGCGCCGGTTCCGCGTTCGAGACCGGCGCGGATCGCCGTGATCTCGTGGGTCCTGCCGACGAACGCCTGCACGGTGAACTCGCCCTCCGGATTCCGCCCGCCGCTGAAAGCGGACATTCAATCACGGTGCTTTCGGCTCCGGAAGGTGGTCCCGACGATCCTGCTGAGTAGGTCGCTCGTGATCATGAGTAGCTGGGCCGAGGCTGCGTGAGGATCCAGATGAGGGCTCGTGCGCGGCCGAGCGGGACGAACGAAGCGGCGGTCAGTCGTTCGACTCGACGATGACGATGTCACCGACGGCCGCCTCGCCGTCGTGCATGACCGATGCGTACCAGCGCGAAATCCGCTCGGGCCGATCGTGATGAATGCGGGTGAAGTCGCGATCCGCGAACCAGCGGGCGTTCTTCGAGCAGGGGACGGCAGGAACGCTGAGTTCGAGCACGGCGGTTCCGACGTGCAGCCGGGTTCCTGGATGCAAGGCGGCCCAATCCAGTCCACGGATGGTCAGGTTCTCGCCCGCCGAACCCGGTGCGATCGGATGCCCGGCGACCGCGAGCGCGTCGACGATCTCGCTCGCCCACAGACAGACGGCTTGGAACACACGACCGTGGTGGCGCCGCTCCCGCTGGCGATCTTCGTCGAGCCCGCGGTAGCCGATAGCGCTTCGCTCGATCGGCCGTTTCGGTACGCCGCCGTCGGAGACGTTGATGTGCTCGACAGCCCCGCGGTGGTGCGGTGTGCCGCAACCCAATGCAACGAAGTTGCGGTTGACGTCACGGAGGTGATGGAGCGCGTCGTGGAGCGCGTGACGGACGAGCCAGCCAACGGACGCGAACGTGCCGTCGCCGAGGTCGGCTTGGTGACTCGACGCCGTCGCTGCGCTGGCGACGAAAGCGTCGAGTGAGCGGGACAACCTCGCAACGCGCGTGATCGCCGCTTCGAGCGCCTCGGCATCACCACGCACGGGTTCGGCGGTGACCGGCGGGATCTCGACCGTCGGGAAGGTGACCCCGTCTTGTTCGGCAACGATGGCGGCGCCGAGGCCGAGGAGCTCGAGCACGTCGCCGGTGTGGTTCGCGTATTCGAATGCAGACCACACGCCGGGTTCGGGCCGAGTGAACGCGGCGGACTCGCGATCACGCACGCTCAACCGCCACCAAGGCTCGAGGGCACGCAATGCGCCGCCAACGTCGAGATCGGTGTAGGCATCGCTATCGAATCGGCACTGGTCGCAGGTCTCCCGCATGACCCCATCTTGGTGCATGTTCCCTGTGGCCCGAGCGGGATTCCGGGTTACTCGGTTCGGCACTCCGTCCGGCGCGCGAGCAGGCCGTAACCTGCGCGGCGAGATCTTTGCCCAGCTCCGGAGGAGTCCTGTGCCCTTACCCCAAACCCCAACCGTTGCGCCCGCGACCGGCAAGCTCGGTGTTCTGACCGTCGGGCTCGGTGCCGTCAGCAGCACGCTCATTGCGGGGGTCGAACTCGCGCGCAAGGGCATGGGTGAGCCCATTGGTTCGCTGACCCAGATGGGCACGATGCGGATCGGCAAGCGCACCGACGGTCGCTCGCCGCTGATCCGCGATGTCGTTCCGCTCGCGTCGCTCGACGACATCGTGTTCGGCGCGTGGGACCCTTTCCCCGACGACGCGTACACCGCGGCCTCCCGAGCGGGCGTGCTCGACTCGGCCAAGCATCTCGAGCCGGTCGCCGAGGCGTTGCGGGCGGTGCGCCCGATGCCCGCCGCGTTCGACGCGAACTATGTGAAGCGTCTCGATGGACCGAACGTCAAGGACAAGTCGTCCAAGCGCGCGATGCTCGACGGGATCCGCGAAGACATCGGTCGGTTCCGCGACGAGCACCACTGCGATCGCATCGTGATGATCTGGTGCGGCTCGACCGAGATCTTCCTCGAACCCGGTGCCGCGCACGCCGATCTCGAAAGCTTCGAGAAGGCGATCGATGCCAACGACCCGACGATCGCACCATCGATGCTCTACGCCTACGCGGCGTTGCAGGAGGGGATTTCGTTCGCGAACGGCGCGCCGAACCTCACGGTGGACATGCCCGCGCTTCGGGAGTACGCAGTTGCGAACTCGGTACCGATCTCAGGCAAGGACTTCAAGACGGGCCAGACGTTGCTGAAGACCGTGCTGGCGCCGATGTTCAAGGCTCGCATGCTCGGGGTCGCGGGGTGGTACAGCACGAACATCCTCGGCAACCGCGACGGTGAGGTCCTCGACGACCCCGAGTCGTTCAAGACGAAGGAAGAGAGCAAGCTCGGGGTGCTCGAGTACATCCTCCAACCGGATCTGTACCCGCAGCTCTACGGGGACATGTACCACAAAGTGCGGATCAACTATTACCCGCCTCGGGGTGACAACAAGGAAGGCTGGGACAACATCGACATCGTCGGATGGCTCGGCTACCCGATGCAGATGAAGGTCGACTTCTTGTGTCGCGACTCGATTCTCGCGGCGCCGCTCGCCCTCGACCTCGTGTTGTTCAGCGACCTCGCCCAGCGCGCCGGACTCGGTGGGATCCAAGAGTGGCTCAGCTTCTATTACAAGTCACCGCAGGTCGCGCCCGGCCTCTACCCCGAACACGATCTGTTCATCCAGTTGACCACGCTGAAGAACACGTTGCGCTGGATGATCGGCGAAGAACAGATCACCCATCTGGGTATCGACTACTACCTCGACGACGTCTAGTAGTGCCACGGGAACGCGGACCAGTCGGGGTCGCGTTTTTCGAGGAAGCTGTCTCGGCCTTCGGCGGCTTCGTCGCTGCCGTACGCGAGTCTGGTCGCCTCGCCCGCGAACACTTGCTGGCCGACGAGTCCGTCGTCGATGAGGTTGAACGCGAACTTCAGCATTCGTTGTGCCGTGGGTGACTTGCCGTTGATCTTGCGGGCCCATTCGAGCGCGGTGGCCTCGAGGTCGGCGTGTGGGACAACGGCGTTGACCATGCCCATTCGGTGTGCGTCGGCCGCGGAGTACTCGTCGCCCAGGAAGAAGATCTCGCGCGCGAACTTCTGACCGACCTGGCG
>SXGT01700309.1_pt1 | contig 13285 bp, 10 predicted proteins | sample 3176221 | NCBI WGS metagenome assembly SXGT01 (sample SAMN11356862, study PRJNA531348) | freshwater metagenome | isolation source: freshwater sample F1-120 | place: China: Fuxian Lake, Yuxi | collected 2017-12-25
AGGTTCAAATCCTGCCCCCGCTACCAGATAAATCAAAGGCCTAGGTTTAAAAACCTAGGCCTTTTTTATTGCCTGTTGGTTTTGTGTAGGCAGTTTGGTTTGCTTTTTAGGAGCCCCAATCAACAAATAGGCCTCCCTTTTGGCGTTGGATATCAATTATTCTTGTTGGAATTTGCGAGGGTGGAAGGCCTAGCTGTGTCATTCCTTCCAGAAATCTCAGCAATGTCTGTCCTTGTGCTAGAGCCGTTGTCATTTGAGATTATGGGCCGATGCTTCCGAGACGTTTCGCACGTAGGAGAACCGTAAAGACAGTTGCTCGCGCGTTGATAAGATCCACCCATTATAATGATTAGATTGTTTATCTGTTTGATATTGTTGGCGTCATAAGCCCATCAGCCTCAAACGTCCCCGAGCAATCCGCGCAGCCATTGATTCAGGTTTTAGGTTTGTTATGACTTCTAACTCTGATTTTGTAGGCGTTGATTTTTCTGTTCGCCGGATCCGTGCAATCGCTAGTTCCGCCAAGGACTGATGGAAATAGATATTTTTCAGCTAACTGACACGCCCAGCTGTCATCAAAACCGGCGTGGTAAGCTCTGCCGGAGTTTTGCCGCCCAGGCTGCTATGTTGGTGTTGGGTGGCTGTCCGGCATGAAAGACCTGATTACCCGAAACAAGGTATTGAACAGACTCGACCGGGTAAGCAATGGCAACTTTGGCGCTTGCAAACCGCTTGACGCAGGCTTGTTTGAGTTGCGATTCGTGTTCGGCGCAGGTCTGCGGATTTATTACACGCTCAGAAACGGGCAAGTGGTCTTGTTATTGGCTGGCGGCGACAAATCCAGTCAGCAACGAGACATCGAAAATGCTCGCGCCATTTTGAAAACATTGGGAGATTGAATCATGCAAGCAGAAACCATTACCCCTTTCGATGTAACCACCTAGGCCTTTTTTTGGCAGTTGGTTTTTGGTAAGCAATTCAATGAGGGTAATTAAAAAACCAACAAAAAAGGCCGGTTTCCCGGCCTTTTCCAAATCAAAACAGCTTATTTCAATAACCCCTGCAACAACCCATTCAACTTATGTACAAACGCCGATGGATCATCTAACTGACCACCTTCGCTGAGAATCGCTTGATCAAACAAGATGTGGCTGATGTCAGCAAAGCGGGTATCGTCCTGTTCGTTTTTCAACGCCTTGACGATGGCGTGATCCGGATTGACTTCGAAGATCGGCTTGCTGCCGCCCATGCCCATCATGCTCATGGATTGGCCGGCTTCTTTCATGATGCGTTCCATGTTTAAGCTCATGTCATAAGCACCGGTCACCAGACAAGCAGGCGAGTCAGTCAGGCGGTGGCTGACGCGTACTTCACTGACTTTGTCTTTCAAGGCTTCCTGCATTTGCTTCAACACTGATTCGAAGTCTTTGTTGACTTCTTCCTGGTGTTTTTTCTCTTCTTCGCTGTCGAATTTGTCCAGATCCAGATCACCTTTGGCGATGGATTGCAGGTGTTTTTCGTCGAATTCGGTCAAGCTGGATACCAGCCATTCGTCGATACGATCGGATAACAACAATACCTCGATACCTTTCTTACGGAACACTTCCAGATGCGGGCTGTTTTTGGCGGCGGCGAAGCTGTCGGCGGTGACATAGTAGATTTTTTCTTGGCCTTCCTTCATACGGCTGACGTAATCAGCCAGGGATACAGTCTGGGTTTTGTCGTCAGTATGCGTCGACGAGAAACGCAACAGGCTGGCGACGCGGTCTTTGTTTTTGTGGTCTTCGATCGGGCCTTCTTTGATGACGTTACCGAACTGTTCCCAGAATTGTTGGTAGGTTTCGGCAGCGTTTTCCGCCAAATCTTCCAGCATGCCCAGGACTTTTTTCACTGAACCGGCTTTGATGGTGCTGATTTGTTTGCTTTGTTGCAGGATTTCCCGCGATACGTTCAGCGGTAAGCTGTCGGTGTCGATAATGCCGCGCACGAAACGCAAATAGCGTGGCATCAATTGCTCGGCATCGTCGGTAATGAAGACTTTTTTGATGTACAGTTTGACGCCGTGCTTGGCGTCGCGGTCCCATAAGTCAAAAGGTGCTCGGCCCGGCACATAAAGCAATAAAGTGTATTCGTTAGTGCCTTCGACTTTACTATGGACGTGGGTTAACGGATCTTGAAAATCATGTGCGACGTGTTTGTAAAACTCGTTATATTCCTCGGCGCTGATGTCGTCTTTGTTTTTGCTCCACAAAGCGGATGCGCTGTTGACGGTTTCATCTTCGACTCTGGTTGGCGCGGTTTCGTTGCCTTCTTCATCTTTCTCAGCCGGAATTTCCTTGCTCATAATGATGGGCAAAGAAATGTGATCGGAGAATTTTTTGATGATGGAACGTAATTTCCAGCTGTTCAAAAATTCTTCTTCACCTTCTTTCAGATGCAGCACAATTTCGGTGCCGCGGCTGGCTTTGTCGACGGTTTCGATGCTGTAATCGCCTTCACCTGCTGATTCCCAGCGCACACCTTCTTCTGCGGGTGCACCGGCTTTACGGGTAGTCAAAGTGACTTTGTCAGCGATGATGAAGGCTGAATAAAAACCTACACCGAATTGACCAATTAGTTCGCTGTCTTTGGCTTGATCGCCGGTCAGGCGTTCGAAAAATTGTTTGGTGCCGGATTTGGCGATGGTGCCGATATGATCCTGCACTTCATGGCGGCTCATACCGATGCCGTTATCGGTGATGGTGATGGTTTTTTTGGTTTCGTCGAAATCGACGCGGATTTTCAATTCGCTGTCGCCTTCGTACAGGCTGTCGTTGGCCAATGCTTCAAAACGCAATTTGTCGGCCGCGTCGGAGCCATTCGAAATTAATTCGCGCAGGAAAATTTCTTTATTGCTATACAGCGAGTGAATCATCAAATGCAGCAGATGTTTCACTTCAGTTTGAAAGCCTAAGGTTTCTTTTTGTGCTTCAACAGTCATATGTTTACTCGTGAAAGTTAAAAAAACGGACGAGTGCGAATTGGGGTTGTTCAAGTTTTTTTTCAAGGGCGGGCTGAAAAAATCGTTACATCTTAAGGCAGATGGTGAGTCAGTGTTTTTTGTATTTATTAAAAGTATGCGTGCACGCGCGCAGCTTGACCTTCGGGCAAAATCTGTTATCCTTTTGATTTAAAGGCATTTCAGCGCGTTATGTTGTGTTCTGTTTTTACTGGTTAGCACTCATAACCCGAAGGTCGTAGGTTCAACCTACCCCTGTTGCTAGATGTCAAAAAAAGACTTACAAGTTACTTGTAAGTCTTTTTTTATGCGCGCTTGTTGTTCATGTGTTTAGTTAGGGCATTTCGATATGCCGGTTCTAAAGCAAATAAGCCATTTTCTAGGCAAATCTCAAGGCTGTTTTTGCTCAAAACATTCAAATCATTGATATTTTGAATGTTCTTTGGATTTAAGTGGTGAGCAATAGGATTTCAAGGATAACCACCACCCCTGATCGCGCTTCAAATCATCGGTGGGTGTTTTAAGTATGAAGCTTTCCATTCCACTTCCAAATAAGGCAGGATATTTTGAGTTTAAATAGTTACCAGTCGGTCGATCGTGAGCAATTAGCCAAAGATATCACCCAACTTCACCGACAAGCTTTGGCGAATATCGGCCCAGCGGATTTTATCCATTTAAAAAAAATGGAGCGCTGGGGTAAGGTCTGTTCGATTGTGGGTTACGGCACGGCTTGGTTGTTCCCCAATCCCATTTCTGCGCTATTGATCAGTCAGGGTAGTTTTACGCGTTGGACGCAAGTTGCGCACCCGATTGTGCATAAAGGCTATGACAAACTCAAACAAACCGATCCCAATTACACCAGTAAAAAATTTGCCAGAGGTTGGCGGCGTTTTCTTGACTGGCCTGACTGGATGACGCTGGCCGGTTGGCATCATGAGCATGATTTGTTGCATCACTATAGTCTGGGTGAGATAGGCGATCCGAACAACGCCCAACATAATATGGAGTGGTTGCGGCAATCCAGTTTACCCATGTGGTTGCGTTATGCGATTGTGGGGCTTTTTTCCGGAATTTGGAAAATCAGTTATTACACCCCGCGTACCCATAAGGAATTATGTCTGAATGCCGCAAGGCAACAAGGCAAACCTCTACCCGTCATGACGCGTATCGGAGCCTGGAGTTTTTTTACTCCTCAAGGTCGGGCCTTATGGCTGCAAAGCGTGCTGCCATATATAGCCTACCGCTTTGTACTGTTGCCATTGTTGTTTCTGCCTTTGGGGGCTTTTGCTGTGGTTAGTGTGTTGATTAACTCGATTTTTGCGGAAATACTCACCAATATGCATAGTTTTTTGGTGATGATGCCGAATCATGCAGGTGATGACGTGATGATGTTTGATGAAAAATCCAACAGTAAAGGCGAATTCTATCTGCGGCAAATTCTAGGCTCAGTCAATTATCCGACGGGCTCCAACTTCAATGATTTTTTTTATGGTTGGTTAAACTACCAAATTGAACATCATTTGTGGCCGGATTTGCCTTTAAGTCAATATCAAGCTTTACAGCCACAAGTGCTGGCAGTTTGCCGAAAACATAATATTCCTTATTGCCAACAGTCGGTTTTTAAACGGTTGTTGAAAGCTGTTGATATTATGGTAGGTAAAACATCCATGCTAAAGCCTGCCGTCCAAGCGTCATCCTGACGCTACATGATGAATTGATTAAGAAAGTGTCGTTGATTTTCAATGCTTTACAATAATGTCGCTAATGTATGCTCACCACTGACGAGGTTAAAGCGGTTGCGCTTCCAACCTATGTCAAGACAGAAGTACTTTAGCGCTGTGCTCCAGCAAAGCATTGATAATCCATTCCGCAGGGCGTGTTTCAACTGAAATCAACCTAATGCTGAGTATTATCCATGAATGAAATTGCGATTATCGAGGGAGTTTACAGCGAAGCCACGCATTTGGTGGCAGAACTGGAAAAGCTGACGGTCGATTTACATCAATGGTATCTGCTGTTTCCGAATAATAACTACCTGCAACCTTGCGTCATCGACGGTAAGGCAGCACTGATTTGTCAAAAGCAATTAAGCACGTTGGCTGCAGAAGCCTATCAGGCCTTAACAGCTGTTTGCCAGAAATATGGAATTTATCTGAAAGAAGACGCTAGGGAAAAAAGTCTTTATCCCGACTCAGTTCATTGTCGCCGCAGGGTAGCCGTGGTATTGACCTTTTGCATGGGCTTGATGATGGCTTCGGAACTGGTCAGTGCCAGTGAAAAAAACCATTCAATGGTTTCGGGCATTGCACAGACTCAATCCATCACGCAGGTGATCAAAAATCAGCCCCTGTCGCATGTAGCGCAAAAAATTGCAGCCCAAAGCGGCATAGAGTTTAAATTTAATGCGGCTGTTCAAGATGATCTGATTAATAAAAACCTAGTGGCGCATGACTGGAATAGCGCTTTAGTTCAGTTATTGCAGGGTTATAACTACACCACCATTCAACAGCATAATCAGATAACAAAAGTTTTTATTACAGGCTACGAAGGTGGCGTTAAACCGGCAGCCGATACTGAAAATAACCAGCAGACACCAGCAGATTTAGCTGCTGACGCCCATGAGTTGATGGATAGTGGCGACCCGGGCGACGTATTGGATGGACGTACCAGCATGGATATTGATATTCCAACGGATCAGCTGGCCGAATTAGCCGAAGGCGGCGAGTTGATGGTTGATTTGCCGGTAGGGGCTTTCAATATCAAACAGGAAAATATGGTGGATTCGGAAGACGGCACCCTGAGTTGGGTAGGTACCATGGAGGGTGCTAATAATATTTACCGGCTTTATCTGGCCAAAACCCAGGAAGGTGATGTGGTCGGCAATGTCTATACGCCGGATGGCGCCTACAATATCGAGACTATCAATGGGCAAACCGTATTGATTGAGATCGATCAAATCACTATGCGATAAAAGTCAAAGCCAGTGCCAACGCATTATTAGGTGATCTGAAAAGGGCTTTGGCATAGTCCACAGCACAAGGTTTAAATACATCAATCGGCGTTAATCGAGCTCCAAGATGGTTTTGGCGGCTGACAAGCCGCCGCTTGGATGATTGAAGCCGTCCGGGATGAAAAGATGTTTTGATCGTTTCAAGCCGAACGGTGCTGCGGATATCAACGCGAATTGCTGGCTATCGCCTCAGGTATTTTGAATCACGATATTCGGGAATTTACCGCTGTAGTCGCGAGCGCGCATGGCCAGTTTGGCGGCGGTTTTGCGGGCGATGGCTTTGTACATCTGGGCGGCGCGACTGTCCGGATCGGCTGCCACGGTGGGTCTGCCGCTATCGGCTAGTTTGCGAATATTGATATCCAACGGCAGGAAGCCAAGCAACTCGACCCTGTTTTTCTCCGCCATGGCCAAACCGCCGCCTTGACCGAAAATCGCCTCTTCATGCCCGCACTGGCTGCAAATGTGGATACTCATGTTTTCCACCAAACCCAGAACCGGAATATTGACTTTTTCCAGCATCGCCAGGCCGCGTTGCGCATCGATCAAAGCAATGTCTTGTGGGGTGGTGACGATGATCGCGCCACTGACCGGGATTTGCTGGGCCAGGGTCAGTTGGATATCGCCGGTGCCCGGCGGTAGATCGATGATTAAATAATCCAGATTGTCCCATTGTGTTTGATTCAACAGTTGTTGCAATGCGCCGGTGACCATAGGGCCGCGCCAGATCATGGCTTGATCGGCATCAATTAAATAGCCGATAGAAATGGTCTGGATGCCGAACGAGACTTTAGGCAGCATGGCTTTACCATCCACCGTTTCCGGTGCGCCGGATAAACCCAGCATGGTCGGAATGCTGGGGCCGTAAATATCCGCATCCAGAATGCCGACATTGGCGCCTTCCGAAGCCAGTGCCAAAGCCAGATTGACGGAGGTGGTGGATTTGCCGACGCCGCCTTTACCCGAAGCCACGGCGATGATGTTTTTAACTCCCGGTAACGGTTTTAAGGTTTTTTGCACCGAATGGGAAACAATGTTGACGACAATATCCACCTGCACTGTGCCAACGCCAGGCAGGGTTTGCAGTCGCTGGGTGAGTGCGGTTTTCAGTTCGTCGATGTAGCTTTTCGCCGGGTAGCCCAGTTCGATCAGGACACTGATATTTTGGCCGTCCACGTTGATTTTTTTCACCGATTTCGCGGATACCAGATCGGTAGCGACGTTGGGATCGATAAAGGATTTGAGCAGATTTTCGACAGCAGCCTTGTCAATGCCAGCCATGTGTTGACTCCAATTTTAAATGAGAAAGGTAATACCTGAGTTAAATACTGGGGATAGAGTATCATTTTTCAAGTCGGTCAAAACGCTGCTTGAATGTCGTATGGTCATTCAGCATAGCAGCATCGTTTTTCTAAGCTTGAGGACTATTTATGCACCACGAAGCACCTGTTATTTTTGGTGAGGTATTGTTCGATCATTTTCCTGACGGTAGCCGGGTTTTGGGTGGTGCGCCGTTTAATGTCGCCTGGCATTTGCAGGCTTTGGGGCTGCCGCCTCGGTTAATCAGCCGCATAGGTGATGATGACAATGGCTGCGAAATCTCGGGATTGATGCAGCAATGGGGCATGAGCCGGGATGGGCTCCAAGTTGATCGGCAACATCCAACCGGCAGTGTGCAGGTATTGTTTAAGGATGGCGAGCCGCATTACGACATTGTGCAGGATAGGGCTTATGACTTTATTGATGCTGCTGAGATAAGCGCTATGCCAACCGACGGCATTCTTTATCATGGCTCTCTAGCGCTTAGAAACCCGACGGCGTTTGCAGCTTTGCAAACCGTCAAAACCCGACATCAGGGCAAAATCTTGCTGGATGTCAATTTGCGCCCACCCTGGTGGCAGCGTGAAACCTTGATACCCCTGCTGCATGACGCGGATTGGGTCAAACTCAATCAAGCCGAGCTTCAAGCTTTATGCCCTGATTATGTTGATCTGGAAATAGCCATGCCGAATTTTTGTCAGCAATTTGATTTGCAAACCCTGGTGGTGACTTTGGGTGAGCAAGGTGCTATCGCCTGTGACCAGCAGGGAAAGGTGTATAGCGTAACACCAGCCACATCCATGCCAGTGGTCGATACGGTAGGAGCAGGAGATGCCTTTGCCGCCGTTTTGCTGTTGGGTTTACAGCGGGAATGGCCGCTCGAAATGACCCTGCAGCGGGCACAAACCTTGGCGAGTGCCCTGGTGGGCAGACGCGGGGCTACCGTAGCTGAGCGAGCATTTTACGAAGTCGTTAGTCGGGACTGGTCTTAGCAGGACTACAGCCCGTATTTCTTACGTTTGCGCCAAAAAGTGGCGCGGCTCATCCCGGCGTGTTGAGCAGCTGTTTCCAGATGACCGTTGGCTAGTTGCAAGGCTTCCCGGATCAGCTCGGCTTCGTTGCTGTGTCTGGGGGATAAGCTTAAGTTGACTGAAGAACTTTGCGATAAGGTTTCGCGAAATTCCGGCGGCAAATCATCCACGGTGATTTCCGGCCCACGGCCCACGGCAAACACGTATTCCACCACATTTTTCAATTCCCTGACGTTGCCCGGCCAGTGGTAATCCAGCAAGCGGCGCATTGCATCGGGAGCGATGCTGTCGACATGGCGAGGACCTTGTAGGTTGTGATGTTGAATGCATTGCCAAAGCAATAGATTGACATCCTGGCGGCGTTCACGCAGCGGCGGCAGAAAAATCGGCACCACCCGCAAGCGATACATCAAGTCTTCTCGAAAGCGTCCGGCTTTGACCTCTTCACGCAACGAGCGGTGCGTGGCGGCAATGATGCGCACATCCACCTGAATGGCAGTATCGCCGCCGACCGGAATAAAGCTTTGTTCCTGTATCACTCTGAGCAGCTTGGCTTGCAACTCCAGCGGCAATTCAGCCACTTCGTCCAAAAATAACGTACCGCCGTGGGCACGTTGAAACAGACCGGCATGCTGGCGTACCGCGCCGGTAAAAGCGCCCTTTGACGTGGCCGAACAATTCGCTTTCCAGCAGGTTTGGCGTCAACGCCGCGCAGTTGATCGCCAGAAAAGCTTTGTGGTGACGGACACTTTCCATATGCAGGGCGTGAGCGACCAGTTCCTGGCCGGTGCCGGATTCGCCGCGAATCAGCACGGTGGCCTCGGTTTCGGCCACATTGCGAATGATTTTAATCGCCTCGCGCATGATGGGATCGCGCGACAAAATGCCGTGAAAGCTTTGTGGTTCGCTAGGTGGCTTGGCAACCGGGGCGGTGGTCGGTTGGGGTTGCAAAAACTCCAGTGCCCCGGCGAATTGACCATCGGCGGCAAAAAAAGCTCTGGCGGTTCGGTAGCAAGTCAGGCTGTCCCCGCTGGGACGACGTAATGTCACCATTTGCGCCTTGATCGAGCCTTGCTCAGCCAGGCCGCAAGGGTCGCGCTCATTCTCGCAACCCAACGCTTCGGTACAGGCCCGCCCTATGACGTCTTCAGCGGATAGCTCAAACAGTTTTTCCGCGCCTTTGCTCCAGAACAGGATTTTACCGTTGGCATCCACAGCAAACACCGCCCCGGCATCTACTAGGTCGGTCAGGATGGATAACACCTGATCCGGGCCAATTTGGCTTAGCCAGCGGTTAAAAAAAGGCGAGTATTGGCTCATGGCTGATTTTTTTGTTTCAAAATTGTTTCAAGTGTAACGGGCTTGTTTCATTGTTTCAATTTGAAACACGATTAAATGGGTTCGGCTGTCATGCTGCTATTAAAAATCAATGGTTTAGCCATAGAGTCGTGAGCTATAGAGTTGGCACGAGATTTGATATAAGTTAATTATATATTTCTAATATTTGTCGGGCAGGAGTTTAGACATGATTTTCAGACAGCTTTTTGAAACGGATACCTCGACATACAGTTATTTGCTGGGCTGTGAACGCAGTCGTAAAGCCGTATTGATCGATTCAGTCGTGTCGGAAATCGATCATTACATGGATTTATTGCAAAGCCTGAATCTGAAATTGATTTACACCCTGGAAACCCATGTGCATGCCGATCATATTACCGGCGCGGGTTTATTACGCGAAAAGCTGGGCAGTAAAAGCGTGGTGCATCGCGATGCCGGGGCAATGTGTGCAGATTTACTGGTGACGGACGGTGTGACATTGCAAGTTGGCGATCTGGAATTGGAAGTAAGGCATACCCCCGGCCACACCAGCGGCTGTGTCAGCTATGTGATGGCGGATCGGGTGTTCACCGGGGATGCTTTATTGATCAATGGCTGTGGTCGCACCGATTTTCAGCAGGGTAGTGCAGAGCAATTGTATGACAGCATCACCGACAAATTGTTTAGTTTGCCGCCTGACAGCTTGGTTTATCCCGGTCATGATTACCAGGGTAATACCGTCTCCACCATTAAACAGGAAATGGCTAAAAACAGCCGCTTGGGTGCGGGCCGTAGTCGGGAAGATTTCATCACCATCATGCATAGTTTGACTTTGGCGTATCCCAAATATATCGATCAGGCTTTGCCTGCCAATCACTCGTGCGGTTTAGCCGCTGCGCAAATTTAAGGAAAGCCATCATGGTACTGACTTTAGGCCTGTCCATAGTCATCGGTTTGTTATTGGGCTTATTGGGTGGCGGCGGCTCTATTTTAACGGTACCCATGCTGGTTTATATGCTGCATATCGAACCTAAAACCGCCATTTTGACTTCGTTTGTGGTGGTGGGGTCATCCAGTTTAATGGCCTTGATTCCTCACGCCAGGCGCAGTTCAGTGTGTTGGAAAAGCGGTTTGTTTTTTGGCTTGTCCGGTATGGCGGGCGCATTTGTCGGTGGGCGGTTTGCGGTGCATTTTTCATCTGACTTATTAATGAGTCTGTTTGGTTTGATCAGTTTGACGACGGGCTTGTTGATGTTGCGCAAGGCAAAATCCACTCATCGGGCCGATGTAGGTCAGCAAACTATCTCGGCATGCCCGTTACGAGCGCCGTATTTTCGCTTGCTGTTCGATGGCTTTTTTGTCGGCAGCCTGACCGGTATGGTGGGGGTTGGCGGCGGTTTCATCATTGTGCCTGCATTAACGCTGTTAGTGGGATTACCCATGCAAGGTGCGGTGGGTACGTCATTGATGATTATTGTTATGAATGCGATGGCGGGCTTGGTTGGTTTTAGTCAGCACGCAGCGCTGGATGTATCTTTAACCACTATCGTAACAGCAGGGGCTTTGACAGGTAGCGCCATGGGGGCGGTGGTTTCCGGCTATGTAAAACCGGCATGGCTAAGACGGGGATTTGGTTTGATGGTGGTTGCCGTGGGCACATACGTGTTGACGCAATCATTGACTGCAGAATTATTCCTCAGCATCGCAGCCTGGTTTTCTCGCTCAGACAGCCTGGGATGGACGATAGCCGGTTTAAGCTTGCTATCGCTGGTGCTGGCCATCGGCAGTTGGATACACAAAACCGATGTGGCTATTTTCATGGCTCACAAGACAGTTGACGGAGTCTAGGGAGATGCAAGTTCAACGCTTTAAAGAGCTGCATGACAGCACGAAAATTTGGGTCGACGAGCTGGGTAATCTGCTGATTGAAGCTTTTCATTATTTTGCCCTGTTTGTAATAGGTGCCAGCATAGTCTGGTCTGCCGTGTTTTCTTATTCGGGTATGGTGATGCAGGGGCACGCCACGATTGGCGACATCTTGCTGTTGTTTATTTATCTGGAACTGGGGGCTATGGTGGGTATTTATTTCAAAACCAATGTGATGCCGGTGCGCTGTTTGATCTATATTGCCATTACCGCACTGGCCCGTTTGGTGATTGCCGATGTGCAAGCTCATCATCAGGCAGGCAAGGAAATGTTATGGGTAGCGGCAGCGATATTGCTGCTGGCTTTGGCAACGCGGGTGATTGCAAAGCCGCAATCAGAACACCAATGATTAATCAGACAGGGACGTTGTCAACGTCATCAATAAAACAAGACCTTAAAAAGGCCGGGGGCTGTCATGAATTATCCAACTAATCATTCCACCAACACTTCACGTCGGCGCTTTTTCGCGCAAACCGGTGCCGGACTTCTAGCCTGGGCAGGCTTGCCGGGCTGGTTGCAAGCCATGCAAGACATGGGCGAAATGCCCAAAATGACGCCGCGAAAAGCGTCAGCCAGTTTCCATCCCGATGTGGAACTCGATCTGATCTGTAAGCCTGCAGAGGTCTCGATACTGTCCGGTCAGCCAACCCGGGTGCAAAAATATTTCGCCAAACTAGTGAAAGGCCCGGCCAACACCTTGAGCGAAATTCCCGGTTCTTATCTGGGCCCGATCATGCGTTTTGAAAAAGGCCAAAAAATCCGCATCAATCTGCATAACCAATTGAATGAAGTATCGATCACGCATTGGCACGGTTTGCATGTGCCCGCCGAGGTGGACGGCCATCCGCTGTATGCGATTGAGAAGGGCGAGACCTTTGTGTATGAGTTTGAAATGCTCAATCGCGCCAGCATGAATATTTATCACCCGCATCCGCACAACACCACGGCCAAACAGGTGTATCACGGTCTGGCCGGGGCGATATTGGTCAACGATGAGGAAGAGCGTCGCCTGGAATTGCCGTCCGGTGAGTACGAGGTGCCCATCGTGATTCAGGATCGCCGGTTTGACATCAGCAACCAATTTGAATATGTGCATGGCATGCACGACCGCATGATGGGTTTTTACGGCGACCGGATATTGGTCAATGGCCGCCCGAATTTCAAGCTCGACGTAGCCAGTCGGGCTTATCGCTTCCGCATCCTCAACGGCTCAACGGCGCGCATATACAAGCTGGGTTGGGACGATAATTCGCCTGTTACCGTCATCGGCACCGATGGCGGTTTACTGGAAACACCGGTCAACAAACCTTACGTGATGCTGGCCCCCGGCGAGCGTCTGGATGTATGGGCGGATTTCAGTGGACGAAAAGTCGGTTCTCAGCTGGTATTGCGTAGCCGTTCTTTTTCCGGCGTATTGCCGAAAATGGCCGAGCGCATGATGGTGAGCGGGATGGGCATGCACCGTAGCGCCGTGCCGTTAGGTAGTGATTATCCGCTTTTCAGCATCAACGTCACTCGGCAGGTCAGCGACAGTCCGACATTGCCTACACAACTTTCAAAAATTCATCATTACAGTCTGGATGATGCCATCAATCCGCATAAACCGCTGCCTATCGCCATTTCGGAAGGGCCGATGCGCATGGTGTTGAATGGTCGTCCTTATGCGTTTAACGACATTCAGCC
>SXGT01440700.1_pt1 | contig 13284 bp, 3 predicted proteins | sample 3176221 | NCBI WGS metagenome assembly SXGT01 (sample SAMN11356862, study PRJNA531348) | freshwater metagenome | isolation source: freshwater sample F1-120 | place: China: Fuxian Lake, Yuxi | collected 2017-12-25
GACGGCAGCGCGAACGAAGAGGGGCCGGACTGCGCCTGCGCTCCCGGCTCCGCGGCCGAGTGCTACTCGGGCCCGAGCGCGACGAAGAACGTCGGCGCGTGCGCCGCGGGCACCCAGGCTTGCCTCGCGGACGGGACCGGCTTCGGGGCGTGCATGGGCGAGGTGCTTCCGACCGAAGAGAGCTGCGCCACGCCAGCGGACGAAGACTGCGACGGCCAGACGCCACCCTGCCCCATTGCGGTCGTGGATCTTCGCGTCGACAACAACCGCAACGGCACCATCGATCTCGCCGATCCGAGCGAGGACGCCGGCGAGAACACCTGGGACGCGACCCACGGCGCGGTGCTGCTCGCGAACATCGACGACGACGCCGGGACGTGCGCGAAAACGGGCACCGACGCGCAGCTCGCCGCTTGCAACGACGCCGCCGACACGATCGTCAATGGCAACGACGACTTGCTCGATCTGGCGCGCATCACTGCCCTGCCATGGCCGTCCGCGAACTCCGCGGCGAGCGGCAGCGTGAGCGTCGCGAGCCCGGGGAGCAACTACGTCCGCCTCTTCAAGAAGAGCGGCGGCGCGTGGCAGCTCTATACGCCGGGCGCGGTCTTCACCGCCAACGAGCTCAAGACCGGGGTCGAGCTCGCCATCGAGGCGAAGGACTTCGTACGCGACAGCGCCGTATGGAGCGGCTTCGTCGACCTCACGCTCAACGTCAACGGCGGCAACGTGATGGGCGGCAGCGACACCGTGCGCATGCGCGTCGCGCCGGTCGTGTTCCGCCACCACCTCGACGAGGCCTCGACCTACTACGTCACGAGCTTCAACTCGACGTCGAGCCAGCTCTTTCGCGCCGACCTCGCCGACGCTGCCGGCGCCGCCGCCGTCCCGGTTCACGAGCTCGTCGAGAGCGACCAGTGGACCCAGGACTTCTTCGAGACGGCGTACATGGCGATGCCGAGCGTCGGCGGCAAGCGCACGATCCACGTGAATTTCCGCTCCGCCAACTACACGTCGGGCAAGCTGCGGACCGCCGGCCGCGCCGTATTCACCACGCTGCGCGGCAAGGACGTCGGCGGAGCCGTGGTCTACGACCCGAACCACGCGGACTCGATGGATACGCTCAACTCGTTCGGCAACACCGAGACGATCCCGCCGTACACGAGCAACGGCCAGAGCTGGCCGCTCGGGCGCGTGCTTCGCGGGAGCCACGCGAGCTTTTATCCCGATAAATCGTTCGACAAGATGATCACGTCGAACGCCGCGCAGGGCCTCGTCACGATCGACACGTCGTGGCTGCTCGTCGGTCACGTGGACGAGACGCTGTCGTTCGTGAAGGCGAACTCACCGCGCGGGTGGGTCATGCTGGCCAATGACGCGACCTTGGCCAAGCAGATGCTCGAGCAGCAACAAAAACTCGGCAACGGCTCGAAGAAGATGTTCGTCGGCAAGTACTGGAGCAACAACGTCTCCGCCGAGACGACGATCGCGGCGGTGCTGGCGGATCCGGACATCATGAACGAGAGCGCGTGGGGCGCCGTCAAGGTCGGCGAGCAGCTCGCGGCGCTGAAGAAAGAGACGGGCCTGCTCGACACGGAAATCGTCGACGTGCCGTTCCTCCACTGGACGCAGTCCGGCTATTCGGTCGCGTACAACCCAGGCACCGTGAACGGCATCTACTTGAGCGACTCGGTGTTCGCGACGCCCGACCCGCACGGGCCGATCGTGAACAACGCGGACATCTTCAAGGCCCAGCTCACGACCGCGCTCGCGCCTTACGGCGTCACGGTTTACTGGATCGAGAACTGGGACCTCTACCATCGCCTCCTCGGCGAGGTTCACTGCGGCACCAACGCCACGCGGGTCGTGCCGCAGCTCGTCAACTGGTGGGAGAGCGGCAAATGAAGCGCACCATCTCGTGTTTGCTCCTCGGCGGCGTTTTGTTCGGCGCCTCGCCCGCGTTCGCCGACGGCGCCGTCATCGCCACGTCCGCACTCAAGGGGGGGGACACCCGCGCGCTCGAAGGCGGCATTGCCCTAGCGCGCGCCTCGGACGCAAGCTCGTTCGCCGCGGTGGCCGCGCTTCGCGCCGAGCTCATCGCCCGCGACGCGCACAAGCGGGGGCGGTTCGCGAGTGTCACCCCGGCGCTTCGCGGCCTCGGTGCGCGTGCGCTCTGGCCGATGCTCGAAGAGCTCGCCGTCGCGTCGATCGGAAAATCCGACATGGCCCAGACGGCCTGGGTCGCGTGGCGGCTCGATCTCCTCGAGGCCCTCGGAGCGCTTCGCGATCGGCGCGCTCTGGCCGTGCTCGAGGCAGCCACCGCAGCCGAGGTCGATGATCCGGCCGTGACCACCGCGGCGGCGCAAGCGCTCGGCAAGCTCGGGACCGAACGCGCCGCGAAGAAGCTCATCGCGCTGAGCGGTGCCGCGAAGAAGCGCCGGCTCGCCGTCCTCGCCGGGATGGGCCACTGCCGCCGCCAGATCGTCGCCGAGCATCTCGGCCATGCGCTCGTGGGCGCGCGCGACGCGAGCGAAATCCGCATGCTGGCGCGGTCGCTCGGCGACGTCGGCAACGCGTGGGCGTGGCAGACCCCGATCGTGCGGGCGAGCGGCGAAGAGAGCTCGGTGCGCGCCACCGCCGCCGACGCGCTCGTGCAGGCGTTTCGCGCCACGACCGTGGACTCCGTGCGCGCGGCGCTCACCGAGGCGCTGCTCGTCGTCGACGACGCCTCGACCCGAGCGCTCATCCGCGACGCAAAGCGGGGCGCGACCCCGAGCCAAATCGCCGCGCTCGATGCGCTGCTCGCGCGGATCGCCACGAGCCCGCTTCACTGAGCCGGCCGCACCCGATCGCGCGGCTCCGTGTCGGCCTCGCGCTCGCGACGATTGCGACCCGTCGACCTCGGCTGCGCGGTGCTATGGGTGCCTCGATTCGCATGAGTCGAGGCATTCGCCGTCGCGTGTTCGTCGTGCTCGCCGCGAGTGGCGCGATGGCGCACGCCGCCTGCGACGTTCCCGAGCCCACTGCGCCGCCCTTCGTGCTCGCGGTGACGCGCGATCGCCCACCGCCCAAGCCCGGCGAGAGCATCACGAGGACGAGGATGTGCAGCTGCACGAGGTGCGAGCCCGCCGCCTGCTGCGTGGGCCTCGCCGCGGAACCATCTCCGGCGGACGACGCCACCTGCCGCGACGGCTTCGATTTTACGCAGTGCGCGCTCGCCGTGAAGAGCTGCGAGGGGAATTGCTTCTTGGTGCGGTGGCGAGCGGGGATCGACGAAGGTTGCGAGCGCGGGCGCCCGGAGCACTGCTGTCCAGCGTCGTCCGAGAGCGGCCCCTTCGACGGCTGAACGCCGCACGCGACAGCTTCACCGCGCGCTGGCGAAGCGAAGCACGGTGCCCGACGCCGAGGGATCGAGCGTCACCCGCAGACCGCCGACGACATCCGCATAAGCGACGGCGTCCTCGAAGCTTCGAACGCCAAACCCCGCGCTGACGTACGGGCCCACGCCGAACATGGGACTGGGCTTGAAGTCGAAGCCCGCGCCGATTCGGGCGAAATCGAACGCGCTCTCGTCGCTGCCCTCGGCCAAGGGCGCGTCGCCCGCCGCGACCGTGATGTGCCGGTAGGCAGCGCCGAAAGAAACCCAAGGATCGACGGCGAACCCTTGCGCGACGTGCGCCGACAGCCCGACGCCCACGGACGCGGACGTCACGCTGCAGCCGTCGCAGCTCACGCCGTCGAGGGACGCATGTGCCACCGCCCCCTCGACGAACCCGACGGCGAAGCGACTGAGCCCGATCCCGACGCGAAGCTCGGCCCCGCCGCCGAGGCTGGGTGCGCCGAGGGGCGCCACCGCTGCTCGCGGCGTCGGCCCGACGAGCGAGCTGCTCGCGAACCAGGGTCCGCCGAGCACTTCGACGACGAAATGCCCGAAGCGCAGATCCTCGCGCGTGTCGTCGGTCGCAGGCTTAGGGTTCGTGTGCTCCGGCGAGGGCGCGGCGACCTCCGTGCCGGTCGAGGGCGCGGCGACCTCCGTGCCGGTCGCGGGTGCGGCGACGTTCGTGCCGGTCGCGGGTGCGGCGACGTTCGTGGTCGCGGGCGCGGGCGCGGCCTCATCGGCGGCACTTCGGGTGGGGCTCACCGTCAGGAGGGCGAAGGCCGTCGCGCCCCAAAGCCCTGCGGGACTCCTCACGCTCAACATCATTTGACGAGTCAGTAGGCGTGCACGCCCACGCCGGCAACCGCAAACCCGCCTCGAGCCGCCGCGCGCAGTTGCGAGCGGCCAAGCGCAGGACGACGCGATGCACGCTCGGTCCGAAGCTTCGTGGGCGACGGGCGAGACAGGCTCCGTGCCGCGACGATACCCCGGCATGGCATGTACCAACGATCGGCCGGCAAATCTCGCTTCGGGCGTCCCGGTGTCCGTCGAGATCTCCGGGGTGAGCCCTGCGCGCACGAGCCTGCGCCCCGGCGAGAGCTGGCTCCTCGGCACGCACGCGGACTGCGACCTCGTCCTCGACGGACTCGGCGTGAGCCCGCGCCATTGTCGCCTGCACCACCGCGGCGACTTCGTCGAACTCGAGGACCTTGGCACCACGCGCGGACTGCGAGTTGGCGGCGCACGCGTGCGGTGGGCAGAGCTGCCCTTGTCGGCCAGCTTCGACATCGCGACGACCCCGGTGAGCGTGCGCCCCGTCGGCGGCGCACCCCGCACGCTCGGGATGGTGGGCACGAGCGACGCGATGCGACGACTTACCGATGAGATCACGCGCGTCGGCGCGACCTCGCTGCCCGTGATCCTTCGCGGCGAGTCCTGCACCGGCAAGGAACTCGCCGCGCGGGCTGTCCACGACACGAGCGCGCGCCGCGACGGTCCCTTCGTGGCCGTGAACGGCGCCACCATCAGCGCGTCGCTCGGCCTGAGCCAGCTCTTCGGCCACGTCCGCGGCGCGTTCACGGGCGCGAACGAGCCGCGCCCTGGAGCGTTTCGCGAGGCCCACGGTGGCACGCTCTTCATCGACGAGCTCGGCTCGCTTCCCATCGAGGCGCAAGCGGCGCTCTTGCGCGTGCTCGAAGATCGCACCGTGATACCGGTCGGCGCCGATCGCGGCGCGCGCGTCGACGTGCGTCTCGTCTGCGCGACGTGCGAGCCGCTCGAGGAGCGCGTGGATGCCGGGGCCTTTCGCTTCGATCTCTACCAGCGCCTCTCGGTCTGCATCCTCCACGTGCCTCCCCTTCGGCAGCGTCGCGAGGACATCCCTGCCCTCGTGTCACACCTCCTTAGAACCTCCGAGGTCGCAGGGCACTCCATCGAGCCCGACGCGATCGCGCTGCTGCAACGCGACCCGCTCCCTGGCAACGTCCGCGAGCTTCGCAACGTCCTCATGCAGGCCGCGCTCCGCTCCGAACGGCGGAGCATCGCGGCCGTCGACGTGGCCGCAGTGCTCGACCTTCGCCGCCCGCCCCAACGGTTGGTGGGAGCCAGTGAGGCCGCCGACCTCGTCTCGCGCCACGGCGGCAACATCAGCGCCGCAGCGAGGCGTGCCGGGCTGCCGCGCTCGACCTTTCGCGATCGCCTGCGGGCGCCGTCGCCCTACCCCGCGTTGGGGTTGATGGCGACGCCGAGCGCCTTGCGCAGCGCGAAGTAGTCGTCGGACACCGCGAACAAGAGCAGCTCCTTCAGGCGCTCTCCCGGGGTCAAATCGTTCGGCAGCTGCGGCTCGTTGACGATGACCTTCTTCGCAATGGCAAGATCGCCTGCCAAGAGGAGCCCGGCGCGCGCCGCGGTCGTCTCAACCGACTGCGCCCACCGCTTGATGTTCGCCCTCGCGCCCGCCTTCATGAACGCCGTCACCGCGACCTTGAGCTGCTCGCGTCGAAGCGCGTCGAGGTGCGGCCCGAGCGCAAGGCTCGTCGCCTGGATCTGGGCCGCGTTCTCCATCGTCGACGGGATCTGCGCCACGAGGCTCACCGCGCCGAACAGCATCACGGTGAGCTCGGTGACCGTGGGAAACAGGCACTTCATGTAGTGCTCGTCGCGGTGCATCGCGAGGTGCTTGCCCGAGACGAACGCGCGCTCGAGCGCCGTCATGCCCTGCATGACCCCCTGGCCGGCCATCGTCGCCGGTGGCTCGCACGGCGCCGCGATCAGCATCCCCGGCTGATCGCTGCGCACGTAGAGGGTCGGAGCGCTTACAGCGAGTCGCTCTGCCGCCCACCAGAAGATCTGCGCGAAGCTCACGGTCGAGGTGCGCGGATCCTGTTTCAGCTGCTCGGGCAGCGCCGGCAGCTGCCCCTTGGCCGAGAGCACCGCGATCTTCGCGCGCAGCGCAGGCAGCGCGACCGCGGCGAAGATTTGCCCGATGTGCTCGTCGGTTTCGTGGTGCCTGAGACGCAGCCAATCCGACGCGTCGAGCTTGCCGCCGACCGCGGGGAGATCCTTCGGCCGCCAGTCCTCGTAGAACGCGGTCTCTTCTTCGTTCGCGCGACCGATGAACGAAAGGACGTTCGCCACGCACCACGCCTCGTCGTACGCCTGCCGATGCAGGCACAGCGTGTAGATGGCGCGGTAAGCGTCCGCGCTCATCGGGTCGCGCTCGAGCAACGCTCGGTACTGCTCGAGCGCTCGATCGGTGTCCTGCGCATGCGTCGCCAGCTCCGCGAGCATCACGCGGTCGTCCACGGCATCCGGCTTCACCGCGAGCGCACACGCGAAGGCGTCCGACGCCTTCTTCACGTCGTCCAGGCGGTCTCGATACACGAGCGCGAGGGAGTGCCAGAGCTGGTACTCGAGCTCGGTGTTTCCCTTGCCCACGATCCGATGGATCATCTTGCGGTAGGCGCGCTCGAGCTTCGCCCAGTCGCCGAGCTGAGTGAGGATCTTGTCGACACGCGCAAAGGCGTCGATGAACTCTGGGTTGAGATCCAGGGACTCATCGAAGAGCGCGGCGGCTTGGTAGGGGTCGTCGAGCTTGTCGCGATAGACCTGCCCCATCGTGAAGAGGTAGCGCGCACGGCGCTCGGGCTTGGGATCGCCATCGGCGATCTTCTGTAGCGTGCTAACGACGCGGTCCCACTGGTTCGACTTCTGGAAGAGCTGCAGCATCCGGTGCAAGAGCGTGTGGTCCTCGGGCTTCAGCTCGTGCGCCTGCTCGAGCGCCCGAACCCCCTGAAGCGCGTCACCCACCTTGTCGGTCCAGATCCCGGCGAGCTCGAGGAGCAGCTTGTAGCGCTCGTCGCCGTCGATCACGTTGTCGAGGATCTGCTGCCGGTACGCGCACGCCTGCGGCCAATCGTTCAGGCTCTCGTTCACGGCGACCATCGCATCGAGCGTGGGCCGATGCGATGGCTCGGCCTGAAGACCCTTCTCGAAGTTGCTGATCGCCTGCCGGACCTGCCCCTGCTCCTTCTTGACGAGACCAAGCCGACAATAGACATCGGCACGTAGCTCGGACTCTTCGTCGCCGAGCGCCGTCAGAAGCTTCTGGTAGTTCGTGAGTGCCCCGGCCCAATCTGCGAGCGCGAAGTTCGCGTCCGCGAGGCCCCGGATCGCCTCCCGGCTCGTCAGCGCCACCCGATGTGCGGACTGGAATGAGCGCAGCGCCTCCTGAGGCTTCGACAGCTCCATCGAGACGCGTCCGTGCAAGAGGTACACGTCGAGCTGCACGTCCCGGTCCTTGTTGCCGGCCTTTCGCTCCAGGAGCGCGGTGAGCGGCTCGGCATCCGCGAAGCGCCCTGAGTCGACGTAGTATTGCGCTAGCGGCAGCGCCGAGTCCTCGTTGTCCGGATCGGTCTGGGCCGCGAGCTGGAAGGCCTCGATCCCGATCCCGGGCTCCTCGAGCTTCTCGATGCGAAGCTTGCCGAGCTCGATGAGCAGCCTGGCGCGAACACGTGCGACCTCGGTGTGCTGTTGCTCGACGTCGAGCAAGCGGGCCGCGGTGCTGAAGTCGGCCTCGTCCATCGCGATCGCCCGAAGCGCGGCGAGCGTCGGCGTGTGGTAGCTGTTGAGATCGAGCGCTTGCTCGAACCGCTCACGCGCCTGGCCCCTGTCGCCGAGCTTCTCCTCGAGCTGCTTGCCGATGCGATAAAACGCCTCGACCCGCTGCGCGCCGTCGACCGTGAGCTCAGCGACGCGCGTCATGTAGTCGATCGCGCTCGCGGGGTCGTCCATGCGCTCGTACAGTTTCGCGAGCGCTTCGTGCGCCGCGACGTAGTGCGGGTCGACGTCGACGATGCGCAAGTACGCATCGAGCGCCCGCTCCTGATCCTGCAGCTGCGAAGCGAACGTCTGCGCGATCTGCAGCAAGAGCTGGATCTTCACGTCCCCGCGATCGGTCGCGTGCACGTGCCGCTCCAGGCACTGGACGAGCTCGAGCCACTGCCGAAGCTTCTGGTAACAGCGCGCGAGCGCCTCGTAGGCCGCGAGGTTCGTGGTGTCGAGCTCGACGACCTGCTCGAGGCGCGCCGCCGCCAGATCGGCCTTGAGGAACTGCGTCTCCTGCAGCTCCGCGATCTGCATCAGGAGCTCCGCTCGCTCACGATCGGTGACCGCGACGTCGAGGTGCATCTCGAGCACCTCGAGCAACTCCGGCCACGAGCTCGTGGCCATGTGCACACGCTCGAGGCCGCGGATCGCTTGAACGTTGCCGGCATCGAGCTCGAGAACCTGTCGATACGTCGTCGCCGCGCGGTCGAGCGCTCCGAGGTTCTTCTCGATGATGCCTGCCGCGCGCAGCCGCGCCTCGGCGGCGTGCGAAGGCTCCCGCACTGCGCGTGCTTTCCGCTCGAGCACGTCGCAGAGCTCGCTCATCATCCCGCGCGCCTCGTACATTCGCTCGAGCGCGGCGAGCGGCACCAGGTACGTTGGGTCCGCGTCCGCCGCGCGCTGGTAATAGGCGAGACCGCGATCGGCATCCTTCGCATGCCGCTCGAGGAGCTCTCCGAGGTCGGCGAGGATCGCCCCACGGTCGCCGTTGTCCGTGGCGCTGACGAGCGCCTGTTCCAACAGCTGTCCGGCTTGGCGCCAGTCTCCCTGCTTCTTGAGGAAGCTCGCCATCTGGCGACGCGCCTGAATGTTCTCTGGGTCGAGCTGCGCCACGCGCGCGAAGTACGGCTGCGCGTAGTCGGGGCGATCCAGATCCTCGCCGTACCACTTCGCGAGGCGCAGACACAAGAGCACCTGCAGCGCTGGCTCGCCCGTGGCCTCGAGCCAACCGTTCACGGTCTGGATCAGCTGCGCCCACCGTTTCGTCTTGGCGGTCACGCGCTCGAGCTCCGCGAGGGTGTCGCGGTCGCGCGGATCGAGCTCGAAGGCCTTCTCGAGCGCGACGTACGCGTCGTCGACTTGGCCTAGCTCGACCTCCTCGACGCGCGCCACCCGACGCAACAGCATGCTGCGCTCGGCGGCATCCTCGCGGAGATCGAACCGGTTCATGTAAAGCTCGACGAGCTGGTCCCAGCGCGCGGCGCCTCGATGCAGCTTCTCGAGCGATGCGTAGGCATCGGGGTGCTCGGGATAGAGCGCGAGCACGGCCTCGAGGGCAGGCGTCGCGCCATCGTCGGTTCCGATCTGGTGCTCCCAGATGTGCGCGACCTCCAGGTATTCGCGCGCCTGTTCAGCGGGGTCGCCGAACGCGCGGGCACGCAACATCTTGACGGCGACCACCTCCTCCCAGCGCGCGTCGTTGCGAAGCAGCGTATCGAGCTCGGCCATCGCGTCGAACGCGCGCGGGTCGACCTCGAGGAGCTTGCGCCACGCCTCGATCGCCTCGTACGCCTGCGCCGGCTCTGCCTGGTGCAGCGTCGCCATCTCGCGGTAGAGCGCCAGGAGGTGCTCGGCCGGCAAGACGTGCGCCGCGCGATCCGCGGTCTGGTGCAGCGCCGTCAACAGCTCGGCGCTGCTGCCCCTCGCGCGCCAAATGTCAGCCACCGCGTAGAGCGCATCGAGGTTGGCAAAATCGATCGCGAGCGCTCGATCGTAGTCCTCGAGCGCGAGGTCATCGCGACCGAGTTGCGTCTGATGCAGCCGCGCACGGCGCAACAAGACAGCCACGTGCTCCTGCTCGTCGACCACGGTCGCCATGTGGCGCTCGAGCACAAGGGTGAGCTCGCCCCACTGCTCGGTCTGCTCGTAGAGCTCGCTCAGCGCCCCGAGCGCCTCGCCGTCATCTCCCTTGAGCTCCAGCACGCGGCGCCAGGCGTCGATCGCCCCTCGCGTCTCGCCGATGTAGCCCCCGAGCACGCGGCCGAGCTTCGCCCAGATTTCGCCCTGCTCGTACTCGCCCGCGGCGTGCTCGAGCTGACGCTTGTAGACGGCGATGAGGTCATGCCAGCGCTCGAGCTGCGTATAGAGCCGCTCGAGCACGACCGCGGCGTGCTCGTTGGTTGGGTCGAGCTCGCCAGCGATCTTCTGGTAGACGCGCACGGTGTCCGTGATCTTTGCCGGATCTTCCGGCGCGAGACGGAGCTCGTAGAGCTCGCCGAGCCGACCGTAAATGTCGAGCAGCAGATAGTTCTCGAGCGGCAGGAGCGCGCGCTGCTCAAGGATCTCGGCGAGCTGCGCCGGCTGATCGAACGCCGTGTAGATTCGATCGAGCTGCTCGAGGCACTCGACCTCGCCCGGCACGACGGTCAGCACGTAGCGATACGTCTCTTCCGCCTTCTGGACGTCGCGCAGCTCGTCCTCGAATGCGCGAGCCAAGCGCTTGCCAATGATGCACTGCGCCTCGGGCGCGCTGTGCTGTTGCAGAGCGTCCGCGTACGCATTGGCGACGTGGTCCCAGCCGTCGTCGACGTAGCCAGCCAAGCGCTCGCACTCGCCGAGCACGCGCTCGTCGGTCGGGTGCTCGAGGAGCGCGCGGATGTGCACGCCGAGCGCGCCCGCGGGGCTCACGAGGCGCTGTTCATGCAACTCCGCCAGGCGGAAGAACTGCTCGAGACGGGCGGCCGGGGCCTGCGTCGACGCCAGCACCACCTCATACGCGCCGGCGAGATGATCGAACTGCCCTTGTCGCTCGTAGTGCCCTTCCAAGATCGCCGCGATGGCGAGCTGCTCGATGCCTGCCTGGCACATCGACTCGAGCGCGGAGAGCGCGCCCTCGTGCGCCGGCTCCTCCGCGATGACCTCACCGTACGTGGCGACCGAAGCCTGCACATCGCCGAGGCGATGTTGCTGCGTCTCGGCGAGGCGGAATTTGAACGCGAGCCCATCTTCGTGCCCAAGCTCGGCCTGCCGCGCGAGCACGCCCGCGAGCTCGTCGTAGCGCTCGGTCGCCTGGTAGAGGCGATCGAGCGACGCGAGGGCCTGTTGATGCTCGGGGTCCACGTCGAGGACCCGCCGATACCGCGCGATGGCCGAGTCCAGGTTCTCGAGCTGCTCCTCGTAGATGTTGGCGACTCGAAGCGCGACGTCCATCCCGCGTGCGGGCTCGGACTCCAGCAGCGCATCCAGCGCACCGTCGTAGGCGCTCGCCACTTCGCCGAACCGCCCCGTCATCGAGGCGAGGCGCTCGAACTGCGCGAGCGAGTCGTCGTTCGTGACGTCGATCGTCACCGCGCGCGAGTACGTGTCGAACGCGGCGTTCGGGTCGTTGAGCATCTCCTCTTGAAGGCCGGCGATGCGACCGAGCAGCTCGACACGGTGGAAGGCGTCGGTCGCGGCCACGACCTCGACCTCGAGCACGTGCACGAGGGGCTGCCACTCTCCCAGGGCCTGGTAGATCGGTTCGAGCACCTGCGCGGCCAGCACCGGCTCGCGGGTGCCACGCGTCAGCGCCTCGAGCGCGGCGAGCGTGGTCCGGTGATCGGGAGCGACCACCAGGATCTCCCGGTAAAGGTCGATGGCGCGCTGAGCGTCGTCGAGCTTCCTGTCGTAGAGCTCTGCGACTCGGTACTGGTAGCTCTGCGCCTCCGCGGGGTCGGCGGCGAGCTCTGCCTCTCGCTGCAGGACACCGAGCAGCTCCGGCCAGTTCTCCGCTCGCTGGTAGAGCACGTCGAGCCGCCCGAGCGACTCGAGGTCGTCCGGATCGAGTTCGAGCACCCGCTGGTACGTATCGATCGCGCGTGCGACGTCGTCGAGCTCCCGCTCGTACACGGCGCCCATCTGGTAAAAGATCCTCTTCTTGGCCTCGGGATCGGAGACGAGCTCGACCTTCCCGTTGTAGATGGCGAGCAGCTCGGCCCACCTCGAAAGACCGACGTAGAGTCGAATGAGCGCGTCGATCGCGCGGAGATCCTCCGAGTCGACCTCGAGAGCCTTCGAGTACGCGAGCACCGCTTGTTCCACGCGGCCGAGGACTTCTTCCTCGACTTGCGCCGCCTGAAAGAGCGCTCGCTTCTGCTCGTCCGGGTCCGTCGCGATGCTCGCGCGCTGCTGCAAGAGCGCGCTCAGCTCGGCGTAACGGGCCGCCGCTCGAAAAATGGTCTCGAGCGCGTCGATGGCAAAAGAGCTCTGGGCGTCGAGCTCGAGGATCCGGCGATAGAGCGCGACCGCGTTCTCGACGTTGGCGAGCTGGTGCTCCTCGAGTCCGGCCGCCTTCGTATAGAGCGCGATCCCGAGCTCGAGGTCCGCCTGCTTGCCCGCGAGGTCGCGGAGCACGCTCGAGAGATCACCAAAGCGCTCCGTCGCGGCGGCCAGGCGCTCTAGGCCATGGAGCGTGTCGCTCGATGCCGCGTCGAGAGCGAGCGCGCGGGTCAAGGTGTCGAACGCAGCGGCGGGGTCGGCGCCCGCATCCTCATGCAGGTCCGCCATCTCATGGAGCAGCTCGACTGCGCGCCCCACGTCGTCCGCGCGGCGCACCAAGATCTCGTAGACGAGCACGAGCTTCTTGTGGTCACCGGAGGCGCGATAGAGCGGACCGAGGAGCTCCGCGATTTCGAGCTCGAACTCGGGGACAACGAGCAGGCGCTCGAGCGCCCCGAGCGCGCCGTCGTGATCCGCTTGCCGCTCGAGGATCTGGCGATACGTCTCGATCGCGGCGGGCACGAGCCCGAGCTTCGTCTCCTGAAGCGCCGCGAGACGGAACATGAGCCAATGCTCCGCGTCTTCGTCCGCCGCCAGGCGGATCTGTCGCTCGAGGACGTCGGACAGCTCACTGTCGAGGCCCTGCCGAACATAGAGAGCGTCCAGCGCCCGAAGCGCGCCGAGGTTGCCGGCATCGAGCGCGAGGATCTCGCCGAAAGCCGCGATCGCCTCCTCCGGCCGCCGAAGCTTCTCGTCGCTGATTCCGGCGATTTGCGACAAAAGACGGGTCCTCTGGGTAGCGTCGGCGGCGAGGTCGAGCCGCC
>SXGT01636702.1_pt1 | contig 13283 bp, 13 predicted proteins | sample 3176221 | NCBI WGS metagenome assembly SXGT01 (sample SAMN11356862, study PRJNA531348) | freshwater metagenome | isolation source: freshwater sample F1-120 | place: China: Fuxian Lake, Yuxi | collected 2017-12-25
CCGCCCAGCCGCTCGGTGACTTCCTCGCCTCGCTGCAGAAGGTCCGCTCGCTGCCCGACCTCACGCTGCTCCCCGCCCACGGTCCGACGGGCATGAGCTCGCACGAGCGGGTCGACGCCCTCCTGGCCCACCACGACGAGCGGTTGGCCGCGACCTTGGAGGCCGTGCGCGGCGGGGCTCAGACGGCGTACGAGGTCGCCGGGGAGCTCACCTGGACCAACCGCGGCCGACGCTTCGACGAGCTCGACGTCTTCAACGGCGCGCTCGCGTCGATGGAGACGCTCGCCCACCTCGAGCTGCTGTCGCTGCGCGGCGACGTCCGGCGGCGGGAGGACGGCGCCGTCCGGTTCACGCTTCCCGAGGACCGACCCGGCTCGTGACCCGCCGCATCGGGGTGTGCGGGATGCCGTCCTCGAGGTAGTCCTCGCCGGCCCGCTCGTAGCCGAAGCCGGCGTACCACGCGGCCAGGTGCGCCTGGGCTCCGATCTCGACCGTGCGCACGCCCCGCCCGTCCAGGTCGGCGAGGCAGGCCCGCATCAGACGCGCGGCGAGGCCCTGCCCGCGGTGGGTCGCCGCGGTCACCACACGGCCGATCACGAGGGTGTCGGGGCGGTCGGTGACGAGCACCCGCAGGTAGGTCGCGACGGGTGCCGCGGTCGGGGTCTCGCCGCCGGGGATCCACCAGTGCTCGGTGCCGGGCTCGGTGTCGCGGCCGTCGAGGTCGAGATAGACGCAGTCCTGCTCGACGACGAAGATCTCCGCACGCAGCCGCCACACGGCGTACGCGGTCGCCGGCGGCAGCTCCTCGAAGCGGGCCACCCGGACGCCCTCCGTCGGGGTGGGGTCTCGCGGCTCGGGGGTCACCGCGGCAGCCTCCCACAGCAGCGCTACGCTGGCGGTCGCGACAGGGGAGCGCCGTCCGGCGCTGAGAGTGCGGAACGGCCGCAGACCCTCGAACCTGACCCGGTTAGCACCGGCGTAGGGAGTCGAGCTCGACCCCTCCCACCGACAGGGAGAACAGCATGCGCAGCACGCGATCCGTCCGGCCGACCGCTCTGGTGGCCGGCCTCGTCACGGCCGCTCTCGTCGTGGCGGGTGCGGCGGCTCTCACCCTCGCGCTCGCGACCGGCGGCGACGAGCCGCCCCACGTGGCCGGCGCGACCATGGACGAAGCGGCCGAGACGGCGTTCGCCGACGCCATCACCGATTGGGTCGTCGGGCTCGACCGCTACGCCCGTAGGCGCGCCGAGCGGGACGACGTCGCCACCGCGCGCGCTGAGCTGGCGGCGTTTGAGGCCCGCGTCCTCGCGCCCGAGGTCCGCGCCTTCTTCGGCCCCGACGCCAGCGAGGCGCTCGGCGACCTCATCGAGGCCGCGCGCACGCTGGCGGTCTCGCAGCGCTTCGAGCGCGACGACGAGGCCTTCGGCGCCGCCATCCTCGCGGCCAACCACGCCTTCGCGCGCAGCGCACGCGCGTATTTCTTCGACGGCCACGGCGCCCGCTACCCCGACGGCCGCGTCGAGACGCGCGTCTTCCTCTTCCGCGTCGCCGCCCGTCGTCGCTGGGTCGATGACGCCGCCGGCGTCTCGGTCGACGCGGTCCACCTGCGGCGCCTCGATCGCGTCAACCTCGTGCAGCTCCTCATCGGCTACACCTCGCGTCGCATGGACGTCGCGGTCGTGCTGCTCGACAAGGTCGAGGAGATCCTCGTGCAGAGCCTGCTCCCGTCCTTGCCCACCGGCGCCGAGCGCCCGGTCCGATTCGGCGACGACGTCGGCGACGGTGCCACGGCCGACTTCGCGAAGCTCGGCGGGGCCGCCATCCGCGACGTCGTGAGCCGCGCCTTCCCCGACGCCTTCGCGCGGCTCGCGGCCGTCGGGCGCGCGTTGGCGGCGCGCAACGCCGCCTTCGCCGAGGTAGAGCTGCGGCCGCCGACGGGCCTGCGCATCCCCGCCACGAGCCGCGCGCACGTCGACGCCGCGCTCACCGCCAGCGGTCGCACGCGCGTGGCCGACGCCGAGGCGCAGCTGGCGCTGCCCGACATCGAGGCCGCCGCCTTGGCGCTGCTCGCGCGCTCGTCGCTGGGCGTCGAGCATCACGAGGTCCAGCACCGCCTCGACTACGCGCTCGGGGATGCGTTTGCGCCGCCGGCCGAGCTCTTGGCGCTGGTGGGCGTTTCGTCCGACGCCGTCACGCACGACGAGCGCGACCCGGGCATGCACTCGGCCTACGAGCTCTCCGCCTACACCGCCGAGCTCGCGCGCGATCCGGCCTGGGCGCTCGTCAACCTGCAGTCGCTCATCGAGCAGTCCCTCGACGGCGATTCGGACGAGTTCCGCGCCTCGCAGCTGCTCCTCGGCGGGCTCCAAGAGGTCCTCGCCGTCGAGCCGCGCGTCCCGCTCGTCGGGCTCCTCCCCGGCGAGCCGACGCGTGTCGCCCTCACGCGCGCCCTCCTGGCCATCGCCCCGCGCGGCGCCGACGCCATCGCCAACGGCGCCCGCGCGCTCTTCGAGCGCTGGTTCGGGCGCCCGGTGCCGACCCTGGCCGCGTCGACGGGCCGATGAGGCCGATGACACCGATGACACCGCGCCCCTTGTGGTCAAGCGGGGTCGGCCCTATCATCCGGCCCACTTTGCGGGGGGAAGCTATCCTTTGAAGCGTGTGCCGTGCTCAGTTCTCGCGTTCGTCGTCGGCCTCGGCACCGTGACCGCTCGCGCCGACGCGCCCACGCCCGAAGCACCAGCGCCCACGCCCGAAGCACCAGCGCCCACGCCCGAAGCACCCGCGCCGGCCGCCGCCATCGCGCCCGACGCCGAGGCCGTCTACGAGGACGAGCGCGTCGCCAAGGTCCTGGTCGAGCGCGGCCTGCATCCCGATCCGAGCCCGGCCGGCAAGACCCTCGGCAAGATCCACGTCGTGCGCCACGACGTCTTCGTCGACGATGAGTTCTGGCCGACGTTCTTCAACGTCTTCCACGCGCGCACTCACGACGAGGTCGTGCGCCGCGAGCTCCTCTTTGCCGCCGGCCAACCCTGGGACGTCGCGCGCGTCGAGGAGTCCATCCGAAACCTCCGTGATCTCGGGATCTTCACCCTGGTCCGCATCATCCCGGTCGTCCCCGAGGGCGGCGCCGACACGACCGGCGGCACGGTCGACGCGCTCGTCTTCACGCGCGACCTCTGGTCGCTGCGCGCCGAGATGTCCATCGCCGTCACCGGCGATCTGCTCAATCGCTTCCGCATCGCCGGCACCGAGCGCAACGTCGCAGGGCGCAACATCCTGAGCTCGATCTCGTTCGACCTCCTGCCGCGCACCTTCGCCATCGGCGAGCTCTACAACAACCGCCGCCTGTTCGGCTCGCGCTGGGATCTCTCGCAGTCGATCGAGTTCGTCGTGCGGCGCGACAACCCCGTCCTCGAGGGCACGCGCGGCGTCGTCGGCCTCGGGCTCCCGCTCTGGGATCTGTCCGAGCGCTGGGGTTTCGAAGCGAGCGCGCAATGGGACGTGACGGTCGGCCGCCAGCTCCACGGCGCCGATCTCCTGACCTGGGACGACCCGGCCACCCAGGACACGGAAGCCATCCCGCGGATCTGGGAGCAGAACGTCTACAAGCTCACGATCGGCGGCATGCGCCAGCTGGGTGGCGCCCTCAAGCACCGCATTTCATTCGGTTATTCGGCGCTCGTGACCAACTACGCGCCGCACGCCGACACCGGCCTCACCGCCGCCGCCGCCTCGCCGATCTTGCGCGAGGACTTCCAGCGCGACGTCCTCGCCCCGTCCCGCGAGCAGCTCTACCCCTACGTCAGCTGGAGCGCCTTCACCCCGAAGTACCTCATCTATCGCGAGCTCGCGGCCTACGCGATCTCCGAGGACGTGCGCGAAGGGCCCTGGCTCCGCGTCTTCGCCGCCGCGCCGCTCGAGGCGTTCGGCTCTTCGCGCGACGCGATCGTGTGGGACGCCTCGGCCGGTTTCGTGTGGGGCCCGCGCGCCTGCGACGGACCTGCCTGCGACCGCTGGCTCGTCGATCTCTATGCCGGCCTCTCCGGCCGTCTCGAGGGCGGCGAGGCCATCGACCAGACCTACCGCGTGCGCTTTCGCGGTGCGACCCCCCGCTTCTTCGGGCGCCTCGTGTGGAACGCCGATCTCGAGCTGCGCGCCGCCGACTCGGCCCAGGCTCTGGTCACGCTCGGCGGCGACAACGGCCTCCGCGGCTACCCCTCGGACTCGTTCTACGGGTTCGGCGCCGACCGTGTGCGCGTCAACCTCGAGTGGCGCACGCCGCCCGTCGTGCTCGGCACCGTCCACATCGGCGGCATCCTCTTCACCGACATGGGCGGGGTCGGCGCGATCGCGTCGTCCGCCGCCAGCCTCGATTTCCATGCCACGGTCGGCATCGGACTGCGCCTCTTTCTGCCGCAGTTCAATCGCACCGTGTTCCGCTTCGACCTCGGGTTTCCACTCGATGCCGATCGCTTCACCGTTCTCTTTGGGTTCGGGAGCGCGCAGGCCGTGCCGCTCACGGCCTTCGAAGACTCGCGGCTCTAGGAATCGTCGATGACCGAAGAACACATCAGCCTTCATGGGCACCAAGGTCACGTGACCGCCCTCGCGTTCACGCCCGACGGCAAGCTCCTCATCTCGGGCGGGATGGACAACGCCCTCAAGCTCTGGACGGTCGGCTCCGAGCCCGAGGACTTCACGCTCGCGGCCTCGATCGACGCGCACGAGAAGGCCGTCAACGACTTCGCGCTCTCGCCCGACGGCGGGACCCTCGCGACCGTCGGCACCGACAAGCTCGTGAAGCTCTGGACCTTCCCCGGGCTCCAGCCGATCGAGACGCTGCAGGGCCACAAGAACACCGTGAACACCGTGCGCTTCGCGCCCGACGGCAAGACCTTCGCGACCGCGAGCGCCGACACGACCATTCGGATCTGGGACCGCGCGACCGGCGACTGCCTCCACACCCTCAAGGGCCACAAGCGCAGCGTCACCTCGCTCGTCTGGGTCAAGAACGGCACGATGCTCGCGTCGTCAGGGCTCGGCGACGACATGGTCCTCTGGCGCCTTCCCGCTGGCGAGCCGCAGGATCTGGTCACGGGCCACAAGGCGGCGGTCACGCTCGGCGGCCTCACGCCCGATGGCCAGCGCCTCATCAGTGCCGGCTACGAAGGGCAGATCAAGCTCTGGTCGACCACGAACTGGCAGCCCAAGGGCGGCTTCGAGCCGGGCGTCGCGGGCCTCCTCTGCCTAGCGCTCGCGCCGCACGGGACCATGCTCGCCATCGGCAGCGAGAAGTCCGTCGCGCTCTGGTCACTCGAGACGTACGAGGAGCTGACCGAGCTCCCGATCAAGCCCAAGGGCGTTCACGCCGTCGCGTTCTCGCCGGACACCGAGTGGCTCGCCGCTTCGTCCTCGGACAAGCGGATCCGACTCTGGGCGGTGGACGCGATCATCTGACCGCAGTCTAGGAGCTGCCCCGGCGACCGTGTATGACGCCCCGCGTCATGAGCGGCGGACGGCCATTCAAGGGCAGCCGCTTAGCGTCTCTCGCGCGCGCGCCGTGCGTCACGCTCGCGCCCCGTTCCCGCCTTTCGGGCGCTCCACGCTCGACCCCACGCATTCACCTCGAGGAGACCCGACCATGTGGCAAGACACCGTGAAGACGACGATCGCGCGCATGCTGCAACCCGGTCCGACCGGCACCGCCGGCCGTCGCCAGGGCGTTCAATGGGTCGTGGGCGGGATGGGGACGGCGCTCGTCGGGCAAAAGCTGGCCGGGCTCTCGATGTTCGCGCGCGGCGTCGTGCAGCTCGAGCGCGTCTGGCGCGAAGAGCACCCCGAGTTCGAGGGCGGCCTGCGCGAGCGCGTTCAGGCCTCGCTCGCGTTCTACGATCAAACGCACCAGCACCCGACCAACCGCAAGCTGCACGCGGTCGGGATCCCGCTCATCCTGGGCGGCGCCGTCGGTCTCATGGCCGCGCCGACCTTCCGGCCCCTTTGGTGGGGGGCGGCCGGGGCCTTTGCGGCCGGCTGGGCGCTCAACATCGCGGGCCACGTGGCCTTCGAGAAGAACGCGCCGGCGTTCTCGCAGGACCCGCTCTCGTTCCTGGTCGGACCGCTCTGGGACGCCAAGAAGCTGCTCGCGAAGCGCCGCGCTGGCGACGCGATCGTGGTTCCGGCGACGGCCTGATGGCGCCTCGCGACCAGCTGGGCCGCGGGATCCGCCCTGGTGTGTGGGCCATGTGCGCCGCGTTCGCGCTCGCGGCGGTTGCGTGTCGCGCGACCACCGGCGATGCGACTCACCCCGAGGACGACCCGAACGCGGTCGTCAAACCACCCGCGAGCGGCACCCCGAAGCCGCCCGCGCAGCCCAAGCCACCTCCGCCGCCCGCACCGGTCGCGCGCTGGGGCGAGCTGACGCGCGAGCTCGGCGTCGCGATCCGTAGCGCCGGCGGTGCGTGCCCGCAGGTGGCCAGCGAGGTCAAGGCGTTTGTTGCACGTTACCGCAAGGATCTCGCGGCGCTCGAGCGCGCGCGCGAGGCGTGGGAGGAGAGCGCCGTCAAGGCCCACGTCAACGCCTTCTATCGCACCGTCAGGCGCGATCTCGACACCCGCATCGACGCCGGCATCAAGTGCCAGCCCGACGCCGCCGCGCGCGCCGCGTTCGACGCCTTCTTCGTCGCATCCGGTCTCGACACCCGCCGCTGAGCGCGCGCGTGGGACCCCAGGAGCTTCCATGTCCTCGCTGATCGGCGATCACGCGCGCCAGGAGACCCCGCCCGAGCCTGCTGGATTCGTCAGCGCCCTGGACGCTCTCGTCGCCGTGCGTGCGTAGTGCTTTCGCATGCGCATCATGTCCCGCCTATCGGTCGCGCTCTTTGCACTCGGGGTCTTCGTGGCCCCGGGAGGCGCGGCCCGCGCCGGCGGCGAGCGCGATTGGATCCTCTGGAACACGACCGACGGACCCACGATCGGGCGCTGGGAGACGCGCTGGTTCCACCTCGGCGAGCGCGGTCCGGAGATCCTCGCCAAGCGCGCGGAGCCGATGGCGAGTGACGGCACGCGCGTCTGGTCGCTCGTCATCGAACGCCAAACGGTGCCGTTGCGAACGTGCGAGTGCGACGCGGGGCCCGAGGCCCCCGGGTGCCGTGAATCAGGCACCAGCACCGCATGGAGCCTGCTCGCGGTCGACCTGTCCGACGGCAGCGCGATCGTCGTCATCGCGCCCGAACGTGAGTTCATCGGCGCCGATCCCGGCGAGTCGCTCGTCCTGCTCGGGAGCGCCGGCTCGCACGTCTTCGCCTCGCGCACGCGCGGCGCGACCGGCTGTGGGCCGGACACCAAGCCGCTGCGCGAGTTCACGACCTTCGACCTCGCCCGCCGCGCGCGCGACCGCCGCTTCGTCGCCGACCGGCTCCCGATCGCGCTCGTCACCGAGGCGGCGACCGCCCTCGCGAACCGCTTCACGGCGTGCGAGACCGGGTTTCAGAAGTCCACCGACGAGGTGCGGCGCGACATGGGGCTCGATGGCTGGTCGCTGCGCGTGCAAGCGAAGGCCGCCCAGCGGCCGCCCGAGGGCGCGGGCGACAGCGGGCACCTGCGGATTCGATGGACCTTCGCGGCCGAGGCCGAGTACCTCGCCTGCCGCGAGGCGCGCCTCGCCGTCGACCTCGAGAGCGGGACGATGGCCGAGGCCGGATCGCTCGGGCTGGCGAGCTCGCCGCCCGACGTCATCGACACGGCGCTGGCGACCGGCCAGGACGAAGGAACGATCGTCGGCTTCGCGGCGCTGGGGGCCTCGGGCGCCGATCGCGACGCGCTGCTCGCGCGCTTCCGCGGCGCACCGAGCCACGCGCCCGTCGCCGCGAGCGATGCGGCCGACAAGCGTATCGCCGCCGAGCAGCGCGCCGCCCAAGGGCGCGAGCGATCGCGTGCCGGCGACCAGGTGGGTGCCCTCCAGGCGTTTGGCGAAGCGCTCGCGTCCGACCCCGAGCTCGCCGGCGCCTGGGCCGGTCGGGGGCGCGCCAAGCTGCTCGCAGGCGATCTCGCGGGCGCCAAGGCGGACCTCGAGAAGGCGTTCCTCTTCGTGCGCGACACCGACACGCAGGCGGCCGTCTGGTACGATCTCGGGCAGGTGGCCGAGCGCGCCGGCGATCGGAAACAGGCGCGCGAGGCGTACGGCAGCGCCGCAGCCATCCGCCCGTCGAGCCTCATCGACGACGCGCTCGCCCGCCTCCCGTAGCGCGCCGATCTGCGTCGCGCGCATTGCGGCGCGTCGCAACGCCCGGTATGTCGGGTCTCGATGCCCAAGGACCCCAGAGTCTTCGTCTTCGATCACGTGTCGATCGGCGTCGAGAACCTCGACCGCGCCGCGCAGTTCTATGACGCGTGCCTGGCGCCCCTCGGCTATGTGAGCCTGTGGCGCAGTGCGCGTGCCGTCGGGTATGGACCTGAAGGGTACCAGGCCGAAGCGCCCTTCGCGCTCGTCGAGAGCGGAGCCGACGCGCGTCCTCCTGGGAGGGGCGCCCACCTCGCGTTCGTGGCCCCCACCCGTGATGCGGTCGATCGCTTTCATGCGGCCGCCCTGACGAGCGGCGGCGTCGACGACGGACCGCCCGGGATTCGCGAGAGCTACGATCCTGGCTATTACGCGGCGTTCGTTCGCGATCCCGACGGGCACCGACTGGAAGCCGTGCTGCACGAGCGCTGAGCGAGGCCCTCCAAACGTTCCGCCTCACGGATCGGAGTTGCAGAGCTGCGGCGCGTGGGTCATGCTCCGGCCCGTGAGCGACAAAGCACCGTCCGGCTCCGCCTCTCCCGAGACTTCGCCTACGCTTGCGTGCCCCGTGTGTGGCACGCTGGTGGACCCGCGGACGACGACGCAGGCCGTCACGCGCCCGACGGCGATCGTGATCTTCTGTTCGCCGGGGTGCCTGCGCCAGTACCTGGCGGAAGAGCGCGAGACCCCCTCCGAGGGCTGACGCTCCTGGTTCCCTAGAGATCAGTACGCCGCGTCCCCGGCAACGTGAGCACGAAGTCCGGACCAAAGGCCGTGCCTGGCGTCTGGTAGCCGATCGGCGCTTCGCCGCCCGCCATGCGGCTCGCGAGCACGACGACCGCTTGCGACGTCAGCGTGTAGCCCTCCGGCGTCTCGAGCCGCGAGACCGCGCGCTCGCCCGCGGCGTTCTCGACCTCGGCCGTGAGGACCGAGAGCCCCGCGGCGCGGGCGGCCGCGTCAGGACCCGCCGGGCGTCGGTCGATGGTGCGCTTGATCATCTTCTGGACGGGCGAATTGCCGAAGAGCCACGGCATGAGGCCGACGACGCGGGCGCCGACCTGCAGGCCGCGCGTCACGGCGAAGTACACTTCGATGTTCGGGATCCGCGTCGAGTGCCACGCCGTCGCGAGGTCTCCCCAGGGGATGATCATCGCGAGCCGGGGGCCACGTCCGAAGTCGATCTGGCGCGTGCGGGTCCCCGCCGGGATCTTGACGAGCTTGCCGTCTTTCCGGACGGCGCTGCCGCGCGGGAGGTTCTCGGCCATCGTGGTCGCGGTGCCGTGCGAGGTCTGGCCGACGACCAGGATCACGAGGCGCAGCGACGTGGGATGCGCGATGCGCTTGGCCGCGTGCATCGCCAGGCAGTCGCTCGGGACCACGTCGAAGCCGCCGCCGGGCAGCAGCGTGATACCGGCGGTGCGGGCCTCTTCGTCGCGGGCGCGGGCGGCCTCGAAGACCTCGACCTCGCCGGTGACGTCGAGGTAGTGGACGCGCGTCCGCATGCAGGCGTCGATCATCGGGGTCGCGGTGCGGCTAAACGGACCGGCGCAGTGCGCGACGACCGAGATGCCCTCGAGGCAGGCGTCGATGGTCGAGGAAACGTCGAGGCCGAAGACGCGCGCCTCGAAGCCGAGCTCGTCGGCTAGCGCCTGGACCTCGGGCCCATTTCGGCCGGCGAGGATGACCTCGACGCCGCGCGCGCGGGCCTCGCGTGCGACCAGTTGTCCGGTGTAGCCGTTCGCGCCGTAGACGAGGATGGAGGCTGCCATCCGGGCCTCTTAGCACGGCGATTCGGGGTCATACAGACCGTTCACAACGTGCTCACAAACGCTGACGATGGGGTCTGAATAACGCACCGCGTCATGCGGTCCTCCCCGCCAGATACGCCATCCCGAGGAGGTTTCACCATGCTAGCGCGTCGTTCGATGTGGGTCGTTTTGGGTCTCGGTTCGGTTGCGATGATGGCGTGCGGCGAGTACGCGTCGCGCGACTACACGTTTCAGTCGGTCAACGCGCCGCTGCGTAGCGTGGTCATCTCCAACTACGAAGGGCGCGTCACGATCCTCCCGGGTCTCCCCGGTGGCCGGGTCGAGGGTCGCATGTCCGTCCTCGCGAGCGGCTTCGACACCCCGCAGGAGGCCGCGGCGGCGGTCGACGCGGTCGCGCTGGTCGAGACCGGCTCGGCGCTCGACCTGAACCTGGCGGTGTCGGTGCCGCCGGCGCCCACGTTCGGCGGCTACGAGGTCGGGCTCGAGCTGCGCGTGCCCCCGGACGTGTTCGTGTCGGTGACGACCGAGGACGGCGCGGTCGCGCTCGAGGATGTGGTGGTGGCGCGGGTCGCGACGAGCGACGGACGGATCACGCTGCGCCGCACGCTGGGCGACGCGGATCTGCGGACCACCAACGCGTCGATCACGGTCAACGGCCACGAGGGGAACCTCGACCTCTACACCTACAACGGCAGCCTCGAGCTCCAGAGCGTCTACGGCAACGTGCGCGGCTCGACGACCAACGGCGCGGTGGTCGCGGAGGTCATGCCGCCCCGCGACGGTGACATCCAGCTCGCGACGACCTACGGCGATGTCGAGCTCCGGATCCCCGACACCTTCGGCGCCGACCTCAGCGCTTCGACCACCGAGCCCGGCACGGTCATCGTCGAGAACCTCGACTTCTTCCCGCTGGCGAGCCTGCCGGGCGAGGCCAACGGGCAGATCAACTACGGCGACGGCGTCATCGATCTCCGCACGACCCAGGGCACTATCCGCGTCATCGGCGCCTACTGAATCAGAGCTTCTCCGAGGTCCCAGCGGCGCTCGAGGAAGTCGAGCACCGCGTCGTACCAGGCGCAGACGTTTTGAGGGCGCCCGATCCAGTGGTTCTCGTCCGGAAAGACCGCGAGCTCCGAGGGAACCCCGGCGAGCTGGAGCGCTTCGAAGAGCGCAAGCGATTCGGTGAGCGGGACGCGGTAGTCCCGCTCGCCGTGCAGGATGAGGACGGGGGTGCGCCAGGCGGCGACGAAGCGCGACGGCGAGTGACGATCGAAGGCGGGGTCGCTCCAGGGCGTTGCAGCCATCATGAGCCACCACCAGGCCGGCACGTCCGTCGTCAGGCTGAAGGTGGAGAGCTGGAAGATGCTGGCGTGGGTCACGAGCAGGCGAAAGCGATCGGTGTGGCCGCCGATCCAATTCGTCATGTAGCCGCCAAAGCTCCCGCCCATGACCGCCGTGTCGGCGGCGCGCAGCGAGCCCTCGGCCTCGAGCGCGTCGACGAGCCCCATCAGATCGGCGTAGCAACGGTCGCCCCAGGTGTTGCCCCAGATCCCGTTGACCCAGTCGGCGCCAAAGCCCGTCGAGCCGGCCGGATTCGGGAGGATGGTGGCGTAGCCGCGGGCGGCCATCAGCAGCGGACTCCAGCGCCAGTGCCATTGATCGGTCCATGCGTGGACCGGGCCGCCGTGGATCCAGAGGACTGTGCGTGACGGGCGCGTGTCGCGCGTGGCTTCGGGATCGAGCCGTGGCTGGATGTGCCAGGCTTGGACCGTGCGCCCGGGTTCGACTTCGATCGCGCGCTCGGTGACCGTCGCGAGGTCGCGGGCCAGCGCGGGATCGAAACCGGAGAGCGTGGCGAGCGGGGTCGGCGCGGCGTCGCTGGCGAGAGGGCAGACGAAGGGCTCGGGGGCCTGGAGGATCGCGCTGCGCACGCCGACGAGCTGCGTGCCGTGAAGGCGCAGGCCGTCCCAGGAACCGTCGCTCGGGCCGATGGGGCGCGGCTCGCCCGAGGTGGCATCGACGAGGAAGGCGCGATGGCGACCGCGGTCCTCGACGAGCGTGACGATGGCGCGGCCGTCGGGCGTGAAGTCGATGGGGGTCGGCCAGCGATCCCACTTGGGTGTCAGCTCGCGGACGCTCGGGGCGCCGTCGTCCGAAAGCGCCGCGAGCCAGAGGGAGCGATGCGCGTAGGCGTCGGCGGTCCGGACGTAGTGCGTGAAGGCCAGAAGGCGCCCGTCGGGCGAGAAGCGCGGGGCGCCCGCGACGGCGCCCGGGCTCGCGGCGAGGTCGGTGCGGGCACCCGTCGTCGTGTCGATGAGGGTGAGGGCGCGATCGAAAATGCGGTCGCGGGCATTCATCGTCTGCCAGCCGATCGCGATGCGGAGGCCGTCGGGGGCCAGCTCCCAGGCGGTCTCGCGCAGGGCCTCGCCCGCGTCGGGCGTGAGGTCGCGGCGCCCGGCGAGCGTGGTGCCGACGAGATCGCAGGCGATGAGGTGCGGGCTGCCGGGGCCGAGCCAGCGGTCCCAGAAGCGCACCGGCAAGCTCGTGTAGCGCTGGATTGTGGGGCCCTTCTTCTTGCGGTCGGCGCTCCACTGGCGTTGCGCGTCGTGCGGTACCGAGGGGACGACGTCGGTGATGAGCGCGAGCGTGCCCGCCGCGACGCGGAAGTCGGCGACCCCAAGCGGCTCGTCGCTGACCGGGCGCGGCTCGCCGCCAGTAGCTGGAAGTGCCCAAATTTGAACGAGTTTTTCGTCGTCGCGCGTCGCTGTGCCGGCGGGGCGCGCGCGGTCCGAGAGGAAGTAGAGGCTGCCGTCGGGGCCGAAGGCCGGCGCCGTGTCGCGCGTGTCGCCGACCGTCAGGCGCGTCGCGGCGCTGCCGTCGAGCGGCACGCGCCAGAGGTCGACGACGCCGCGGGCGCCTTCGTGATCGAGGCGCTCGACGGGGGCGACGGCATAGGGCGCGTCCGGCGCTGGGACGAGGCCGAGCACGCGCCCGAGGCCGACGAAGTCGCTCGCGGAGAACGCGCAGCGCTCTTCGCGAGAGCGCTCGCGGGCGTCGAAACCCGGCGAGGACGTCACGGGGTCAGCTCGACCTTCGAGCCGCACTCCAACATCTCTTTGCCCATGTAGGGGTTCTGCATCGGGCGCTGGAACTGGACCCACTTCTGATAGCCCTTGGCCATCGGGCAGCGGAAGGCGATGAGGCTCTCGCGCCACGGGGCTTTCTCCTGGAGC
>SXGT01870189.1_pt1 | contig 13283 bp, 12 predicted proteins | sample 3176221 | NCBI WGS metagenome assembly SXGT01 (sample SAMN11356862, study PRJNA531348) | freshwater metagenome | isolation source: freshwater sample F1-120 | place: China: Fuxian Lake, Yuxi | collected 2017-12-25
CCCGACCGTTCAGCTTCGAGTGTCGCCGCCGTGCGGTGCAGGCCGATGCAGGCGTGCAGCGCCTGAAGGAGAAGGTCGACACGCTCATCGTCATCCCGAACGACCGCCTGCTCACGGTGGCCAACGAGAAGACCAGCGTGCTCAACGCGTTCAAGATGGCCGACGAGGTGCTGCTCCAGGGCGTGTCCGGCATCACCAACCTCATCACCACCCCGGGCCTCATCAACACCGACTTCGCCGACGTGAAGATGATCCTCAACAGTGCCGGCTCCGCACTCATGGGCATCGGCCAGGCCAGCGGTGAGAACCGTGCGGTCACGGCCGCGAAGGCCGCCATCAGCAGTCCACTGCTCGAGGCCGCCATCGACGGCGCCCGCGGCATCCTGCTCAACATCACCGGACCGTCGAGCATGGGCCTGTTCGAGATGAATGCCGCTGCCGAGATCATCCACGGCGTGGCGCACCAGGACGCGAACATCATCTTCGGCACCGTCATCGACGACGAGATGGGCGACGAGGTCAAGGTCACCGTCATCGCGGCCGGGTTCGATCGGTGGGACACGCAGGCCAACCAGGGCAACACGCGTCCCATCGTGAAGGCCGTGCCCGATGCGAAGCCTGCGTCGTCGTTGAAGGACCTCTTCGCCGACGAGCCGGCCGACCCGCTCGACGACGGCGACGACGACTTCGACGTCCCTTCGTTCCTGAAGTGACCCGGGCGGCGTGAGCACGCCGTCCGTCTCGAGCCTCCGGCTCCGCATCGGCGATCTCGTCGCGCACGTACGCATCGGCAGCCGCCGCGACGGTGACTTCCACCTCGAGGGCGATCCTGTCGCGCTCGCGCATCGCCAGCAGTCGTTCATGCCCGGCCGCTGGACACAGCTCGACGAGGTGCACGGTACGTGTGTGATGCGGGTCGAACGCGCAGGGCAGCACGACGCCGCCGTGGCCGATGCGGCCGTCACCGAGGTGCCGGGTGCGGTGCTGTCGGTGTGGGTCGGTGACTGCGCGCCGATGGTGCTGGTGGGTGAGCGCGACGGGGTGGCGGTGCTCGCCGCGCTGCACGCCGGTTGGCGCGGCGCGCTCGACGGCATCGTTGCCGCGACGGTGTCGGCGATGCGGGCACGCGACGTGACGGCAGTGCTCGGCCCGTGCATCCATGGCTGCTGCAACGAGTTCGGTGCCGACCTGCTCGATGAGTTCGAGCGACGGTTCGGTCCCGCCGTGCGCACCACCACGTCGTGGGGGACGCCGTCGTTGCACCTCCCCGCCGTGGTGGCCGCCGCGTGCGACGAACTCGGTGTGGCGCTGGTCGATCGATCGGTGTGCACGCGCTGCGATCCGTCGCGGTGGTTCTCGCATCGGCGCGGCGACCTCGGTCGCCAGGTGGTGGCGGCGTGCCTGATGGCGGCAGGATGATGGTGCGATGAGCGAGTACGACGATCTGGTGGCCGAGCGGTTGGCCGCGGTGCGCGAGCGCATCACCCGCGCCGGTGGCGTGGGTGTGACGGTGCTGCCCGTCACCAAGACGTTCGGCATCGAGGCGTGCTGGGCGGCGCACCGTGCGGGCTGCACGGCGGTCGGCGAGAACTACGCGCAGGAGGTCGCTGCCAAGCTCGGTGGGCAGACGTTGCCGTTCGGGGTGCACTTCATCGGTCAGTTGCAGACCAACAAGGTGCGGCAGCTCGCGCCGTTGGTCACCGTGTACGAGACCGTTGATCGCCCGTCGTTGGTGGCCGAGCTCGCGAAGCGAGCGCCGGGCGCGGCGGTGCTGCTGCAGGTGTCCACCGTCGGCGAGGTCGGTAAGGGCGGGTGCCCCATTGCCGACGTGCCGGCGTTGCTCGACACCGCGCGTGCCGCAGGGCTCGAGGTGCGCGGCCTGATGACGGTGGGTCCCACCGAGGGCGGACCCGAGGCGGCGCGGCCCGGGTTCCGTGCCGTACGCGCCCTGCTCGACCGTGTCGGGCTCGCCGTGTTGTCGATGGGCATGACCGACGATCTCGAGGTCGCGGTGCAGGAAGGCAGTACGCAGGTTCGGGTGGGGAGTGCCCTCTTCGGCGCACGTCCCCCCTTGAGCACGCTGGTGCGATAGCCTCGCGCCTGCAGGAGGACAAGGGGCATGTCGATGTGGAAGAAGGCGATGGATTATCTGGGGCTCGGTCCCGACGACGCCTACGACGACTATGACGACGCGGTCGAACCCGAGCGTCCGGTCCGAGCGCAGCGTCCACCGAGCGGTGAGCCGTCGCGGTCGTCGCGTGGCTACGCCAACGAGTACGAGGCCGAGCCTGCGTCGGTGCGTCCGGTGCCTGCACGCCCCAGCTTCCCGAGTCGCCCCGAGGCCGAGGCCCCTGGCCGTCGCCCGATGCCGCCCACCGACGACAGCAACGTGGTGCCCCGCCCCATCAACCCGCGTCCGCCGGCCGCCACGCGTCCGGCTGCCGGCGGCGGTGCTGCCGAGCCGTACACCGTGCGCCCCCGCCGGTTCGACTCGGCACAGGAAGTGGCCGACAAGTTCAAGGAAGGCCAGCCGGTCATCATGAACCTCGAGGCCGCCGACCGCGAGGTGTCGCGTCGACTGATCGACTTCGCGAGCGGTCTCTGCTACGCGCTCAACGGCACGATGGAGAAGGTCGCCACCGGCGTGTACCTCCTCAAGCCGCCGGCGCGCTCGGCGGGCTACGACCACACCGGCTACGGCGCCTGAATCCTCCTCGCAGGATGGCCGGTTGTCGCCGGTCGGTGCGCGTAACATCATCGCCATGGAGATGAGCCCGCAAGCCGTTCGCAGCACCGGTTTCAAACTGGTGAAGAGGGGCTACGACCCCGAAGAGGTCGACGCGTTCAAGGAACAGGTCGCGAGCGCGGTCGAGTTCGCACAGAACCAGGCCACCGCGATGGAGGCGCGAGCCCGCGCCGCCGTGGCGAAGTTGCAGGAGGTGTCGCAGCAGGTGCAGTCGGGCGCAGTGGCGCCGGTGCCTGCCGCAGCACCCGCTGCGGGCAACGACCACGAGGTCATCAGTCGCACGCTGCTGCTCGCGCAGCGCACCGCCGACCAGACCGTGGCCGAGGCGCGCATCGAGGCCGACGGCATCGTGGTGAAGGCGCGCGAGGAAGCAGGCCGAGTGCTCGACACTGCTCGCACCATGGCGGCCAAGACCGTCGACGACGCACGGTTCGAGGCGCGTCGGGCCGCCGAGGACGAGAAGGTGAAGGCCGAGAACGAGGTGCAGTCGCTGCTCGCTCGCCGCGACTTCCTGCTCGCCGACGTCGATCATCTCGAGCAGTACCTCCAGGCACAGCGCGAGCGTCTGCGCGACGCGGCGGTGCAGTTGCAGGAGATGGTCGAGCGCGTGCCGGGCGGTCTCGGCGACATGCGTCGCCCGTTGCTGTCGGCCTCGGCCGAGGAGTTGCCGCCGTCCATCGCCCCGGTCTCGGCCGAGGCCGCAGCGGCCGACCTCATCGACGAGGCGCCGCGCGGCATCGCCGACGAACCGACGCAGGCGATGCCGGCACCCGTGCTCGCCGATCCGCACGATCAGGTGTGGAAGATGCTCGACGAGGAAGTGGCCCAGGGGCGCACCGCTCGCGGCAACCTCGACGACATCACCGGTGAGATCACTGGCGAGATGCCCCGGCCCACGCTGCCGCCCGTGCCCGACCCGTTCCACATCGACGACGAAGAACTCCAGTGATGCCCGCGGGCGGTGCCCGCTAGCATTGATGCCCACGGCGACGACGAGGCCATCACCTCCGAGCCTCCGGAAGAACGGCAAGGGTCGCACCGCAGGGTCGGCCGGCGCTCAGTAGAACCGGACGGGTCCAGCCCGACATCGCTGGCGAACACGAGTGGTGCCGATCCGAGGGTCGGCGCAAGCAGGGTGGTACCGCGGGCTCCGGCTCGTCCCTGGGAACTTCGATTCCAGGAGCAGCCATGGCCTACCCCAACGTCACCCCGCAACCCTCGTTCCCCTCCGTCGAGCGCGACATCCTCGCCCGGTGGGACGCCGACGCGACGTTCCAGGCGTCGATCGACCGCCGTGACGGTGCCGACGAGTACGTGTTCTACGACGGCCCTCCGTTCGCCAACGGTCTGCCGCACTACGGTCACCTGCTCACCGGGTTCGTGAAGGACGCGGTGCCGCGCTACCAGACGATGCGGGGCAAGCAGGTGCACCGCCGCTTCGGGTGGGACTGTCACGGCCTGCCGGCCGAGGTGGTGGCGGAGAAGGAACTGGGCATCAGCGGCCACCCCGAGATCACCCGTTTCGGCATCGACAAGTTCAACGACGCATGCCGCACCAGCGTGCTGCGCTTCACCGACGACTGGCACCGCTACGTCACGCGGCAGGCGCGCTGGGTGGACTTCGCGAACGACTACAAGACGCTCGACACCTCCTACATGGAGAGCGTGATGTGGGCGTTCCGCACCCTGTGGGACAAGGGCCTCGTGTACGAGGGCTTCCGCGTGCTGGCGTACTGCTGGCGCTGCGAGACCCCGCTCAGCAACACCGAGACGCGCATGGACGACGTGTACCGCGATCGGCAGGACCCTGCGCTCACGGTGATGTTCGAGCTCGAGACCGGCGAACACATGCTGGCCTGGACCACCACACCATGGACGCTGCCGGCCAACCTCGGTCTGGCCGTGGGGCCCGAGATCGAGTACGCCGTGATGGAGCAGGACGGCCGACGGTTCATCCTGGCCGAGTCGCGGCTCGGCGCGTACGAGAAGGAACTCGACGGCGCCGAGCGTGTCGGCACCCTCGCCGGTGCCGATCTGGTGGGCCGCAAGTACAAGCCGCTGTTCCCGTTCCTGGCCGACACGCCCAACGCGTTCCATGTCATCGCCGCCGACTTCGTGAGCACCGACGACGGCACCGGCGTGGTGCACATGGCGCCCGGCTTCGGTGAGGAGGACCAGAACGCGTGCAACGCGGTCGGCATCCCCACCATCTGCCCGATGGACGAACACGGTCGCTACACCGCCGAGATCGCCCCGTGGAAGGGCGTGCACGTGTTCGACGCCAACCCCGACGTCATCAAGGAACTGAAGGGTCGGGGGGTCGTGGTGCGCCACGACAGCTACAACCACTCGTACCCGCACTGCTGGCGTTGCAGCGAGCCGCTCGTGTACCGAGCCATCAGCTCGTGGTTCGTCGAGGTCACCAAGATCAAGGACCGCATGGTGGAGCTCAACCAGCAGATCCGCTGGGTGCCCGAGCACATCAAGGAGGGCAGCTTCGGCAAGTGGCTGGCGAACGCCCGCGACTGGAGCATCAGCCGCAACCGGTTCTGGGGTTCGCCCATCCCGGTGTGGAAGAGCGACGATCCCGAGTACCCGCGCATCGACGTGTACGGCAGCATCGAACAGCTCGAGGCCGACTTCGGTGTCTCGGTCACCGACCTGCACCGCCCGTACGTCGACGACCTCGTGCGCCCGAACCCCGACGACCCGACCGGGAAGTCGATGATGCGCCGCGTGCCCGAGGTGCTCGACTGCTGGTTCGAGAGCGGCTCGATGCCGTTCGCCCAGGTGCACTATCCGTTCGAGAACCGTGAGTGGTTCGAGGGTCACTACCCGGGCGACTTCATCGTCGAGTACATCGGCCAGACGCGTGGTTGGTTCTACACGTTGCACGTGCTGGCCACCGCGCTGTTCGACCGTCCGAGTTTCACCACGTGCGTCAGCCACGGCATCGTGCTGGGCAACGACGGCCAGAAGATGTCGAAGACGCTGAAGAACTACCCCGACCCGATGATGGTGTTCGACCAGTACGGCAGCGATGCGATGCGCTGGTACCTGCTCAGCTCGCCCATCCTGCGCGGCACCGACCTCATCGTCACCGAGGAAGGCATCCGCGACACGGTGCGCCAGGTGATGTTGCCCATCTGGAACACCTATTACTTCCTCTCGCTCTACGCGAACGCAGCGGGCAAGGAGGGCACGTTCCGCACCGACAGCACCGACGTGCTCGATCGCTACATCCTTGCCAAGACCCACGATCTGGTGGCCGAACTCACCGTCACGATGGACGAGTACGACCTGTTCGCCGCGTGTGGTTCGGTGCGGTCGTTCCTCGACGCGCTCACCAACTGGTACGTGCGGCGCAGCCGCGATCGTTTCTGGGCGGGCGAGCAGGATGCGATCGACACCCTGCACACCGTGCTGGTGGTGCTGTGCCGCGCGCTCGCACCGTTGCTGCCGCTGCTGGTGGAGGAAGTGCACACCGGGCTCACGGGCGAGCGCAGCGTGCACCTCACCGATTGGCCGGTCGCATCCGACATCCCGGCCGACACCGAACTGGTGGCCACCATGGACCTGGCCCGCGACGTGTGCAACGCCACGTTGCGGCTGCGCAAGGCCCATCAACGTCGCGTCCGCCAGCCGCTCGCCAGCGTGCAGGTGGCCGTGCCCGGTGCCGACCGCCTCGCACCGTTCGCCGACCTGCTCGCCGACGAGGTGAACGTGAAGTCGGTGACGCTCACCGACGACGTGGCGTCGGTGGCGTCGTTCGACCTCCAGGTGGTGCCTGCCACGTTGGGGCCGCGCCTCGGTGGCCAGACCCAGCAGGTCATCAAGGCCGTGAAGTCGGGCGACTGGCAGCGCACCGACACCGGTGTGGTGGCGGGTGGCATCGCGCTCGAGGAGGGCGAGTACTCGCTGAAGCTGGTGGTGCAGGGCGACGGCGCCAGTGCGCCGCTGTCGTCGGGCAACGGTGTGGTGGTGCTCGACACCGCGGTCACCCCCGAACTCGAGGCCGAGGGCGTCACCCGCGACCTCGTCCGGCTCGTGCAGCAGGCCCGGCGTGAGGCCGGCCTGCAGGTCAGCGACCGCATCGAGCTCACGCTCGGCGTGCCCGAGAGCGTGCGCCGGCAGGTCACGGCCTTCCAACACCTGCTCACCGACGCCACGCTGGCGACCTCGTTGGCGTGGGGGAGTGGCGAGCCCAACGCGGAACTCGACGGCGAGCCGGTGCACATCGCGGTGGTCGTCGCCGGCTGATGCCCGGTCCGGTCCGCCACCACGCCGACGGTGCCGTGGTGGCGGTGCGCGCCGTGCCCGGCGCCAGCCGCGCCGCGGTGGTGGGCCTGCACGGGGACGAGTTGCGCATTCGAGTGTGCAGCCCGCCGGTCGACGGACGCGCCAACGACGAACTGTGCGTGGTGCTGGCCGACACCCTCGGCCTGAAGGCGCGCGAGGTACGCGTCGTCGCAGGTCACACGGCACGTTCGAAGCAGTTGCTGGTGTCGCTCGACGCCGAGGAGACCATGCGTCGGCTCGAGCGATGGATCGGCCGTTCCGAGGTCGCTGAGCGGTAGCATCCCGGCGATACAACGCACCACGGAGGTTGAGCTGTATGGCCACGGCCAAGAAGGCACCCGCGAAGAAGGCAGCACCGGCCAAGAAGGCTGCGGCGCCCGCAAAGAAGGCCGCGGCTCCCGCGAAGAAGGCAGCGCCCGCGCCGGCCAAGAAGGCTGCAGCGCCCGCGAAGAAGGCCGCGCCCGCACCGGCGAAGAAGGCAGCGCCCGCGCCGGTCAAGAAGGCTGCAGCGCCGGCGAAGAAGGCCGCACCTGCGCCGACCAAGAAGGCTGCGGTGCCCGCTCCCGCGAAGAAGGCTGCGGCGTCGGCGAAGAAGGCCGCACCGGCTCCCGCGAAGAAGGCAGCGCCGGCCCCCGCGAAGAAGGCAGCGCCCGCACCGGCTCCGGTGAAGAAGGCCGCAGCGCCTGCGCCGAAGGCGGCCGCCAAGCCCGCACCGGCGCCCAAGGCGGCTCCTGCCGCCGCCACTGAGCCGGCGAAGAAGCCCGTCGCCAAGAAGCCGGCACCGCCGGTGAAGACCGGTCCCGAGAAGCCGGTCGTGAAGGGCGTCACGAAGGACGGCATCGCCTACACGAAGGACTTCGACGCCAAGTTCCTCACGGGCATGAAGGCCCTCCTGCTCACCGAGCGCGCCGACCTCACCGGCCAGGCCGACCTGCTCGAACACGAAGCGCATCAGCTCATCGAGGAGCAGGAGATGGGCGACGTGCAGTTCGACGACGAAGGTGGCGAAGGCGACACCATGGTGGTCGAGCGCGAGCGCGACCTGGCGCTCAGCGCGCAGGCCCGCCAGACCGTGGCCGACATCGACGCCGCCATCGCTCGCCTCGCCGAGGGCACCTACGGGTACTCGGTCGAGTCCGGCCGTCCCATCCCGCGCGAGCGTCTCGAGGCCATTCCGTGGGCCACGGTGCTGGTGGAGGAGAAGGTCGGCGGGATCGGTCGTCGATGACCGAAGCGGTGGCCGCAGCGCGGCGCAGCCTGCTGCCGGTCACACTCGCCGTGGCGGCCGTCGTGCTGCTCGTCGATCAACTCACCAAGCACTGGGCCGTTTCCACGCTCGACCCCGACGTGCCGCAGCACGTCATCTGGACGTTGCAGTGGAACCTGTCGTTCAACACCGGCATGGCCTTCTCGAAGGGGCAGGGCTTCGGCCCCATCATCGGCCTGGTGGCCATCATCGTGGTGGTCGTCATCGTGCTGTCCGTGCGCACCAATCCCAGCCGGACGGTGGCGGTCGCCGCCGGTCTGGTGATGGGTGGTGCCATCGGCAACCTCGCCGACCGCGTGTTCCGCGGTGAAGGGTGGCTCGACGGTGCGGTCATCGACTTCATCGACTTCCAGTGGTTCCCCATCTTCAACGTCGCCGACATCAGCGTGAACGTCGGCGGCGCGATCTTCATCATCTGGTCGCTGTTCGGCGCTCGGGGAGAGGCTTCGCCCGCATGATCGAGGAAGAGATCCCTGCAGCGCTGGCCGGTGAACGGCTCGACCGCGTGGTGGCGCTCATCGCCGAGTGCAGTCGCAGCGAGGCCCACGTGCTGCTCGACGCGGGGGGTGTGTGGGTCGACGACGAGCCGCACGTCATCGGCAAGCTGCGGCTGAAGGAGGGGCAGCGCGTGCGCGTCGACCCGTCGCTGCTGCCCGTGCCCTCGGCGCCCGAGGCCGATCCGTCGATCGAGTTCACCGTCGTGCATGTCGACGAGCACCTCATCGTCGTCGACAAGCCGGCGGGGCTGGTGGTGCACCCGGGTGCCGGCAACCCCGACGGCACGCTGGTGAACGGTCTGCTCGCGCGGTTCCCCGAACTGGCCGACGTGGGTGAGATGCACCGACCCGGCATCGTGCACCGTCTCGACGTGGGCACCTCGGGTCTCCTTGCGGTGGCGCGTACCCAGCGCGCGTACCACGAGCTCGTCGATGCGCTCTCCAACCGCGACGTCGGCCGCGTGTACCGGGCACTCGTGTGGGGGCACCTCGCCAACTCGCACGGCGTCATCGACGCGCCCATCGGCCGCGACCACCGCGACCCGCAGCGCATGGCCGTGGTGGTCGACGGCAAGCCGGCCCGCACCCGCTCCCTGGTGCTGCACGAGTTCCGTACGCCCACCGAGGTCTCGGTGCTCGAGTGCCGTCTCGAGTCGGGTCGCACCCACCAGATCCGCGTGCACCTCAGCGCCATCGGCCACCCCGTCGTCGGCGACGCCACCTACGGTGGCGTGCGCAGCGGCGTGTCCTCACCCCGACCGTTCCTGCATGCGGCGCGACTCGAACTGGCCCATCCGGTCACCCGCGAGCCGCTGGCGTTCGATTCGCCCTTGCCCGACGATCTGGCCGAGATCGAGGCGTCGCTCTCCGACTGAGTGGCGACGCGCCGGGTCAGGGCGCGTCGAGCGTGGCGGTGAGGCGCGCCTCGGGCCACGACGCCGTGCCCTGCGCAGCATCGGCCACCGACTGCAGCGTGAACGCGTCCATCAGGAGGCGCATCTGTTCGCCGGCCGACTTCCAGATGGCCAGGAGCACGCACTGCCCCTCGTGGTCGCACGCGCCGTCCTGATGTGGCTCGCCGAAGTCGCCGAGGCTGATCGGGCCGTCGACCGCGCTGAGGATCTCGCTGATGCGGATCTCCGAGGCAGGACGGGCCAGCACATAGCCCCCACCGACGCCGCGCTTCGATCGCACCAGGCCGGCGCCCTTCAGCGCGAGCAGGATCTGCTCGAGGTACGGCTGCGGGATGCCCGTGCGTTCGGCGATGTCGCGCACCGACGTGGGGCCGGGGTTCGACTGGTGGAGCGCGAGGGACAACAGTGCCCTGCACGCATAGTCGCCCTTGCTCGAGACCCTCATACACGACCATCGTACGTCGCGCGCACGGTCGAACGGCGATCACTGCTCGTCGATGAATGGCGCGCAGGGGTGCAGTGGTGGTGGACTACACGAATCGTGAACCCAGCCCCCGTGCTTCCCGACTATGCCGGCGCCAACGTGCGCGGCATCGTGCCGGCGCTCCTCGCACCGCGAGGTGTGGCGAAGCCATCGTGGCTGCCGGCCGCGGCGGCAGCTGCCCGGCAGGTGGTGGTGCTCGTGCTCGACGGGCTGGGGTGGGAGCAGTTGCAGGAGCGTCGGCACCTCGCTCCCTCGCTCACCTCGATGTCGGGTGGCCCGATCACCACCGTCGCGCCGTCCACCACGTCGACCGCCCTGACGTCCATCACCACCGGCCTCACACCTGGAGAGCACGGCATCGTCGGCTACCGCATGGACATCGCGGGCGAGGTGCTCAACGTGCTCCGCTGGTACGGCGGCAGTGGCGACGCGCGTCGCCAGATCGAGCCGCGCAGCACCCAGCCGTTCGCGCCGTTCATGGGCGAGTCGGTCCCCGTGGTCAGCAAGGCCGAACTCGAGGGCTCGGCGTTCACCGAGGCACACCTGCGCGGTAGCCGACCGCGTGGCTGGCGCGCCCCGAGCAGCCTGGCCGTCACGGTGGGCGAGTTGCTGCGAGCCGGTGAGCAGTTCGTGTACGCCTACTACGACGGCGTCGACAAAATCGCCCACGAACGCGGCTTCGGCCCGTACTACGACGCCGAGGTGCGCGCCGCCGACGCCATCGTCGGTGCCGTGCTCGAGCAGTTGCCCGACGGGGCGGCGTTGCTGGTGACGGCCGATCACGGTCAGGTGGAGGTGGGCGAGCGCCTCGTGGAGCCGCACGCCGACCTGCTGCAGCGCTGCCGGCACCAGAGCGGCGAGGGTCGCTTCCGGTGGCTGCACGCCCGGCCCGGCGCAGCGGCCGACCTGCTGGCGGCCGCACGCGAGCACCACGGCCATCACGCGTGGGTGCACAGTCGTGCGGAGCTGCTGGAGGCGGGATGGTTCGGTCCGGTGGTCAGCCCGCCCGTCGCGGCGCGCTACGGCGACGTGGCGCTGGTGCCGTTCGAGCCGATCAGCTTCCACGACCCCGCCGACAGCGGCCCGTTCGCGCTCGTGTGTCGACACGGCTCGCTCACCTCTGCTGAGATGCTGGTCCCGCTGCTCGCAGCGGCCCGATGAAAGGTCCCACCCGATGACGGATGCCCCCGATCCCACCACGCTCCCCGAGGTCGTGCCCCACGAGGAGGTGCCCAGCGAGACGGTCACCGAGCCGGCGAAGGTGATGCGCATCGGTTCGATGGTCAAGCAACTCCTCGAGGAGGTGCGCGGCAGCTCGCTCGACGAGGCCAGCCGTGAACGCCTCGCCGAGATCTACGAACGGTCCATCGTGGAGGTCAGCCAGGCCCTGTCGCCCGACCTGCAGCACGAGCTCGCCATGCTGGCGCTGCCGTTCAAGGATGGCGAGGTGCCGTCGGAGGCCGAGCTGCGGGTGGCGAAGGCCCAGTTGGTGGGGTGGCTCGAAGGCCTGTTCCACGGCATCCAGGCGACGCTCTTCGCGCAGCAGTTGGCTGCTCGGCAGCAGCTCGAGCAGATGCGGCAGCTGCCACCTGGGATGATGCAGCAGCCCGGCCAGCCCATCGAGGCGGCCGAGCGTCCTGGCACCTATCTCTGACCGACTCGCTGTTTCGCGCGCCGACGCGCGCGGGGTAGGGTCGACGCACTGAATCACAGCCGTGTGATTTCTCGTTCCCCGAGGAGGTCGACGCCGTGGGCGACTCGTTCACCCACCTGCACGTCCACACCGAGTTCTCGATGCTGGACGGCGCAGCGCGCCTCGACGAGCTGGTCGCGAAGGCCGTGCAGGACGGGCAGCCGGCGCTCGGCATCACCGACCACGGCAACATGTACGGTGTCCTCGAGTTCTTCAAGGAGTGCCGCAAGCAGGGCGTGAAGCCGGTCATCGGCACCGAGGCCTACATGGCATACGACTCGCGTCTCGAGCGTCCCGCTCGCCGTGGCCGGGTCGACGACTCGGGCGGCGACACCGAGGGCGGCAAGAAGCTCTACTACCACCTCACCCTGCTCGCCGAGACCGACCAGGGCTACCGCAACCTCATCCAGCTGGCCAGCCTGGCGTTCCTCGAGGGCTACTACTACAAGCCGCGCATGGACTGGGAGCTGCTCGAGAAGTACCACCACGGGCTCATCGCCACCACCGGATGCCTCGGCGGGCACGTGCTACAGGCATTGCTCCAGGGCGACGAGAAGGGGGCGATGGAGAAGGCCGGACGGCTGCAGGAGATCTTCGGCCGCGACAACCTCTTCGTCGAGCTGCAGGACCACGGTCTGCAGGCCCAGCGCGACACCAACCCGCAGCTCATCGAGCTCGCGCGCAAGATCAACGCGCCCATCATCGCCACCAACGACTCGCACTACGTGCACCGCGACGACCACGAGTCGCACGACGCACTGCTGTGCGTGCAGACCGGTGCCACGCTGTCCGACCCGAAGCGCTTCAAGTTCGAGGGTCAGGAGCACTACCTGAAGAGTGCCGCCGAGATGCGGTACCTGTTCCGCGACTTCCCCGAAGCGTGCGACAACACGTTGTGGATCGCCGAGCGTGCCGACGTGAACATCGAGTTCGGCAAGCCCCTGCTGCCGAACTTCCCCAAGCGTCCTCTCGAGTACGAGGACGACGCTGCATACCTCGACCACCTCACCTGGGAGGGTGCGAAGCAGCGGTGGGGCGAGGTGCTGCCCAACGAGGTGGTCGAGCGCGTCGCGTACGAGTTGCAGGTCATCAAGAACATGGGGTTCGCCAGCTACGTCCTCATCGTCGGCGACCTCATCGCGCACGCGAAGAACACCGGCATCCGAGTCGGTCCGGGTCGTGGCTCGGCGGCCGGTTGCGCGGTGGCCTACTGCCTGCGCATCACCGACCTCGACCCCATCAAGTACGACCTGCTGTTCGAACGGTTCCTGAACCCGAGCCGCATCTCGATGCCCGACATCGACATGGACTTCGACTCCCGGTACCGCGACGAGATGATCCGCTACGCCGCCGAGACCTACGGCCGCGACCACGTCGCGCAGA
>SXGT01590801.1_pt1 | contig 13282 bp, 8 predicted proteins | sample 3176221 | NCBI WGS metagenome assembly SXGT01 (sample SAMN11356862, study PRJNA531348) | freshwater metagenome | isolation source: freshwater sample F1-120 | place: China: Fuxian Lake, Yuxi | collected 2017-12-25
CAGGGACCTCGCGCTCGATATCGAGGGGTCCGCAACAACCTCTTCGACCTTCGACGCACCTGCGCTCTCGGAAACCTCGAAGTCATTCAGGCACGGATTGCCGCATGAAGTATGGACGCGCAACCCGGTCGGCGTTCTAGAAGGCGAGAAGGTCAATTACGCCGACAGCAATTTCGCAAAAAATCACACGGTGGGTCCTCACCCCGCACTCGTGTACACGGGCTGGGTATCACAGTACCAACAGCCCACGCGCGCACCCAACTGGTTCTTCTACTGGCGACAGCTGCTCGCCGGGCTCGGCACGCACCGCGACTCCGCAGCGTGGGCGCGGTACTGCAACGAAGCGGCTGAGGATGAAACGGGGGCAGTCGATGCGAACTGCGGATTTTCCCATCCCGTCGGCCAATATTGCGTGACTCGCCTGTCGGCGTTCGTCAACGATGGAGACCAAGATGCTCCCGAGGGGCAATTCGGCGATCCGCGATTCAGAATCGACTCGCTAGCGGTCACGATGTGGCACGAATGGCAGCACGTCAGCAACATTGTCGCGTGGAGTCGCTCGGAACTCGGTAGGGCCACCAACGCAGGCAGTCCCTGCGTTAGAGACAACGGACTTGGGATGGGCGACTGGAAGCTGCGACCGAGGACCGGCGGTGTCTGCATGTTTCCGCAGCCCAAAGACGACGACTGCGATGGTGTGCCCAATCGCCTTGACCGAGCCGACGTCGCCGATGACCACGACGTGTTCCCTGGGCTCGCCCCGGCGACGAGTGGCGCAACGGCGTGCAGCGACTGGCGTCCTCCAGCGGTGATGCCTTTGGGGTGCATGGACTGGAGTTTTCCAGGCCCGAATCACCGGACGCAGAGCCTCAAGGACTAACCTCGCTGGCCTTGGCGACCGGGCCGGGCCCTGGTAATTTCCGGGCATGGTGAAGCCCACGTCACGCACCACCGCGAAAGGACCCGCGCCCAAGGCCGCCAAGGCCAGGGCCGGAAGCGCACAAACCCCGAAGGCGAGGCCCGCTCCGAAGACGAGCACCGCGCAAGCCGCCGCGAGCACCACGGGCGCGGGAGGCAAGCGGGCGCTGCCACCGGCGTTGGTCGCGAACGCGCGCGCGCTGCGAGAGCGGGCCGAGGCGCGGCTGCGGGCGCGCGGCGAGGCGGCGGTCGAGATCATCAAAGAGAAGATGCAGGACGTGGCCGAGAACGTCCTCGACATGGGGGCGGCGGCCGCCGAGCTCACGGTCCCGGGGGTGCCCGAGGCGATGGGGCATAAGAACTTCGAGGCGCTCTGCGAGGCGGAGCTCGGGGTTCATCCGCAGACGGTTCGGCGCTGGTGCGCGCTGGCGGCGAAGCTCAAGCGGCAGTTCGTCTTGTCGGTGGGCCTCGCGCGGGCCGAGGTGCTGATGGAGCTCTGCGACGCCACGCCGGCCGACGATGTGCCCGAGGATCTGGTCGACGCCACGCTGACCTTGCCAAGCGGCGAGCAGGTGGTCGTCGCTCGCGCGAGCAACGAGCAGCTGGCCGCGGCGGCCAAGGCTTTTCGGCAGGCGCGCCGCGATACCAAGGACACGCCGGGACGCGGCTTCTCGACCACGCCGGCGGAGCGCAAGGCACACGCGGCGATCGCCACGCGCATGAAGAAGGTGCCGGCGCACGCACACGCCAGCACGCGGCTCGTGGCGCAGCGCGATGGGGACGGCGCCAAGGTCGTGCTCGAGGTGCGCTTGCCCGCCTGGGACGCGACGATCGCGCTGCTCGCCAAGCGCTGAGGGGGTCCATCGTGGCGCCTGCCGAGGGCGGCCCGACGTTCACTTTTGGACTAAACGTCTTTAGTCTTGGACTAAACGCGTTTAGTCCAAAAGTGAACCGGCCGAGGCGACAGGCCGGGGTCTGCGGCGCCTTCTGGCCATGCACGTGCGAACCCGGTAATCTCGGTGCGTGCATCCGGTGACACCCCAGGAGGCCTTCCGTACCCTGGTCGCGCGCTATGAACGGCGCGAGGCCGAGGCCCGGGTGCGCGCAGAGGGGCTGCGGGCGGCGGTGTACAAGTCGGTTCCGACGCTTGCGGCGGCGGCCTGTGCATCCGAGGTCTGGCTGTTCGGGTCGCTCGTCGGGCCACCCGAGTGGGCCGAGCCGCATGAGCACAGCGACATCGATCTCGCGGTGGCCGGACTCGACGCGGCGGCGTTCGGGCGCCTCGCGGGCGACCTCTTCGCCGCGCTGCCGGTGCCGGCGGACATCGTTCACCTCGAGCGCGCTGACGCGACCCTGCAGGGCCGGATCCTCTCCCACGGCGAGCGCGTCTATGCGCGCGCGGCGGACGCGGAGTCCACGCCATGAATGCCGAGGCACGCGCGACGCGTGCGGTCGCGAGGTTGCTCGCGGAGATCCGACTCGATGTGGCGGTGATGGACGAGCGGACGGCGCGGCTCGCGGTGGCACCGGCGCTCGTGGGGCCGCGCACGGGCGAGGTGGTCCCGGGGGCGTTCGACGCCTACGTCGCCCATGAGATCGAACGTTGGTACTCGGCGCTGGAGGCGATCGGAGAGCGGGTGGCACGTGGCCTCGACGACGAGATCCCGAGCGGCTCGGGCTGGCATCGCGAGCTCCTCGAGCGCATGACGCTGACCATCCCGGGGTTTCGGCCGGCGCTCATCGACACGGCGGATCTGGCGGAGCTGACGCGCACGCTGTCGCTTCGCCATTTCCTGCGCCACGCGTACCGGGTCGAGCTCGATCCCGAGGAGCTCGAGCGGCACCGCGCACGCGTCCTCGCGTTGCACCCTCGCGTGCGGGCGACGCTGGACGCGTTCATGACGTTCCTCGAGGCGATGACGGCCGAGTGACGGCCCTCTTGCCCTACGGCTCGGGCGTGCAGCCCAGCGTGATCTGGCAGCGCAGGTAGTCGCAGGCCGGCTGGTGGCCGAGATGGCAGGCGTCGACGCGCGCTTTCGACGCCCGCGCTGGGTCCTTGGGGACCCCGTCGCCCGTGGCGTAGAGCTTGGCGGCATTGCTGCAACCGATGGCGCTGCGCTTCTCGCACGCCATGTCGAACATCTCGGCGGCCAGCGACGGATTGGCGGGCATGCCCTCGCCGCGAAGCAAGAGAAGTCCGGCGTCGCTGCAGGCGTCGGCGACGTACCACTCGCAGGCCTTGATGAAGAAGGCGGCCGCGGCGGCGGGGTCGCGCGGGACGCCGGCACCGTCGCGCAGGGCGCGTCCCATCCGCATGCAGCCCTTCCCCTCGTTGAGCTTGCAGGTCCGCGTGAAGAGCGCGCGGGCGCGGGCCGTATCGACGGGGGTCCCCTCGCCGGCCTCGTGCATCTCGCCGAGGACGAGGCACGCGTCGGAATGCGCCGCGAGGTCGTGCGTGGTCTCGCAGGCCTTCGTATAGAGGGTGATGGCGCGGGCGAGATCCGCCGGGACGCCGTCGCCTTGGCGGTAGCGTTCGCCGAGCCAATGGCAGCTCTCGGCGTCGTCGAGCTCGCAGGCGCGCGTGTAGAGCTGGAGGACGCGGGCCGGGTCGCGGGGCATCAGCTCGCCGTCGGCGACGAGCTCGGCAAGGCTACGACAGCTTCCGCCATCCTTCATGTCGCAGGCCTGCTGGTAGAGGCGCGCACCTTTTTGACCGTCCTTGGGCACGCCGCGACCGTGGAGGAAATTGGCGCCCAAGGCACCGCACGAGTCGGCGTCGCCGAGGCCGCAGCCCCGCTCATGGAGCGTGTAGATCTGGATCGCGTCGCCGTCGGAGCCGGCGTAGGTGAGGGCCGCCTGGAGGCAGCCGGAGCCCCACCCCAGGTCGCAGGCCTGCAGGTAGAGTGCGCGCGCGCGCGCCGGATCCTTGGTAGTCTTCTTGACGCCGTATTCGTAATAGAAGCCGAGGGTCGCACAGTCCTCGCCGCGGCCTGCCTGACAGGTGCGCTCCAGTGCGGCGGGGCTCTCGTCCCGAAGGGTCGGCGAGGTCGCGCCGCTCGGGCAGGCGGAGCCGGCGATGGTGGACGACGCGACGAGCGCGAGCAGGGCGAGGGTTTGGCGCATGCGGCAAGTCTACACCGACTCGGTCGACATCCAAACCCGGGGTCGGCCCCGCGCTTGGACGCGGGGCGCTGTCAGTCCCCCATGCCGGGCAGGAGGGACTTCAGCTCGGCGTCTTGGAGACGGAGCGTGAGGATGACGATCGCGCCGTCGATCCGCGTCTGGATCCGCTGGAGCAACGGCCCTTGCGGCAGGGCGGCGGCGGCGAGGCGCTTCTGCTCGAGGTCGCCGAGGACGTTCGTCGCGGTCAGCATGTCGGCAAAGGCCAGCTGCAGGGTCACGGCCAGGTCGTCGCCGCTCGCGCCGATCGTCACCGCCATCCCGATCGCCTGCGCAGTGGAAAGGCCGCGCGCTAGGCTCTCGAGATCGGCGGCCTGCGCCTTCTGGACCCGCAGCGCGGCGAAGAGGGCGGCCCCGGGGCGCACGCGTCGCACCATGGCCGCGAGCTCGCCGCCGGTCAGGACGCTGTCGCCGACGCGCGCGGCGAGGAGCGCCTGGGTGTTCCCGCGACGCGCCACGGCAAAGCGACCTGGCTCGAGGATGAGGCCCTCACCGGCCGGCAGCGCCAGCCAGGGCACGGGGCTCGCGCTGGCGGTCGCGCCGTACGCGATGGCCTGTTCGCGCACCGCGTCGACGGCCGAGCTCATGCCCGCGACGATGTAGTCGTCCTCCGCCGCGCCGACGACGCCACCGGCATAGACCAGCGCGGGCGCGTCGGCGATGAGGCGGGCGCCGCCCACGACGCTGAGCGGCGGAGACTGCCCGAGACCGAGCGCCAACTGCCCATGCATCAGGGCGAGGGTGGGCGAGCGCAGGAGCTGAGCCCGGTCGAGCCCTACGACGATCCAGGTCCGCGACGGGGCAAAGGCGAGGAGGCCCGTCAACGCCTCGTCGGTCGCGCTGGGCGCGCCGGGGACGTGGCTGTCAGGCGGGAGGACGGGCAGGTCGGGAGGCACATCGGGGGGCGGGATCGGCACATCGGGGAGTTTGCCCGCGGGCACGTAGGCATCGCGCGGCACGCCACGCGTGCTCGGCGGGCGCATGCGCGGCATCGCCGGATCCGGGGGCGTCGCGCGGTACTTGGCCTCGAGCTCGGCCAGCGAGGGCGACGGCGGGAAGGGGTTGTCCATGACGGGCGCGGGCGCTTCGTAGGCGGCCCGCAGCTCCTCGAACGTGGCCATGCCGCGGCCCGGGACACGCGTCACTTTGCCGTCGGGGGTGATGGCATATTCGTCGGTCGCCAGATCGGCGGGCTTCCACTCGCGCCGCGCGACCTCGGCGATCGGCCCGCCCGCCTTCAGCGACAACTCGAGCGTGGCCGGCTTGGTGCCGTCACCGGGGCGACCACGCGCCACCCAGATGACGACGAGCGTGACGCCCGCGACCATGAGCAGCGCGGCGACCCACCACCACCCGTTCGCGCCGCGCCTGGCCGGAAGGACCTGCGGCAACTCCTCGTAGGCTTCATCGGAGTACGCGTCGTCAGGGGTGGCTGCGGCGGGCTGAGCCTCTGGCAGGGCCGCCGGCGCCACCCTCTTCGCGGGCCGCGGCGCCGCGGCCTTCGCTGGTGTCGCGGTCCTCTTGGGCGCGGGAGCCGGCTTCGCAACCGGCACGCGCTTCTCGACCGTCGGCGACTCGTCCCAGACGACGTGCTCGTCCGGCCCGACCACCTCGGGGGCGGGCTCGGGAGCAGGCTCGGGGGCGGGCTCGGCCCCCGTCGCCGCGCCCAGCTCGGCGCGCACCTGGGCACGATAGCGTTGCTCTTCCTCGGCGCGGTGGCGGGCCTCTTCTTCGCGCCGGATCCGCTGCTTGTCCTCGGGCGAGAGCGGGCTCATAGCGCCACCTCCTCGGCCGCGGCGACGCGCCGGCGACGCCGTCCGACCGCGATCGCCAGCACGCCGGCGCCGATCCCGACGCCGACGAGCGCGAGCCCCGCGACGAGGAAGCCTGCGCCGCCCCGGCCCTTGGCGACCGCCTCGTCGCCGTGCGCGACGACGGCCGTGTCGACCGCGGACATGAGCGCATCGGCGACCTCGGTGCCGGTCTTGACGGTGATGACCTTGCCGTCCGTGTCGGCGGCCAGCCGGGTCGCGTGCGCGGTCGCCTCGCGACTGTTGCCGATGACGATCGGATAGATGTGCGCGGGATCGACGGCGAAGGCGCGCGCCTTGATGCTCTCGAAGGTGTTGCCGGCCTTGTCGGGGACCTTGGCCGGGGCGTCTGTGATGACGACGATGACTTTGGCGGGCACGCGGTCATCGTCCTGGGGCTCCTTCTCCCAGAGCGCGATGGCGCGGCTCAGGCCGTCGAGCTGGTCCTCGGGCGTGTCGCCGCCGCCGTCGGCTTTGAGGCCGCGCATGAAGGAGAACTGGGACTCCAGATCGGTCGTGAAGCCCTGCAGGAGGAAGTGCCCGGCGTCGGACTCGACGTCGCGATCGCGGAAGGTCACGACCGCCATGCGCAGGTCGTCGGTCTGCTTGCGCAGACTCCGAATCGAGGCGATGGCGTTGTCGCGCATCGAGTCGATCGAGCTCTGCATCGAGCCGGTCGTGTCCATGACGACGATGACGTCGACCGGGCCCTTGGTCGCGACCAGGCGGGTCCCGGCGGACGGGTTCGTGACGGTGTCGGTCTCGCGCTTTCCGAGCGGGAGGCGCATCATTCCGAGGTCGGGGAATGTGCCATAATCGGCGCGCACATCGACGACGAATTTCGCCAATGGCACATCCAGCGGCACGCCCTGTATTGTCGCGCCTACATCGAGCGGCTCGGCCGAGGTCAACGTCCGGCCCTTCAGATCGGCGGTCCACCCCGGGGCCGTGTGCCACTTGCCGGCGTCATCGAGGTAGGAGAAGCGCGCCTCGAGGAGTTTCGCCGGAACGTCCGCGCGATTCTCGAGCACCAACTGCGCGCGCATTTCGCCATCGGGGGTGCGCCGCGCCCAGCCCTCGCCGCGCAGCGCCGTGACGCTGGCTCGGTAGGCGGTCGCGACGCACTTCACCGCGAGCTCGAGCTTGTCCTTGAACGGCTCGGCGAAGTCGCCGTCGTCGCCGGCACTCTTGTGCGAAAGGAGCGAGCAGCGTTTGACCAGATCGGCGGCCGTCTCTTGCATCGCCGCGGCGCTCGTCTTCTCGTCGAAGCTGGCGAAGCCCGGCTTCTTCTGCCAGGGCAGGTAGGCGCTCTTCGGGTCGACCTTGCCGAAGATGGACACCGGCTCGCCGGGCGCCGCCATGGTTTTTTCGACGAGCTCGTATTGGGCCGGATTCGTCTCCCAGAAGAGGTGCTCCGAGAGAGGCACGCAGATGCTGAAGTCGGGGTAATCGCCGGCCGGGTTGAAGATGGGGCCATTGAAGTAGAATGGATCGAAGTACGAGTAGAAGCGGTCGGGCGGCTTCTCGACGCCGCCGGCCTTGGGCAATGAGGCAAACTCGTGGAGAAAGCACGCGACCGCTGAGCGAAGGCTGCTGTCGGCGATGTCGACCCACGAGAAGTACCACCAGCCGCGCTTGAGGAGCTTGGTGCCGCCGATGAGGCCGATGCGGCTGCTGAGGCGCGCGAGCCAGGCTTCGCCTTGGGGGGCGGCGCGTGCGCGGTGCTCGATGATGGTGACGGCCTCGGTGACGATTGGGCTGGCGATCCAGGCCTCTATGTCGTCGTTCGGAGCGGCGACCCAGCGCTTGGCGATCTCTTTCAGGTCGGTCATCGCTTGGTCGTCCAGCGCGACGATGTCGGCGTGCTTGGCGCTGATGGGGTCGGACACATAATGGGCCAGGTAGGCGGCGTGGTGGGCGCGCTTGGCGACGTCCTCGCGCGTGGCGCCGAGGACGGCGAGGCGCTCGTAATTGACGCCGGCGAGCTTGGGAGCGTCGCCGTACTCGAGCCAGGGGTTCCAGTAGTGGGCGCGCCCGTTGTAGAGCGGGTTCCAGCCGCCGCTGGCGGTGAGCTCGGCGTCGGCGCCGGGGCGCGAGGTGGTGTCGCCGGGGGTGCGGCCGGGGGCGAGATCGGTGATCGACGTCAGCGACTTCTCGCCGCGCTCGCGCATGCCCTGCTCGCAGCGCTCGATGCCGTCCCAGGCGTTGATGGCGCCGACCTCGGGTAGACCGCTCTGCTTGTCGGCGATGGCCGGGTCGGTGGCGAGGAGAGTGAGCGCCTGCTGCACGATGAACTGGTGGACGGGGTGGGCGCCCGTGCGGGCGGCGTATTGGGCCCCGAGCGTCGTGGGATCGACCCCGTAGTTCTTGATGAGCCACTGCAGGTTCTTGCTCTCGTCGGCGCTCAGGTTGAGCCCGCCGGTGAGCGTGCCCCAGGCGAAGACGACCGCGGACGGCGCGATCACGAGCGGGACGAGCACCAGCAAGAAGCGGCGTCGCATGGTCATTTTCGCGCCTCCGCGCGGCAACGGTGAGCCGGCGTCAGTGGATTTAGCAGACGCCGTGCGATGCGAAAAGGGCTCGCCGCGCCGCCGACCGCGCGGCGCAGCCGTCCGATTTCACACACGCGTCGGTGCGAGCTGCGCGCGTGGGCTGGCGGCTGCGAACGGCAAGGGTAAGCTGCGCCGCATGAAAGCACTTCATGTCCTGATGTCGTTCGCGCCCGCGATCATCGCCTGCACGGACGGAGCGAGCTCGAGCGCGCCCGAGGCGACCGCGGGCGACACTGCCGTGATCGAGACTGTGCCCGAGACGGTGCCCGAGACGGTGGCCGAGACCGTGGCCGAGACCTCGGAGCCCGAGACGGTGGCCGAGACCTCGGAGCCCGAGACCGTGGCCGAGACCTCCGAGACCGAGACCGAAGTCACCCCCGCGAGCACGATCGTGAGCGCCGACTTCGGCGCGAGCGACGGTCCGGTCCGCAACCTCTTCGGCGTCAACAAGCTCCCGCGCTTCGGGGACGCGCGCGGCGGTGGACACAACTACGACGTCACCCAACTCTGGAAACAGCTCGGCGTCAGTCAGGCGCGCCTCCACGACGTTGTCGATCTGTGCACCATCTATAAGGACGCGCTGATCGAGGAGATGAGCTCCGGCACTCCGGTCGCCGTCACGATCTGCGGGGCCGTGACGGGCTCGGGCCCGCCGCACCTGCGCTGGACCCCGCGCGACCTCGCCAAGGTCGACGACCCCGCGAACTACGACTTTGCTCAGCTCGACACCGATATCGCGCTCATCCTCGGCACGGGCGCGGACCTCTACCTGCGCCTGGGCCACAACTACAACGGCGCCAATGACACCAGCGACGCCGAGGCGTGGGCCAAGGTCGCGACCAACATCTACAAGCACCTCATCGGCGAGTTTGCCCCCTCCGCGCTCGAGGCGGATCCGACCCACGTCGAGGTCTTCAACGAGCCCGACGGCATGTTCTGGGTCGGCGACCGCGAGGTGTTCTTCGACCTCTTCAGGCGAACGGTGGACGGCGTCCGCGCCGCCGCGACGGCCGCGGGAAAGTCGCCGATCGTGGGCGGGCCCGGCTTCACCAACAACTACTTGAGCAAGGCCACCAAGCCCACCAGCGCGGCCAACGGTTTCGTGGCGGCGGTGACCACTGGGCGCCTCGATTTCTTCTCGGTCCATCGTTACGACACGTGCGCCACGGCCACGCTCGCGGCCTCACAGGGGTTCTTCGCGGCGGTCCGTGCCGAGGTCGACCGACAGGGCGCGAGCGAGATTCCGCTGCACCTCACCGAATGGAACATCGGCCTTGGGCAGAGCTGCGGCGAGACGTTCTACGCCGAGCCCCGCGTCCAGTCGTTCATCAGCGGCATGCTCACGCTGATGCAAGCCGAGGCGTACGACATCGAGGCCGCTCACTACTACTCGGGCTCGGTCCCGATGGGCCTCTTCTCGGTCGACGCGAGCGTCGTCGGCACCGTCACGGTGCGCCCGCACGCGTGGGCGCTGTGGGCTCACAGCCGCCTGAAGAGCGGGACCAAGGCCGTCACCCAGGTCTGCGCGGCGGGCACGTGCGGCTCGGGCCTATCCTCGGACGGGCCCTTGGTGGCGCTGGCGGCCACGGGTGCCAACGGTACCCGCTACGTCATCGTCACGAACGACTCGGACGCGCCCGTGGCGTACACGCTTCGCGTCGCGGGCGCCGGGACGCCAAACACGGTCGGCCGCTACGCCCCGCCGACGGGGACGGTGACCGTCGCGGCGGCCCTCTCGGGCGGCTCCTATGTCGTCAGCGAGGCGGCGGTGCAGGCGCTCGTCGGCGCCATCGCACGGCAGACGACCGCCACGCGCGTCGTGGGCGGGGGGATCGAGGTAGATGTGACGGTGGGCGCGCGGACCTTCCAGCTCCTGGAGCTGTAGGGCCTACCGGACGCGGTCCGCGAGAGCACGTCACACCATCCTTTGGGAGGGTGTGAGCGCGTCCTCGCGAGCGCACGCACGCGCTACGCCGGGCCAGCCGCCCGCGCCCGACGGCGCATGAGGACGAGTGCCAACGCCACGGCGCCGAGCCAGGTCGGACCCGCGCCACCGCTCGCGCAGCCGCCCGCAGCGCTCGCCTTGCCGAAGGTCACGTCGGTGCCATCGGGACAGGTCAGCGTCGCGCTGCCGTCGGCGTTCTGCGTGACCGTGCACGCCGGTCCGACGCCGCCGTCGGCTCCGGGCGCGCCGTCTGCGCCGTCGGCTCCGGGCGCGCCGTCTGCGCCGTTCGCGCCGTCCGCTCCAGGTGCGCCGTCCGTTCCGTCGTTGCCGGCGGCGCCAGCGGCGCCGTTGCACAACGTCTCGGTGACGTCGACCTCACCCACATCGAGCACCCCATCGCCGTCGTCGTCGCTGCCCGCTGTGATGATGATCCCGCCGCCGGCACACGCCGCGCCGGCGTCGGAGGCCGCCAACAGCGTGGACGTCCCGTTGGTGCCGTCGGTGCCGTCGGTGCCGTCGGTCCCATCGGTGCCATCCTTACCGGGCGCCCCGGCGACGCCGTTGCACACCGTCGACGTCGCGTCGACTTCGCCCGGTTTGTCGAGGCTGCCGTCGCCGTCATCGTCGAGGCCGACCGCGATCTCGACGCCGCCGCCGGCGCACGTCGCGCCTGGCGCAACCGCGGCCATCGCCACCGCGGCCGCGGTGCCGTCGTCACCGTCGCACACAGTGGCGCTCGCGCTGATCTCGTTCGCGTCCAAGACGCCGTCGCCATCGAGGTCGTTGCCCGAGCTCCACGACTGCCCCTGGCACGGCGTCGTCACGGCCGTCACGCTGAGGAGCGCCTTGGCCCCCGAGCAGACGGTCGCGCTCGTGTCGACCTCGCCCGCCTTGAGGATCCCGTCGCGATCGTCGTCGACGCCGACCTCGAGCCGCGCCCCGCCCGCCGCGCACGTCGCTCCCGCGGCGACCGCCGTCAACGAGACCAGCGGCGCCGCCGCCGCCGAACCCGCGGCGCTCGCACACAGCGTCGCGGTGCCCGTGACCTCGCCGAGATCGAGCGTCCCATCGTGGTCGTCGTCGGCGCCGAGATCGAGCCTGGTCCCTCCGTTCGCGCATTGCGCGCCGGCCGCCACGGGCGTGCTGGCCACTAGGATTTCGGACGACGCGGTCCCGCAGATCGGCGTCACGTCGACGAGCTCCGTCGGCCCCATGCGACCATTGCGATCGTAGTCGATGCCGCGTCGGAACAACTGGCCGCCGCTCGGGCACTCGGTCGTCGCCGCCACGAGGTCGACGACGGGCATCATGGGCCCGGTACAGTAGACCACCTGCGACCGAACCTCGGCGCTGCCGAGCTTGCGATCGCCGTCGCCATCGAATCCGAGCGCGAGTTGAAAACCAGTCGCAAAGCAGACGTCGGTGCCGACCGTCGTCACGGCCGCGAGCGGCGGCTTCATGTTCGCCTCGTCGCACAGCCGAATCGACATCACCGGCTCCCCGGGGTCGGTCACTTCGTCGCCGTCGATGTCGTAGGCCAGATCGAGCTGCACGCCGCCGAGCGCGCAGGTCGCGGCGTCGGGCGTGCTGGTCTTCACCAACGTCAACGGGTCGGTCGCCATGAACGGGAGCGTCGCGGTCGAGCGCTGCTCGCCGCTCGTGCTGCCATCGACGTTCGCGTCGCGCCCGATCGCCACGCGCCACATCGGCAGCAGGTCGCTTCGAGCCTCGATGAAGAGGCTCGGTCGATCACAGAACACGCGCGCCGCAACGGCCGTGTCGATGACACCGTCGCCGTCGTCATCCGAACCGAGCGCGACGGACACGCCGCCGGTCGCGCAGATCGGTCCGCGCGGCACGACCGTCGTGCCGACGAGCATCGGCGGCAGCCACAAGGGGTAGGAATCGGGCCGGGGCCAAAGTGGAAGCCGGACCTGGTACTCGGGCGACGTCTGGCGTAGCAACGCGGCGTCCGCATCGACCCCATTGTCGCCGTCCGCATCCACCCCGACCGAGAACCCCAGACCCAGTCCGCGGAATACGTAGCGGCAGCCCTGCGAGTAGTAGCAGCCCGACGGGCCGGAGAGCCAGTCGGTTTCCTCCGGAAGCACGGCGGCCGCGACCGGCACATGCCCGTCGCAGAGCACGGCGCGCGACTGCGCTTCGCCCGCGGACGGGGCGCTGTCGACGCCCGTCTCGTACCAGAGCGCGAGCGCGACGCCGGTACACGGAGTCGTGACGTCGACCACCGACGACCTCGTGGTCCCTTGGCACAGCGTATCGGACACCGTCAGCTCGGCCTCGTCCGGGACCGTGTCGCCGTTGACATCGAAGCCGAAGCGCACGCGGTGGGCGCCCGCGGGACAGTTCGCATCCGGCGGAGCCTCCTCGATGGCGATGAGGCGCCCGCCCGCGGCGGTCGGCTGGCACCAGGCGAACTCCGGGCCGGGCGCTTCTTGCGGAGAGACCCGACCATTGGCGTCGAGGTCACGCGCCACCCGCACGAGCGAGCCCCCGTTCGGGCACGTCGCCGGCGGGGCATCTCGCAGCGCGAACGCGATGCCGGCGTCGCCGGCCTCGAGCGTGAGCGACGCGAACCCTGACCGGTTGGACGACTGCATGAGCCCGTCCGCGTCGAAGTCGAGGCCAACCGTTACAAACTCCCCGGAGTAGAGGGCGTAATCCGGGTAGCCCCCCTGGTCGGTCGAGTACTCGACGTCGAAGGTGGACGCCGCGGTGTCACAGCGCCGATCGAGTTCACCGAGCGCGGTATCCGGCGTCCTTGAACCAACTGACGATGTGGCCTCTGGGCAACTCGTTCATGGCACGCAAGACCTCCCGGTCGACGGCGTCACGAGAGCGGGCTTTGGCTCTTC
>SXGT01680525.1_pt1 | contig 13281 bp, 8 predicted proteins | sample 3176221 | NCBI WGS metagenome assembly SXGT01 (sample SAMN11356862, study PRJNA531348) | freshwater metagenome | isolation source: freshwater sample F1-120 | place: China: Fuxian Lake, Yuxi | collected 2017-12-25
AGCTGGAATAAATAGATCATTAAAAAAGCTATCAGCATTCCATGCTTCTTTTGAAAACCCCATGCTCCAAGGTGATTGACTGCGGTTTAATTTGTGCAAAGCCATGTATCGCATCTCGGCTTGGTTATGCTCACGACCTGCGAAAAATCCAATCGCAAGCAATGCGCCAAACCACAAGCTACCTGTTAATAACCAGACAATGCCCTGAATTAACAGGGCAATGACTGTGTGTTGAAACTTACTCAGCAACATACCTGGCTTCTAACGCTTGCATCTCGTCATACAAATCCTTGCGTTGTGCGTAAATCGCTTTTATTTCTGTATCACTTTTACCGCTTCGCGCTTGATAATCAGGCAATACCCTAAAATCGCTTTCAGCAAGTTTGCGCTTGATCTCAGCAATGCGTTGATGATCTTTTGATGCCTTCATTCCTGCAAGTTCTTCGGCTGTAAGTTTTTCAACTTTCATGACAAATACTTGACCGTTATTCAAGTACGGAGCGCAAGGAACGAGTTTGTGGGTTTCGCGATTATGATCAATAAACGCGTTAAGTGGGTAAACCTTCATAACGCCGCTTGCTATTTTTTCAAGGTTAGCGTTTGTGCTAGAGTTTGCAAACACTTCATTTTTATGAGCTAAAGTGATTACGTTGTTTTCGATAATTGCGATTTGCATGATTATGCTCCTTTAGTGATTTTAAGATTTTTGATTTTGCCGTTTAGGTAATTTGTTGCGCTATCAAAAATGCGTCCAACATATACCAAGCCTGTCGAAGGCGTTAATGCCGCTGAGTTGCTTGCCGAATACGTTTGTGTTACGTTTATCTTGCAGGTCATCGTTCCGCTTACGCGCTTAATCTCGACAAGATAATCTGTATTTACAGCAAGCGTTGCAAGTGTAATCGCGCTTCCCATGTAAGCCATTAGTGAGTTACCAAACATATAGACTCGCCAGTTACCGCTTGCCGCTCCTCTGGCATCAATAATATCCTGCGTGCCTGTAATAGTGTTTAGGCGCAACGAAAATGATACATTAAAATCACCTGTACCGAAATTAAACGCAGGCTGATTAGGCAGTGCTAAATAATCCCCATTCCCATCAAACTCAACACTACCATTAGCCGCTACTTTAGCATTGCCCACTGTCTCGATATCATTCATTTGTGCTAAGTCGTAAATGTCAGCATCGTTGAATGGTAGAGATAATACGGTTGTGCCTGCTTTGGTGATGAGTAGGTTGGAGATGTAGCCGTTGAAATACTCATTATATACAGAAGATCCACCTATAACCGTGAATGGTTCTGTTAAGTTGTATGAAGCACTAGTTTTATCATGTATGACAACATCATTAATTTTTACCTGTTGGCTAGTACCGTTAATACCAACCCACGTAACTTTTGTCCAAACCCCGAAAGGAGTAGTAACATTACTACCAAATACATCTAGTACGGGACTGTTTGCTGACGAGTATCTGGCAGCGAATGTACCAGCACCAAAAGCACCATCCGTTGTCACTAAAACCCTATTAAATCCTGTAACTGCTACAGGCATTATGTAAAAAGATATTTCAGCACTCGATGTACCTATTACTGGACCTGCCGCAATATTAAGTTTGTCCCCACTTCCATCGAAGTAAGCACTACCCTTACTATTCACATACCCTACACTATTAGCGTAAGGGCTGAATGAACTAACCGCTACGTTACCGTAAGGCGTGATGGTGTGGTTATATGCTGAGTTGTCTTTGAAGCGGTTGTCTTTGCAGGTGTCTAGGACGGTAACACCAGCTTTGGTGATTTTGAGGTTGGAGATGTAGCCGTGGAAATAAGGGCTATCTACTGGGTAATTACCTATTGTAACTGGTGCGCTAGTATCTGTTACAACAACCGTACCCGTCGTGATTGTACCGTTGACATTTAACTCAGCATAACCGCTACTTGAAACGCTTAAGGATATATTCACAAAAGTATTTAATGGAACAACTGCACTCGTTACAGCATTACCTGAATTGTTCCTAAAAACAACGCTACCAGCATCGTTTATACTTAGCCCCCAAGCCCAATGATAAGGTGAGCCTGTATTCCTTTTACCAACAATCCATTCTGCGTATTTTGATTTATCAGAAAGTCTCATTACTGAGACGTTAATAGTGAACGCAGAACCAACCAGATTAAAAACAGATGAGTCAGGTACAGACAAATACCCTGTACTACCATCAAAATAATTACTCCACTTCCCTGCCTCTTTACTATCAGGACTAAATGAGCCTTGTGTCACATTGCCGTAGAGAGTAATAGTCTTACCTGTATCGTCTATGAAAGTGTTATTCTGCCCGCCTGTAACACCGCTGGTTGCTAGTGATAATACGGTTTTTTCATCAATGCTTGTGTCACCAGTGCCTTGAAAACAAGTTAAGGCGTTTAGTTTGCTTGCATACCCAGCAAAGTTGACACCTGTCAGGTCAACATTCTTATCCAACAAAGCCTGTTTAATCGCTGCCTTAGTGCTATTTAGCGTGGTTAATTCTGTAGCTAAACTCATATCACACCCCATTGATCGTGATTAAGGCGGTTTCAAGAGCGATAGGTAATACGCTTTCAGCAATGCGACCATCTTCATCAACGGGTGCGTAATTCATGCTAGGTAACTGCCCAGCAGGAACTTTGCCAGTAGCGTCTAAACTAGCCACGCCGTTGGCTTGCCCTTTGCTGTCGATAATGTCTTTCGTCTTGTCTGCAATCGTCTTGATCGCGGTATTTAATGCGATTTGGCTGTCTTTCATAGCCGTCATACTTGTTTCTAGGCTCATGCTAACGCTCCATTTATATGCGCCACTGTGGCATTGTTATTGGTTGCTAGTGCGCTAAAATGCGTTTCTAATGCGTCTGAGCTTGCTTTGCTTGCAATACTCAACGTTAAAGCTGATACCGTATCGCTGTCATCTTCCAGTCTTTCGGAAATCTCTAAAAGCGTGTCAAGTGCCGCTGGTGCGCCTGATCTGATAGCTTCTAATGATTCGATTTGAGCGTCAACGATTTCTTTGTTCGCTAACATTGCAGTATCAACGGCAGTATATAGCATATTTGCAGTGTCATAAACCGCTTCGATATTGGCATTAAACCATTCAGCTTTGGCTAAATCGCCGTCTTGCCATTGGTGTACTTCACCTGCCGCCACTGCTTCGTCGTAAGTTTTAATTTGACTTGGCATTTTTAATACTCCTGTGAAGAGGGTCAACAGTTACCCGTCAACCCTCAAGGTCAATTACGCACCCATGTTTTTAACATCAGTGCCTGAGCCGTCAGTTACCCAAGAGTTTTTCAGCACGTCAGCACCCAAAGTCATAGGATTGATCTTCGCGTGAGTTACGCGAACTAAAACTTTAACCGCAGTCACAGAGGCATCGTGAGGCTGTGGGACAAAGTGAACGCCACGACTAGACAATTTCAGCGTGAAACCTGTACCAGTTTTGTTTTCGATGTCAACAGACACTTTAGCGTTACCGATAACCATTGCATCAACGTCGTAGTCACTGCCAGATGCAAAAGTAGGGACACCGTTCGCAGAGTTAACGAACGAATGCGTGCCAGAGCCTGAGCTTACGCTGATCTCTTTAGAAATGACGCGGGTTAAGCCGTTTAATTCGTCAATCGTGCTATCAACCGCGTCAACGAAATCTAAATCAGTGCCGCGTAAAGTTTCAATGAAGTCGTTAACTTGCGCAACACGAGCGGCAAAGTCAGCATCGGTTGAGTAAACGTCATCTAAGCCTTGAATTTTAGCATTAAGAGCTTGGATTGCGGTCTGTAACGCTTGATCGTTGCTGTACATATCACCCGCAACAGTGTTAACCGCTAATGCGATAGAGTCGTTTTGCTCAATTTCCTTTTGGCGAATGAGTTCAAACGCTACGTTAATATCACCGATCAAATCGTTGATTTCGCCATTAACCTTCAGTAATTCGGCGTTAACGTCGTTCTGCATATCGGTCAAGCCGTTACCAGTCGCAGTAGCAAGATCACCCAGCTTGGTTGTGATTGTGGTTGCCCACGCGCCAAGGTTGGTGTTAATGCTGTCTTTTAGGCTTTCAGCAGTGCGGTTCAAAGTTTCGTTAGTAATTTTGTCAGTAGTAGCTACTGAGTCGTATGATACTTCAGTAGGAGCAGACAAACTGGGAGCAGAGATAGCGTTTGCTGAAACTTGCTTAGTCACAACGTCAACATCAACGTCAACAGGAGCAGGAGAAGTTAAATCAGAGCCTTCCGATTCAGCAGAAGCAGAAATGGTAAGATCCAAAGCCGCTTCTAATTCCGCTTTAGTCATAGTTGTGCTAGTGTTTTCGCTAGGAGTGATAGTACCAGAGGTGGCCATTTTGATATTCCTTCTAGAATGTTAAAAAACTAATCTGGCGCGATTAAGAGATCGTCTTCTGCCCAAGCAAATCGCGCCAGCAATAACCATGCCCGCGCATAACAACGATCCCTTAATAACGTCAAGACACATTATACAGTACTTGACGAATCGCTTCAAACTTTCGCTCAATGTCAATTGCTTGTTGGTTTAACGTGCTATCTGTGATCTCCATTTTCGTGTTAAGTTTTGGTATAGCTGCTCCCAAGAAATCCAGATTTGCCGCCTGCGTTGATGATAGCTGACTTTTAATGTCAGCCATAATTGAGTTTTTAACCGCGTCTGAAACGCTTACTTTTATCTTAAATGCCATCAAATAAATCCTCAATGTAGCTTGCTGTTGTGTTGTTGTCAGAGGTGATCAAATCAGCGTTAGTGCTGATACTTGATAGCTTCTGGCTAGACCACGTTTGTATTGAGTTTGTTTCAGAGTCATTGATGACAGTATCAATGCCAGAAATTAACTGCGCCTGACCTGCCCAGTATTCGGCGTTAATCGCGTATTGTTTTGCACTATACCCCTCGCCTTCCTCAACCTCGTTATCCAGTTGCACAGCCCAAGCCTGCGCAAGTGTCGCGCTATTGCTTGCGTTTGCGGCATAACCACTAGACTTGCTAGACCAGTGCAATGCCGAATACGCGCCAATCTCAACTTCAACATCAACGGGGTTTTCAGCCCATGCCTCTGCTTTGTTTTTGCTGTCATCTGCATTGGTCGCGCTTGTGTCTGCGTTATTTGCATAATACTTTGCGCTATAACCTTGCCCAGCAATCACTTCCCCACTAGCTTGCGTTGCCCAGTTCTGAGCTAATGCCGCGCTTGTACCTGCGTTTAACGCGTACTGTTTGGCGGAGTAATCGCTACCGCTCACAGGTGTTGTTAATTGCACCGCCCAAGCCTGAGCGGATGTGGAGCTTTCTCCCGCATTGATTGCGTATTGTTTCGCGCTATAACCCTGCCCTGTGACAACCTCAGTTGTTAATTTTGTTGCCCAGTCTTTTGCTAAATCCGCGCTATTGTTGATATTGTCGATCTCGACATTTATCTGACTAATTACTTCTGTCATTTCAGGCACAAAAGTAATTTGAGCAGCAAAGGTATCATCGCACCGAGCAGAAAATACCTCTGGCTCTTGTAGCGCGATATTAGGTGCGACTGGGAACTGCGTTAGTGTTTGCGTGATTGCCATTAGCTTAACCCCAAAATCTGTAGTGAACATTCATTGAAAGCCGAATGCGGCAGTATAATTGAAAAATCTTTATAATAGCCAAACGTTATTGTCTCTGGCATTGATTCGTCTGCAACCCAAATTGTAGGATTGGCTCTAAACTTGGTCAACTCCTGCTTTACAGTAAACGTGCGCTTGCTATCAACGACAACATCAACATCCATTTTATCTTGGAATCCGCGCTCAACAACATAATGATTACCAAAGTCATCTGTCTCTTTGATCGAATAGTCTTGGATGCCAACAGTAACGCCCCATTGACTTTCGCCGATAACAAATTTCGAGCCGTAAACCAATGCGCCAATCTTAGCAATTCCACCTGGGCGCGACAGTGTCAACTTGCCCTTGCCTGATCGTAGCGTCGGCAGTTTGAAGTTGACGTAACGATTAACATATTCAAGTGGTCGCGTGTAGTAATCATAAAGACTAGTCCTGCCTATGTCTTTCAGTGATACAACTTGATCAATAACTTTTTCATCAGCGGCATTCCAAGCTTCAAAACGCACTGCATTTGCTTCAACATTGATCAAAGCGATAGCGTTAACCAAGCCTGTAAATTCAGCCTCATATTCAATGCTTTCTGCTCTTTGAGTTTGCGTGCTGATCTTGTTGTCAAACAAGGCATAATAATTGCTTGTACCAGTTTTTACCCACCACTCTGAAGACGTAGCTGGCGAGTTACCAGTGTTGGCATTAGCTAACGACTTATAAACAGACGCACCGCAAGCGGTATCTACGACGTAATCATCTTTGCTATATGTTGTTGTTGCGTCATACACTGGATGCTCAAGCGTGACATTTGACGAGACAATGCTGTCGCAAAGTGTCGCAATCGGTCTGATAATCTTCATACTGTCAACTCTATCTCTGTATTGATCGGCATCCCATTAACATCCCATTTGTCAACTGTATCACTCACGTTCTTTTGATACTTGATCGTCTGGAATCCGATCTGCTTATCTTGAGCCTTGATTTCAGCAAGCTCTGCGCGTAACGCCTGCAATTCGGCAATTATAGCACTAAAATCATCTGAGTTTGACGATTTCGCATCATTTGGCATCGGAATTGCTAGATCAACGCCACCGCCGCTTGCAAATCCACGTCTGCGGATGCCCTCCAATTCTGAAATTGCTTGTGGGTACTTGTCAACTTGCCACGCTGGGACAACGTATTCTCCTTTATGGACAATACCAGCAGGATCGTACTTGCCACCGTCTCCCGTGTAACCGCCTGTAGCGAATTGCGTTTTATATGAGCCGTAAGCTGATTTAATCTCTGCTTCAGTAACACCCAACGCTTTTGCTATGTTTGCAGATTTCAGTTTATTCTTATCGATTATCGCACCGATAACATCCGCAGAATACTTACCAGATGATATTGATGTTACCAGCTCTTTTAACCCCGTATCATAATCAACGCCAATGGCGGAAGATACTTGGTCTGCGGTCATGTTTTTAGTGTCGATGTAATTAAGCATCGCAGACAAACTGCTTTTGTTGGTTGCCATTGCTCTGTATTGTTGCACTGGATTTGTCACCGATTCTGCCAACCCAGTTATAGAGGTACTTGACGAAGTTGAGGCGGCAGTTTTTTGGGCGTTTGTTAGCTCCGTCTTTGCGGTTGATAGCGCAGACGTTAAACCTGAAAGCTCTGTCTTGAAGCTGTTTGCTTGCGTTGTAACACCGCTAAAATCAACACCCTTGGTAGCTGTATTAAAGTCTGTCAAGTTTTGCTTTGCAGTCTTATACTGCTCAGTCAGAGAAACAATAGTTTCTTTTTCTGTGCCTTTTATCGCGTTATACTCATCGGTCGCGGTTTTTAATGCGTCTTTAGATGATTTGAACTCAGATACAAGATCTTCAATAGTTTGCGGTGTTGCGCTAAATGTCTTGATAATCCAGGCAAAACCACCGGTAGCTTTTTTGACACTTTCTTTTAGATTTGTGATCTCTTTGCTGTTATCAGCTAACTCTTTAGTAAGATCGTCGTAACTCTCTGTCAGCGATTTATCGTTACTGTACATATCTGCGCTAACATAATCATACACCGCGCTTGCGTCGTTAAAAGATTTCAAGGTATCGTTAAACGCGTCATTTAGCGTTACTGTTGTATCTTTGAATGTAACGCCAGCTGTACTTGCACTGGTGACAGCGTCATTGTATGCTTTGAGCGCTGTCGCTGAATCAGCTTGCGCCTTAACTAACGCTTCCTCTGTTGTTTCTGGTTTGGTCGCAACCGTTTTGGCAGTTAAGATAGCATCAACTGACTGTACTTTTGCGATTGCTTGAGCGCGTTTTAATGCATACTCTTCAGCACTTGATGCTCCTTTATAGGCTTCCTCAAGATATGATCTAGCAATATCAGGCAGTGTTCTTGCCGCTTCGCTATCGCCCTTTAATGCTTTGCTTACTGCCGCTTCAAAATCGCTTGCACGTAAAGCCTCATTACCTTTTTTTGTTTCGTCGATCAATTCGCCCAAGTAATCTTTTAGACTGTTTGAGATGTCTAGCAGACTGTCAGCAAGCGTCTCTTGCAGGGACTTAACTTGATCTGCCGCGCTATTGCTTGCGTCTAGCAGGCTTTGAATGCTGTCATTAAGCGCACCAGTTGCGTTTTCTTTATCGCTTTTCGCTGTGCCGCGTATTGCGTTAATGCTGTCAGTAAGTTCAGCTGATTTATCCTGAAGCGTTTGGTAATAATCAGCAATAGCAACCCTTGCAGAATCATGCGCGTCTTGCGCTTGATCTTTGTTCGCCAACGCCTGTTCACGGATACCTTTGATCGCGTCTTTTAACCCTTGCCCGAAATCGTACAGCGATTGCAACGCTGACTTATAATTGCCCTGAGCCGACGCAAGATTATCAAGCGCAGTCTTTTCGTCTTGCAATGCCCAAATGCGCTTCTGTGTTGCTTGCTGTGTCGTTGTTAAGCCTTTTAGCTCATCTTTGCGGACGTTAGCAAGGGCTTTTGTTGGGTTGGTTAATTCAAGTAGTTGAGCGTTTAAGTCTTTAGTTGTTGCTTTTTCTGCATTTAGTTTCTCTTTAACCCAAATATCTTTCTGTATACCCTGTTGTTCATCCGTTAGAGTTTTTAGCAACTCGTTATGCGCTTGCGTTAGGGCTTTTGTCGGATTAGTTAGTTCTAATAACTGAGTTTTTAGGTCTTTAGTTGTTGCTTTTTCAGTCGCAGCTTTGTCTTTAGCTGTTTGCCCTAAATCATTTAGTGATTGATCAAAAATACCGATGGAGTCAGCAATATCAATGAATTTCTGCTTGTCAGCATTTGGTATTTCGTTCAATGCTTTAGCCAGTTCCGCAGATGATTTTGGTACAGTCATACCTAGAGACTCAAACAAATTTTCTACTGTCTCAGTAGCCGTTTTGATGGGGTCGGCATCTTTAACGCTTGATAATAACGATGACCATCCTTTAGTAAGTGCATTGATATCTTCTTTAGCAAATACCGCCTTCTGTTTAGCAATCAATACTGCGGTATCAGTATCGGTATAATTAGCGGCTTCGATATTGGCAATTGTTTGCGCACGAGTGAAGTCGAGATAATCGCTTGAAGACATTGTTAGCTTATTGAATTGGCTGTTCAATAAAGCTAACGCTCCTGTTGCATCATCAAACGAAGCAGTTGTATCGGTAATAACACTACTGTAATTGTCTTCTGTACCAGTTGTGCTGGTTGTAGTATCTGGATCTTTGTAGTCCCATAGTGCCGTTATGGTAGGCTCAAGATTCGTCAGAATATCTATATTTTCGCTTACCTTGTCGTATTGATCCTGCCGATAATCAAGCACGCCCTCCCACTTTTCTTTAGTCGCAGGATCTATTGACCCTGCGCTAGTCGCCTTACTGTATTGACCTTCTCTATAAGTAAGAATACTTTCATACGAGGATTTTTTCGTGCTATAGCCCGATGTATCGCTCTTATCCTTCCAGCTCTCCAGTTCATCCAGCCACCCTTTGGCTTCTAAAACCAGTCCGCTCCATTTGTCAACTTCGGCTTGGTTTGCTGACCCGGTACTAGACAGCCAGCCCTCTACCTCACTAACCTTATCACCCCAGTATTGAAGGTTATTTGGTAATGTTGTATTCAATGTCTCATAGAAAGAATTTAGAGAATTAAAACCAACGCCATCATATCCTGCTTTTGAAAGCCCTGACTGAAGACTGCTAGGACCGCCGCTCGATATCGACGACGCTATTGGTGCATATTCCGCAGAAACTTTTGCTGTGTTTACGCGATCAATCGCAGACTTGATGTTGTTTACAGCGTTCTGTATAGCAACAGAACCAGATGAAACCGTTGAGTAGTAGGTGTTTAATGTGCTTGTCTGGTTTAGTATTGCGTTATAAGCATCAATACCTGCTTCGGTTGTTAAATCTAATGATTTTACAAATGACACTAACGCACCTTTGGTGGCAGGTACGTGCGCGCCAAGGTTTGCAAATAACTGATCAACCGTCTTGGTTATCATCTCGCCTTTTTGCGCGTCAGTGTAGATTGCGTCGATAAACCCAGATTGCATTGCTTGCAAGTTAGCAATACCGCCCGTCATTTTAACAAGCGCATCCACCGATCCTATCGTCGTCATATTCAGATCAATCAGACTGTCATTGAGCCTGCCGATCGGTTGGTTGAATATGTCGAACTGCGTCATGACTCTGGCAAGAGTCATGTAAGTTTGTTCGCCGCTCAACGCCATGCCTGACATTGCGTCTGCTAATGATTTAGTTTTGGCTGGAACTGTATCGAAAAACTGTACAGTGCCGTCTTCAAGCGTTTTTACTGAGTCACCTAATCGTTTTGTCCAAGTATCCATGGACTCGAACGCGCTTACAGTAACATTGCCGAACTCGTCCCATGCAATAGCGGTATCTGTAACCTTCTTCGTCGCTTCATACGCGGCATCCACGCTTGAGTATGTCGCTTTTAGCACTTGACTAGCAGGTTCAATGATCTGCGTTGTCTGGTTCATCAGCTGATTGCCGATATCAACCATCATACCTTGGAATGACGCTGTGATCTCTTCAGCTGACTTGCCTTTAACGGATAATGATACGCTTGCGGTAAAGTCTTCAGCGACTTGATAGCCTAGCTTGGTTGATAGATCACCAACAGACTTATAAATCTGGCTATAAGCATCCTGTATTGCCTTGTCAAGCTCTGGTGTAGCAAGGTCATCATAGCGTGATTTAGAGTCATTAAACCATCCGCCGTCTTTTCCTTCGCGCTTGATAATCTCGGCATCAATAACGCCCTCTAGCACGTCTAGTTTTGCAGTGACAGACTTTAGCTCCCAGTCGCCACCAGTGATTCCTGTAACAATACCGCTGGTGATCTTGCCGCCTAATGCCGCGTCAAGCGCAAAGAATGCCGCGACGTAGGGCATTGCGGTCGATAGAGTTGACATGACAGAACCCATAGTGCTTGTCGCACCTAACGCCTGACCTGTTAATGCTGCCCCTTGTGCGCCAAACGAACCAGTTTGAGCAGCTAACATAGCACCCTGACTTGTCGCACTTCCGATTCCTGCCATGCTTGCGCCATAACTCATCATCGTAGAACCACCAGACAATATACTGCCTGCTGTCGATAGCATAGATCCAGTGCTGTAAGCGTTATAAGCGTCCGACAATGCACTAATACCGCTTGTGCCGCCACTACCTCCGCCGATTCCAAGCGCACCGCTGATTTGTTGTGAAAACTTAACCATAATCGGCTTAGTAATGGCTTGGTGCGCCAATTCAGCAAGCAAACTGGTAAACCACGACTTCAACGCTTGCCCAAAGTCTTTTGAGCCGCTAAAAATATCTTTCCACACGTCGGCAAACGCATCATCTAAACGCTTTAACGCCTGCTCTGCGATTTTGGTCATTGCCGCGTATTCTGTGTCGTTCTTTAGTCTCAGTTCTTCTAAGCTGTCCCCGTGGCGTTTGTTCAATCTTTCGATAAGATCAGCACGCTCAGTGTCGCTCATGTCTGCTTCACGGTTAATAAGCAAAACCTGTTCACCATACTTCTTATACAGAGCCATTGTTGGGTTTAGCTCATCACGCAAGGCTTCGAGCGCGTCTGCTTGTTTCTTGGTGTATGCTTCAGAGTCTTGTAGGTTTTTCTCGAAATGATCGTAAGCGTCATCTTGGATTGTTTTCAAGTATTCCAAGCGGGCTTTGGTGGCTTCTTCGGTTGCTTTGGTTTCTGATTTGATTGATTTTTCATGCAGTTTGTTTGCGGTTGTGGCGGATGTTTTGGCTTCTGTTAGGTCGTAAATTCTGCCAGCCATATCTTTAATGTAGGCAATTTCTTCTGGTGTTGCGCCTTTGTTTTGGGCATCAAATACCGCCTTGGCTACAGCTGCATCGCGAACCGACACACCGAGCGTTGTATATTGTTCTTGCAGTTTGCCAATAATGTCTTTGCCTTTTTCGCTGAACTTCATAGCGGCATTTGTTTCAACGCCGTACGTCGTCATGATTTTTGTTACATCTATTAGCGTATTGCCAAACACTCGTTCCTGCTCAAGTAGCATTTCTGTTTGTGTGCCAAATCCTGCTGTCTGCGCGTATAGCATTCCTGCTTGCGAACTGTACTCATTCGCGGTCAGGTTTAGTTTTTTCATCTCAGCAGCTTGGTCGGCGATCGCTTGTTTTGACTTGTTCAACGAAGCAATAAACACCTCTTTCTTTTTGGCGAGAATATCAAGATCAAGCATGTATCTCTCATAGTGTTCTGAGAGATTGTCTATCGTGTCAGTGTCAATTTTTGTATTAAGTACTTTTAATGCAAAAGATGCTGATGACGATAGATAGTTAAATACATCAGACAATGAATACAGCGCACCAGCAACTTCTCGCAACACGTCACCTGTTGAGATGCTATCAGCAAACAAACTTGCTGAATCGGCGGCATCTTTGACAGCAAGATCGGCGGCACGGCTTGCGTTACCCCAGTCAGCAATAAATCCTGTAACAGTACCCAGATCGGTAGCAAGCGATTTTATCGCATTTGATAGCCATTCTGTGCCCTGTACTGACTTATCAACCGCACCGACAAACATCATCCACTCGTTAGACCATATTTGTGACGATTGTGATACCGTCATTGTCATCTTGCCAAACTTGTCATCTACCGCTTGGCGTTGGCTTTCTAAGGCTTGCACAACAACATCCGCAGTTAATTTGCCTTCCTCTGCCATTGATCTTAATGCACCAATAGGCACTTTCAGCCCGTCAGCAAGTGCCATTGCAACACCACGACCGTTTTCCATGATTGTATTGAACTCGTCGCCACGAAGCACACCAGAACCCATCGCCTGCAAAAAGTTACGGATAGCTGATTCCGATTCGCTTACTGTTGGCGCTGTTAATGTCAATGCCTTATTGAATGTCTCGATAAAACGCATGGATTCGCCAGTTGAGCGTCCTAAATTGCGCATTGTCGGCTCCATAGCGGTATAGAGTTTTGTGGTTTCGCTCATGCTTGCATATGTGTTGTTAGCGACTGCGTTTAGCTGATCTTGCACGTAAATTAGCTCGCGCGTCGTCTCAGTTACTAACTTGATTTGCGATTGCATGGCTGTGTATGCGTCAGCAACCTTGACTAGTGACTTTAACGCCTCATAACCGACATA
>SXGT01322643.1_pt1 | contig 13280 bp, 12 predicted proteins | sample 3176221 | NCBI WGS metagenome assembly SXGT01 (sample SAMN11356862, study PRJNA531348) | freshwater metagenome | isolation source: freshwater sample F1-120 | place: China: Fuxian Lake, Yuxi | collected 2017-12-25
CTGCCGAGCAATGCCAGGACGTTGTGCCGTGCGTGCCGACCGAGTGCCGACGCTGTGGCAAAGAACTCGACGGCGTGGATGCCGATCCCATCCGCCACCAAGTTTGGGAACTCCCGGAAATCCAGCCGATCGTCACCGAGTATCAACAGCACCGACTCGTTTGTTCGTGCGGTTGCTCCACCTGCGGCGAATTGCCCAAAGGCGTGCCCACCGGACAAGCCGGGCCGCAACTCATTGCCTTCACCGCACTGCTTATGGCCTGCTTTCGTCAGTCGAAACGCCGTGCCGCCCAGTTCTTGAGCATGATCCTCAATCAACCCGCCAGCGCCGGCTGGATGGTGCTGTTGCAAAACCGCGCCGCCGAGGCTGTGGAATCTGCGTACAACGAACTCGCTGAGCAACTTCCTGAGCAACCCGTGCTGCACGTCGATGAATCGCCGACCAAGGAAGGCCCTGCCAAGGCGTGGGTGTGGACCTTTGTCGTTACCGCATTCACTTTTTTCTCTTGTCGCACCAGCCGCGCCGCCGAGGTGGCCACGGACCTTCTCGGCAAAGATTTCGGCGGCGTCGTCCAGTGCGATCGGGCGCGGATGTATTGGGCCTTCGGTCGTTTGCAGTGGTGTTGGGCTCACTTGAAACGCGACTTCCAGGCGTTGATCGATGGCCCCTGTGGCACTGGCAAACGCCTGGGCCACGACCTGATGAAGCCGACGGAGCAACTGTTTGCTCTCTGGAAAAAAGTTCGCGACGGCACGATTTCACGCCGCAGTTTTCGACGCCAGATGCAACCGATCCGCCAGCGTGTGGACGCACTTCTGCTGCGCGGCTACTGCAACGAACTGACCAATGGTTTCTGCACGGAACTCGTGGACCACGGCGAGAACCTGTGGACTTTCATCGACATCGAAGGCGTGGAGCCGACCAACAACTTGGCCGAGCAAGCGCTGCGTCATGCCGTGATCTGGCGAAAGCTGTCGTTTGGCACACAATCCAAATCGGGAAGTCAATTCGTCGAACGTCTGCTCACGGTGATCGAAACCTGCCGTCGCCAATGCCGTAACGTCTTTTCCTGGCTCGTCGCCACGGTCCAAGCCTACTACAACGGACAGCACACGCCGTCCCTGTTGCCCACGGTGTGAACGGTTACCGTGATCGTTTTTTGCTTCCTCTTTGGCTTCTGCAACTATTTTCTTTAAGAAGGCAGCGCTCTCCTTCGTACGAGGTCCCTTCAGCATTTCACCAATAATCTTCCGCAGTTCCTTCTCGCCCTGCCGCACCTGCTTGATTTGCTCTTTCTTATTCATGGTAGTCTCAATGCGAGTACTCATTACACCGATTAGATCACGTTCTGTGCGTGAAGTCGCCCGGAAAATTGAGATCTTGCGGCAAACTGCCGTCCTGATGAAAAAGCAGCCAGTGCACGAGATCAACGGCAAGGTTGACAGGACCCAGTTATGATATGCCGCATGGTCGGTCACCTCGTCACAATGCGAGCGCGGCGGCAATCTCCCGTTCAACCTGAGCGGCGGGACGGGCGTAGCGGTGCCGCGACGTGGAGCGAATGATGCGGGGCCGTTCGAAATCGGACACTCCGCCCGGTGGCAGCGTCGTCATCGAAAACGGCCGGCTGGGCATGCCGTCGATGAGCAGTCGGACATACGCCTGGTAGCGGGGCAAGCGGAGCAGGTCCTGGGTCGTGAGGTTTCCGCCGAATTGCAGCGCAAGAGCCTCGGAATCGGCTGCACCGACCTGGAAGCTGACGAGCGAACCGCAGTTTCCCCAGAGAGCGAGCAAGGTCTCTTCGTCGAGCTGGCCGAGGTATTGATTTGCAAGCGTGAGCGCAAGGCGGTATTTGCGGGCTTCCGACAGAATCGTGGCGAAGGAATCAGTCGCGAAGTTTTGGAACTCGTCGATGTACAGGAAGAAATCCCGCCGTTCGCTCTCCGGAATATCGGCCCGGCTCATTGCGGCAAGTTGAATCGCTGTCACCAGGAATGATCCGAGCAGCGCGGACACGTCGTCGCCAAGTCTTCCTTTGGAGAGATTCACGAGAAGAATCCTTCCGGCATCCATCGTCGCGCGGAGATCGAGGTTGCTTTTCTGCTGCCCGAGGATGTTTCGCAGCAGCGGCGAACTGACGAAATGCCCGATCTTGTTCTGAATCGGCGCAACGGCTTCGAGCCGGAACTTCTGTGGGAGCGCCGCAAACTCCCGCTCCCAGAAACTGCGGACCACGGGGTCTCGGAGGCGCCGGACAATCGGCTCGCGGAATTTCGCGTCCGTGAGAATCCGCAGGACAGAAAGCAACGTGGATCCCGGCACTTCCAGGACGGCGAGAAGGGCGTTTCGGAGAATATGCTCCATCCGCGGCCCCCAGAACTCGCCATACAGCTTTTTGAAAGCGCTGACGATGCCCGACGCAACCAACGGTCGCTGGTCAGGCCGCGGACAAGCCAGAAGATTGAACGAGAGGGGATGGGCGACATCGGCTGCGTCGAAGAGGATCACGTCATTCGTGCGGTGGCGCGGAATTGCCGAGAGCAGCGATTCACAGAGATCGCCATGCGGATCGAGCAGCGCGACGCCGCGGCCGGCGCGGATGTCGGACAGAATCAGGTGCTGCAAAAGCGTCGTCTTGCCCATGCCGGTCTTACCGACGATCGCCAGATGCCTGCGCCGGTCGTCGGGCAGAATCCCAAACCGTTCACGCCGGTTGCGGAATGCGGCCAGCCCCAGAAGGGGAAGTGCCGGATCACGACGCCGCGTCGGCAGATGGACGGGCGGTTCGAATTCGCGGCTTTCGACGGCCGACATGGTCGGCGCCCGAACGGTGTCCGTCGCCGGGTGCCACAGTGTGGCGAGTTCTTCGGTCGAGAGCAGGAACGAACGCCCGCGCCTGCGCGACGTGTGAAAGCATGCTAGCCGTGGACTGCCGAATTGCCCGAAGGCGCTGGCCATCTCACGGAGTTTACGGCGCGCCTGCGCCTCCAACGTCGCCGGCGCGTGCACCTGCAAACGAATCTCCGCCTGGAACAGGTATTTACCGATCTTGTCGGCAGCTGCCTGCAAATCCTCCTCGCGGTCGTGCTGGCTGGTGCCCGAGGTGGTGGTTTCACGGGCATGGTCTTGCGGAAGTCGTTCCAACCTGCCGACGAACCAACCGAGTACCCGAATCGTCCATTGCGGCGACATCGCCATTCGGGCATAGAGCCGGGCCACACGGTGGTGGCGATGGAAGAATGGACCGCCCATCCGGCGGATGCAGCGCAATGCTCGATGGCGGACGATGCGAGGCGCAGGTTGGACAATGATCGCGATGTCGCTTACCAGTGGGGCGTCGTTCGTTCTCCAGGCAAGCGTCGTCAGGAGTCCGGTCAATGGATCGGCGCTGACACGATTGAGGACATCCTCGAATTGTGTATATCGGCGCAGCGGGAACAGGTCGTCATGAAGGTGCAGGTGCATCACAAATGACTTCAGCTCGGGACGGTTCGAAGCGCTGTCGTCTGGATCGGGCAGAACCTGGCAGTCAGGATAATGAGCAAACAACTGGCCTTCGATCGTCTCGCACAACTCTGCGGGAAATCGGCAAGCGAGCGTCACCTCACCGGCATGACGACGGAACTCCAGTGCCAGCGGCAGACGGCGAGGGTTGGCTTGATGAATGGCCGCCAGCGCATGCTCCATGTACTGGGGGCCACGGACATTGTCAGCCGGCACCCGCACGATCACGCGCATGGCGGAACGATACCACAAGGATGTCCCCGCCTCACATGGCGCTTGGCCCAGAGGCGGGGCCTGCCACGACCTCCATCAGGGTGGTAGTCCAATCCGCGATGCGGCGGGAGTGCGGATCCCGATACCGCGAGGATTGCTGCTGACGCGCATCCCAATCGCGTCGCGCAGTGCCGTCCTTGCGGGCATGGAATGCGCGGAGAGGAGAACGCCTGCGTTGAGGCGGTCATACCCGTGCACGGGGGCGCAAGCAGGAGGGGGAACCTACCACAGCGTGCTCGCAGGTCAATCGAATTGCATCCCGGCCTTCACATTTCGGAGGGACAAGCGAAACCTCTTGCTCGACATGGTTGCGAAAACACGGGGATTGGAGCGGATTTGCCGCGGCGAGAAACTCAGGCACGCGGACACCGTAGATGAGCGACCGTTTGGGGTTGCCAGCGACTGCGGCCGCCGTTTACAGCATATGGCTCAAGCGTTCAGGGCCCCCCGTTGTGATCAAGAGCACGCGGAACCGATCGGCCTGGGCGTCTTGGTACTTCTCATAGAAGCGCACTTTGCGGCCCCAACTGTCGAGCGATGCGCCGATGCACACAGTCTCCGTGCGGTTGTCGAGCTCGACGAAGAATGCAAATCGCCCGTCCGGCCCCGGCACCTGGAACGCCGCGTCCGGATACAGGCATTCGCTTGCTATGCTCAGCCGCAGAGCGTTTTCGCGCCAGAACGTCTCAACAGATATGCCGGCGCGGGATGCACCGACAAACAAGTGCACGATGGCGTCGGCTAGGGCCTGGGTATGGGCCTGTCGCGCGATACCGACGGGGCCAAAGTGCCCGCGCGCGGGAAATGCTGAGTCGGGCCCGTGCAGGAGCCGGTAACCGAGCGGCGCGAGTGTGTAATAACTCAATGCGCCGCGGCCGGCGGTGGCGTACAGCCACCGACGCACCCGGCCGGCGGCGGTCAAACGGTGCAGGCGCTACTGCACGCGCCGCTCGGTCGTGAAGGGATAGGCGAAAGTCGTGCTGAGTTTGAGAAGCTGGCGGATGGTCAAGGGGGACCGGTCCAGGGCCTGGAACAGATCGCGGTCCCGAGGGGTGACAAGACAGAGACTTGTCATGGCTCGGGGGTGGAGTTTACACTGTCCTCCTTTTTTTCCAAATCATTTATGCCTCCTGAGAAAAAGACCTTTATCAACGTCGATGAATTGATGCCCCAGTTGTCGCTTCAAGATGTCGCCCGCTTCTATGGCCTGTCGCTTCCGGAACTGCATCAGGTGGGCAGTGAAATCCGGACTCGGTGCTTTCTCAATTGCGATAAAACGCAGGAGACCGGCGATCGTGCCATCGCGATAAAGAGCGACGATCCGACGACGAAGTGGCATTGCCATCAGTACGGCTGCGGCAAGGGGGGCAACCTTGTGTCGCTTTGCGATCTACTGAAGCCGGGCGATGCGGCCGGCGGCCGTCCGCGCGGTGATCGATTCAAAGGGATTGCAGCAGATCTCCTGGCAATGACGAAAGGGGAGCGGTCCCCCGAGGGCGCCGCCCCTGCTGCGCCCCGCCCTCTCGCGCCGCCGGCGGAAAAATCCAACGTCCCGCTTGTCCGATCGGAAAACGAGCGCGCCCGCGGCTTGACCGAGCTGGACCGCAAGTTCACGCTGGAGATCGGCGACATGCCGCCGAGCGCGTCGAGCTACTTCCGCCGCCGCCCCTTTCTCTCCCCCGAAGTGTGCCGGGCCTGGCGGATGGGATATTTGCCCCGCGCGACGGGTGAGGACAAGAGCGGCGGCACGATGCGCGGAAAGATCGTCTATCCGTACCTCTCGGATTCCGGGGAGATTTTGACGTGGTTCGGACGAGACCCCGATTACGAAGAGAAAAACAAGACGTGGCTGGCGTCAGATAAGAGCGAGCGAGAGCCGGAGAAATTCCATTTCATTAAAGGATTCCACCGGGGGATTGAACTCTTCGGTCAGCACAAGCTGCGGGAACCATCAGCAACCGCAAAATTGAAGGAGCTTGGCTTGGTTCTTGTGGAAGGCCCAAACGACGTGATTCGCCTCGGTACGCTTGGGATACCCGCCGTCGGCCTTTGTTCGAATACCATCTCGCGTGAGCAGGCGGAAAAAGCAGCGCGCCTTGCACGGGAATGCGGGAACGGCGTCGTGACCATCTTTCTGGATTGCGATCCGGAAGGAGAGAATGGGATGAAGCAGTGTCTCGGATATCTTGCGCAGCTCACGCCCGTGCAACTGGCCTGGACGAGCAAGATGTATGGGGGCAAATTCAACGGCCGCCAGCCGGAGTCGCTGTCGATCGAGGAATGGCGAGAAATCGCCGGATTCTTGGCGCGAAGTACCTGACCGGATCATTTCTTTGGTGGTTTCTTCCCCTGTGCCGTTACAAGCCCCTCGTACTTGGCCGCGAGACGGTATCGGCGGGCTTTTTTTGACGGATCAGCGACCTCCAAGAATCCCTTCTCGACCCATTTGATACACAGCGAGGCAGCGGGGCGGGCGGACATGCCAAAGAACACGGCAAAGTCACCGGATGCGACGGTCGCGCTCCGCAGAAACAAGGACAGGGCCTTACGCTGCCTCGCATCGAGGTCACGCAGTAGACCCGTTTGGTCGGGCTCGCCGGTGCGCCCGGAATCCTCCGCGCGGCTGCGAACCTTGGCAAAGCTGTCGGCCATGCCAAGGGTGAAGTAAGCGAGGAACTTGGTGACATCGGCGTTCGCCCGGCCGAGGTAGAAGTTATGGCTCTTGCCCACGGCAAGCGCCTCGTAGTAGTCACTCAGATGCTTGGCGTAATACTCTTCAAGAGAGTAAATCCCGTGCAGCCCATAGCCGCCGCGGTGCAAGATGAGCGTCGTAAGGAGCCGGGCGGTTCGTCCGTTGCCGTCGTAGTAGGGGTGAATCGTGGCAAATTGGTAGTGAGCCAAACCCGCGATGACGGGAATCGGCAGTTCGTCGCGCTGAATCTCAGCGTTGATCCAGGCGACGAGATCCTTCATGAATCTGGCAACGTCCTTGGCCTCGGGCGGAAGATACACGATCGCGCCGCTGCGCCCATCGCGGATGACATTCTGGCCGTCGCGGTACGTCGTGGGTTTCTGCTTTCCGGCAAGGACAAGCCCGTGAATCGTGCGCACGGTCTTCTCTGTCAACCGCTCCTTCGTCCTCCCCAGCGCAACAACGAACTCCAGCGCGAGGTAGTAATTGCGGACTTCGGCTTCATCACGCTCCCGGCCAGGAAAGCGACCTCCACCGGCAATCACTTCTTCGACCTGCGAGGCACTCAGTTTGTTCCCTTCGATCTGCGTCGAAAAGTGCGTGGAGAGGAGGCGTGCAGTCTTGCGCAGCGATTCAAGCATGGGCACTGAGAGTGGCAGACGCGCGATGGCCTGGCGGCACGCCTCGATTTCCATGAGGGCCTTGGTGATGGCCGGTGTCAGGGCGTACGTGGGTTTGAACATGCGATCTCCGTGCAAGTCCACGATACCTGGACGTCATTAAAACGTCAATAAAACGTCTTTAATTGGACGCAACGCCGGTGCAATACGCCAATTCGGAACGTTTTCTCTGGTGTTTCGTTCCAGGCATGTGGATCGGTCGGATCGAGATTTCTTGGCTCAGTGAAGGGGAAAAGTGAGGGGGCAGCAAAAAGGTGTTGATCGAAGACGCGGCGCGTACTAGCGTATGCCCCTTTATCTCTTCCCAACCCTCTCTATGCCGGCAGCAGCTCCGGTCAAGGAAACAGAAAAGGTTTCAGGACAGAAACCCATTACTACCTTCCGCGCTCGCGGCGTCTCCGCGGCTGTTTTCGCCAATGCGGCGAAGAGCGATGGCCGCGATTTGACGTTCTTCAAAGTAAAATGCGATCGGTCGTACAAGGACGGCGATGAATGGAAACACACCGACAGTTTCGGGCGCGACGATCTGCCGCTCCTCAAGCGGGTTCTGGATCAAGCCTGGGATTACATTCTCAATGCCGAGGCATCGCGCGGAAAGGAAGGTTCGGCGGAATAGTTGCGATGAAAATGGAGGCGGCTTCGGCCGCCTTTTTTTTGAATGCATCGAAGCCGGGTGCGGAAACGGACGGACGACGACATTGGGATGCGCGGACCGCATGCCAATCGGCTGCGGTGGCGACCCGCTCCGCGGTTGTGCCGCGTGGCGGCGGAGTGCGCGACAGCGCTCGGGGCACCTTATCATCTTTTAGGCCCCGAGCCCCCTCACTAGCCGCCAACGTCGCCGTGGGGCGCGGGCGTGTCGCAGGGAGGGGGCTCGGGGCGTGGGTCCCCGAGCGCTGTCGCCTAGTAAGCGACGTGTCCGCGGCTAGCGGAAGCGCCGTCCGGTCGGCCTCCGGCCGCCGACGGTGAGCGTGGGGATCAGCGCATGAACGCTGTCCCAAACGCTGATCGGAACGCTGAAACAGGCGTGAGGAGTGCCGCGTTGCCGAGGCGTGGTTCAACGATGTGTCGAGCCTCTCGCAATATCGCGGAAACTCATCTTCGCGGCGTCGAAGAAAAGTGTGGCGCGGCCAACCGGACCGTTGCGGTTTTTGCGAACGTACACGTCGGTCTCGCCGGGGTTGGCACAGTCTTCGGTGTGCATGTCCTCGCGATAGAGCATGAGGACGATGTCAGCGTCCTGCTCGATGCTTCCCGAGTCGCGCAAGTCAGACAGTATCGGGATAGGCGGATTACGCTGCTCCGTGGAACGCGAGAGCTGTGAGAGCGCGATGATGGGGCAACCGAGCTCGCGAGCGAGGTTTTTGAGATTGCGGGAAATGTGGCTCACCTGTTGCGTGCGATTCTCGCCAGACGCACGGTCGGTCGTCTCGATGAGCTGCAGGTAATCGATGATGAGCAGGTCTAGGCCGTGTTCCATCTGCTGCCGCCGTGCTTTGCTTCGGATATTGCTGATCGTCGTGTCCGGGTCGTCGTCAAGGTAGAGCGGGTGCTTCTTCAGCTCGTCAAAGAGAACTCCCATGCGTCCGAAATCCTCCTGCGACAGGCCTCCTTTCTTGAGACGCCAGGCATCGACACCGAGATATCCGGCGACGGTGCGGTCCATGATCTCCTGTTTGGTCATTTCGAGCGAGAACACCGCCACGTTCTTGCCTTGCTTGATCGCCGCATTGCGGGCGATGTCGAGAGCGAAGCTGGATTTCCCGACGCTCGGCCGGGCGGCAACAACAACTAGAGCGCCCGGGGGTAGGCCGGTCAGCATGGTATCGAGATCCCGAAAGCCCGTCGTGAGGCCGAAGAGCGTGGCCTTGTCATCGGCCTCCTGCAGTCGGACGTACCGCTCGTAACTCTCGGCGCCAAGGTCACCGATGAGCTACGGCTTACTGTCCTTGATATTGCGAGTAATACTCAGCAGCTTCTGCTCTGCCAGTTCGAGGGCTTCGGTCGCGGACAGTTTTTCAGAGCGAGCAAGTTTCGCAATCAGATCGCCTGCGTCGAGAAGCTGACGGTGTATGGCCTTGTCGCGTACGATGTCGGCGTAGTGGACCGCATGCGCGGACGTCGGTACGTTGGTGGCGAGTGTGGCGAGAAAGGCAGAGCCGCCGATGCTCTGGAGTTTCTCGTCGCCGCGCAGCGCGTCCGAAACAGTCACGAAATCTATGGGCGTACGATCCTCGTACAGACGGCGGATAGCCTCGTAGATTGCGCGAAGCGTCGGATCGTAGAAATCTTGCGGCTGGATCGTAGCCACCACGTCGACAATGCGATCGGGATCGAGCAGCAGAGCCCCGATGACGGTGCGCTCGGCATCCACCGAGTGAGGCTCGCCTTTGAGGAGTGCTTGAGCGGAAGGCATGCGGGAGAATTATTCGGGGGTAGGCGTCAAGTATCGGCTTTGGGAGCGGTTTTTTTGCAGGTGCCCGACGTCGGGCAATCAATGGAGATCGTCATGGAGTTGCTGGCGCACGTCGTTCTCACCCTGCAATTTCTTGAGGGCGTGCCAGAACGCGCGGGTACCGCCGCGGCGTTTCCATTCTTTCGGCGTCAGGCGCGTCGTGATCGATGCGATCGGACATTCTTCCGATGAGAACGTGATGGCGTAATTGCGGGGGCGGCCGGCGACCGGCAGTTCCTGAACCCGCGGTGCCTCGATGTGCTGAATCTTGCGCAGGGCCGACACGGTGAGGCTCCCGAGTCGCCGGTAGGCGTCGCGATGCTCTTCCACGGGACGATTGGCAATGGCAAAGACGACCTCGTCGGCCGGCCGCCGTTCGTCCTTCAGAATGTCTTCCTTCACACTTTCATCCAGGCTCGCCACCGTCTTGACCCGCTGGGCCTCCGTGCGGCTGATTTCAAAATACTTCGCGACCTCGGCGTCCTTGGGCGCGGGGAGAGCGTACTCTTCCCGCCAGATCATATACAGGTGGACTTTGTCGAAGATGTCGTAGCTCTGGCTGTGCATCATCTTGACCGATGCACGGCGAAGGCCCCGGCGGATGTACTCGATGTCGGTTTCGTCCTCCTCCGGGAGCATGAGTTCCACGCGGAGTTTCTCCAGTTTCGTCTTGGGCTGCGCCCTGTAAATACGGTGGCCGTGAAGAATCACGATGATCTGGCTTGGCTGAAACGCATCAGGCCAGCGTCGTCGGTCCGAGGGCGTGATGAGTCGGGCGATAATCGGTTGCTGCTGCCCGTGCTCGTTGAGGCTCGCGGCAAGCTCGTCGAGCCCGTGATCATCAAGCCGGCCGCGTTGAGGGTTTGGAGCAAGGAGCGTCGGATCGTAGGCGGCAACGACAGGTCGGCCATTCTGATCGAATGCGATGAGGTTACGTTCGAGCAATTCCCGCGGCAGTGCCTGGGTCAGCGTCTGAGCGGCGAACGACTGCGTCGGTCTTACCGTCACGTCTTTGACGACTTCGGCGGCAGTCTGCTTTCGCCGCTCAAGCGTTTGCCGTCGCCGTTGCTCGGCTTTGCTGAGTTGTGCGGTGTCGCTTGCCATACGGCGTGGGGGAAGTGGAAAGGGAACGGGTGGCGATGCGGGTGTGAATCTCGGCCAGGAGGTTTCGGAACCGCCGGCGAACCGTCCAGTGGAGTAGATGTTCGTCGGCGTTACTGCGAGCCTCCTCCACGGTGGTCGAAGACCGGAACATGATTGTCTTGAACAGCTTGATGCCGTCTGACCGGAAGGCTTCCTCGTACTCGCGGAGAATCATCCGTTCTTTGGCGGAGAGCCCCATCGCCTGTCCGGCACGGGGCACGGACGCGAGCGGGAGCCCGCCGAGCACGGTGAGACCGGGATTGAACGCACGTGCTTCGCGAATGATCCTGAGTGCGGTCTGCACTCGCTCGACGCAGTCTGCGGTCAGTTCGACGGGAAGCAGAAGAAAGTCTGCGGCGATCAGTCCAAGTTCGGCAACGTTGTCGAACTAGTTGGGCACGTCCATCAGGATCCAGTCGTACACGGGCGGCAAAAGTTCGAGCGCGTCACGTAGCTTGGTGGACTTCTCCGGGAAGAGCCGGAAGAACCGTTGCTCCTCGGGCGCACACGGAACGATGTCGAGGTTCTCGATGCCCGATGCGAGGACGGGCGGCGGTATCGGGAGAGGGGACCCCAAGAATGTCTTCACGTTGTCGCGAATGTTTGGCAGTTCTTTTCCGAGGAAATCACGCGAGGTGCCGCACTCCGGATCGAGATCAATCGTGAGCGTTCGCTGTCCGCGCCGCGCGGCAAACAGCGACAGCATCATCGTCGTTGTGGACTTGCCGACGCCGCCCTTGCCGAACCAGATGGCGAGACGGATCGGACGTGCGCGGTGGGCATTGCGGCGGGGCATTGCGGCGACACTACCACCGGCACTCCGACCGCGCCAAGTCAGTCCAGCCATTTGCAAATGGCAGAGAGAAGTCTGCTTTCTACAGATTCATCTCAACGATGACGGTTACTAGCTGAAGAACAACTACAACCCTGTTGAACATAGAACTAACAGAACTCTGGCCGCTGCCGTATTGCCTAAAACGGTCGCTGGTAAAACGGGTCAAACATCTCAAGCGGTCGCTGCCCAAACCGAACAAAGAATTGCAGTAGAAAGCCAAAGTAATGGATTTCAGGGTATCGCGAAACCCACCAGCAAAGGCTGCGCCAAGGTATCGCCACACCCACCAGAAATCCCGCCGAAGGGGTATCGCCACACCCACCAACCGGGGTATCGCCACACCCACCACGTTCACTGGCTCCGCGGTATCGCGAGACCCACTAGAGGTCAGGTCCGAAAGAGGTCGCCGTACATCTCCAGCGAAAGTTGATTAGGCGTGGTTTCATCGAAAAGTGCCACGCGTTCTGCCTTCTTCAGGGAGGCAAACCAGTCTGGATCCGCGTAGTCGTGTTGGAGCCGGTCGACGTAGGTTGCGACCTCGCTGCGGCGGAAACTTCGCGGCCGGTGTTCCTTCTGCGCGAGAATGACGAGGATGTGCTTCTGCATTCGCGGACGTCCGAACTCCGTGAGCAATCGGTGATAGGTGTGAGCAGTCATCGGCTTGCCATGTTCATCCTGAAGCTCTTTCAGTTGGTCGAACAATGCGTCGTCCGCGATGTCCGGTGACGGCGCGGCCTTCGACTGATCACCTTTCTTCCGGAGGAGGGGACCGCGCATCCATCGAAGCAAGGTACGACCGTTGTGCGCGCCCTGGGTTGCCGTGCGGAAGTACCCCTTCCATCCGGCGCACGGACGAATGATGCCGATTTCTTCCGCCTGGGCGAGAAGCTGGCGGAGCTTCTGGCGTCGCAGCTTCGCCCGCTCGGGGTTGTCGCTGTAGCCGATCTGGTGGACGGCGAAATCGTCTGCCACGAAGACGCCGCTGTCCCGCTGGTTCCATCCGTCCCGGTTCGCGATGAGGTAGAGCCGACGCATGGCGGGATGCAAGGTCCGGTACAACTCGTAGTCGAACGCCAGGTACGCGCTGGTACGGACGAGGCGAAGGAACGTCGGATCCCATTCAAGGGTGATCGGTCGCCGCGACTCCGTCACGCGCGACAGGGCCGCGATGTTGAAGAACCCGAAGTTCATGATGTCGTTCGTCTTGGTCTCCGGGTTCCAGAAGGCAGAGTTGGTGTACTTCACGAACGAGAACCGGAAGATCCGGCTGCGGATGCGGACGTAGTCCTTCTGGCAGGTCGCCGGCAGGCCGAGGTGCCGCGCGATGAAGTCGGCGGTGAGATGCGTGCGTCCATTGGCCGGCAGTTCGGGGAGCCGGCGCAGGTAGGTGTACAGGCCGAGGAACAGGTCGAAGTCTTTCGGGGCCAGGCCGAACGCGGCGGTGATGATCTGCGTCCCGATCCGGCGGTGGCCATGCTGGTCGGTGAACGGAAACTGTCGCGGGTAGTTCAGGGCATCGCCAACTTCCAGGGCAGCCAGCGCCTTATCCTTTCGCAGCTGTAAACGTCGGTCGAAAAGTGCGGCAGCCGGTCGGTGACCGGTGGTCGGTCGGTCGAAAAGTGTAGCACCCCTGGCCGAGCCCTCGGTGGTGGTTGCAGGATAGCCCTGGGAAAGGGAATCCGCACCGCCAGGAGGGCC
>SXGT01072157.1_pt1 | contig 13279 bp, 10 predicted proteins | sample 3176221 | NCBI WGS metagenome assembly SXGT01 (sample SAMN11356862, study PRJNA531348) | freshwater metagenome | isolation source: freshwater sample F1-120 | place: China: Fuxian Lake, Yuxi | collected 2017-12-25
GATGACCCTGGGCCAGCGAGTCGCCGTATTACGTGACGGTCGGTTGCAGCCGGTTGCGACTTCGTCGGAGCTGTTCCGAGCGCCCGCGAACCTCTTCTGTGCCGGTTTCATCGGCTCACCGCCGATGAACCTGGTCGAAGCCGTGGTCACCGACGGCGTCGCGCGCTTCGGTGATCTCGAAATCACAGTTGGTGCGAGTGTCCCACACGGTCGAGTGATCATTGGACTCCGACCGAGCGACCTGTGTCTCGCGAGCGAGGCACCCGAGCGCTCCGCACGGCTCCGCGCGGAGGCGATTGCGGTGGAGGATCTGGGCGCGCAGCTCCACGTCGGCTTCGGTGTGGGCGCGCCGCTCGTCGACCCCGATCGCGGGCTGACGGTCGATGCGGCTGGCGAACCGACGCCCCTGATCGACGCGGGGCGAGCGCGCTGGCACGTCGAGCTGCCGGATCGCTGCCGGTGTCAGGTCGGCGACGTGATCGAGTTGGCCGCCGAGACCGACCGGTTCCACTGGTTCGACCCGGCAACGGGCGAGCGGCTGGGAGGGCCGCGCTGATGGCTCGCTACCCGGCGTATCCTTCGATCGATCGTTCTGACGAGAAGGGTGATGGCGGGGTGAGTGGCGAAGGCGTGAGCCGGCGCGATCTCATGCGCTTCGGATTGTTCGGCACGTTGAGCGCGCCGACCGTGGCGGGACTGCTGGCCGCGTGTGGCGGCGACTCGCCGCGCCGAACCGTGTCGCCGACGTCGCTCGGCTCGTCGTCGACGGTGCCGCCCTCAACAGTCGCGCTCGACCCGGGCACGCCATGGTGGTTGCAACGCGGCTTCGCCCCCGTGGCCGACGAGGTCGAGACGTTCGCTCTCGAGGTCATCGGGGCGATACCGCCGGAGCTTGCCGGCTTGTACGCGCGAAACGGCTCGAACCCGGCGACCGGTTCGTCGAGTCATTGGTTCTTCGGCGACGGGATGCTGCACGGGGTCCACCTCGAGGGCGGGAAGGCGAAGTGGTATCGCAATCGGTATATCGAGACGCCGTTCTACGAGCAACGGGTCGGCTTCGGTGAGGGTGGTGCCCCGGGAGGTGGCGGCAACCAGAGCAACGTCTCGGCGGTGTGGCACGGCGGTCGGTTGCTGACGAGCGGCGAGGTGGGTTTTCCGTACGAGATCGACGCCACTGATCTGTCGACCGTTGGCGTGTACGACTTCGGTGGCAAGCTGGCGTCGTCGTTCACGGCACATCCCAAGATCGATCCGCAGACCGGTGTGATGCACACGTTCGGCTACGGGTTCACGCAGCCGTATTTGACGTACAACGTGATCGACCGCGACGGACGGTTGATCCATTCGGAACCGGTGGCGGTCAATGGTCCCACCATGATCCACGACTTCGCGATCACCGACCGCGACGTCGTGTTCTGGGAGCTTCCGGTCGTGTTCGACCTCGAATCCGCGATTCGGTGGATCGAGTCGGGGAGCAGCGACGACATGCCGTTCCAGTGGCGGCCGTCGTACGGCGCGCGGGTCGGTGTGATGCCGCTCGGAGGACCGGCGTCGCAGATCGTGTGGCATGAACTCGACCCGTGTTACGCGTTTCACGGCGTGAACGCGTATCGAGACGACACCGACAACGTCGTGCTCGACATCTGTCGGATGAGTTCGATGTTCAAGAAGGGCGAGGCGTTCGGTGGTGCGTCGTCGCTGCGGCGCTGGACAATGGATGGTCGCGGTGGAGCGGTACGCGACGAGATCATGGTGGAAGAGGGAGCGTCACCGGGCGAACTACCGATCCGTGACCCGAGGGTCGTCGGGCGTCGCCATCGCTACGCGTACTTCGTGCAGACACGAGACGACGTTCGCGACACGGTCGACCTCGGCGGCCTGGTCAAACACGACTACGACACGGGCGCACGTGAGGTGTGGGATCCCGGTCCGGCTGTGCACTCTGGTGAGTGGCTCTTCGTGCCGGCTGATAATGGCACCGAACAGGACGCAGGCTGGCTGCTGGCGTACGTCACCGACGAAGCCACCAACAAGAGCGACCTGTCGATCATCGACGCCACCGCCGTCGAACAGGGACCGATCGCTCGCGTCGAACTCCCACAACGAGTTCCCGACGGGTTCCACGGCACCTGGGTACCTGCCTGACCCGGCCGTCGTCGCCGAGGACGGTGCACAGCGGCGCGAAGGCTCAGGCGATCGTGGGAGGTCGTGCTCATGGACGACCCGCTACTCCCTCGTACCGATGCTGGCGTCGCCGTGCAGCTGTCGTCGCGCTGCGGATGTTCGTTGCTGCGTTCATCGTCGTTCGCTACGACCGGAGCTCGGTAGGGCGATATTCGCGCTGCTCCGAGGGTTTGCAGCGACGTCTGGTGTGACCGCAACCGACGCGCTCACAAACGCGGCGACCAACCACCGTCGGCTACGACGCCGTCCACCCATGAGGGCTGAACGCAACACTCGCTCTGGGCGCGACGTTCGGGGTGCAGCACGTTCGCGTGCGAGCGGACAGGCTCGGGCGGTGGCCCTGTCCGAGCAGCGATGGATACCATGCCGGCGTGCGAGGTGGACGCGACATCCCGAGGCGTCGGGCCGCTGGAGTCGCGCGCGGTGTCGCGCTGACAGTGGGAATCTCGCTCCTGGGAGTGTCGGTGGGCGGACCCGCAACATCCGCGCCGGGCGACGTGATCGAGATCTCGGTTCCTTCGGTACCCGGCGCGCCGGGGTGCGCCCTCGAGCTGGTGACGGACGACGGGACTTTGCTGGCCGACGACTTCGCCTGGCACCCCGCGAACGGCCTGATGGACCCCAATCCCGACGGCGAGAGCTCGCTGATTTCCGTCGATGGTGACACCGCGCTCTACCGGGACGACGGCGGCGAACACTTCTTCTGGACCCGCGCGTCGGGTGCGGACTCGGTCACTCCGCCACCCGACTTCGACAACATCGACGGGTTCGACGGTGAGTGGATCGTGGGCACTCGCTTCTTGGCTGACGGGCTCTACCCGGGATTGTGGCATCGGACGTACGGGTTCGTGCCGGTCACCTCGGCGATGCGAGATCGATGGGTCGTCGACGTCAACGCGCATGGCGCGTCGATCGTCCAGGGGATGACATCCGCTGGACGCGTACGCGCCTTTCTGTGGCGGGCGAACGGCAGTGTCGTGCCGCTCGGTAACCCCTTCGGCAACGGCATCGACATCTTCCCGACGGCTATCAACGACAGCGGGCTCGTCGTCGGCTACGCCGACTCGACCACCGGCATCCCACGAGCCTGGTACTGGCGCGAAGGTGGCCCGATAACGCCGATCGGGCCCGCCGACGCGCCCACCCGCGCAGTGTTCGTGAACGAGCACGGTTCGATCGCTGGCGTGACGCTCGCGCAACTTCCGAGCGGCTTTTTCGATGTGGCATTCCTGTGGACCGAGCGCCGCGGCTTCGTTCCCGCGGCCTACCCCATTTCACCGTACGGCCTGACAGAGCACGATCAAGTCGTCGGCGTAGCCACCCAGCATTCGCAGGCGGTGATCTGGGACCCAATCCGCGGCCACCTCACACTCTCGGATAACAAGCCGTCGTTCGCGTACGACATGAACGACAACGGCCGGGTCGTCGGGTGTGATGTTCTCACCGGCACCGCGTGGGACGTTCGCACGGTGGTGCGCGCCGACTGGTCCGCGGCTGAGGTTGCGCGCTTGGCGCAGTTGCGCGCGTTCTTCGGTTACGACACCGACGAGGAGTTGTTGCAGTTCGGTGTGCTGGTGCTGGCGTTCATCAACGCCATCGACCCGCAGCCCGCGCCGACGCCGGTCGTGCTCGACCTGCCGGGTGCTGCGGCATCGACAGTCGTCACGTGGGAAGCCGCCGAAATGGACGTTCTCAATGCGGTCGAGCAGCGTTGGGTTGTCAACGACGAGGACGCGCACCGCTGGGGCTTCCTCGTCCTCAGCTTCATCGCTGCGATCCAGGGACACTGACAACGATCGGTGGCTTCACCACGCCGACCTCATCGTCGTCGAGAGGTGTGTTGCCGATCCGTCCATGGCGGTGCATGCCACGCGTGTTGCGTGGTCGACAAGGCGCGATCGCTGGCGGAAGTGCCCCTCGTCGAAGAGCGTCGCGTTACAGGGTTCCGGCGTCGAGCATGCGCAGCACCTCGCGTGCCCGCGCACGCACGGCATCTCCATCGCTCAGTTGCGAAGCGGCGCGCACCTGGACCGCGATGCGCGGATTGCGGGCGAATCGAGCCTCGTGGCGCAACAGGAAGTCCCAGTAGAGCGTGGTGAACGGGCATGCAGTGTCACCGATCCGCTGTTTACGGTCGTACGCGCAGCCCTTGCAGTAGTCGCTCATTCTGTCGATGTACGCGCCGCCGGCGGCGTAGGGCTTCGTCGACATCCGTCCGCCATCTGCGTAGAGCGCCATGCCGATGACATTCGGCACCATCACCCATTCGGCGCCATCGACGAAGCTCTCCCACATCCAATCGGTGACCTGACGCGGGTCGACGCCTGCTAGGAGCGCGAGGTTGCCGAGCACCATCAGTCGTTGGATGTGATGCGCCCAGCCTCGTTGCTCGACATCAGCGACGCACGAAGCAACGCATCGCATCGACGTTGCGCCCGTCGTCAACGACGGTGGGAGGGCACGTTCGGCGCCGAGTGCGTTTTCGTCGCGGTATTCGGGCATCCAGCGCCAGTAGAGACCCCACACGTATTCGCGCCAGCCAATCACCTGGCGGATGAAGCCCTCGGCAGACGCGATCGGCACGCGCCCGGTTCGGTATGCACCCACGACTGCCTCGCACACCTCGCCGGGCAGCAGGAGACCGTTGTTGAGATAGGGCGACAACATCGAGTGGGCGAGGTGCCAGTTGTCGGAGAGCATTGCGTCTTCATGGGGTCCGAATGCCGGGAGTACCTCGGTCACGAAGTGCGACAGGCGACGTTTCGCACCTTCGCGAGAGGTCGCCCAGATGCCGTGAGGCGCTTCGCCCCAACAAGTGGCGGGCAGACCGGCGAGTACGGCGCCGTCGACATCGTCGAGTACCTCGACTGGCGGTGACGGCCAGGGCCGAACGCCGTTGCGAGGTGGTGGTTTTCGGTTCTCCGCATCGAAGTTCCATCGGCCGCCGGCAGGTTCGTCACCATCCATCAGATATCCGAGACGTGTTCGCTGATGGCGATAGAAGTCCTCGAGGCGCAGCGTTTTGCGCGTGTCGGCCCAATCGTTGAATTCCGAGAAGTGGCACAGGAATTGATCGGACCGCACGGTGGGTACGCCGAGTCGGGTCATGAGATTGCGGGCGCCGTAGCTGTTCGGTTCGGTCGCAATCACCCGAGTCGGCGAGAACTGCGCGACATGCGCATCGAATCCCTCCGTGAAGGTGGCCGCAACGCGGTAGTCGACGGTGAATCCGTCGTTCCGCAGTTCGCCCGCGAACCGCCGCATCGACGCGATCAGGAAGTGCGCACGCTGCACGTGCCACTGCCGAGCCGACAGCTTGGCCTGCGACTCCACGAACAGCAGCCGGTGGGTCGACGGTGAGGCGTCGACAAGTGCGCCGATGTCCCGGTTCAGTTGATCCCCGAACACCCACACGGTCTCCATTTCCGGAAGCCTCGCACACGCTCGGTGGATTGATGGCATGTCGGCAAGCAGTTGATCTTCGTTGTGGTGGGACGTATCACGCCTGAGCTGGCCGAGGTTTCCTGCTTGCCGGCTCGCGGCCGAGTTCGCGTCAGCAGGCCGCGGCGACGTCGAACGCGACGACGTCGGCTACGTGAGGGGCTCGCACTCCCCGATGCCCGTGACCTTCGGGGCGAGTGGTGGCTGCGCCGGAGCGCATCGGTGGGTCGGCGGAAGGGACTCCGCACGGTCTGATCGTGCAGCGGCGGTCGACACGACGGCCGAATGCAACGTATTCAGGACCAAGGTCATCGCGAACCCGGGACCACCTCGTGCTCGATGCAGCACGAAGGCTCTCGCCGTAGCCGCGGCCTGCGCAGAGAGTGACCCGTAACAGATTGCGTTTCTCAACGGGGGTACTCATGCGTCGCGCCACACTGGACAAGTTCTTCGTCGTCGGCGGGCTCTCGCTCGCAGCGCTCTTGCTCGTGCTGGGGGTCGTGCTGAAGTCGAACGCGAGCTTTGCGAGCGACTACGTCCGCGACCAACTGTCGGCGCAGCAAATTACGTTCACGCCACTCGAGGGTCTGTCCGACGAAGAAAAGGAAGTCGAGTGCCTGACGGACAACGCCGGCGCAGCCCTGACCACCGGTAAACAGGCCGAGTGCTACGCCAACGAGTACATCGGATTCCACGTCAAGGACATCAACGAAGGCAAGACCTACTCCCAGACATCCGGCGCCGCCCGCGCGGCGCGTGCCGAGGCAACGGCCGCGGCCGAAGATGGCACTCCGGACGAAGCGCTCGAGGCAACCGCGGCCGAGCTCGAAGGCAAAGTCCAAGGGCTGTTTCGCGGCGAGACGCTGCGCGGACTCCTTCTGACCTCGTATGGCTTCAGCGAATTCGGTCGCAAGGCGGACCAAGCGGCAATCGTGTCGTTCCTGGCCGCGCTCGTGCTGTTGCTGGCTTCGATCGCAGGTGCAATCCACGCGATGAGAACCCCACGCACCGCCGTTGTCGAGTAACGCGCCAAGGATCGGGTGGCGCCTCGCCGGGTCGTGCGGGGACCTGCGCCACTGGTGCGAAACTCAGATCCGCAGGATGTCCACCGAAGACCGAAGGGTCTGCAGCACAATCGATCCGAGGAGTCCCGCGACGACGATCCTCCCGGCCCACTGCATCGGACGTCGATCGAGTACGACCGCCAGGCGTCCCGGCAACGCGCTGCGCCCGATGACGTAGACGGCCAGACCCACGACCAACGGCGGCACCAAGGCAAATGGGATCAGGCCCAGGATGGTCACGTTGCGGTATCGGCTGTTCCCGTCCGCGGTCTTTTGGAGCCGAGCAGCCACCGAGCCACAAGCAGCACCGAACAGCGCAGCTCCGCCCACGATCAGTCCCACTGCAAGCCAAGCCGGCGACAAGATCGAGAAGTCCACGTTGTCCGACGAGAAGTCCTGGTTTCCGACCAGACCCAACGGCACCAGCCCAGCCATCAACCCCGCAACCGCCCCGTTCACGCGTAACCAGGGACGCGCGACGAGCAACGCAATGGTGACGACCGCACCTGCGCCCAAGCCAACGAAGAAGATGAAGCCCATCGTTCCGCCGAGGGTGATCTCGCCCACGACCTCATCGGCGTCGGTGAGACGGCCCTGGGCATCATCACCGGATGTCGCGGCCAATGCCCGCATGACGAACCGGCCGAGCACCCCCGCGATGAGCAGACCGCACACGATGCCCGCCGAGCACACTGGGCCGAGCGCGCGCAGCGAAGCGACGAGCCGAGACGGCCAACGCCCATCACCCGCGCTGATCGGTGCTCCAGACGATTGGATCGGGAGCCGACCCCATCGCACGATCGCCAAAACGCTCGATCCCAGAGCGAGCACCGCAAGGCCGACGATGATCAGGTTGTCAGCCCGCATTCGATGTCGCGTTTCCCACGACTCCCCAACGACACCGACCCGACGCCGTCGATCGCACTCGACCCCGAAGCTCGGCGCGGTCTGCGGTGGTTTCCATGCGCTCGTCCTGACGTCGCGGGCTGGTCACTGGACAGACATCTCGAGGAACCGAGCGGGTGACATCGTCGCCCAATAATCGCGGGAAAAATGGTCGGCAGTCGATCATCGCCCTCGGGTGGGCGACGGTCTGCCCCGGCTCGGTGGCTCGTCATTGGGGACATTCGCCCCTTCCGCTGCAGCACGGAAGCGAGCACACTGACGACATGCGCCGTCACGTACTCAGCAGCACGATCGTGGTCGGGCTCCTCGCCGGTGCCTGCGGTGACAACTCGCCGACGATCCCCACAGGTCCGACGTCATCGGTCGCGACTTCGACCACGGTCGCGACCTCGACCACGGTCGCGACGACGACCACGGTCGCGACGACGACCACGTCGTTGCCCGCGGAGGCCGAGCAGGCGGTCTGGCCGTTCGTCGCCGGCGATCGCTACGCGACACCCGAGGACGCAGTGCGCACCTTCGCCGTCGAGTACCTCGACTACACCGATCCTGCCCTCGGCGAGTTCGCGGCGGGTGACAATCGTTCCGGCGAAATCGAGGTCCGCGCCGGACCGGGACTCGCGGCGTTCACGACCGTGCTCGTGCGGCAATTCGCCGATGACACGTGGTGGATCCTCGGGGCGTCGACGCCCGACATCGTTTCGATCTCGCCCGCCCCCGGGGCCACCGTTGGTTCGCCCGTCACGCTCGAGGGTGAGAGCCGAGCCTTCGAAGCGAACGTCAACGTCGACATCCGAGTCGCGGGGTCGACCGCGTCGATCGCATCCGGGTTCGTGATGGGCGGCGGCTTCGACGGTCTGGCGCCGTACTCGAAGGCATTCGATTTCGCTGCGGGCGATGCCGATCGCGGGGTCATCGTGTTACGAGTGCTCTCCCCGAAGGACGGTGGCGCCGAATCGGCGACGATCATCCCCGTGCAGTTCGGCTGAAGCTCCTCCCACGCGTGCTCGCCGAAGCGGCTCACGCCGCGGCTGGGTCCTCGATGACGTGCGCGAGGAGCAGCGAGTCGACCACTTCAGCTGGGGTGCGGGAAGGCAGTGCGACGCCCCGTCGAGAACCTCGTATTGGTAAGGGCCCGGTGACGCAATCCTCCGTCAGAACGAACGTACTGATGTGTCCCCGTTCCGATCATTGTTCGCCGTTCGGGTCGGCCGACGCGAGGGCGTTGGCCGCAGGGTGCCGGACCGAAGAACCGTCAAGCTCGCAACCCGATCCGGATGGGCGATCGCCACCGCAATGGCGCCAGCCAACTCAGGGCGGAGCGCGCGACCTGCCCGCTCAGACTCTTGGGCCTCGGGTGACAGTCACCCGAGGCCCAACGAGCCGTTGCGATCAGGGCGTGTACTTGAAGATGTAGAGGCCCTTGTCGCGGTCGGAGGCTGCGATGTATTCGACACCGTCTTGCTCGAAGGTTTCGATGCCCCAGAAGTTGTTGCCACCTTCGTCGATGAACGCGGCGACCTCGGTGATGCCCGTGAGCGCGTCGACCTCGACCACCCGCAGTCCGCCGGCGTAGTACGACAGGTACGCGAGCCCCGGATCCTGTCGCGACGCCGCGACCTCGTGGACCGAGAGATCTCCGAAGCCACTGGCGTACGCCGAGTTACGCGACTCGGGGATGGCGTAGGCGTCGATCTCGCTCATATCGGTCGCATCGAGCAAGCGCACGAATCCCCACCCGTCGAAGTACGCCTCGAACTCCAGCGTGTCGCCTTGAGCGCCGAGCGCGATCGGGGCGAGCTGCGTTCCGTCTCCCGCAAGGCAGACGGCCTCGTCGTAGGCAGCGCCGAAGATCTCGAAGCCTTCCGAACGTGGGGCAACGCCGAACGTTGGGATGCCGCCGGCAACGGTCATGCCGAGCGACGATTCGCAGCCGTCCTCGGCCGTCCGATTGAAGATCAGGATGGCGTCGTAGCCTCCCGCCGTCTCCACATTGGCGACCTTGTCGGTGAAGTCGCAGGCACCGCGCTCCACCACGGCGATGGCAGTGCCGATGCCAGCCGGCGCGCCGACGATCGCGTCGCCGTTGCAAGCGCGACCGGCGAAGACCGCCGTGCCGCTGATCTGCTCTCCTGGGGTCAGCGGTGGCGTGTCGCTGCCGGGCGACGCCGTCAGGGCAGTGCCGTCGGTGGTGTTGTCGGCGATCAAGGCGTAGGGCGAGAAGTCCTCGTCGGCTGCGATGACAAGGTCGTTGCCGAGGTTGAACTCCGCTTGGTGGGCGTTGCCCTCGGGGAACACGACCTCGCCGTCGGCCAGCAACGGGTCGGCGCTCCCGAAGTCGCTGTTGGCGATGTGTACCGGGTTGATCGGGTCGTCGACGTCGAGTAGGACGTAGCCGCCGTCCCAGTACGAGAGCAGCATGATCTGCTGTCCGTTGATCTCCTTGACGACCATGTCGTGCAGAAACACCTCGGACAAGCGCGCGTCGTCCTCGGAGACTCCGAACCGAGCCTCGAGGTCGTGCTCGGCGATGAGCTTCGGTTTGCGCGGGTTGGTGATGTCGACGATGTCGACATCGGCGAATTCTTCGTTGTCGACCATGACGGCGTAGGCCTTCGCGCCGTCCTGCCAACCGAAGACGCTGTGAACCTGGTTCGCTGTCTTCTTGCGGTTCCTGCCGTCGTCGTAATCACCGAACCCGACCGCGAGGTTCGTCGGTCGCGTGGGATTGGTGACGTCGTACAGGTTGATGCCGCCGAAACCGACACCTTCCTTGCACATCTCGTTGTTCGTCAGCAGCACGTCGCCGGTGAACGAGGGCGTGCGCATCGAGAACACCTGGGCACCTTCGCCCGGATAGCTGCCCTCCTTGGTGTTGATGAACGCGACTTCGACCGGATGCTCGACGTCCGAGATGTTGACCACGTGGGTTCCGTTGCGACCGCAGTTGCCTGCGCCACCCCATGAGTTCAGATACGCGTAATCGCCGTGCACCGCCACATCGGCGATCCCGCCGTCGGTCACTCGGCTCATTGCCAGTTCGGAAACCACTTCGATCGGCCCGACGGAAACGGGATCGAGGTGGCCGTCGTCGGCGCCGTGCTGCGCGTCGTGGCCGTGCGTGTCCTTGGCGTTGTCGATCGCACCATCGCTGATGAGGTCGACGCCGGAGTGCCCGGAAGCGACACCGGCGGCGAAGAGGAGCGCGGCAATGTTGCCCGCCACTGCACTGACAAGAATCCGCTTCACGAATTTCCTCCTCGGAACCGTCGGGTGGCCGCAACCGCCAGGCCACGACTCGGGACACCCGTCGACGGATCATGGTGCAAGATCTCGGCGCGGTCAACGGCAGCCGAATGCGCCGACCGACTGGACCGGGGGACCGCAGACGGTTTGTTCGCATCATCGAAAGGACGAGTCACCGTGATCGTGCGGGGGGCGAAGGCCCAGTGCCTTGTCGGGCCGATCATCGCGTCACGTAGGTGTGGACGTGGTCGAACTCGCCCGCTCGCACGGCGCGAGTTCCGGCCCTGGGGCGATCGTTCCGGCGCCTCGGCAAATCTTTAGCGCTAAATGACGTCCGGTTCGCCGGATCGCTCCGTAGAGGGGGCGAACCCTGAGTCGGAGGTTGCCATGTCAAAGGTTCATCCTGCACTGAGAGTGCGGATCCCATTCATCCTTGCCGGAGTTTTCTCGTTTCTGTTCTCGGTCTGGTTGTACTTCGTAAAAGACGACACCTCGGCCGGCATCTTCGTCGGCATCTGGGTGCCGTCGATCTTCTCCTTCGCAACCCTGCTGCTCGGTCCGGTCGCCGATCCGGCGCGAGCTCGAGCCGTGGAGGTCGACCGATGAACCAGTCGGTGATCTTCAGCGTCGGGGTGTTCGTCTTCATGCTCGCCGTGTGGGGAACGGTGATGGTGGGCGGTCTCTGGATGGAACGGTTCGCTGATGAAGCAGACCGTCGGGATCTGCAACGCAGAACAATGGGCGCGACGGTCGGAGTCGACGTTGCGACATCCAGTCCGCTTCCCGGACGAACTGATGAAACGCTGCCGGGGTAGCCGCCGGGTGACAGCAAGCGTTCGGTGCACACGAACGCGAAGGTCAGTTGCTTAGGTCAGCGTCGATTCGATCGCGGCGGCGGCACGATCGTCGAGAACGCGTCCGCGCGTACGGAGATGATGCGCGACGGAAGATCGCTGCTGTTCCGTTCGGTTCTGTGCGAGCTTGAACTTGGCTCGGACGGTACGGACATCGAGGGTCAACGCGACGAGCTTCGCGATCATGGCTGTGTACATTCGGTCGTTCGGGTCGATCGGGCGGTAACCGCCCTCGGGCTGGTAGCGCGCCATCAGCCGACCCTGCTGTTCGGCAATCGCTTGCGGATCAGCGTCGATCGACGCGCGACAATCCAGCACGACGGTTCGGTGGTAGGCCGTTGCCATCACCGCGTTCTCCGGATGAACCCAATACGACGGGATGACGCCGAGCGCGTCGTCGACTTCGAACAGACATCTCGGGTGTGCCCGTAGATCGACGACCTGTTCGTCGGCCGCATTGAGATGGATCTCGACCGTCTCGTCACGTGCAACGAACGGGTAGAGGCCGATGTGTGGCGTGCCGTCGGCCGAGACCGTCACCAAGCGACCCAGCTCCATCTCGCCGAGGAATGCAGCGATGTGGGCGGCGTCTGGTTCGTAGTAGTCATAGAACATCACACTCGCGACGTTACGAAGCCACTGCGCTTGGCAGGGGCGAGTTTCGGCCCCGAGTTCAGAGCCCCGGAAACTCCCGCCACGCTTCAGCGAGGTCGACGTGACCCACGCTTCGATCACGGCTTCGCCGTGTCGCTCGCCTTCGGGGTTGCTGAGGGAAACGCCGTTCCAACCTGCAATCGGCGTCGCGGCCCGGCACCCGTACGAGCAACTCGCTCGCGAACGGGATGTGCTCGCAAGCGAGCGTCGTGCGAGACTGTCACGATGCGGGCGAATCGGGTCAAACAGGTGTCGGGTGTCCTTGTGGTTGCCGTCGTGGCTACTGGTTGTGCCATTCCGTGGGGTGCCCGCGACGAAGCAGTCTCCCCGCACCCCTTTGCGCAGGTCTGCAAGCGGTGGTCGATTCCCGACGGCGTGACGCCGACCGTGGCTGCGAACGACGCCGAGGTGCTCACGCCCGAGGAACTCGAAGCGTTCACCGACGAGGTCGAGGCGTACTCGCCGTCGTTCATCGCCGGTCGTTGTCTGCGCCTCAACCAGATCCAGGTGATTGGTTCGCACAACTCGTACCACGTGCAACCGCAAGAACCGCTGTGGTCGGCACTCAAGGCCTTCGATCCCGGTCTTGCTGCTGGATTCGAATACACGCATTCGCCGCTGGGGGAGCAGTTCTCCGATGAAGCGGTTCGCCAGATCGAACTCGACGTGTTCGCTGACCCAGACGGCGGGCATTACGCCGATCGCCACTTGAACCCGCTGTTCGGTCTGCCGCTCGCGTCGGGTATCCCCGAACTCGATGAACCCGGCTTCAAGGTATTCCATGTGCAGGAGGTCGACTACGAGACGACATGTATCTCGTTCGTCGAGTGCCTCGAGCAGATCGAGACATGGTCGAACGCCAACCCGAACCACCTTCCCCTCGCCGTGCTGGTCGAGTTGAAGGACGATGTGATTCCGGATCCGATCAAC
>SXGT01610621.1_pt1 | contig 13278 bp, 14 predicted proteins | sample 3176221 | NCBI WGS metagenome assembly SXGT01 (sample SAMN11356862, study PRJNA531348) | freshwater metagenome | isolation source: freshwater sample F1-120 | place: China: Fuxian Lake, Yuxi | collected 2017-12-25
GATGATTTCGCCCGATGACGTGCGCGTGGTGCTGCTCCATGGTACCGAGCGGCTGCTGCCGGAGATCAGCCCGAGCCTCGGTGAGTTCGCGCGCGATCGCATGAGGAAGAACGGACTCGACATCCGGCTGAAGTCCCGTGTCGTCGGTATCGACGACCGGGGCGTGCAACTCGATAGCGGTGAGCATCTCTCCGGCGGCACGGTGGTCTGCACGATCGGCACGACGCCGAACCCGATCGTGCTGGAGTCCGGCCTGCCAACGAGTCGCGGTCGGATCGTTGTCGATGCCGACATGTCCGTCGCGGGCTACGCGGGTGTCTGGGCGATCGGCGACTGCGCTGCGGTACCCAATGCCGAGGACGGCAAGGTCTCCCCGCCGACGGCGCAGTTCGCAGACCGGCAAGCGAAGCAGCTGGCGGAGAACATTCTTGCGCGTATCGCCGGGCAATCGACGACCGCGTTCCGCTACAAGCCGGTCGGGCAGCTCTGCTCGATCGGCCACAACAAGGCCGTCGTGGAGCTGTTCGGCCTGAAGCTGTCCGGCTTCGTCGCATGGCTTCTCTGGCGCGGAGTGTATCTGCTCAAGATCCCGACCTTCTCGCGGAAAGTACGGCTGTACCTGGAGTGGAACTGGGCGATGTTCTTCCCGCCCGACATCGTGCACTTCAACTACCGGCGTAGTCCGAAGCCGGTCAAGGCGATACCGGAGAGCAAGGCCGCCTAGCGCCAGCACTCCTCGGTGTTGTCGCCACCACCCGTATCCGCGGCAGCACGCAGGCCGCGCTCGTCGACTGTGAAGCTGCCGCAGGCGTCGTCGCCCTCCTGCCCGCCCGCGGCCGCAGTGGCCGTTGCGGTATAGCCGGTCGCCAGATCGTCGGACGCGATTGTGAGCTCGTAGAAACCCCGCTCCGTGCCCGCGATGCCGAGGCCGGCGGGCGGCGCGTCCGCCATTTCGCCATCGTCGGCATAGCGGTTGTTGGCGAGATAGAAGCGTTCCTGGTTGCCCGCCAGGCGCAGCAGGGCCGAGGTGGCATCGGCCCGGTTCGCCCGCAGCACGTAGTTGCGATAGGTCGGGATGGCGATCGCCGAGAGGATACCGGCGATCGCCACCGTGACGACGAGCTCCGTGAGGGAGAACCCGCGCTGTCGCTTCAGCATCCGCACACCGTTCTGCATGGTGCTCACTCCGTACCCGTCTGGCTCCAGCGCGTCCGCACTGGCGGATTGGCGATACCCGGGTCGAAGCACTCCACACCGAGGCACAGCGTGATGCGCGTGCCATCATCGTCCTCTTCCTCGCAGCCGTCCTGCACGAGGCAGGTATCACCGCCGCCGCCACCGCCGTCGTCGCCATCGTCCGGCGGCGAGAAGAACAGGGTCGGATCCGGCGCCATGCCGCCCTGGTTCAGTTCGCGAATGCGGTCGTCCGGCGTCAACTCGTCACTGTCGGTCGAGCCGTCCAGGTTGGCAATCGGCGCACCATCGGATGCCGATATCGCGTAGAGACGATTCAGGCCGCCGGCGGCGACGCAGGCATCGCCGTTGCCGCCGGGCGTGAACGAGCCGAAGTAGATCGTGTTGTTGAACGTCCGCGACTCGGACACCACCTTCTCGCCCGGGCTCCGGTCGAGCACCAGTCGCCAGCCCTTCACACCGTAGGCGAGCGGCTCGTCCGGAATATCGGTGATATCAGCGAGATCGCTGCGCTCGATCGGCTCGTCATAGTCGTCCTCCTCGAGCGCCGTGAACACCGTGTAGTCGCGCAGCGCGTAGAACTCGTCATCCGTACCCGTGTCCAGCGGATCCTCGCGATGGCCCGAGCCGAGGTTGATGCTCAGGTAGGAACCGTAGTTCGTCACGATCCGCGCCACATCGGGTGTGGCGAAGAACCGGCGTGCATCGGCGGTGGTCGGCGTGCTCATGTCACCCGCGCCGAGCGTCGCGAACACGCCACCGCGGACGAGGTCGGCCCCAGGCTCTCCATTGATGATGTCGAAGCGCCACACGCGGCCACCCATGTCGCCGATGTACATCCGGTCGGCCATGCGATCCTGATTGACATCGAGGACCCGTATGCCGGCCGGGATGGCGTTCGTCATGAGCGGCAGGTCGAGATCATGCCCGGCCCCGTTGCCGGCGCTCCACAGCAGCACACCCGTCAGCGCATCCGCAAAGAAGATCGCGTTGCCGCGGGTGTCGGCACGGTAGCCGGCCGCGTCCTGCCCCGGGTTGTAGCCGCCACCGAAGATGGCCACGTTGCGCTGGGTGCCGCCGATGTCCATCTTCGCGATGACCGGCGGCGACCAGGTCTGGCCCAGCGACTCGTAACCGCTCGTGCCCGAGCTGATCTTCCACAGCAGCTGCGGATTATCGCGATCGGTGACTTCGACCGCGTAGACCGACTCACCACCGCGGCGCATGCCGAAGTAGAGAATCGCGCGCTCCGAACCACCGATGCCCGCGACACCGTCGTTGTTGAGGATGTGCAGCGTGATCTCGCCATCGAGACCGTAGGTGCGGTCAGGCGAGGCGTCATCGATGTACAGGGTGTGGAGACGGCCCAGCAGCTCCTGCGGAATGTACGACCAGCGCTCGCTGCCGTCGTCCGGGTTGATGGCATGCAGGTAGCCGTCGTTGGTCGACACGAAAACGGTCGCGTCAGGCTCACGCTCGCTGCCGCCGTAGATAAGCATGACCGGGCGCACATGCAGGGGATCGCCCATGACATGGCGCACGTCCTCGTCGTCGCCGTCGTCGTCCTCGTCCTGGAGATCGAGTCCGCGCGCCCAGCGCAGGACGTCGTTGCGCCGCTCCGAAGGGGCACCGAGCACCGTATGCGTCAATGCCGCATTGCTGACCGCCACCAGGTTGCCGGTCGCATTGAGGTCGCTGCCAGCCAGATCCGTGTACAGCTTGCGCTCCTCGTACTCGGGCAACTCGTTGGCCGCCCCGCCGAGTCTTGCGTTGTTGCCATCGACACCGTCGGACCAGTAGCTCTGCGAGCCGCTCGAGAAGAAGCCGGTCGATGCGTCCACGGCATTGTCCCCGTTGGCATCGACGAGCCGACCGGCGACAAGCCGGTACTTCTTGAGGTTGCCAGGCCAGTGCGCGTTGATCGACGGCGAGAACACGGACACGAACACGTCGCTCATGTTCTGGGTGCGATTGAACGCATTGACCGGTGCCGTCGGGGTCGAGAACGTAGTCGCATCCTGGAGGATGTCGAACACGATTTCCGTGAGGGCACGCTGCAGGGTCGCTGTATCGCCGGCCGGGAAGTACTGGCCGCCGCCCTTCCGCGCCGTCGCTTGCAGGAAGGTCGTGTCGCCAAGCGCGAGGTCCACGCCGAAACCGATCGTGTAGGTGGTCACGTTCTGCAGGCCGGCCAGGCCCGAGTTCAGATCGTGCTTGAACAGGTACTCGGCCAGGTCCGACATGCACTCGCCATTGCTGCCGGGCGCACCACTGCAGGTGGGATCGGTCACGTAGGGGACCGCGAAGTCGGGCAGTGCCTTGATTTTCGCTGCCGCACCGAGATCCTGGGTGGGCAAGCCGTCTGTGAGCAGAATGATGTAGTTCTTCTGACAAGCGTAGGTGGTCGGCCGCTCGTAGGTATTGCTGCTGGCACTGTTGCCCGTGCGCGAGGCCGGCGCGCTCAGCACCGGACCCACGTTGCCGTAGTCGACGTTGCGACCCATGTAGTACTGGGCGGCCTCGTAGAGCGTCTCGGACAGCGGCGTCCAGCCGGACGCATTGAGCGAATTCACGGCGTCCGTCATGGCAGTTCGTGAGGTGGCGATGTTGGTCACGGCCTGGCGCACGGTGCCGCCCTGGTCGGTGTTGAAGTGCATCAGACCGACGTTCACGCCGTTCAGATCCTCGAGCAGGTTGTTGGTGACGTCGCGGACAATCTCCATGCGCGTCCTGGTGACGGTGCCCCCGGTCGAGTACCAGTTGAGCCAGTTGCCGTTCCAGACGGTGTACTCAGTGGTCCAGGTCGGCTCGGCGCTGCGGTCGCTGTGCCACGGACCATTGGAGCCCGTCGCCGCGTACGGCTCGCCGTCGCTCTCGTCCTCACCGTGCGGATTACCCTCGTTGTCGACGTCGTTCTGGCACTCCGTCGGCCGGCTGTGGCTGCTGCTGAGCGCTACCCAGCGCTGGCGGCTCGAGCGCCAAGACAGCATGCGCGCAGCGAAGCTGCCGTTGGTCTCGAGCGCCGACTTGGAGCGCTCGCAGAAGTTCGCTGACTTGTCGATGTACTGGTCGCTGTCGCAGGCCGGGATGGTCCCTGTGGTCGAGAAGTAGACTGCGTTGCGCCGATAGCAACCCTCGAAGTCCTCGTCATCGTCCCAGTCGGTCTGGGTCAGCACCGTGCTGCTCATGCTGCCCGAGTTATCGTAGATGAAGAGGATGTTGGGGCGCGCGCCGGTGACGGCCGGATCGGTGCTGGCGACGAAGATATCCGTGTCGTCCGCGAGAGCGGGCGCCATGGCAAGCGCCAGGCAGCTGCCGGTCAGCAGGGCAGCGAATCGCTGTTTGAACGTGGTCATGACTTGAACCTCTCCTCGGGCGTCGTTCAATTGGTGCTCAGTACGACGCGGGTGACAGTGTTGGTTTTCAGGTCATAGAAGACCGTCAGCAGATTCCGGGCGTGGCGCGGATCGGCCGTCGCCTTGCGGAATTCCGCCAGCGCTACGGGTGGCGAGGCGGGCGTGCCGACGAAGTAGCGGGTCGTGGCAGCGACGCGCAGCGACACCGGCTTGCAGCGGTCGCATTCGCGCACCTGCAGTGTTCCGCCCAGGCCCGCTGGCAGCGAGACGCCTCCGATCGTGCTTTCGTACGCGTTCTCGAGATTTTCCGTGCGTGCTGCTGCCTGCCCGGTAACCAGGGCAAGCAGCAACGCGGCGGCGAAAACAACGGTCTTGTCGGTCATGGTGTAGCTCCTCACGAGGCGGGCCTTACAGGCAGCCCGGACCCAGCAATGAAAAATCCTGGATATGTCGTGACGTCGAGCCACGCTCCGCTGTACCGGTCGAGGTGATCTCGAAGTGGTAGCTCGAGTAGGTCTCTTCGCTGCTGATGCTGGTACTGGCACCCGCTGGCATGCCCCCGCAGAGCTGGAAATCAGTCGCCGACGCGTAGGTGCCGATTTCGACACCATCGAGATCCTCGATCGCAGTCTCCGGAATCGGCGGGGTACCTGAGGGATTGAATGGGCCGGAGTCGATCGCCACTTCGACGCCGGTCTCCGCCATCTGGAAGGCTGTTTCTGCGTACTGCATGTTGCCCACCATTGCGAGGCCGAAGGTGGAGCTGTTCATGGTGGAGATGGCAAGAATGCTCATGACCAGCAGTAGCACCAGTCCAATGATGAGCGTGGCACCGCGCTGGCGAGCCGATGAACCCCGATGGCTGTGGAAGTGGCTCATGGACATGCGTCACCGAATGTTGCGCAGCAGAATGGTCTTGTTGACGAGCGAACGCCGCACGCGATCCGCCGGTTGATAGTCGACAACGTCCGCGTAGTTGTAGGTGTTGGCGTCCTCGAAGCCCTGCTCGACCTCTTCGGCGCGGAACATCAACCACAAGCGGACGGCTATCGTCTCGCTGCCGGGGACGAATGCCGCGTCACCCGGGGTCGCGAGGCCATGGTCGGCATCCACGTAGCGATCCACGGTGCCGTCGGTGTTGGTGTCGATACCGAGCTGGACCTGCAGATCTTCGACCCCGGTGATCAGCTCCTGGTCGGTAAGCACGCCGTTGACGACGGTCATCCTGCGCAATGAAGGCGTGTTGTCGCCGAGCGAGGATGAAGCGGCAACGTAGTAGTAGTTGGTCACCCAGTTGTAGGTGCAGCGCACCTGCGGGTCAGCCGGCGGCGCTGCCGGCACCGGGCATACGTCGGCGCCCGGCGGCGCGCCGCTGTCGAACACGATGCTCTGGTCACGGTCGCTCTGGATCTGCACGACGCCTGCCACTGCGGGTGCAGGTTCGCCGCTCGCATGCCGAACCACCAGCGTATCGCTGCCCGCGAGCCAGTCGTCGTTGAATGCCGGACAGGGCACGAGGTCGTCGTAGTCACCGTTCGCGGCTTCGATCGGAACGGAACGGTCGAGCACCTCGGCAGATACATCGGCGCCGTCTTCGCAAGTGACCACCACGCTCCCTGGTACGCTGACCTGTCCCGGCACGTTGTGCAGCCCCCAGGAGCCGGCGAGCCGCAGGTCGGGCTCCATGGAAGTCAACGCGAAGCGCACGTTCTCCTGGATCCGCGAGACGGCGTCGGTCGTGCGGAAGGTCGTCCGCGTTTCGCCGAAGATGGCGAGCACGCCAATGAGTAGCAGCGAGCCGATGAGCAGCGACACCATGATCTCGATGAGGCTGAAACCACGGCTCCGGCCGGATACGGTGCGGAGTGAACAGGGCATCACAGCTGCACCCCCAGCGAGTACTGGCTGAGCGCATCGCTGCCCGTCTCCGCCCAGGTGAGCGTGATGGTGTAGGTCCGCACGGACACTCCGGCAACCTCGACCACGTCGACGTCACCCGCACCATCCGGCAGCAGCGCGCCGACGTTGCCGAACCACCAGTTGAGGTCGTCCGCGGCGAGTTCGGCCGGTGTGCAGTTGTCGGGGCCGTTCACGCAGGCGTTGTCGGCGGCGGCGCCCTCGTAGGCCTCGCCTGCTGTCGGATTGGCGCGCATCCGATCCGCCAGGTCGGCGGCGAGGGAAACCGCCGCCTGGCGCGTGACGGACACCCGCGACGAGCGTAGGCCTTCGACATACATGCCGGCGATACCGAGCATGCCGATCGACACGACGACGATCGCGACCAGGGTTTCGACGAGCGTGACGCCCGCCTGCTGGTGCTTGCCGAATTCGCCATGAAGCGGATGCATGGTCCTGAACCTCAACAGCCGCCGAGCGGGCTGCCCTGGACGTCCTCGCGAAGCCGGTAGACTTGCGGCCGGCCGGTTGCACCGAGCTGCAGCCAGCGGCCGGCAGCGATTTCCCGGTCGTCCGCAGCGAGACCGACCGCCACGTCACCCCGGGCGTCGCAGACCACAATGTTCGTGATCGGTGCGCCGACGGCAGCTGAGCGCGGGAAACCGTTCGCGGCGAATTGCATGTACGGGCTGCTGTCGACGTCGATCGCGAAGGTCAGCGGGGCCGGCAGCGGCGGATGAGCGAGCACGACGTCTTCGTCCTCGTCGACTGCAACATCGCCGTCGTCATCGGCAAAGACGATCCAGCCGGTCGGACCGCCGCCCGCCAGGTCGCAATCGGGATCGGCCGTCTGCCAGTCGCTGCTCGCACACAGGGTGACGCTGGCACGGCGCTTCACAGCCTCCGTGCGCGCCACGTGGATCGAGGTCAGCAGGTCATTGGCCGCACCGGCCACCCGGTTGTTGGCGACGAACTGGGTAAGCGATGGGATGCCGACACCGAGCGCGATGCCCGCGATGGTTAACGCGAACATGAGCTCGAGCAGATTGAACCCGCGCTGCCGCTGAGGGCGCATGCACCCGACTCCGTGTCAATTCCAACCCGGGCGGCATCATCTACAGAGCGGCATCGCGGGTCGATGAAATGGATCCACGGTTGGTCGGCTTGCACGGCAATTCATCGGTTCGCCCGCGATTATTTCGCCGTTGCAGCAAATCGCCGTAATTCGTGCGCAAGCGCCTGCTATTGATAGGCATCGCGTAGACGATCACGAGATGTCAGGCAAGCAGCCGGTCAAATCGGCGGCGTGATTTTTCGAGAAGTGCGTCGCAAATTCACGAGCGCACACCGCACCTGACAGGCGGTCGCAGGTCAGCGACTGGCGGACGGTCGCAGCCGCTTATGTCGATCGATGGAGCGCAGTGCGCGCTTCAGGTGGAAACGTAGGTCTTCACGAAGTCGGCGATTCCGTTCGCCACGAACTGCACGCCGATGCACACCAGCAGGAAGCCCATGATGCCCTCGAGCGCAGCGACGCCGTCCTGGCCCCGCCAGCGGAGCAGCCGCGGCGAGGCGCGCAGGATGAGCCACGCCGCCAGGGCGACCGTGACGATGGCGGCGGCCTCGATGAGATAGCCGTTCACGCGACTCGGCACGAGCCCGGTGCCCGGGATCGTGGTGGAACTGGTGATCACCACCGACATCGAGCCGGCGCCGGCGAGCGTCGGCACCGCCAGCGGCACCAGCGACGGATCGAGCCGCTCCGTATGCAGACTCTCCGGTGCGTGCGTCGGCGCATCGGCGTAAGCGAACAGGAGCTTGAAACCGAGGAAGGCGATGATCAGGCCGCCGGCCACACGCAACGCCGCGAGCGAGATCGAGAAGAATTCCATCGCGAGGGCGCCGGTCAGCAGGCACACCAGCAGCACGACACCCGAATTACGGCTTGCGCGCCAGGCGATCGCCGCCTGCTCCGCCGGCGTATTGCCGGCGGTGAGGGCCAGGAAGACGGGCACCGCGGCAACCGGGTTCATCATCGCGAACAGCGTGACCACGCCAGACGCGTAGAGCGCGAACCAGTCACCGAGAAGGCTCATGCGCCGACTCCCGTGACGGTCACGGTCCAGTCCCACAGCCGCTTGCGGATGACCGGATCCCGCGCCAACGCCGAGGCAGTCGCCACCTTGCAGTAGGCGAAGTACTCGCCGCTGACGCCCGCCACGGCCGGGGACGACGCACAGTGGATGTGCGTTCGGGCACCGCGCTCGGGCGTATTCAGCCCGAGGAGCGCACCGGCGCCGAAAACCATCCACGAGCCCCAGCGAAAGATCCCGCGCAGGTTCCGGTAGATGGTGGTGTTGACGAAGTAGCCCGGCGACACGGCGTTGACGGTGATGCCGCGGCCGCCGAGTCGCTCGGCGAGCTCGAAGGTGAAATAGAGGTTGCAGAGCTTTGCGCGGTGGTAGGCCGTGAAGGCGGCATTGTTGGAAAAGGCAGCGCCCTTCCAGATCCTCCCGTTGTTGAGATCATCGAAATCCAGGCCCGGACCCGCGCGGTGCGCCTCGCTCGAAATGCACACGATCCGCGACGGCGCGCCCCGCTCGAGGAGCGGCAGGAGGAGGTGAGTCAGCAGGAAATGACCGAGGTGGCAGGTCGCGAGGTGCATCTCCCAGCCGTCGACACTGAGCCGGCGCACTGGATCCGTGATGCCCGCGTTGTTGACGAGCACGTGCAGTGCCGGGTAGCGCGCAGCGACGTCCGCAGCGAGACGCCGGACGTCGGCGAGGGACGACAGGTCGCACCAGGCGAACTCCGCCAGCGGCGCGCCTGCCCGCTGATTGATGAGGTCACGCGTCCGCGTGCCCTCCTCGCCCTCCCAGTCCACGATGATGACGCGTGCGCCTTGGGCGGCGAGCGCGAGCGCGGTCACGCGCCCCATGCCCCGTGCAGCGCCGGTGATCAGGCAGACCTTGTCCTGCATCGTCCCGGTCATTGGCCCCTCGACCCCGTCGCCCGCCTGCACTTTATACCCGCGGCGGCGAATCCGGCTAGACTGCGCCGATGCACTCGCGCCCTGCCCGGCTGTTCGCCGTTCTCGCTGCGTTCTTCCTGACGAATGCGATCATCGCGGAGTTCGTCGGCATCAAGATCTTCGCTCTCGAGCCCACGGTCGGGCTCGAGCCGCTCGACTGGCAGCTCTTCGGGCAATCCGGGACGCTCAACTTCACGGCGGGCGTGCTGCTCTGGCCCTTTGTGTTCGTCATGACGGATGTCATCAACGAGTATTTCGGCCGGCGCGGCGTGCGTTTCATCTCATGGCTCGCGGCCGCGCTGATCGTCTACGCCTTCCTGTTTGCCTACATCGCGATCGGACTCGTCCCGGCGGACTGGTGGATCACCTCTTACTCCGGCCAGGGCATTGCCGATGCACAGGCGGCGTTTGCCGGCATTTTCGGGCAGGGACTGTGGGTGATCGGCGGCTCGCTCACCGCGTTCATGATCGGCCAGCTGCTCGACGTCACGATCTACCACCGCATTCGCCGCGTGACGGGCGAAAGCCGCGTGTGGCTGCGGGCGACAGGCTCGACGCTCGTCTCGCAGTTCGTCGACAGCTTCGTCGTGCTCTACATCGCCTTCGTCATAGGGCCGCAGCAGTGGCCGATCGCACAGTTCCTGGCGGTGGGCACGGTGAACTACGTCTACAAGTTCTGCGCGGCGCTCGCGATGACGCCGCTCATCTACCTCGCCCATGCGGTGATAGACCGCTGGCTCGGCAGCGAGGCGGCCGAACTCAAGCGGACAGCAGCCGCAGACTGAAGCGCGTCAATCCGCAAGCAGCGGCAGCGCGAAGGCGGCAAACGCTCCCGCCACGGTCAGCGCGAATGACACCGAATACAGGCGCAGGCTGTAGCGGCGGACGCGCTCGCAGTTCGCGGCCAGCGCTGGATCCGCAGGGCACGGCAGTCGCCGCGCGCTCGACAGCGCGATACCGCTCACCAGCAGCATGAGAGCCGCGAGCCCGAAGACGAGGAGCTTGCGCTCGCTCAGCCAGACCAGCATCGGAAACGCGCTCACGAGACCGACCAGGACGAAGCCCGCCCCGACCGCGACCAGCACGGCCGGCAGCACACAACACACCAGCGTGGTCACGCTCGAGATGAGCGTGACGAACGAGAGCCAGACACTGCGGGCATCGGCGTCCATCAGCGCTCCGCGGCATCACGCAACGCCGCTAGCGGCGTCTCGGTGCGGCGGATCGCTTTCACGGCATAGCCCGACTCCTCGAGCGCCGTGACGAGTTCGCTGTCTGCAATCTCCGCACCCGGAGCCAGCTCGAGCGCAACCAGGCGACGCTCGAGGCTTACCAGCACGGCAACGGTCGCAGGGAACTTGCGCAAGCGCTTCTCGATGCCCTGCGCACAGAAGCCGCAGACCAGTCCATTGACGGTGATTTCTATCGTGGCGGCGCCCGCTGCCGCAGATGTCAGCGCGAGCAGGATCGTGAGTGCAATTCTGGTCATGGACCATGACTCCCTCAGAAGTTGAACATGAGCATGGACTGCAGGCGGCCGTCTTCGGTGACGCCGGCCTCGACCCATGCATTGCGGCGGAACAGGCGCAGCAGCAGCGCCCACTCCGTGCCCCGGTAGATGTCGCCCGTGTAGTTGCGCGCCTGCACGACCAGCCAGGTCGCCAGTCCGCCATACTCGTGGGCGTACGGCGCGGCCCCGAGTTGCAGCGTGTCGATGCGATGCGCGAACGCATCGCTGTACACGTAGTCAGTCTTCAGCGAGGCATAGATTCGCCGTGTCTCGTAGTCGATCTGGCCACCCGCAATCCCGGTTACTTCCTGTCCGGCGAAATCGCTGCCGCGCGCCGCGCCAACACCGCCCCACACGAATACATTCGCCTGGGCAGATTCGAGATTCCAGCGACGGACGAGACGGTTGGCCCGTCCGTAGGCGATGTTGCGGGTTGCGCCGTCGACGTCGCTGTCGAGATAGAGGTAGCCACCGCCGAGCGACCAGCGGTGCGACGGCGCATAGAACACCTGCGCCTCGACCATCGTGCCGGCGCCGTACTCGGCCATCGCGGTCGTCCCGCCAGCGAACGCCACGGGCTTGGCACTCGCCGAGCCGGACGGAGCGAGACTCGCGAGCGCAAGTGCTGTTGCGCAGAGCCTCACCATGAACATCGCCGCAGTCGGATCCGCGTGCGCAGAATGCGCACTACAGTACTCACGGCCGGGGTTCAGGTCGAGTCGCCTCGCTCAGCGAGGGCGCGTGCAGACGACGGGGATGCCCTTGTGGCGTGCATAGGACGTGGCGAGATTCATCGCCGCCTCGCGACTGCCGAGCAGGCCGTCGAAAAGGCGCTTGAGACGCATGACGCCCGTGGTCTCGGTGCCGAAGGCGCGGACCAGGACCCGCTCGATGCGAGTGTGGACGCCGGTCGAGTCATCGCCGTGGCAGGACAGCCGGATGAAGTCGTCGCCGGCTTCACCGCAGTCCTTGTCGTCCATGACCTTCACCGCGTCCACGTCCGTCGATCCTCCATTCACCACAGCAAACTGAAGCACGTGGCGTACCACCCGACATAAGCGGGCAACGGTGGCGGCTTGCGGGCAGATTAAGTCCGGTCGGGGTGACGCTGGGCGTCACTTAGTGACGCCAGTGGCGGCGTCGATGTAGGTGCGGAGCCGGGCGGCGAGTTCGGGCGCGTAGGTCGTGAGGCACTCGCGGTGGCTGCCGGAGATCCGGTGCACCTCGAGATTAGAGGCGACCGTTGACCAGCCGGCATCCCAGCCGCCGGGCGGCCGCTGGTCGATATGGCTCGAGCGGAACAGCACGACCTTGCCGTCGTAGGGTTCGGGTACGAACAGCGTGACGCGCGTGTGATACACCGGCCAGAGCCCTCCCTGCTCGAGCGTCGGATCGTCTGCGACCTCGGCTGCCGCCGGAACCGTCAGCGGCGCCACTGTGGCGGCGGCCTCCTTGCGGCGAGCCAGGCGACGCGCGAGCACTCTGGCGAAGCCCATGACGCCACCGCCGGCCGCGACGACGTCACCGCGCAGCCAGCGCAAGCGGCGGAACAGCTCGAGCTGCCGCGTCTGCGACCAGCCGAGCAGTCGACCGGCCAGCCGCGACAGGCGCCAGGTGCGGACCAGCGGCGCGTTGTAGGCGCGCGCATCGACCATGAGGACGACTTTGACTTGTTCGCCGCGGGCACGAAGTTTGCGCGCCATCTCGTAGGTGATCAGACCGCCATTGCAGTAGCCGCCGAGCACGTAGGGCCCGACGGGCTGAATGAGCTTCATCTCGCGGATGAAGTCATCGGCCATGTCCTGGAACGACTGCGGCACCGGCCCGCCATCGAGGCCGTGCGGCATCAGCGCGTACACGGTGAGATCGGAGCCGAGGTGCCGGGCGAGGCGCCGGCAGTAGAAGCCGCCGCTCTCGACATCGGCGTGGGCATAGAAGAATGGCACCGGCGCAGTGCCCTGCTGGATCATGACGACGCGCGCGCTCGGCCGGCCCTTGTCGCCGCGGATCATCTCGGCGGCGAGCCGCTCGATGGTGAGCCCGGGCAGGATGTTCGCCGGCACGATGCGTTGGCCGCACTCCTGCTCGACGCGGTGGAACATGCGATTCGCGAGCAGCGAATTCCCGCCGAGGTCGAAGAAATCGTCGGTGACACCGAAGTCGGCGATGCCGAGCTCCTCCGCCCAGATGTGATGCAGCTGGGTCTGCAGCAGCGTGTGCGGTGCCACGCGATTCGGGTCGGCAGCGGGCTGCTCCGGCGGCGGCGGCAGCGCCTTGCGATCGACCTTGCC
>SXGT01913085.1_pt1 | contig 13278 bp, 8 predicted proteins | sample 3176221 | NCBI WGS metagenome assembly SXGT01 (sample SAMN11356862, study PRJNA531348) | freshwater metagenome | isolation source: freshwater sample F1-120 | place: China: Fuxian Lake, Yuxi | collected 2017-12-25
CCGCCGCGCTGGTAGCCGGCACCACCGCCGCCGCCACCCTCGCCGTCGCCGCGGGCGCCGACGAACTGCACGCGGTCGGCCACGACCTTGGTCTTGATGCGCTTTTGGCCCTCTTTGTCGGTCCACTCGTCGTTCGACAGCCGGCCTTCGACCAGGATCGCCTTGCCCTTGCTCAAGTAGCGCTCGCAGAACTCGGCCTGTTTGTCCCACACCTCGACTGAGAACCAGTCGGTTTTTTCCTGGCGCTGGCCGGTCTTGTCGGTCCAATTGCGGCTGACGGCGATGCGCAGCTCGGTCACTGGTCGATTGGACGAGGTGTACTTGAGTTCGGGCTGGTGGCCCAAGTTGCCGATGAGAATGACCCGGTTGAAGCTGGACACGACTGGCCTCCAAGTAGCGCGCCGAGCATAGCCCCGGGCGGCCGTCGGCACAAGCCGGGTTGGCCGTTCGCGTCACGCTGCCAACGTGCCCCGACGGTTCTTTGCACGCTGCCACCGCCTCGGGCATACTGCGCGTTCGACCTGGCCCTGGCGCCCCCCGTGACGCCCGATCCCGCGCTCAAGTCAGGTTCTGGTGCGTTTGTCACGGGCGATGCCCGCATGCGCGCCCTGCGTTGCCTGGAGGCCCGAACATGACCTTGTTTTCGTTTTCGCCGCGCCTTGTTGCGACTCTTGCCTGCTTTGCGCTGGCCGCCGCGTGCACGGAACCTACGACTGCCAAGCCCGACGCTGCCGGTGGCGGTGCAACGGATGAGGACACTGAGGACGGCGGCACGGTCGATCCCGACGGTGGCCCCGGCGACGGCGCGGGCGATAGCGGCACGACGACCAAACCAGATGGCGACACCAGCACCACCACCACTGATGGGACGCCGGGCGACGTCGGCGAGGACGGAGCGATCGGTGACGTCGACGCCACTGTCGATCCGGATGCAGCACCCGACGCCACCGTCGACGCGGAGACCGCCAGTGGCGGCAGCGATGTCGCGGCCGAAACCGGCCCACCCAAGCCCAAGCTGCCGCTGCCCGACTGCGCGGGCGGCGCTGGCGGCAACTGCCTGACCGCCTGCCCCGAAGGCAAGCTGTGCGTCGACGGCACCACCTACTTCAACGATTGCGAGGCGATCTTCAAGCTCAAGGCCTTCGACTGGCCGGCTGGCTACGAGACCAAGATCAAGAAAGGCGCGTGCCCCGACTGCAAGGACTGCGCCAACGTCGAGGTCAAGTGCAACCTGCAGAACGGCACCAACAAGTGCACGCTCTACCAGCCCGGCAAGCCGGCCGAAGAGAGCGTCAAATCCTGCAGCAAGAACGCCGATTGCGTCGGCAGCTTTGAGGGTTGCGCCACGCTCAAGTCCGGCGCCAAGGTCGCAGTCGAGCTGCCTTGCCAGGCCAAGTGCATGGACCTGACCACCACCGAGACCCCGTACGTCGCCGGCAAGTGCAAATCGGGCTGCAGCCAGCCCCCGCCCAACGGCGGCGGCTGCCCAATGAATGTCTACCAGCCGGTGTGCGCCAAAGAAGACGGCAAGACCTACGCCACGCCGTGCGCGCTCAAGAACTGCGACAAGCAGGGGTGCTATGGTCTGGGCCTCAGCCAGAAAAGCGACACCTGCGAACCGGACAAGCTGACCAAAGAGTGCGACGGTGAGTGCTTTGCCGAAGCCAGCAAAGTCAGCGCCTCCGCCGCCAACTGCCCCAAAGACTGCAATCCCGTGTGCGGCATTCTGCCGACCGGCAAGGGCCAGTCGTACCGCAACGCGTGTTTGGCCACCAACGCCAACGCCAAAGTCGCGGACTGCAAGGGTATTTCGGCTACACCAAAGGACAAGTGCTCGGCCGCCGAGCTCTACCAGGGCAAGGGCTGCTGCGCGGACGTCGACTACGTGCCCGTCAACCCAGTGTGCGCGTCCAAGCCGGCCGCAAAGACCGGCGACCCGGACGTCTGGATCACCTTCCGCAGCCAGGCTGAGTACAAGTGCTTGACCGCAGGCGATAATTCATGGGTCCCGCAGTACAGCGGCCCTTGCATCTGCAACTGCCCCAACACCTACGCCCCTGTGTGCGGCGACGACGGTCTGACCTACGTCAACAAGTGCCAAGCCGAGTGCTATAACGGCCCGAGCTTCAACGTCAAAAGCGGACCGTGCTGATCCTGGCCGAATCGATTTGACTGCTTCCACCACCACCCGCGGCCCCGCGTCCGCGCCACCGAGCGGCGTGCAAGCCACCGTGCGCGCGCTCGATGCGTTGCGCCGCGGCGACGTCGCGCTGGTCGCCGAAGACATGATCGAGGGCGGTGCGTTGTGGGCCGTGGCTGGCGCGCAGTTCGCGACCCCGGCGCTGGTCAACCGCCTCGCCAACGATGCTCAAGGTGTCTTGGCGGTCACGCTGTCGCGGGCGCGCGCCAAGGCACTGGACTGCGGGCCATTGGAACGCAAGCGCGCGCCGGCCTGGCTACCCAACTACGGCACCAGCGTCGAAGCCGCGCTCGGTGTCTCTACCGGCATCAGCGCCGAGGATCGCGGGCTGACAGCGCGCCTGCTCGCCGATCCGGATGCGCGCTCGAGCGATCTGGTGCGCCCGGGGCACATCGTGCCGGCCATTGTTGCCGACCGCGGCGTGCTGGCGGCACCCTACGGCTGCGAGGCGGCCCATGATCTGGTGGTGGCTGCCGGCCTGCAGCCGGCCGCGCTGGTCAGTCACGTGCTGCTTGGCGTCGATCAGGCCATGGCCGAGCACGGGCCACTTCTAGCGGCGCAGACCGGCTGGCCGCTGGTGTGCACCAGCGACGTCATCGCCTGGCGGGCCCACCACGAGCGGCTGGTGCGCGTGCTGCGCGAGGGCGAAGTCGCGACCCGCAACGGCCCGTTTCGCGTCCGTGTCTACGCCAGCGACCTGGACGGCAGCGCGCACATGGCGCTGGTGCGCGGCAACCCCGAGACGGCCCAAGGCCCGGTGCTGGTGCGCCTGCACAGCCAGTGCCTGACCGGCGACATCCTGCACTCGCGGCGCTGCGACTGCGGCGGTCAGCTGCAGCTGGCGCTGGAACGCTTGGCCAGCGCGGAAGTCGGGGCGCTGCTGTACCTGCGCCAAGAGGGCCGCGGCATCGGGCTTATCGCCAAGATCCGTGCCTATGCGCTGCAAGACCACGGCAAGGACACCGTCGAGGCCAACGAGGCGCTGGGGTTTGCACCCGACGAGCGCGACTATGCGGTGGCGGCCCAGATTCTGCGCGACCTGGGGCTGCGGCAGATCGTGCTCATGACCAACAACCCGGCAAAAGTCGAGGCGCTGCAGCGGTTTGGCATCGAGGTCGTGCAGCGCCAGGGCATCGAAGTGCCGGCGACCGCCGACAACCAGCGGTACCTGCTGACCAAGCGCGACCGCATGGGTCACCTGCTCGACCTGCCGGTGGCCTGAGGTCTGGAAATGATTTACTCAATCATTTCTGCGGCCCGCTTGCTTGCTTCGTGGGTCGCCAGTTCGCGGCCTCGGAGGCCGACTCGCGGCTCCGCCTTGTGCCGAGACTGTTCAAGTCATTGTTTTCCAGTCCCTAAGCGCCGCTCTCGGAGTCCGCACACGTGCAACGCGTCGACACGCTAATCCTGGGCGGCGGGCTGACTGGCCTGTCGGGCGCCTACCACCTCGACCGCCAGGCCACGTCCACGGGCGAGGCCCGACTGGGCGACTGGCTGCTGGTTGAGCGCGACGCGCGCCTGGGCGGCCTCACGCGCACCGAAGTCGTCCACGGCTACCACTTTGATCACACCGGCCACTGGTTGCACCTGCGCTATCCGGAGATCAAGCAGTTTGTCGCTGACGTGATGGGCGACCAGATGCTGAGGGTGGCGCGCAAGTCGCGGATCTGGTCGCACGGCGTGCTCACCCAGTTCCCGTTTCAGCAGAACCTGTACGGCTTGCCGCTCGAGGTCGTGCACGAGTGCGTGCAGGCGGCGATTGAGGCGTCGTTGGCCGAGGCGCGCGGCGAGCAGCCGCCGGTGCGCAACTTCGCCGAGTTCTGCCTGCAGCGCTTTGGCAAGGGCATCACCAGCCGCTTCATGGTGCCGTACAACACCAAGCTGTGGGGCTGCGCGCCCGAGGAGATCACCGCCGACTGGTGCGCGCGTTTTCTGCCCAAGCCCAATCTAAGCCAGATCGTGGCCGGAGCGCTCGGCATCGTCGACGAGACTGCGGGCTACAACGCCAATTTCCTGTATCCGCGCCAGGGTGGCATCGAGACCTTTGCCAAAGCCATCGCGGCGCACCTGCCGGCGGACAAGGTGCGGCTGAACACCGTCCCTGTCCGCATCGATCTGGCCGCGAAAACCGCGGATCTCAGCGACGGCAGCACGGTCGGCTTTCGGCGCATCCTGTCGTCGGTGCCGCTGCCCGACCTGTATGCGCTGTTGACCAACGTGCCCGATGCGCTGCGGCAGCGCGTGGGCCAACTGCGTTGCACGTCCCTGCGCTACATGAACTACGGCATCGCCCGACCGGCGGTACTGGACGACATCCAGTGGCTGTACGTGCCGGAGCCGCGCTACCCGTTCTACCGTATCGGTTCGTTCTCCAATGCGGTGGCGTCGCTGGCGCCGGCGGGCAAAAGCAGCCTGTACGTCGAGGTCGCCGCCAACTGCGCCGACAGCGACGACGACGTCAAGGCGCAGGTGCGACAGTTCTTGCGTGATCAAGGGTGGTTGGACAGCGACGACGCGATCGAAGTGCAAGACGTCCGCCACATTCGCTATGGCTACGTCGTCTTCGATCAGCACTACTTCGGCGCGCGCGCCGATCTGCTCGGTCACCTGGAGCGCCAGGGCCTGGCCTCGCGCGGTCGCTACGGCGGCTGGGTCTACTCGTCGATGGAAGACGCGATGTGGGAAGGCTACCAGTTCGCGCTGGCCGCGGGCTTTGAGTAAGGGCCTTGAAATGATTTACTCAATCATTTCTCGGGCCCTTTTGCTTGCGCGGTGGGTCGCCAGTTCGCGGCCTCGGAGGCCGACTCGCGGCTCCGCTCTGTGCCGAGAGTGTTCAACTCGTTGTTTTCCAGCCCCTAACCGATGAATGCCGGGGACCTGTCGGCACTTGTCCAGCAGCTGTTGCTGTTTCACGGCGCGCGCTATACCAGCCGGGCCGACGAAGAAAACTGGAAGATGGTGCCGGTGACGCTGCTGGTGCCGACCCAGCCCATGGAATCGCTGCAGCTGGCGGCCGGCGAGTGGCTGGTGGTGCCGTGGCACCTGGCCGGCGCAGACCACCTGCAGCTGTGGCTGGAGCGCCTGGCGGCGTCCGGTTCGCGGCCGCGGGTCATCGTGCTGACGCAGGACCGGCCGCTGGTGGCCGACCATCACGTCGCACAGTTGGCCAACGCGCACCGCCTGGAACTGGTCGCGCTGACTGCCGATCCGCCGAGCGTAACTGGCACCGCTCAGGCGGCGCTGGTGGCGCAGGCCTTTGACGCCGACATGCAGCGGTCGATGGCGGCGTGCAATCCCCTGGTGCACCTGGCTGCGACCGGCGATGCGCGCGACCCGCAGGTGTTTTTGGAGCGTCTGCGCCACGCTGCTCCGCAAGTCCCCGTCACCAAGGCGATGACTGCGCTCAACCTGCTGGTCTATGCGGCGATGGTGTTCGCGGCGGCGATGCGGCCCGAGGGCGGCCTGTGGTCGACGGTGGCCGGAGGCTTTGGCACGGGCCAACTGGTGGCCTGGGGTGCCAATGCCAGCGGGCACATGGCCGGCGAGCCGTGGCGCTTGCTGTCCAGCGCGTTCTTGCACGGCAACATGATTCACATCGCCATGAACATGATGGCCTTGTGGCAGCTGGGCGCGATGGCCGAGCGCTTGCTGGGTTCGCGGGCTTACGGCGCGGCTTATTTGCTCAGTGCGCTAGGCGGCGCCGTGGCCTCGTTCGGTTGGCATGCCCTGCAGGTCGGTCCATCGGTCAGCGTTGGCGCTTCAGGCGCCGTGTTTGGCGTACTCGGCGCGACGGTGGGTTTCGCGCTGGCCCGCCGCGATACCATCCCCAGCCACATCTATCGGTCGTTGCTGCGCAGTGGTGGCACGTTTGTGGCCATCAACGTGGGCTTGGGGCTGGCGGTGTCGGTCATCGACAATGCGGCGCACTTGGGGGGCCTGGTCGTCGGCACCGCCGCGGGTGCGGCGCTGTCGCGCGAATTGCCGCCGGGGCCGCAGCCGGCTTTGGGAGTGCAGGCCGCGATCGTTGCTGGCTTTTTGTTGGTACTGGGTGTGGCATTTCGGGTGGCGTTAGGGTTGGGTGGGTGACCCAAATCGCGGCCCCAGCCATTCCACCGCCAACCCGACCGCCGCGCTCGCGCTGTCGCCCTGCGCCGCAAACGCCACCGTGCCACCCGGATCGAGCACCACGGCCACCGGCACTACGCAATCGGCAGCAACCAATGCACCCAACCGCTGCGCGCTGACCGTACCGTCGTCGGCGACTGCGTCAGTAGCGCTGGCCCGTCCAGGTGAAGCGATGCCTAACACGCGCACTTCGGTCGGTACAGCCGCCAGATCCGCACCGCACAGGCCATCGCCAACCACGACTAAGCCCCAATGACCGGCAAACGCGTCCGCGGTCCACGGCCCCGATTTCAGACACAGCGGCGGCAGCGGGTCGCCCGGTCGCAGCAGCCAGGCGCCAGGCATCAAAAGCTGTTGCCGATGGTGAACTCGAACACCAGCGGCTGCTCGTTGGCCTTGGGCGCGATCGGCACGCCCCACTCGAAGCGCAACGGGCCGACCGGCGAGAACCAGCGAATGCCCCAGCCAAAGCTCATGCGCATCTCGGGAAACTTGAAGTTCTTGCCGTCGTAGAAGATCGACTCGCCTTCGCCAAACGCGTTGCCGATGTCAAAGAACAGTAGGCCGCGCAGGTTGAGCGGCGCCTTGACGATTGGCACCTCGATCTCGTTGTTCAGGTACAGTTGGCTGATGCCGCCGACATTGAAGCCCGACAGGCTGGAGCTCGGATCGCTCGACGCCGGGATGGCGATCTGCGGACCCAGGGAATTGCGCGAGAATCCGCGAATGTTGAAGATGCCGCCGACGAAGTAGCGCTCGAACAGCGGTACGCTGCGGCCCTTGGGCGCCATGATGGTGCCGCCGACTAGGTTGAAGCGCAGCACACCATCGAGCGGTAGCGGAATGAAGCGCCGCACCCGCATCGACAGCCGCGTATAGACGTTGTCGCTGCCGAGCACGTCGCTGGCCCACTCGGCGGTCGTCGACGTGAACCAACCGGTGGTCGGAAACATGCGATCGTCGCGCGAGTCGTAGCTCAGCGTCAGCTTGAGCGCGCTGGTCAGGCCGCTGGTGAAAAGCGACGCGATCGGCACGTCGGTCCGACCCGACAGGCCGCCGATCTTGCTCTGGACCTGCTCGCCGGTGTAGCCCATGTCGACGTGCAGTTGCGGCGTCAGGCGGTAGCCCCACGAGGTGCCGCCACCGGTCGCCGTGCGCGAAAAGTCGGTGTAGAGCTGGTCAAAGCGGTAGAGATCCAGCGAGAACGTGACGTTACTGTCCAAGAACGCCGGCTCCCAGAAGCTCGCTTGAAAGATGGTGCGGATGCTCGACAGCTGACCCTGGACGCTGATGCGCTGGCCGCGGCCCAAGAAGTTGTCTTTGGCGATCTGCACCGTGCCGATGAAGTTGTCGACGCTCGAAAAGCCCATGCCGACCTGAAAGCTGCCGGTGGTGCGCTCCTTGAGGTCAATGACCACGTCCAGCACCTGCGGAATCGCCGTCGCCTTGGTCTTGATTTCGACCTTCTCGAAGTAGCCCAACCGCTGGATCATGCGCTGCGAAGTCTGGATCTTGTCTTCGCTATACTGCTCGCCTTCGACAAACGTCAGCTCGCGGCGGATGACCTTGTCGCGGGTGCTGGTGCCGCCAGCGAGCGAGATCTGGCCAAAGAAGCAGCGCTTGCCCTTCTGCACGTAGTAGGTCCAGTCCAGGATCTTCTTGTCGGTGTCGGGCGTGGGCCGGTTCTCGACCGTGGCGTGGGCGTAGCCGACGTTCTTTTGGGCATCGCGGATGCGCTGACCGTCCTGCTGTACCAGTGCATAGTTGAAGATCTGCCCGGGCTTAAGCCCCAAAGTCGGCACAAGCTTGTCGCCGGGTTCGACGCTGTCGCCCTCGATGCTGACCTTGCCGACCGTGAACTGTGGCCCCTCGTGGATGCGAATGGTGATCGTGATGTACTTCATGTCGGCTGACAGGCTGACGATGGGGTCGTCAATCTTGGCCTGGATGTAGCCGCGGGTCAGGTACAGGTACTGGATGTACTGCACGTCGGTGTCGAGGTTTTCCGGCTTGAAGTTGCCGCCCTTGCCGACCAGCGACGTCAGCTTGCCTTCCTCGGTGCGCAGCACAGCCTTGATGTCGTCGTCGGCGATGCCTTCGTTGCCGAGCAGCCGCACCTGGCGGACCTTGACCTCGGCGCGCTCGACCACATCGAACACCACCCGCACCTGGTTTTGCGGCATGGTCTCGGTGTGGTAGGCCACGTTGGCCAAAAAGAAGCCTTCGTCGCGGTAGTGCTCGCGAATCTTGCCGACGTTGCTGGCGGCGTCCTGCGGCGAGTACAGGTTGTTCATCCGCAAGTCCACGACCTTCATGATACTTTCGGTGCTTTGCTCCTGGTTGCCGCGAATCTCGATGGCGGCAATCGACGGTCGTTCCAGCACCTGATAGCGCAGCTCGACGCCCACTTCGTCCGCCGGGGCGTCTTTGGCCGGCACCAACCGCAATAGGCCTGCGCGCACGTCGTCGAAAAGACCCATGTTCATCAGGCGCTTGATGTCTTCTGCGACTTTTTGCGGGTCCAGTAGCTCGCCGGCGCGGCTGCGCACCTGGTTGCCGACGGTGGTCTTGTCGACGCGATCGATGCCGCCCAGCGTCACCCGCACGATGCGCATCGCCACCGCCGCGGTCTCTTCGCGCACGACTTCGAGCTCCGGTTCGGCTTTCTTTTCGGTCTTGTCGTCGTCGCCGCCCGACAAGGCGCCGCGGCCAAAAAGGCCGTCCGCGCGCGCTGCGCCCGGCGCACCCGCCCAAGCCACCGCAAACGCAGCCATCACCAGCAGCGCGACACGCTTCAAGCCTGGGCCTCCTCGGCGGATCCGCCGCTTTCGGCGCATCTCTGTGTTGTCCCTGCGCTCCGGTGCTCAACGACCTCGGAGGTCGTCTCCGCTCCGGTGCTCGCTCCGCCTTGATCTGCATCCGAATTCGGCGGCCCGGAGGCGGCGATCGTGTCCAATTCCGCTGACGTTGGCGCGGCCACCGCTCCCGGTGGAGCATCATCCACAAAACGGCCGTCGAGCATCCGCACCACCTTGCCCATCCGCCGGGCCAGTTCCTGGTTGTGCGACACCACCACAAAGGCGGTGCCAGTCTCACGATTGAGCTCTTCCAAAAGCGCGTGCATCTCTTCGGCCGTGCGGCCGTCGAGGTTGCCGGTCGGCTCGGCGGCCAGCACCACCTTGGGTTGCATCACCAGCGCCCGCGCCAATGCCACTCGTTGCTGTTCGCCGCCGGAAAGTTCACCGGGGTGGTGATCAAGCCGGTCGCCCAGACCCACACGCCCCAGCAGCTCGCGGGCGCGCGCTTGGGCCGGCTGCTGGGCCGCGCGCGCAATCAGCGCCGGCATCAGCACGTTCTCAAACGCCGTCATCTCCGGCAGTAAGTGGTGGAATTGGAACACGAATCCGACGAACCGATTGCGAAAGGCGGCAAGTTCCTGGTCGGCCAGATGGTCCAGGCGTTGGCCGTCGTACAGGATTTCGCCGCGGCTGGGCGCGTCCAGCGTGCCGAGCAGGTGCAAAAGCGTCGACTTGCCGGAACCCGATCGTCCGACGATGCCGACCATGTCGCCAGCGTACAACGAAAAATCGATGCCTTTCAAGACGTCGATCCGGCGATTGCCGAGATCGAACCACTTGCAGACGTCGACAGCGTGCAAGAGCGGCGTGTCGCGGTCAGCCATGGCGCAGACCCTCCAGCGGGTGCAGCCGCGCCGCACCGCGGGCCGGAAACAGCGTGGCCAGCAGCGAAATCGCCAGCGAAGCCGCCACCACCGCTACGATTTCGCCCAGGTGCAGCCGCACCGGCAGCGTGCGCACGTAGTAGGCCTCTGGTAGCTGAATGCCTAGCAGTTCTACGAGCTTGCAGGTGCCGATGCCGAGCACCAGGCCGGCGGCCGTGCCGATGACGCCAATCGCCCCGCCCATTTGCACGAACGCTGAGCGCACCGACCCCGCCGCGGCACCCATCGCCCGCAGCATGGCGATGCTGTCGTGCTTCTGCAGGATGACCATGGTCAGCGCCGACACGATCGAAAACGCGGCGACCAGGATGATGAGGCCGAGCACCAGGAAGATCACCAGGCGTTCGAACGCCAGCGCAGAGAACAGCGAGCGGTTCAGCTGGCGCCAGTCCAGCACTTCCAAGCCGTTGCTGCCGGGTGGCATCGGCGGCGGCGCTGTGGCGAGCGATGCCCGCAGGCGCTGCACCACCGCGTCGGGGTTTTCGGGCTCGGTCAGCCGCATCTCGAGCACGTTGGCTTCGCCGTCGAGGTTGAAGTAGCGGGCGGCCTCGTCGATGGTCATGTAGGCGACTTTGCTATCGGCTTCGTACAGGCCTGTCTCAAAGGTGCCAGCGATGCGAAAGGTGCGCACCCGCGGCCGCAGTCCGGTGGGGCCGATGTCGCCGTCCGGGGTGACGACCTCGACCTTGTCGCCGACCTCTGCTTGCAACGTCCGCGCCAGTTCGACACCGACCAGCAACCCCGGGCAAACCGGGGCGTCCACGACCTCGCGACTGGCGGGCAACGGGTCGTCATCGCCGCCCAACAGGCCGCCAGCGCCGTGCAACGTGTTTGGGCGGTCCAAGCTCGGCAGCGGTCGTTGACCTGCGCCGATGGGCTCGCTGCCCAGATCGTGCGGCGCTGGTGGGGTGTCACTGCTAGCCGGCGCCTTGACCTTGTCACCGTCGGAGCCCAACAGCAGCATCTGCGGCAACTTCTGCTGTTTGGCATCTTGCGGCTGCGGTGGTGCCACTTCCGCCGCGCCCGGCGGCAGCTGACCCAGCGCCTTGAGCACGGCGTCGGCGTCGCTGGTCGGCGCGACGACCGCGGTGGTTGGGGTAGGCAGCGGCACGGCGGGTACATCGTCGGCCATGCCCAGCGGCCGCCGCAACAGCGACCGGTCGCTGCCCATGCCCGCTGGGTGGCGCAATAAGCCCAGCGACCCCGTGCGCAAGGTCGGCTCGAACTCGCGCACCACGTCCATTGCGTCGGGGTCGATGCCGCGGATACCCACGAAATTGTGGACGTTGAAGCTCGACGACAGGATGGCGTCGCCGCGCACTTGCGGGCTGACTGCCTGCACGCCCGGCACCGCCCGCAGTCGGGCGGCCAGGCGCGCGGCATCGCCAAAGGCCGTGGTGCGGCCGGGTGCCTCGACCAGCGCGTGGGCATTGGCCACGAGCATCTTGTTGCGCAAGTCGCTGGCAAAGCCGCCCATCACCGACAGCACCACGATGAGCGCCCAGGTGCCGGCGGCCACGCCAACAATCGACACGAACACCGGCACCGTGACCTTGGCCTGCCCCTGCAACAGCAAGTACACGCCCACCACCGCCGCGGCGGCGCCCGCGGAGAGTAGCGCGATTCCAGCCACTTGCGCGCTTGCGCCCCGCTGCAGCGCTACGCCAGCGCCGCACAGCGCGACGGCCAGCGGCAGCACCCAGCGCGCGCGCCGGGCCAGCCGGTTGGCCATGCCGACGCCTTCGCCCGGCCGCACCAGCGCCAGACCGCCGACGAGGCCCAGGCCAGCTAGCAGCGCCAGCGGATCGACGTACGGCAGCACTGCCGGGTGTCGGCCCGCCAGCCCAGCGCCGACCAGACCACCCATCACGGCGACGACCATCACGCCTCGGCGCAGGCCCAGCCGTGGCAAGCCCGCGACCGCCAAGAGTGCGCCATGCAGCGCAAGGCCGCCGCCCAAGTTGCGCACGCTGACATCGACCGCGCCAATCGCGTGGCGTTGCCACAGCACCACCGCGGCGCCAAGCGCGGCCAGCGTCAGGCCGATCCCCAAGCGCAGCAGCGAACCCTGGGGCTGCGCGCCCGGTCCCGCTCCGACTGCGTCAAACAGCCCGTCCAACACGCGCAACGGCCACGGCGCTACCTGCCGTGGAGCGCGCAGAAAGGCCCACGCGACGAACGTGCTCGGCACCCGCTGCAGCGGCCGCGACGCGCGCCAGACCACGGCCAGACCCAGCGCGCTGAACGCAGCGGCCACCCCAATCGCCGCCACAATCACGCCCAGCAGCTGCACGACCAGCATGGCCTGAAAGGCCACTTGGGCATCGGGTGAGCGTACCAACGCCTCGGGCACCGCGGCCGCAACACCCAGCAGGGCCAGCCAGCGCAAGCGCGCGTGCGAGATTGGCTGCGTCGTCACGGGGTTCGGCTACGCGCCGGCGGGCGCGGCTTCGGCTGCCGACTTGTCGCCGCCGCCGAACTCGGGCCGCATGTGCGGGAACAGGATGACCTCGCGGATCGACTCCGCGCCCGACAGCAGCATCACCAGTCGGTCGATGCCGATGCCACAGCCGGCTGCCGGCGGCATGCCGTATTCGAGCGCCCGTACGTAGTCGATGTCGAGGTCCATCGTCTCTTCGTCGCCCTTGGCGCGCTGGCCCAGCTGGTGGGCAAACCGCTGGTACTGGTCGACCGGGTCGTTCAACTCGGAGAAGGCGTTGCTGATTTCAATGCCACCGATAAACAGCTCAAAGCGATCGACGACGTCGGGATTGCTGTCGTTGCGGCGGGCCAAGGGGCTGGTCTCGGCCGGGTACTCATAGACGAACGTCGGCTGCACCAGGTGCGGCTCTGCCACCGCTTCAAACAACTCGACCTGTACCTTGCCCAAGGTCGCGTGCGCGTCGATGTGGACGCCGAGCTCGACCGCACGCGCGCGCAGCACAGACTCGCTGTTCAGGTCCGCAAAGGCGATGCCGGCCCACTGCTGCAAGCCATCGGCGATGCGCACCCGCGCAAACGGTGCCGCCAGTCGGATTTCGCGCGGCGTGCCGTCGGCGTTGCTGCCCCAGGTCACGGTCGTCGCACCGCACACCGCTTGCGCCAGCCCGGCGATGAGCGTCTCGACCTCGTCCATCAGATCCGAGTAGGTCGCGTAGGCCCGGTAGAACTCCAGTATCGTGAATTCGGGGTTGTGGCGCTGGCTCAGGCC
>SXGT01275549.1_pt1 | contig 13277 bp, 8 predicted proteins | sample 3176221 | NCBI WGS metagenome assembly SXGT01 (sample SAMN11356862, study PRJNA531348) | freshwater metagenome | isolation source: freshwater sample F1-120 | place: China: Fuxian Lake, Yuxi | collected 2017-12-25
GTGCTGGCCCCCACCGGCATGGACCAGCGGGCCCGCATCCACCAGGCCATCGAGGATCTGGTCGCTGGCGGCTCGACCGCCATGGCCGACGGCCTCGAGACGGCCTACAAGCTGGCCTACAAGACCCTCAAGCCCGGCGACGTCAACCGCATCATCATCCTGTCCGACGGCGACGCCAACGTCGGCCAGTCCTCACACGAAGAGATCCTCAAGCGCATCGCCCACTACACCCAGGAGGGCGTGACCTTGTCGACGGTGGGCTTCGGGATGGGCAACTACAAGGACACGTTGATGGAGCAGCTGGCCAACAAGGGCAACGGCAACTACGCCTACGTGGACACCTTCAGGCAGGCCGACCGCCTCTTCCGCGAGCAGCTCGGGGCCACCCTCCAGGTCATCGCCAAGGACGTCAAGATCCAGGTGGAGTTCAACCCCGAGTCCGTCGAGTCCTACCGCCTGCTCGGCTACGAGAACCGCGACATCGCCGACAAGGACTTCCGCAACGACGCCGTCGACGCCGGCGAGATCGGCGCTGGCCACTCCGTCACCGCCATCTACGAGCTCAAGCTCAAGCCCGGCTCAAAGCTCGATCCCGCCACCGTCCGCATCCGCCACAAGGCCCCCGAGGCCGGCAAGGCCGACGAGAGTATTTTCGTCTTTAGTCGCGACCTCGTCCGCCCGCGCTTCGAGGACGCCTCACGATCCTTCAGGCTGGCGGTGGCGGTGGCGGCCTTTGGAGAGAAGCTGCGCGAGTCGCCCCACGCCAAGGGGTGGGAGTGGTCCCGCGTCCGCGACGTGACCCAGGCGGCCGTCGACAAGAGCGCCGATGAGCAGGAGCTGCTCGCCCTGATCGAGCGCGCCGGCAAGCTCAACTCCGGCCTCTGATCCTCTCCCTGCTCGCCGCCGTCTGAAGCGCATCCACAGGGCGTTGCGTCGAAAACCCCTGGAATTACAGATGTCTAGCGCGGCGTGCCGAAGATCGCGAACGAGGCCCAGAGCTGCGGCGAAGGGTGGGTCAGGCGCACCTCCAGCATGGCGAGCCGCAGGGCCTCGGCGGGCGGGTTTTCGGGGAGGTGCTTCATGAAGCCGAGCATCAGCGCCTGGGTCGCTTGATCGTTGACGGGCCACAAGCTCATCACGACGCGGGGGACGCCGGCGAGGTGGACGGCGCGGCTGAGGCCGATGGTGCCGCCTTCGTGGGCCGCCCCGAGGCCAGTGTCACAGGCGCTGAGCACGGCGAGCCGGGCGTGGAGCTTCATGCTCTGGAGTTTCCGGGCGGAGAGCGCGGCGCCGGAGGCGAGGATGAGCGCGCCGCCGTCGAGGGGGTTGGAGGGGTCGGCCTGCCCGTGGGTGGCGAAGTAGAGCAGATCGGCGTCGTGGATCTGCGCCATGACGGCACGCCTGGTGGCGTCAGGGCCGATCAAGGCGGTCGCGCCAAGGTGCAGGGCCAGGGCCAGGACCTCTTGCCGGGCCCCTGGCAGCGCCGGCAGACCCGTGTCGGCGGGATCGCCCACCAGCAAGGGTCGGTCGAAGGAGGCTCCCCAGGGTTCGATCTCATCGGCCAGCGTGTGCAAGCCCGGCGCGATGGAGATCGACATGCGCTCGATGAGCGGGCGGCCCTCGCCCCAGGGGTCGAGCACGGCGAAGGGCACCGTCCCGATGCTCGCGACGGGGACAATGATGAGGTGCCTGACCTCTCGCAGCGCGCCGCTGACGGGATCGGGCAGCAGCGCTTCGGTCAGCGACTGCCGTGCGTCGACGGGCAAGGCCGCGGAGATCATGGGCTGGGCTGTCCGTGATGGCTCCAAGGGCAAGCCAGCGGCGATCTGAGCGCGCAGCGCTCGGCCGAGGTCGTCGATCTGATCAACCCCGGCAGGGCTCCGGGCCGATGCGGCGATGCCCTGGCTGTCGATCAGGATCATCTCGACGGGGGCGCGGTTGTGCTCGTCGTGCGCGTCGGTGCATGGGCGCGCCCCAACGAGGCCTTCCTGGGGGCCTCGCCTGGAGCCCGGCTCGCGCGGCGATACCCTGGGCAGGTGGTAGATGAGCGCCGCCGTGCCTGCAGGGTAGCTGTCCAGCAGCCCGGTCATGTCTTCCAGGCCCCGTAGCTTCGCCATCTGCGCCTGGGCGCTGACGAGGGCGTGGGGTGGGGGCTCGCGAGCGTACATCAAGCTCTCATACAGCTCATGATGATCGTTCATGATTTGATGGAGCAGCGCGCGACCGCTGGCCTCCAGGATCGCCGGATCCTGGGGCGCCGTGTCTCCGGTTTGAAGGGGTCGGTCGGGGGTCGGTTGGGGTGGCCCGGCGCAGGAGATCGCCACGAGGGTCAACATGAGAGCGGCTTTCGGGGGCCTCTTCATCGGTATCTTCTGCGAGGGCGCCGCGATTCAAGGCGAGTTTGATCACCCGAAGACAATACGCGCTTGAACGGGCCGCGCAAAGGAGCCACGATACCGGCTCGGGGTCAGAGAGACAGGGCGCCACCCAGGGAAGCACCAGCGAGCTCCTGGGGGAACTCATCCCCGTGGTGGCGCCCTGTCTGGCCCCACTATCTGACCATCTCGTCAGGGTGTCAAACTGTTCAGAGGAACCTTCGTGCACTTGACAGGTGTGCGGATCCTTTGGGCGCGACGCGGCGCTCTGGCATCTCGTCTGGGCGCCGACGAGGACCGCGAGGCGATCTCGACGACAGGACTTCGGAGGCTTTATGGGTGATCGGGTGGCGTTGGTGACGGGCGGCAGCTCCGGGATCGGGCTTGCGACGTGCGAGGCGCTCGGGCGCGCGGGCTACAAGGTGGTGATGGTCTGCCGGGATCGGATCAAGGCCGAGGTGGCCCAGGCCATCGTCGAGCGCGTGGCGAATCACCCCGTGGACGTGCGCTTCTGCGATCTGGGCGATCTGGAGCAGGTGAGGGCGCTGGGGCGCGACGTCTGCGCCGATTACGACCGCCTCGACGTGCTGGTCAACACCGCCGGCGTCTGGTCAGACGCCAGGGTCGAGAGCGCCGACGGGCTGGAGCTTACCCTGGCGGTCAACCACCTGGCCCCCTTCGTGTTGACGAACGCGCTGCGCGAGCTGCTGGAGGCCAGCGCGCCAGCCCGCGTCGTGACCGTCTCGTCGCTCATGCACCGCTTCGGCTGGATGCACTTCAAGGATCTGAACCTCAAGCGCCGCTACAACGGCGTCTTCGCCTACGCCCAGTCGAAGCTGGCCAACATCCTCTTCACCCGCGAGCTCTCCCGCCGGCTGGAGCGCACCGGCGTGACGGCCAACTGCCTGCACCCCGGCCTCGTCGACACCAACCTCGGCAAGGACACCTCGCCGCTCTTGACCCTGGCCGGGATGCCGGTGCGCTGGTTCCTGCTGAGCCCCGCCAAGGGCGCTCGCACCACCGTCCACCTGGCCACCGCCCCCGAGCTTGAGCGTGCCACCGGGCTCTACTTCGCCAACAGCCGCCTTGGCCGCCCCTCGTCGGCGGCGCTGCGCCCCGAGGACGCGCGCCGCCTGTGGGACCTCAGCGCGGAGATGACGGGCGTCCGAAGTTGACACGCCAAGGTGAAAGCTCATTATCTACCGAGCGTGAAGCATGATTCGGTAAAGGGACCGCGACGAGGGCAGATCGATGGAAGAGCGCAGGCACCGACGCAGCGAGGCCGTGATCGAGGCGATTCGCCTTCAACTGGAGACCTGCGAGGAGGACTTTGAGCTCGATTCGATGATCCTGGTCGACGACCACGGCATGATCTTCGGGCGCGGCAAGGCCAAAGAGGGGGCCGACGAGGCGCTGGCGGCCTTTGCGCCCTTGCTCTATGAGGCCGAGCAGGTCGAGGGCGGCGAGCTGACCCGATCGCTGACCCGCGCGGCGCCAGAGCTCCGAGGCCGCAGCATCAAGGTCCGCCGCCTGGAGATCTCCGGAGAGGTGGTCTTCCTGTGCGGGACGCGCACGGGCGGGGCGCCCTCGCCGGAGTCCTTTGACCGCGCCGAGGCCGGCCTGCGGCGAATCCTGGTGTAAGGCGTCGAGGGTTCAGCGCGCGTCCTTGGCGCAGCGGAAGCCGATGTGGTCGCCGACCTGCTCGGGAGGATCGCTGTCGCGGCTGGAGGCGCGCAGGTAGGTCAGCGCGGCCCCGAAGCTCCCGCCCCGGATGGCGTAGCGCTCCCCCGTCGAGGGGCCCTTGGGGTTGAAGGCGCCCGAGGTCTTGTACGCACCCTCGTCGTACCAGTCGGCGGTCCACTCCCAGACATTGCCGCCCATGTCCAGCGCGCCGTAAGGGCTGGCGCCGTCCGGGTACGAGCCCACGGGCGAGGTGGTGATGCAGCGGTCGTCGTAATCGTCCAGCGCCCAGTTGGCGCTGGGGAAGGCCACCTTGCGGCTGGCGTCGGCGAAGTTGGCCACCAGCGGGGTGTTCCGCCCCGGCTTGAGGTTGCCCCAGGGGTAGAGCCGCTGCTGCGTCCCGCGGGCGGCCTTCTCCCACTCGGCCTCCGTCGGCAGCCGCTTGCCCGCCCAGGCGCAGAAGGCCCGCGCCTGCTCGGCGTTGACGCAGTTGACCGGGTGGTCGTCGCGATCGTCGTGCGACCAGTTGCACTCCGACCCGTTGGTCGAGGGCCCCGCGCACGCGCCGGCCTGGACACACTGCCGATAGCTGGCCTGCGTCACCTCGGTCCGATCCATCAAGAAGGCGTCCAGCGTCACCGAGCGCATGGGAGACTCGTCGTCCTCGCACTCGCTGTCGATGGTCACATCGCAGCCCATCTGGAAGGCGCCCCTCGGGACCATCACCATCCCATCTCGCCTCAACCCGCTCCGCCTCGCGGTCCGCACGAGCTCGCCGACGCCGCTGGCCGACGACGGGCCGCTGGCGCTGGATGATTGAGATCGTTGGGGCGCGGGCTCGCTTGAGAGGCGGGGAGCGAGAGACAACCCGCGCTCGATCCAGGGCGCCGGCTCAGGGTGGGCGCAGGACGCGCAAATCGTCAGCAACGACGCGACGATCCACGCGGCGCGAGGGAGAGGTTGTCTGGTGACTCCTGACGGCACCGCAGCGCACCCTTCGAGCAAGGCGGGCATTCCGCCCGCCGGGTCCCCAAAGCTGGACACTATCTCAAGAACACGGACAGGGGCCAGAAGTTCCAAGGCTCGCTTCATGGGTTGCAGGGCAGGGCGCGCTTCATGATCTGGACGGCGCGGCGGATCTCGTCCTCGTCGAGGGCGGCGAAGCCCAGGCGGACGAAGGGCAGCGGGCGCTGCTGGAAGTCGTAGCGGCGCGCGGGCCAGAAGAGGACCCCCTGCGAGGCCGCGCGCTCGGCCCAGCGCTCCGGATCAACCTCCGGGGCACACGCGGCCCACAGGCTCAACCCCCCCGAGGGGATCTGGAAGTCGAGGACGTCGGGCAGGTGCTCGCGCAGCTCCTGAGCCAGCCTCTCTCGCCGCGCCCTGTAGATGCGGCGGATGCGGCGGGCGTGGCGCTGGATCGCGTCGTCCTCGATCAGCTCGGCCAGCGCCGCCTCGGTGGCCTGGTCCCCTTGCCGATCGATGGTCGCCCGCAGCGCGCCCAACGCCGCGATCACCGGCGCTGGCGCCACCGCGTAGCCCACCCTGAGCGCCGGCGCCAGCACCTTCGAGAGCGTCCCGATGTAGATGACCGCGCCGTGGCGGTCGGCGCTGGCCAGCGGCAGGACGGGCCGGCCCTCGTAATGAAACTCGTTGTCGTAATCGTCCTCGATGATCGCGAAGCCCTCCGCGCGGGCCAGCGCCAGCAGCTCCAGCCGCCGCCCCGCGTCCAGCACCGCCATCGTCGGGTACTGGTGGTGCGGGGTGACGTAGACCGCCTTGATCGGGCCCTCGCGGACGACCGCGGCCAGCGCCTCCACGTCCAGCCCGCGCCCGTCGACCGGCACCGGCACCAGCGTCGCCCCCGCCGATCTCAGCGCCGTCCACGCCGCCGGGTAGCCGTGGGCCTCGATGGCGACGCGATCCCCAGGGTCCAGCAGCGCGTGCGCCGTGAGGTAGAGCGCCATCTGGCTCCCCCGCGTCACCATGATGTGCTCCGGACTGGCCGCCACCCCCCGCGTCGTCGAGAGCATCTGCGCCAGCGCCGCCCGCAACCTCGGGTGGCCCTGCGGATCGGCGTAGCCCATCAGCTCACCTCCCCCCCGTCGCACCGCCCGCCGCCACGCCCGGGCCAACTCCTCCGTGGGGATCAACCTCAAGTCCGGCAGGCCGCCCGCCATCGACAGCTCGCCCCGACCCACCGGCGCCGAGATCATGGGCGCCTCGATCTCCTTGAGCGCGAAGCAGGGCCGCTCCGGCATGGCGCCGCGATCCAGCGCAGGGCTGGCGAAGGACTTTGGCTTGATCACCGGCAGCGCGCTGGAGACGTAGGTGCCGCTCGACGGCCTGGCCTCGATCCAGCCCTGCGCCTCCAGCTCTCCATAGGCCGACAGCGCCGTGTTGCGGTGCACCCCGAGCGCCTCGGCGATCTTCCGGCTGCTCGGCAGCCGCTCTCCGGGCTTGAGGCGGCCCCGCCGGATGTCCCCCGCGATCGATCGGGCGATCTGCTCAAAGAGCGGCTCGTGATCCGAGGGCTCCAGCGTCGGTCGCCACTCCCAACCTCTCATCCCTCACCTCCAGCCGCGCCGCCCTCGTCAAACCGGTCTGTCCAGAATCTTCAAACTGGACCTTTCCAGGGTTCCGGTCAAGAGGCAGTCTTGGCTCATGGCGCGCCGAGGGTGTGCGCGTCGAGGGTCAGCCCGGTTCAGCGGCGCAAGGTGGGAGGTGGTCGAATGAGGCGGAAGATCTACAGCATGGAGCAGGAGGAGGCGTTGGGGGTGCTGCTGCGGGCGGAGTCCTTGACGGTGGCGGGGACGCTGGAGGACGGGTCGCCGGCGCTGCGGGTGGTTCATGGGATCGTGACCGAGGGCTGGGTGGCCTTTCACGGCGCGTCGGCGGGGGAGAAGCTGGAGCTGCTGGGCAGGCCGGTGGTGATCAGCGCGCACGAGATCATCGCGCAGATCCCGAGCACCTTCTTCGATCCCGAGCGGGCGTGTCCGGCGACGACCTACTACCTGAGCGCGCAGGTCGAGGGGGTGCTGGAGGAGGTGGTTGACGTGGGGGAGAAGGCGGCCTTGCTGCAGGCGCTCATGGAGCGCTATCAGCCCGAGGGGGGCTATGTGCCGATCACGGCGGACGATCCGCTCTACGCGAAGATGGTCCGGGGGATCATGCTGGCGCGGGTGAGCCTCGACGGCCTCTGTGGGAAGAAGAAGGTGGGGCAGAACCGAACCCCGGCGCAGCTGGCCGGGCTCATGGGGTCGCTGTGGCGACGGGGGAAGCCTGGGGACGTGGCCGCCATCGAGGCGCTCAGGCAGGCCAACCCGTCGGCGGAGGTGCCCGCCTTCCTGGTCGGGCCAGAGGGGGTCTCGCTGATCGCGGAGCTGGACGGCGCGCGGATCGAGGAGGCGGCCGAGCTGGTCGCCTCGGGTTATTGGAACGCGTGGACGACCCCGGAGGCCGTGTTGAAGGCGCTGTCTTGTTCTCAGGTCAGGGTCGGGGCCGTGGACGCCGAGGGGCGGCTCATCGCGGCGGCGCGGGCGACGACCGACGGGGCGCGGCGAGCCTGGATCTACGACGTCATGGTCACCCCCGACTGGCGAGGGCGAGGGGTGGGGGAGGCGCTGATGCGCCTGGTGCTGGATCACCCGCTGGTGCGGGAGGTCGAGACGGTGATGCTGGCGACGAAGGACGCCATGTCCTTCTATGAGCGCCTTGGCTTCGTGGACGCGCGGACCATCCAGGCGAGGCCCTGGATCTCGACCCAGATGATCCTGGTGCGCGGCGGGATCTGGCGCCCTGAGGCGTCGGAGGGAGGGGGTCAGTCGGCGTCGGTGGCGGCGTTGACGTGATCGGTGGCGATCTGGAGGGCGCGGGCGTAGAACTTCTCCAGGTTGGCCCACTCGTCCGACGCGCCCATGTTCAGGTGCCGTCCGCCGTCGAAGACGCCCAGGAAGTGCGAGCCCCCGCCGAAGACCGAGGCCATCGCGTTGACCTCCGAGGCGACGAAGTAGACCGCCTTCTGGGTCTCGGCCGCGTAGACCGCCAGGATGAAGGCGTACTGGACCGAGCCCGCCGAGACGATGTTGTCAAAAAGCACGGCGACGTGGTGATCGCCGATGGGCACCGAGCCGACTTTTTCCATGGACTCGACCATCGGGGCGTACATGGCATCTCCCTCCTGCTTGTCTGGCGGTTCAGGCTTTCAAGGATAGAGGCGACGAGAGGCGGGCGCAATCGGGGGGGCGCCGTGGGGGGTCGACGCCGGCGGAGTCCTGCGGGCCGTGGCGCGCCATCGGGCTTCAAATCTGCAATAATTATCGAGGGTTGTCGCTGGCGGTCGGGCGCAGGGAGGGCGCGCTGGGATCGTGGGGATCGTGGGGATCGTGGGGGGGGCGGTTGGATCGGGAGCCCTGGGCGCGCGGCGGGTCGAGCGTGCCGGTCAGTAGCGGTGCAGGTCGAGGATGGCGGCCTCGAAGTCGGCCACCTGGGGCAGGATGTGGTTTTCGAGGTCGGGGTGGTAGGCGACGAAGGTGTCCTTGGCGGCGACGCGGCGCACGGGGCCGTCGAGCCATTCGAAGAGCTCGTCGGCGATGCGGCTGACGATCTCGGCGCCGTAGCCGAAGCTCAGCGTGTCCTCGTAGGCGACGATGACCTTGCTGGTCTTCTTGACCGAGGTGGCGATGGCGTCCCAGTCGTAGGGGGCCAGCGAGCGCAGGTCGATGACCTCGGCCTCGACGCCGTGGTCGCGGGCGACGTTCTCGGCGGCCTTGCGGCTGCGCTCGACCAGGGCGCCGTAGGTGATGATCGTCACGTCGGAGCCCACGCGCTCGGTGCGGGCCTTGCCGAAGGGGATCATGTGGTCGAGGCCGGGGTGGGGCGCGCGGTTGTAGGGCTGGTAGTAGAGGTGCTTGTGCTCCAGGAAGAGGACGGGGTCGTCGCAGCGGATCGCGGTGCGCAGCAGGCCGTTGGCGTCCAGGGCGTTGGAGGGCATCACGACCCGGATGCCCGGCGTGTGGGTGAAGAAGACCTCGCCGCACTGGCTGTGGTAGGGCGCCCCGCCGCGCAGGTAGCCGCCGATGGCGACCCGGATGACAACGGGGGCCTTGAAGCTGTTGTTGGAGCGCCAGCGGATGTTGGACAGCTCGTTGCGCAGCTGCATGAAGGCCGGCCAGATGTAATCGAAGAACTGGATCTCGACGACGGGCTTGAGGCCGCGCGTGGCCATGCCGATGGCCCGCCCGATGATGTTGGCCTCGGCCAGCGGCGAGTTGAAGACCCGCACGCCGCCGTGGGCCTTCTGCAGCCCGTGGGTGACCTTGAAGACCCCCCCCTTGCCCTTGACGTCGTGCAGCAGGTGCTCCCTGGACACGTCCGCCACATCCTCGCCGAAGACCAGGATCCGCGCGTCGCGCGCCATCTCCTCCTTGAGGCAGGCGTTGATGAGATCGACCATGGTCTTTTCGGCCTCCGACTCGAAGAGGGGAGGGCTGGAGAAGTCCGGGCCGGTGGGATCGACGTCGGGCGAGTAGATGAAGTCCAGCGCCGTCTCGATGGCGGGCGGCGCAGCGGCGACGGCGGCGTCCTCGGCCTCCAGGCACTCCTTGTCGACGCCCTTGCGAAGGTCGGCCAGCCCCTCGGCGCTCAGGATGCCCTCGTCGACGAGCCACTGCCCGAAGGTGAAGACGGGGTCCTTGACGGACTCGGCGTCGCGCTCCTCGTCGGTGCGGTAGAACTTCTCGTCGTCCGACATCGAGTGGCTGTAGGGCCGGATGACGTGGGCGTGGCAGAGGGCGGGGCCGTGGCCGGCGCGGGCATAGGCGACGGCCTCGCGGACGGCGCGGTAGCTGGCGATGGGGTCGCAGCCATCAAACTCGACGATGTGCAGGTTGGGGAAGGAGGCCAGCAGGCCCGAGATGGAGCCTCCGGCGGTGTTGACCTCGACGGGGACGCTGATGGCGTAGCCGTTGTCCTCGATCATGAAGAGCATCGGGAGCTTGAGGTTGCAGGCCGTGTTGATCGACTCCCAGAACTCGCCCTGGCTGGTGGTGCCGTCGCCGCAGGAGGCGTAGACGACCTCGTCGTTCTTGTAGAGGTGAGCGCGCCCCGAGAGCGCCTCGACGGCGGCCATGATGCGGCCGACCTGGGCGGCGCCGGCGGCCTGGAGGAACTGGGTGCCGGTGCAGGAGGACTTGGTGACGACGTTGAGATCCTTGTGGCCCCAGTGGCAGGGCATCTGCCGGCCGCCGCTGTTGGGGTCGGCGGCGGCGCCGGTGGCCTGCATCAAGACCTCGGTGGGGGTCATGCCCAGGGCCAGCATCAGGGCTCTGTCGCGGTAGTAGGCGTAGAACCAGTCCGAGTCGGGGTTGAGGCACATGCCGGCGGCCACCAGCGGGACCTCGTGGCCGGCGCCGGAGATCTGGAAGTAGATCTTGTTGGCCTTCTTCATCGCGATCTCGCGATCGTCGAGCTTGCGGGACAGGTAGACGAGCCGGTAGTAGCGCACGAGCGCCTCGGGGCTCAGGCCCGCGTATCGATCCTCGTCCGCGTCCGCGTCAAGCCGCAGGGGCGTCAGCTCTGTCTCGCTGCCGATGGGGTCGAAGTGCTCGATCGAGTGGGCCATGATCCTCAATGCTCCGGGCGGTGGGGGCGGCGCGCGGCACGCCGTTCCGAGGTCGACAGGGGGTTCTATCAGATCGAGGCGGGGGGGCTCAAGCCCCACGCGGATCGATCCCGTGGTGAGGGCCGCAGATCGCCATCGAGGGCGTCCTGGCCGGGGTCGACGATCGGCGTGGGGGAGGCGGCCGCGGGGGGGAAAGGGCGAGGGGGGCGGGGCGTCAGAGGACGATGTTGACGAGGCGGCCGGGGACGTAGATCTCACGGCGCAGGGTCTTGCCGGTGATCTGGGCGCTGATCTGGGGGTCGGCCTTGGCCAGCGCGATGATCTCGTCCGGGTCGGTTTCGGGGTCGACCTCGACGACGCCCCTCTTCTTGCCGTTGATCTGGATGACGATCGTCATGAGCTCCTGGGCGGCCAGCTCGGGGTCGAACTGGGGCCAGGGCTCGTTGGCCAGCGTGTCGGCGTGACCCAGGCGTCCCCAGAGCTCCTCGCACAGGTGGGGGGCAAAGGGGGCCAGGGCCAGCAGCAGGGGCTCGACGGCGCCGCGCGGGACTTTCTCGAGCTTGTACAGGTGGTTGACGTAGCCCATCATGGCGGCGATGGCGGTGTTGAAGCGCATCGCCTCGGTGTCCTCGGTGACCTTCTTGAGGGTGCGGTGCAGGGCGCGGGCGGTCGGGCCGTCCAGATCGTCGTCGGTCAGGATGTCGTGCAGATCGCCGGTCTTCGTGTGGACGACGAGGCGCCAGATCCGGCTCAGGAAGCGGTGGACGCCGGAGACGCCGTCGGTGTTCCAGGGCTTGACCTGCTCCAGGGGGCCCATGAACATCTCGTACAGGCGCAGGCTGTCGGCGCCGTACTCGGCCACGATGTCGTCGGGGTTGACGACATTGCCGCGGCTCTTGGACATTTTTTCGGTCTGCTCGTCGAGCAGCAGCTCGGGGTGCTCGGGGTGGTAGGGCCGGTCGTCCCTCCAGGCCACCTTGTCCAGCGGGACGTAGTGGTTCTCCAGCGGGGCGCCGGTCCTGGCGTGGACGACCGCGTCGCCATTGCGGGTGACCTGGGAGGCGGGGATGATCTCGCCCTCGGGGGTCTTGAAGAAGCGGTAGGAGTAGCCCAGGATCATGCCCTGGTTGACCAGGCGCTCGAAGGGCTCCTTCGTCGAGACGACGCCGATGTCGTAGAGCACCTTGTGCCAGAAGCGGGCGTAGAGCAGGTGCAGGACGGCGTGCTCGACGCCGCCGACGTAGAGGTCGACGGGCATCCAGTAGCGCTCCTTCTCGGGGTCGACCAGGGCGCCGTCGTTGTCGGGGTCGATGTAGCGCAGGTAGTACCAGCAGGAGCCGGCCCACTGGGGCATCGTGTTGGTCTCGCGCCGCAGGGGCTCGCCGGTGTCGGGGTCGACGGTGTTGACCCATTCGGTGACGGCGGCCAGCGGCGACTCGCCCGTGCCGGTCGGGGCGAAGTGCTCGACCTCGGGCAGCCGCAGCGGCAGCAGCTCCTCCGGCAGGGCCCTGTGGTCGCCGTTGGCGTCAAAGACGATGGGGAAGGGCTCGCCCCAGTAGCGCTGGCGGCTGAAGAGCCAGTCGCGCAGCTTGTAGTTGATGGCCTTCTTGCCCTGCCCTCGGGACTCCAGCCAGGCCGTGATGGCGGCCTTGGCCTCCTCGACCGGCTTGCCGTCGAGGAAGCCCGAGTTGACCAGCGCCCCCGGCCCGGTCCAGGCCGCCGCCTCCAGATCGCCGTCCGCGTGGTGGATGACCTCGACGACGGGCAGATCGTAGGTGCGGGCGAACTCCCAGTCGCGCTGATCGTGGCCGGGGACGGCCATGATGGCGCCGGTGCCGTAGCCGGCCAGGACGTAATCCGCGATCCACACCGGGATCCGGGCGTCGTTGACCGGGTTGATGGCGAAGCCGCCGGTGAAGACGCCGCTCTTGTCCTTGGCCAGATCGGTGCGCTGCAGGTCGCTCTTGAAGGCGGCCTCCTTGCGGTAGGCGTCCACGGCAGCGCGCTGGGTCTCGGTGGTCAGCTCATCGACCAGAGGGTGCTCGGGCGCCAGGACCATGTAGGTGGCCCCGAAGAGGGTGTCCGGCCGCGTGGTGAAGACCCGGATGTTGCGCTCGGCGCCGCCGTCGACCCTGAAGTCCACCTCGGCGCCGATGGAGCGGCCGATCCAGTTGCGCTGCATCTCCTTGATGGACTCGGACCAGTCCAGCTCGTCGAGGTCGTCGAGCAGGCGATCGGCGTAGGCCGTGATGCGCAGCATCCACTGGCGCATGGGCTTTCGGACGACGGGGTGCTTGCCCCGCTCGCTCAGGCCGTCGATGACCTCCTCGTTGGCCAGCACCGTGCCCAGGGCCGGGCACCAGTTGACCGGCACCTCGGCGATGTAGGCCAGATCCCGCTTGTAGAGCTGCAGGAAGATCCACTGGGTCCACTTGTAGTAGTCCGGGTCGGTGGTGTTGACCTCCCGGTCCCAGTCGTAGGCGAAGCCCAGGCTCTTGAGCTGCTGCCGGAATCGATCGATGTTCTGGGCGGTGGTCTGCTTCGGGTGCGTGTTGGTCTTGAGCGCGTGCTGCTCGGCCGGCAGGCCGAAGGCGTCCCAGCAC
>SXGT01439408.1_pt1 | contig 13271 bp, 11 predicted proteins | sample 3176221 | NCBI WGS metagenome assembly SXGT01 (sample SAMN11356862, study PRJNA531348) | freshwater metagenome | isolation source: freshwater sample F1-120 | place: China: Fuxian Lake, Yuxi | collected 2017-12-25
AGGCCGTCGTAAAAGCCCCTCTCCTCGCGGGAGAGGGTTGGGGTGAGGGGGGTAAAAATCAATAAACTATTGTTTTATATACCCTCATCCTAACCTTCTCCCAGCGGGAGAAGGAACAAAACCCATTTTTACGACAGCCTCCATGGGAGAGGGCAGGGTGAGGAGGGATCAAAACAAACCCCAGCATATAAATCCCCACCCCCAAGACATTGACAGTAACCCCTAAAAACACAGCATTCCCGCAAATACCAAAATCCAGTCTATCGATTTACAGGTCTCCCACTTCCGCGAAAGCGAGAAATGCAAATGATCAGCAGCCACCTTATGGGCATTTAAAAAGTTTTAACCATTTACCCATTATCTGTAAGCCAGCGAATTGATATACCGCAGTGAACCAAGACACGCCAAGATGGCGCTGATACCCACCCCAACCAGGCACAATGGACCATGCGCACAGCCCAGCCCAAACTCATCTTCATCAATCGCTATTTTTATCCGGATCACTCGGCCACCAGTCAAATGCTCAACGATTTGGCGTTTGGATTAGCCAAAACGGAGTGCCAGCACGCCATACATATCGTCACCAGTCGACAACGATACGACGATGCTTCGGCCAAGCTATTGCCGTTTGAAACCGTCAATAATGTCACCATCCATCGCGTCGCCACCACCCGTTTTGGTCGACAAAACTCGATGGGGCGGGTGGTAGAATGCTTGATCTTTTATTTGTCGGCTTTTATAACCTTAATAAAACTGACCCAAAAGAGCGATACACTGATCGCAAAAACCGATCTGCACTTGATACCCCTAGTGTCAGAGGTTGCAGGGTTTTAAGTCGCTTGTTGATTTTTAAGCTTGGTTTCAAATTAATAGACTCTGACCCCTTTTACACAACCGGAACTGGACGCGGTCCTGCAACAACTACCCAACATGGAACTAGAACAGCTGGAGGATTTGGCTGATGCATTGCTGGATTTTAAAATTGTTGCTGATTTGCAAGCCTGGTTCCATATGGATAATCCTTAGCAACCGATATGAGTGAGGTCGGGTAAATATTAATAGACTCCAACCCCTTTTACTCCGAAATATGATGGCGTCATTAGGGCAATAGACAAAATTAACCCTGTGCTTTACGATGCAAAATACAGCGGTGTCTGCAGAAGCAGAAGATACCAAACTAAGGGATTTAAATGACTAGATACGAAGAAATACTGAACCAGTTAAACCACAAACCGGAAAAATGGTTGGTAACCGGTGTGGCAGGTTTTATAGGCTCCAATTTATTGGAAACCTTATTAACAAACAACCAACAAGTCATCGGGCTGGATAATTTCTCAACCGGTCATCAACATAACCTCGATCAGGTTAAAACCACCGTCACACCGGATCAGTGGCAAAACTTTGAATTTATCCAAGGCGATATTCGCGACGTGCCCACCTGCCACAAGGCCTGCGTAGGAGTTAGCTATGTACTTCATCAGGCGGCACTCGGCTCTGTGCCTCGCTCGATTGCCGATCCCATCACCAGCAATGCCAGTAATATCGACGGCTTCTTAAATATGCTGGTTGCAGCTCGTGACGCCCAAGTAAAACGTTTCGTCTATGCGGCCTCAAGTTCCACTTATGGCGACCACCCGGACTTACCGAAAATTGAAGACAGAATAGGCAAGCCCTTGTCCCCCTATGCAGTCACCAAATTAGTCAACGAATTGTATGCTCAGGTTTTTGCGCGCACCTATGGCTTTAAAACCATAGGACTTAGATACTTCAATGTATTTGGCAAGCGGCAAGACCCAAACGGTGCATATGCTGCAGTAATTCCAAAATGGATAGCAGCGATGATTACCAAACAACCGATTTACATCAACGGTGACGGGGAAACCAGTCGCGACTTTTGTTACATAGAAAACACGGTACAAGCCAATGTTTTGGCTGCGCTGGCGGATGAGGAGGCTGCCAATCAGGTTTATAACGTGGCGATGGGCGACCGCACCACACTTAATCAATTATACGAGTTAATACGTTCTGGTTTGGTCAATCAATTTGAACATTTGAACGAGTTAAAACCAATATATCAAGATTTTCGCTCCGGCGATGTCCGCCATTCGCAAGCAGATATATCAAAAGCAAAATCATTATTAGGCTATAGCCCAACACACTCTATCGCATTGGGTATAAATGATGCTCTCGGATGGTATGTTAACAACATTAAAAATTAGTTTTTAAAGGGGATTAATATGTTACGTCGTACATTTTTGCAAGGAGCAGGGGCTGCATTAGCTACTACTTTCTCACCAAGCATTTTATCAGCTGTGTCAGACGAAAGACCTATAATAGACTGGTCGAGTGGCATGCCACCTCTATATTGTTTAGCATATATTGATCCAGCGAACAAACTGCACAGAGGACAGGAACTAACTATTTCTAAATTTCCAATAGCAGTAATTCCGCAAGATAATAGAGTACAGTTTGGACAATTCAGAAAAAAACTAGCCCGCCTAAATCCAACCCAAATAGTACTTGCTTATCATGCTACCCTCGATGAACACGGAATACCAGGGCCCGCACATGACATAGTAAGAAAAGCAAAAAATAGTTGGATTACTCTGCCTGGAGGGATAACTCCAACGATCAAGTTACAATCAGGGAATATATTGAATAGAAGGTTATACGACCCCAGAAATAGAGAATTCAAAGATCGTTTTATTGAAGCTTGCGGGTTATTAATTGATAAATATAACTTTGATGGGATATTTTTAGATAACTGTACAGTTTATCCTGTGGTTGGGAATATCCCCTTTTTAGGTGACGAATTAAGACAAGGTTTACAAGACTTAATAACTGAAGTACGCAATGCTTTTCCAAAAGCCATTCTAATTGGAAATAGCTCCTATAGCTGGGCGGGACTGAATGGAGAAATGAATGAAGGTCGTCCCAAAGATCTGCCAAAAGAAGCAAGACCATTCGCTGGCCATTCAAAACCAAATATTAATATGTTTCATTATATCATGAAGGACAATAATGACCTTATTCACGCTGAAAACAACTTTAGATTTGCATTAGATAATCAGTGTTTTTATGGCACTGGAATAAATTATCAAACCATTAAATGGTATCCATTTTTTGATAAGGTATTATCTGAGTACAAAATAGTTTTTTAATTTTAAATGAATAACTCAGACATTTATTTGCGCAAAGCTAGTATTTCAACGCCTATACTTTTGACCGTTTCTACAATAATTAGCGGTTATTCAATTACAGAAATCACCAATGAACCAGCAGGAGACTCCGGCTGGTATTTATCGATTGTTTTTTGCAGTACAACCTGGATATTTTTTTATCTAATTGCTGCTTGGCGGACCTTTACACATATTTATTTGTTCTCAACTGCTTACTTAATAGCGTTGATAATGTTTCATTTAGGTCTATTTTATCAATGTGCTATTGGAAGTATCAAATTTCCTAGTTCATGGGAACATGGTTCATTTAGCCCATGGTTAGAAAATGCCGGCTGGCACACTATACTCGCCTTATCAGCCTTTGGTATAGGCTTTGCCATGTCGACATATTCTGGCAAAAATCATCTAAAAGAAATTGATAATCAGCTTGTAAATCGCGCTAAACAAATCGGTCACTGGAGCGCAATCGGCTTACTGATTGCTTCAGTTATATTATTTATTTTTGCCATTTATTCATATGGCAATATCTTAAATTATGCTCGGCATGAAATTTTTTCCTCACGGGCCGACTCCAGGGGACTTGGTGTATTCATGATGATTTTTCCGGGAAGTGTGTTGTTATATTTTTTTTCAACATCCAACAGTAAACAAAAGCTTATTGGGTTTAGTTTAGCGCTATTTGCTTTTATGTTGTTTATGTTTGCTGGTTATCGATCTACAGCATTATTTCCCTCTCTAGTTGGTGTTGCCCTGTGGATCAAATCTGGGAGGAAATTACCCTTCCCAATCATGATTGGTGGTATCTTTTTAGTATTAACGCTTATTGCCGCCTCTGGGTATCTAAGGACAATGGGCAAATATTCGGAATTAAGTTTTACCGATGTATCCAAAGCATTAGATGAGGCAAGCATAGAAAGTAGCATTTCGGAAATGGGTTCTTCCGTTAAAGCCTTGGCAAGTGTGTTGCAATTGGTGCCCCAAAAGGATGAATATCGATATGGCAGCAGTTATGTACACTCGTTTATCGATGCATTTCCCAATATTGGCGTTAAAATCAATACCGAGGCTTCTCGCGAACATTCTATGCAGGCGAAGACTACTGACCCAGATGCATTACAACAAATGCGGCCTGCGGACTGGTTAACTTACCATATCGCACCTTGGCATTTCAGCCGTGGTTATGGCGTTGGGTTTTCAGCAATTGCAGAGCCTTACCTTAATTTTGGCACAGCAGGTGTTTTCTTTTTCTTTGTTGGGTTAGGTTTTGGCCTCGGCAAACTAGATGGCATACCTTTATTTCAAAATCCGCGTGTATTCGTGTTCAGCGCAAGCATGTTATGGTTTTTGGTCTCTACCGTCAGAAACGATAGCTCCAATCTATTTAAACCTTGCGTTTTCACTTTGCTGATTTTGTTGGCGTGGTGGGCGTTTAGCAAAATGTTTCTGAAGAAAAACTTTTAATGGCTAGCCTAAAAAAAAATATTGGGGCCAGTTTTATTGGCAATGTAGTTTATGCTCTTTCGCAATGGTTGTTATTGATTGTATTAGCTAAATTGGGTGGTGAGCAGATTATTGGAGTTTACGCGCTGGCTTTAGCCGTTGTCAGTCCCACATTCTCGCTGGGCAATATGAATTTACGGGCAGTACAGGCGACCGATGCTGAAAAATCGGTAAGTTTTACTAGTTATGCCCGATTTAGACATTTGACTTCATTAATTTCAATTCTTGCCTGTATTTCAGTAGGCGCAACATTTTATATACAAAAAATCGAAATTTGCTTAGCAATTGTCAGCTTGGCATTTTATAAGTACTTTGAATCCCAATCTGACCTAGTGCACGGATACTTACAAAAGTTAGAGCGTATGGATTTAATTGCTCACTCCATAATGTTTCGTGGCATTGCGAATGTAATTGTCATAGGCACGGTGTTTTACCTAACTCACGACTTATTTCAAGCACTGGCTGTTTCTATTATCAAAAGCTGGGCAATCTATCACTTTGTCGATGTCAGAAACAAACTTAAACTTGGGAGTGAACAATATCAACAAACTAAATCCTGCTTGGAACTTTTTGCAATAGCTTGGCCTTTGGGTGTCGTCGTATTTGCTAATACACTGAATTTAAATATCCCCCGTTATTTTATTGCTGAATTTTTCGATGAAGGTATGGTGGGAATATTCGCCTCAATTAGTTATTTTATCGTTGCAGGCTCAACGTTGGTTAACGCAATTGGCCTATCTGCCTCACCCCGTTTAGCAAAATATGGCTCTAACAACCCTAAGCAATTTCGCATTTTATCACGACAGATTTTTCTTCTTATTACCTTGGTTGGCATGATCGGTGTACTAATTGCTGAGTATCTTGGTCAGTTCATCCTGGAGTTGGTTTACACCGCTAGCATTGCCAAATATCATCCCTTATTCGTTCAAATTATGTGGTCTGGTGTTGCAATTTATGCTTCATCTGCAGCAGGTACTTGTGTAACTGCACTGCGTGATTTTAAATCTCAGGGAGTATTAGCTGTGCTCACCGTATTTGTTATGTTGATTAGTTCATACTGGTTAATACGTGAATATGGTTTACCTGGCGCAGTGGGTGCTATAGCAGTGACTCATGTTGTAAAGTTAATCTGGTTCTGGGTGAGGTATATGCTGAAGCGAGCGCCATTATCAACAATCTAATTTACAGGGTTTTAAGGAACACGTGTCGTGTTAAAAGTATTACAAGTTATTAACAGTTTAAGTTCAGGTGGTGCTGAAGTATTTGTCTCGCAATTATCTGTTGCTTTATCAGAAAAATGTGACATAAAAGTCTTGACTTATGCAGGCGAATTGGATGAAAAAGGTGAATATTTAAAACGTTATCTACTTGAAAATGGAGTTCAATATACTTCGTTGAATAAAAAAAACAAGTTTAAAAGGCTACTTGTCCCCTTCAGATTCGCATATGAAATTATAAAATGGAAGCCTGACATAATTCATGTACATCTAGATCGTTGCGAACAATTTATTTACTTTGCGAATTTATTTTGTTTACGTAAAATAATAGCCGTAAGAACCAAGCATAACTCACGTGGTTTTTCAGATAACTTTATCAATAAGTTGTTAAATGGCTTTTATGTAAAAAATATAGCTTGTTCGAATGCATCCCTTACGCCATTAATTGAATCAGGATTAAAAGATAAAACGGTATTAATTGAAAATGGTATTGATGTTTCATGTTGTCAACACTTAAATTCAGCCGACAAAGACCTGCTGAGATTAAAGCTGGGTTTACCGAAAAACAAGATTATTCTACTTCATATAGGTAGCATGCATGGTGAGATAGCCACATCACCAAAAGCACATGACATTATTTTGAAAGCATTATCATTATATAAAAACAATAATAACTATGACGTGATTTTTTTAGGAGGGGGCGACAACCTGAATAACCTTAAACATCTAGCTTCAAACCTTGAATTAGAAAACATTGTTTCTTTTAAAGGTATTGTACCTAATGTCCAGGATTATTTAAATTGTGCCGACATATTTATCCTACCTTCTCGTTGGGAAGGACTCCCTATTTCTGCTATAGAAGCTGCATGCTCTGGTTTGCCTATGATACTGTCTGATATCGCCCCCTTTACTGAGTTCGAATCAAAATCAGTAACCAAATGTGATGTTGACTCACCAGAAAGTCTAGCAAATTCCATTAACTTGATGGTTTCCAATTTAGATGATTTTAAAAATCATGCGTTAAATGCATTAGATAAGAATAAATCAAAGTACTCTATTAAATCTGTTGCTGAAAAACATATAGCCTTGTATCAAAGTTTATTGTGAATACTTAATTAAATTAACAAAAACCTGAAAAATATTCCATAAAGTATGCTGCATTTATCAGAAATCTAATCATGAAACTTTTAATTAATTTTCTTCAATCTCAAAGTGGCGGAGCTCGATCTTATTTGAGAAATATTCTTCCATATATCAGCGACTGGAGCGAACACGATGAAATTACAGTTTATGTTCTATTATATAAAAGACAGGTTGATGTCGACCGGATTAACATTGAAAAATTAAATATAAAACCAATTATCATCGATCAAGTACCCAAATTTCTTAAGCCATTTTCTGAACAGCTTATTGTTAAAAAAACTATTAAACAATTTAAAATAGATACTTTGTTTACTCCTTACCAAGTCTCTTTACCATTTTCTGGCATCAAGACTATATCTATGTTGAGAAATATGGAGGCATTTTTGCATTGGCAGTTTCCGTCAACATTTAGGAATCGCATAAGAAACATTGTTTTGCAAAATTTATCTAATCTAACTATCCGTAAATCGGATTTAGTAATCGCTGTTTCCGATTTTGCTAAAAACTATATGTTGGACCAATTACATATTCCTGAGGACAGGATCATTAAAATTTATCATGGTCGCGACCAAAGATTTAGTCCAATTAAAACGGCTAATGATAATGCAATATTAAAAAATCTAAATTTAATCAGTGATTCCTATATTTTTACCAGTGGCTCTATTCTTCCCTATCGAAAACTGGAAACCATTATAGAGGCGTTTGCGAAATCAGCCGGACAACATAGTATCCAATTGGTTATTGCCGGAGATAGCAACGACATTCCCTATAAGAACCTAATCAGGGATTTAATCCATCGCAATAAACTAGAAAATAGAGTTTTGCAACTAGGCTTTATTGATATTGAAAAAATTATTGTTCTTTATCGGCATGCTAAACTTTTTGTGACGGCAACGGAAATAGAAGCTTGTCCAAATATTGCTATCGAAGCTATGGCATCGGGCTGTTCAATCATTGCTTCTAATAAAGCGCCTTTACCAGAAATGTTTCAGGATAAAGTTGTTTATTTTAAAGCGGGAAATTCAATTGACCTTGCTGAAAAAATAACTGCCTTTTTGACTACTCCTCAAAATAGTGATGCGCCCGATTACGATATTGATCGTTTTTCCTGGCATCTTTGTGCGGACAATACTTACAAAGCCATCTCCCGCTTTAATCTGGATTCCAAAACACCATCAACAGAGCCACCCGATTTTTAACCAAGGTTCTTTCATCAATTTGAATCAACATTAGTCAAAGGCAAAAATTATGTTCAAAGATAAAACACTGCTCATCACTGGGGGCACCGGTTCATTCGGTAATACCGTTTTAGATCAGTTCGTCAACAGCGATATTGGCGAAATTCGAATTTACAGCCGTGACGAAAAAAAACAGCACGACATGCGTCTGAAATATAACAACGATAAACTCAAATTTATTATTGGTGACGTGCGTTGTTTTGAAAGTATCAATACTGCCATGCGTGGCGTGGATTTTGTGTTTAGTGCGGCAGCGTTAAAGCAAGTGCCGTCTTGCGAGTTTTATCCGATTGAAGCCGTTAAAACCAATGTTTTAGGCACCGAGAATACCTTGAATGCCGCGATCAATAATCAGGTTCAACGGGTCGTGGTATTGAGTACCGATAAGGCGGTTTATCCCATCAATGCCATGGGCATGAGCAAGGCCTTAATGGAAAAAGTCACCGTGGCCACTTCGCGTAATGTGCCAAAACATGGGCCGGTGATGTGCAATACGCGTTATGGCAATGTCATGGCCTCGCGGGGTTCGGTGATACCGTTATTTGTTGAACAAATGAAATCTGGGAAGCCATTGACTATCACTGATCCTGACATGACGCGCTTCATGATGTCTTTGCCGGAGGCTGTGGATTTGGTTTTATTTGCTTTTAATAATGGTGAACAAGGCGATACCTTTGTACAAAAAGCTCCTGCTGCCACCATTTTGACCTTGGCCGAAGCATTGAAGAAAATCTTTAATGCCAATAGCGAGATTCGAATTTTAGGGACACGCCATGGTGAAAAGAAACACGAAGCCTTGTTGAGCCGTGAAGAGTTTGCAAAAGCTGAAGATTTGGGTGGATATTACCGGATTGCAGCAGATACCCGCGATTTAAACTATGCCAAGTTCTTTGAGGAAGGTGAGCAAATCTTGTCACAAGAACAAGATTACACCTCAGAGAATACCCAAAGGCTGGATGTCGATGGTATGGTCGAAATTCTGATGAAACTGGAGTTTATCCAGGACGAATTGAAAAGCGGATTTTAACGATGAAAAAAATCATGACCATTGTCGGGACACGACCCGAGATTATTAAACTCAGTCGAGTTTTAGCTGAGTTGGAGCGTTATACCGAGCATGTGTTGGTGCACACCGGGCAGAATTACGATTACGAGTTAAACGAAGTATTTTTTAATGAATTAGGTATTAAAAAACCGGATTATTTTTTAAATGCCGCCGCCGAAAACCCAGCCGCGACGATCGGTAATGTTATTGCCAAATCTGACGAAATCATGGCCCAAGTCAAGCCGGACGCACTTTTAGTTTACGGTGATACCAATAGTTGTTTATCAGTGATTTCGGCCAAACGTCGCAAAATTCCGGTGTTTCATATGGAGGCGGGTAATCGTTGTTTTGATCAACGGGTGCCTGAAGAAATTAATCGCAAAATCGTTGATCATCTCAGCGATATTAATATGACTTTGACCGAACATGCCCGGCGTTATTTGATTGCTGAAGGTATTGGTGCAGAAACCGTGATTAAAACCGGTTCTTCGATGTTGGAAGTGCTTAGTTTCTATCGGGATAAAATAGAGGCTTCTGATATTTTGCAACGCTTAGGACTGGCTGAACGGGACTTTTTTATCGTCAGTACCCATCGTGAAGAGAACGTCGATTCGGAACAGAATTTTAATGATTTACTGGATTCGTTAAATAAACTGGCTGAGCACTATGGTAAACGCATCATTGTTTCCACTCATCCGCGCACACGGAAGAAACTGGAATCACTTACCGGACAGAAATTTAACAAACTTATCGAGTTTATGAAGCCGATGGGTTTTTTCGATTATATCTGTCTGCAAAAAAATGCATTTTGTGCGATTTCTGATAGCGGCACGATTACCGAAGAATCTTCGATCTTGGGGTTTCCTGCCATTACTGTTCGTCAAGCCCACGAAAGACCGGAAGGTATGGATGAAGGCACTTTAATTATGGCCGGATTAAAAAGCGCCGATATTTTAAGCGCCGTGGATATTGTGACGGGGCAGTGGCAACAAAATAATCAGGTTATTAAAACTGTTAAAGATTACGAAGCCGATAATGTCTCGCAAAAAGTGGTAAGGATTATCGTGAGTTATATTGATTATATTAATCGCACCGTTTGGAAGGCTTATTAGGATGAAAAAAGCATTAATTCTTGGCTCGGCGGGTATGGCCGGGCATATTATGAAAGCCTATTTGGGTTCTAAACCGGATTTATCGGTGATTGGCGTTGCTCGCAGTGAAACACCATTTGCTGACGTAATAATAGACGTAACTAATTTTACCGCTTTAGGAGATTTAATTAATCAACATAAACCGGATTATGTGATTAATTGCATCGGGGTTTTGGTGCAAAAATCCGCAGATGATCTTTCCCATGCTATTTTGATTAATAGTTATTTGCCACATTTTTTAGCTGGGCTAGGCGAGAAATTAGGTTTTAAATTAATTCATATCAGTACCGATTGTGTGTTTTCTGGTAAACACGGCGCCTATGTTGAAAATGCGTTTCGTGATGGTGATGATAATTACGCCAGAACCAAAGCCCTTGGCGAAGTGGTTAATCAAAACGATTTAACTATCCGCACGTCTATTATCGGCCCGGAATTGAAAACCAACGGAACGGGTTTGCTGGATTGGTTTTTCAAACAAACCGGCGAAATCAAAGGTTATAATCATGCTTATTGGTCTGGCGTGACGACTTTAGAGTTAGCTAAGGCTACTTATGCCTTTATTAACCAAGAGATTGCCGGGCTTTATAACCTTTGCCCAATTAATAAAATATCCAAATTCGATTTATTGCAGTTGTTCGCCAAAACATGGGAAACCAATATTTCGATTCTTGCCTATGCCGATTATCATGTGGATAAAAGTCTGGTTTGTACCCGTTCCGATTTTTCTTATACCGTTCCTGATTATCCTGTTATGTTGGCAGAACTGAAAGACTGGATGTCTGATCACGCCGACTATTATTCACATTACCGTTTATAAGTATCATGAAAGTTTTATTATTGGTCGATGATTATTTGCCCGGCAGCATTAAAATAGCTGCGCGTATGATGCATGATTTAGCGCTGGAGTTAATTAATCAAGGTCATGAAGTTTCGGTTTGTACGCCCGATGATAAACTTAGTCAACCTTTTTCGGTTGAGCAATATGAAGGTGTGCAGGTTTTACGTTTTAAATCTGGTGAAATTAAAAACGTACCCAAAATTAAACGCGCCATTAATGAAACGCTACTTTCATTTAGAGCTTGGCAGGGATTGAAACAGTACTTCAAAGCCAATCGCTACGATATTATTATTTATTATTCGCCCACTATATTTTTCGGCCCCTTGGTCACTAAGTTAAAAAAGCTTTGGGGATGTAAAACCTATTTAATTTTGCGCGATATTTTTCCGCAGTGGGTGGTTGATAATGGCTTAATCAAAAATAATTCGTTAATTCATCGTTATTTTAAATTCTTTGAAACAGTTAATTACGGTGCAGCCGATACGATTGGTGTGCAATCGCCTTCGAATCTGCGTTATTTTCAAAGTAATCCTCATTATAAAGAAAAACTGAATGTTTTATTTAATTGGTCATCTTTAGAAGAGGCTAAAAAAACTGAGCCACAGTATAGAGAACGATTAGGCTTAATTGGCAAGGTAGTATTTTTTTATGGTGGCAATATCGGTCACGCTCAGGACATGATGAATTTAGTGCGGCTGGCAAACTCGCTGAGTGAGTATCAGCAAGCACATTTTCTTTTCGTAGGTGCAGGGGACGAAGTGACTTTGATCGAAAAAGCCATTACTGAGGGTGCGTCGAATATCACTTATTTGCCCCCCGTTGACCAAGCGACTTATCAAGCTATGTTAAGTGAGTTTGACGTAGGACTTTTCAGTTTACATAAAGATCATCAAACTCATAATTTCCCTGGTAAGTTGTTGGGATACATGCAAAATTCAATACCGATATTAGGTAGTGTCAATGCTGGCAATGATGTGATTGATGTTTTGCAAAATGCAGGTGCAGGGTTTGTTTGTGTTAATGGTGAAGATACGCATTTAACCGAGTTTGCTTTACGGTTGTTAGATTCTGATTCATTGCGTCATGAAATGGGCTTGAATAGCCGGAAGCTCCTATCGAATCAATTTTCAGTCGTGGAAGCGGCTAAAAAATTGGTGTCATTTGCTTGAAACAAAATTTAACCCTGCATGTAGTTTGTAATGTGTAATCCCTGACATGGCTGAATTAATTAATCCGTTCACGATATTTGACTTACCATTCCAGATTGTTTCGAAAAGTTTTTTAATCTCCAGGTATGGATTGATTGACTTAACCCGATCGTAGCAGCTCCGAGCCTGATCATTCAGGAAAATAGTCTCAGTGTTCAGGCAAAAAGCTTGGTCATCCGGGTTATTTTCGTCATCGTTGCGGCTCAAGGCTCGATCATCCAGGCTATTTTCGTCAGTGTTGTCGTTTAAAGCTTGGGCATCCGAGCAAAATGCCTGGGTGGTTCGGTAAAAAGTCTCGCCGTTCCAGAAAATGGCTCAACCATCCAGGCTTTTTTCGACAACGCCGAGGCTTTTTGCTGGATCATTCTGGAAAAAAACCGCAAAGCTCAAGCTCTGAGCCGGAATGCTGGAGCAAAAAGCGTGGTGAATGGGGTTTAAAGCCGGAGTGTTGTCGAAAATGGCTCAATATCAGCCGATACGGTGTTAAATCGTCTGTGTCGGTTTGAAATATCACTAGGTGATCGCTAGGCTGGTTATGCAAGCAATGCTGTTAAGGTGTTAAGGCATGAGCATGAAACCTATTTGGCAGTCTGGGTGTCCAAATTTTGGCCGCTTAAGTCTCGCTGCTGGTTGGGGGTTGATCCGTAAGGTGTACTCATTTCATTGCGCGAAATCACCTTACACCTTTGGTATGGTGACGCCGAAAGCCAATCATTCCTGGTCGATCCTCAGATAAAGCTGGGCATAGTTAC
>SXGT01225670.1_pt1 | contig 13270 bp, 2 predicted proteins | sample 3176221 | NCBI WGS metagenome assembly SXGT01 (sample SAMN11356862, study PRJNA531348) | freshwater metagenome | isolation source: freshwater sample F1-120 | place: China: Fuxian Lake, Yuxi | collected 2017-12-25
TCTTTCTCCTCTTCCTCTTCGCTCCATTCTCTCCACGTGTTCTCTCTCTCCTCTCGATCGACTTGTCCTGATTCGCGGTCCGGAATCTGGCCTTCGATCCCCGCTGCTCTCTGTTTAACCCTGGCCAATACCAGCTTCTCCGTAGCCGATGCCACTCTCGAGTAGTTCGCTTTGGCCATTCCGGCGGTGGTCGCCTGGTCGAGTTTCTCCTTGATGCTTTCTTCGATCATCTCGATGATCGAGTTGTTTGCCGCCTCAGCTTCGGTGACTATCGGGACCATCGAGATGGCTCCGGAGCCTTTCCAGTAGTCGACGTCGTCCCTTGGGCGGAACGAGTCCTTGTGGCTCCAGACTGAGCATTTCACATCGGTGTCGTATCCTTTTGTCAGCTCTCCCACTTCGTGTAGGGATTTCACCCCGAAGGTAATCACTTTGGTCACTGCTATCAGGGCATTGGCTCCCGGTATCTTGACTGCGGTGACTTCTGTTCTGGCCACGACTGGGTCGAGGTAGGCCACGGCCGTGAGTTCATTCATGGTTTCTCTCGGGTGTGCCCACGTTGGGTCTGGGAGCATCGTTACAATCCTGAGGGCTGTCATTAATGGCTCCTCTACCCCAAAGGGATTCAGGAGTCTCCCTTGTTCTTTCACCATTCTCAGTGCACTCTTTGGAAACGTATGTAGTTCAATAGTACCTTCGATTCCTTTGTCGGTTTGTTCCCTCAATCTCGCTGTCATTTTTACCACCGCATCCTTGTAGCACTGAGCTAGTATCGGGGGTGCAGAGATGATAAAACCATCTTGAACTACCTCTCTATACCTCGATGTGTCGAGTGGTTGCCCTGTGTTTTCATTGTGGGACGTCTGGGTACACCCTTGAGTGGTGATACTCCACGGATTAATCAGGTCATGCAGTGCTATCGGGAACCCATTTATGTACTGACTTCTGCAGAAAAGCTCCCAATACCTCTCCGCTGAGATAGCCGCAGGGTTTTGCGGGTCGCACCACTTTTCTGTCCTGAGATCAATCATCCTGGGTTGCTCACCCAATGATTCTGCAATAAATAGCATCATCATCTCTCTGATTTCAGATTTGGGTATCGGGGATGGCTCAGTGTTGCAGCCTGTGAATCTGACCACCCAGTGCTGTTCCTTTCTTATTTCAACACACAGTTCTACGGGTTCTAGTACGTATATCCCTCTCGGGATGTCGTCGCCTCTCGCGTAATAGTCCCCTCTCTCTGCTGTTTCGGCAGGGATCATTTCCAGCGCGCTGGCGTCTACAGTCAAGTAGATCAGCCCCGGGACTGGGAACTCTGTCCGACAAGGCGCATCAGCGTCCCATCCGAGCACTTTGAGTGCCTCCTCGACGAGCTCATCGTCGTCCAGGGTCGCGTTGAACGCCAGCGCCAGCGTAACTTTTTCCTGATCGCAGAGTCCCACAGCGGGCAGGTCGATGCGCCTGAGTCGTATGGACGACGCGTACGTGTGTCCCCTCATTAAAGAGGGCCTCGTTCCTTTGGGGGCTGGTTTGCCCTTCCCCTTACCTTTCCCTCCGCTACCTTTCGCACTGTTTCCAGTGTTTCCAGTGGCGGAGCTCCGCTGATCTTCACCTCTCGGGATCGAGTGGTTTGCTCTGCTCATGTTTGAGCGGTGCGTTACACTCGGGTTTGAGTGTTCTCTGATCCCTGGTCGGGGATTGGCGACCTGGTGGTCTGACCTCTGTTGGTCTGGTTCCGCTGCGCCACTGCTCCCACTCGGGAAACAATGTCACACGGAATTTTTTTTCACATAACTAACCTAACCTATTATTTAGTATTATGCATAATAGGCATGTGACCCCCTTTACCCTTCTCCCTTCCTCTCAAGTACATGTTCGTTCCTAATTCTCTTCCTGCTTGGTTCCTCCTGTTCTTCGTTTTGTTCCTCTGTCCGATCTTCTCCCACCCCGCTGTTCACTATTCTCTTTCTGCCTCCGATCCTGTTTTGCTCGTTCCTTCCCCCTCCGAGCTTCCTCCTCTTGGACTGCGGTCTCTCTTCTTGGTCTCGTTCCTTTCCCCTGTTTCCTTTGTCTTCAGCTGTTCCAGTGCCCTCCTTCTGCTCTTCTGCGCTCTCACTACCATCAGTATTTCTTGCACCAGCATTGGCGCAACCCTGTTCTTCGCCGCTTCCATCGAGTAGTCCCCCTTCTTTCCCTTTGCTTGTTCCCCTACTCTCGTCTGCCTTTCTGCCTCGTTTGTGACTGTCTGCTGCTTGTGCCTTCTCGACCCCACAGCTCCTGGGGTGTTTCCCCACGTTCCTGAGCATCTCCCCACCTTGCACCTGCCGTTGCCTGTCAGGCCTCTCGGCCTCCATTCCACATTCGTCAGTATCTTGGTGGGTTTCTGAGCGAGTCTGCCGTACGCGCACTGGTCTACTTCGTGCAGCTTCCATCCAGGCATCTTCTCCATCCTGAGCTTCACCGAGTCCAGCTCCCAGAAATAGCTCCCCGACGGGTTCTCCAGCGCGAAGGGAATCTGCTCCTCCTCCAGGGCTCTCATCTGCTCCTCGATCCCTTGTTTGCACTCCGCATACATCCTCCGCTCGTCTTCTATTCTCTCGGGGGTAGCTGCTGCCAGGTTCTTCTCTGATTCTGCGTACGGACCGTGGGCGCACCCCCTGGACGTGTTCATATTGTTTGCTCTCGAGAGGAGCGTGCACTCTGGGGACAGCCATACCGCCATCACCGAACTCAGTGGCGTTTCCGACTTCCTGGCTATTTTCTGGAGTACGTTTTGCCCTGTTTTCGCAGCAAAATCCATCTGCACCCTGGACCTGATGTGACCATGTAGTCTGCCCTGGTACAAGATCCCTGCTTTGTCCACTCCTATCGTCGCACATTCGACTCCTTCTGCAGCTGTGCCTATCGACCCCCATCCCTCTCCCAGATCCAGCACCATGTCCCACGTGCGCTGGCCATCCCTGCGTCGAATTCCCTCCCTCATCTGTTGTATCTGCTCCGCCGCTCTGCATCGGATCTCCTCTGCCGTTTCTTTGCTCCATTTCCTCTCTGTCATCCACCGCGCCGCTTCCCACATCCAGTCCGTTCCTGGGGGGTCTACTTCTGGGACCGCTAGTCCATCCAGTGACAGTGCCAGAATCGTCGCGTTCATCGATCCCTCCCCCAGCCTGGTCCATATCCTGTTCCTCGCCGTCCTCATCTGCGCTCTCCGTTCTTTCCTGAGCACCACTGGCCCTCCATCCCTTGTGGGCTCCTCGTTCTCCTCCGCCCAGACCATCACTGCGCCTTTTGCTTCCTCGCACTCCAGCAGCCCCTGAAGCTCCTCCTTCCTCTCCGGGTTGTCTTCTTGGAGTACTCTCAGCCTCATCTCCGCCAGATTCCTCTCCTGGGGGCACATCCACCCCTGTCCCCCCCCGTTGACCAGCGTCGCTTTCCCTTCGTTGACTGCGGTCGCAAGCCATCCTCGAATCACTGTCGATCGGTGTTCGGTCCCGATCCTCGCTTGGTATTTCCTGGTTTTTATCGCTTCTACCATATGTTCCTCGGTAACGCAGAGAGTCCCTTCTCTGCTGCCGCAAATCTCTCGCAGTAGGTTTTCCACCGCCATTAGGTCCATTTTCATGTTCTTCGATTTCGATCGGTCGTAGTAGGTCATTTTTTTTGTTTTTTATTTTTAGACTCTTCCTACCTTCTCGGGGGCCTAAGTTTTCTAGTTCCCACGCATCCTCATTGTCCATGCCTTCCCGTACCAGTTGCTCGATCTGAGCAGGCCAGCCTTTCGTATAGCACCACGCACACTCACATTGCCCATCGTCTGTCAATAGTACGCACTCTGGTGTTATCCTCTGGGAATCTAGTTGGAATGTTTCATTTGCCCACTCTGTCATCCTTGTTATCTTTCGTAGCCTGGTGCCTCTCGCGTGGAGGTCATCATGCCATACCACCATTTTTTCGTATCCGTGTTGCTCATCGTATCTCACCGCGATTCTTCCTCCCTCGTTCGCAACCACCTTTCCTTCCCACCACGCATACGCCATGTTCTCTCTTGGCCATCGAACACTCAGCATGGTGCCTGGTCCAAGGATCCTAGCAATATCCTCCTCCATCGTGTCGGTGACCATCCTTTTCCCCCCCGAGTCCTTGCCTTGGTCTACTCGCAGTCTCACTAAAGTGCCCGCACCCGAGGTGCAGTGCCATTCGCGATGTCCACATTCGTACAATATCTGGACTTCGGGTAGTCCCCCCTCCTCCCACCTGGTCTCTGTAGTGAGACCTTCATGCCATTTGCCCGAGGTTCCTCCTAGTGATTCATTTCCCCCTTTCTCTGCCCAAAACGCCATGACTTCTAGGCCCACCTCTGGGACCCACCACCCGGTCTGCCCTCGTTGGGGCTTTGCGTTTAGTATCTTGGCCGGGGGCGCGTCCCTAATGTTCGTCCAACGGCACTTCATTTGAGACAGAGGTACGTGTGCTTTCATCGTCTCTCTGTCCTGTCTTTCTCCTCTCAATCTCTTGGTAACCACTCTCACTGCTGCCGCAGCCTCCTCGTCTGCTTTTCTCACTATCGCCCATGCCGATGCTAGTGGCACTCTCGCCTTCCTTCGTAACTCATTTCTGTCCACCTCTCTCTGTTGCGTGGCCCTCCTAGCTTCTTCGCGCACTTTTTTCTTCTCCTCCATCCCCTTTCGAGTCCTGCTCTGTTCCAAGGTTTCTGGTCCCATCTTGGACCCCTCCCGCTTCTTCCGGGTTGGCTTATCACTTCTACTCCAAACGGTCTTTTTGGCTTTGGTTTTCTCGTCCGCTAGCTTGGGAATCGAAGATTCCCACTCCAAGTGTTTTTTCGTTCTAGCTTCCCATATTGCTCTAGCCGTTTTTAGGTGCCTTGCGGCTGTCTCCTTTATCAGCGAGAAGGCAGTAATGTATCCTATCTTTTCTGCTACCCTCGCTAATACCCCCTCGGGTACCATACCTATGACCCCCCAAAGGTGTTGCCACCCCTCCGATCGGTTCCTAGGGACCTTCCAGTCAAACCTCCCCCAGTCCAGACCCAATTTGTCCCACTTGTGCCATATCTCTAGGTCTGCTGCCTCCCAGTGTTGGGTGGCTTCGTTACATTCCCACAGGGCGTGTGCTGTCGTTTCCTTCGGACACCCACATGCCGTACAACAGCCTTGGGCACCTATATGGTCCCCATACACTCGCATGTACACTCCCGTCTCCCCCCCCGCATTCGCATATTTCGCCATCTGGCTCATTGTAGGGAGCTCCTGGAGCCCCGCTCTTATCCAAAACCTCCAGCTTGTGCCCCCGTTCTGATGTAACTGCCTGATCACCGCCTTGCGCAATTTCTTGTCCGAAAGCCTTTCCGCCCTGGCCCATCTACTCAATCTAGTCTCATCCCTTGAGTCCTCTGGTTCCCCTTCGTCCATCACTGCCTCCTCGAACTTTGCTCTGATCAATTGGTCTGTGATCCACTTCCCGTATGCCCCCTGGGCCATCTGGGTTCCGTTGTGGAGCACAAATTTGTGCTCCCCCCTCGCTACCTCCTTGATATCATCATTCGCATCGAGGAAGGCACCTTCCTTGGCTTCTGCATCTGCCGTCTCATTGCCCATATGGTGCCTGTGTTTTGGGTCACACTCCTGCTCCCCCCGCTCTCTGCATGCACACGTCATTTGTTTGTTTCCCTGTTTCCTTCTTGTTTCATCGTCTACGTGAGAGTGGACCCACCTCATCCCCATCGGGCACCCGGTGCTCTCTCTTAGACCTTTTAATGATTGTATCCTATTCCATATTGCTCTGTAGCCCCACCTCATGGTACTTTCCTTACCTAACCTCTCCCATTTCTGGATGCATCCTTGATTGTCACAATAGAACGCCAGGCCTTCCTCCGGATGCACCATAAGCATCGCTGCCAGGATCGCTGCTGCCTCTGCCCCATCATTGGACTGGGTTCCCGCGAGTCTCCCGTTGTCTCTCTCCGTCTCTTCCACTTGTTTTCCTGTGCTCCTCATCGACAATCCCCATCCTGCCCTGTTCGTTGCCTCATACGTGGCCCCGTCCCCATATGCCTCCCACTCTCGTCCGATATTCTTATTGTTTTGTGCTCTCCGACTGTCAACCCTTCCCTGGGCCTCCATGTCCATATAGTTCCGCTTAAGGGTCTTCTGCATGATTCTTACTTTCTTTTCTTCGCTTTCCATGATGCACCATCCGTGTTTCAGTAGAACGCTCTCATTTATCGCGTGTATGGATTTCCTCTCAGGGTTCGGAGTGGTACTTGTGCTTTGATATCTCCGCCTCCCCGCCCTTGTGATCTCTCCATTTAGGCCTACACTGTTCAGTGCTTCTATGTATGCCTCCAACTGCCCTTTCTCTACTGCCTGTTCCAAACTCTCTAGACCCATGCCCCCCATATCCTTCGGAAGGTGGTACACCATAGGGGCCAGAGCTGGAAGAGCCCCCGCTCTGGATGCAACCTTCCGGTTTGCTGTGTCCCATTCTCTCAGAGCTGTATTGCTAATATTCGCCACCCTTAGGGGATATTTTAGGGCTGCGTTTATCGTTGCGTTTATGCAGTAAACCGCTTCCTCCCTGGTAGGGGTACTCATAGATATGCTCTCATTTAGGTCTGAGAACTTCTTCGCTAGGAGTCTCCTTTGTTCTTTCCACTTGAATCCCTCCTCATACCACACTCCGAGGTACCTCACTGCCCTACCCGGGTTGATTGCCATTTGTGAGGATAATTGCACTTCAGTTACCCATTCACTTACTTTGGCTACTGCCTCTTCCTTGGCCACCTCCTCCGGAACTCCGTATATGTCCTGAAGGAGTTCTTTAGTTCTATCTTCCACTCTGCGCTGTAATTTGTCATCCGCCAATGCAGGTGGACTGTCCTGTTTCCACCATCTCTCCATTCTATTACTCTCCCACTGTCTTTGTAAGTCATGCACATGGTCCAGTTTTGTGATTTGTGCCATTGGGTCCCCCCCTGCTATTGCTGTCTTCATCCTCATGTGGTGCATCTTCTCCCTGACTGACCTCAGTCTTTCCTCCTGGGCTGCCCAGCGCGTTTCCCATTTGCCTTTGTCCCTCACGGTCCTGATCGTTTCTACCAGGATCTCTCCCGTGCACCAGTTCGGTCTCATCCATACCCCTCCAGCATCCTTTTGGTTCATCACTATATACTCGCACTTCTTCTTGTTGAATGATAACCCGTGGAAGTGTACGAATGTTTCGTTGCTCTCGATCATGTCCTGCATTGCATCCGCGCTGTTGGCAAACCAGTTTGAGTCGTCAATGAACATTTGACCCGTCAGTTCCCCCTCCTCCGTAGTCGCAAAGCTCATCCTGTATCCTTGTCCGTGGTGTTTGTTATGCATGAATGTTAACCAAAAGTTCATATACACTATCCATTTCAGGGGACCTCCTATCGACCCCTGGCGCACACCTCTCTCACTCTTGAACCACCCCTCCTCTCCCAGTACATCCGCAGTTGTCCTTCCCTGACCCATTATGACTGATGTTTCCCCTTGTTGGTCCATCCTCATCAACATTTCCGCCATCTCCTGGGGCATTCCTAGTGCTCTCCAGCTCATAACTTGCGACCAATGCTCGAGTGTGTCAAAAGCCTTTGTTAGGTCTGCCGAGAGCACATGTAGTTCTTTCCCCGAGATCTGAGCGTCCTGCATCACTTCTGCTAAGTTGTGCATCGGGGCTGCCGTTGATCTTCCTGGCATACCTCCGTGCTGGCTGCCATCCAGCATATCATGTTTTAATATCACTTTCAATATTCTGTCAAAGAGTATCTTCTCAAAGAGCTTCCCTAATACCTCCATTAAGGCGATTGGCCTGGTGAGGGCTAGGTCCGCGAGGCCTGCATCCGTCTTCGGGAGTGGTCTCAACAGTGATCTGTTCAGTACTCTCGGGAGGCTCCTCTCATCCATATACTGCTGCATTTGGTCCCTGATGTAGCCCATGTTCTCATCATCCAGCGCCTTGAGCACGTCGTAGGTCAGGCCCGATGGGCCTCCCGCCGTGCCCGACTTCATCCCTGCCAGCGATCTCCTTACCGTGTCTGTAGTTATCCTCTCCCAGACCCCGTCCCATATCCCCATCTCGCTTTGGAGCCTAGAGTACTTTTCATAGCTTCCGCGATATGCCATATTAATAAACTCCTCGTCATTCTTGTCCACGAGCCCCTTCGTGTCCAACTCCATGAGGTGCTGCCAAGATTCCCACCTCTGACTCCAATGGACTTTCGATTTCATCCAGTTTCTATAGAAACTGATCACTCCCTTCGCTACCATCTCCACATCCGTGTGGATCCCGTCATTCTCTTGGTCAACACATGATGTGATCTCTTCGTGCACCGTTGCTCTCCGCATTATGCTCGTTATGACCATCTTGAGCTTCTTCTTCAACGCGTGCTGGAACCTGGTCGTCCTTCGTTTCTTGTTCGCTGCTATCGACTCTTGTCTACTGCTCCTAGCCTCTTTGGCCAGGTACTCGGAGGCTTGCTGTTCCTTCGCTCTCAAGGTGCGGAGTGTCCCAGCCCTAGTCTTTCCACAGCATTCCTCATAGAGTCCTCGCAGCTGGGGCCCGCTCTCCACCTCCTTGATCTTTTTCAACGGGTTGCACGCCTTTTGTTGGTCTGCTTTTCGGCCCTGCATTATACGCTCTTCCATGGCCCGAATCGATTCTCTGATTCTCTTCAAATTTGCCCTGACTTTCCAGTCCTCACTTTGAAAATTCTTAGGCCCCCTCGCCTTCTTTGGGAACTCTTGCAGTACTCTCTTTAAAATGTTGCCATCCGCCGAGTCGAGGAGCCACCGATGAATGTCCTCAGCTCCCTGGATTTCCATTTTTTCTGCTTTGTTGCTTGCCTCACAGTTAAATTTGTCGATCTTCTCTTGTGCCACCTCCCCCAGGTCGTCAGCGTCCCACCGTAGTGTCTCTTTTTTATGCTTCCTCCATAGTGTTACTCCTTCTGATGCCCCCCCTGCGCTGTCTATCGCTAGGTCCACGACAACCATCTTGTGGTCAGTGTCTACCCCTCCATATGTGAATATCCCCGGTTGGTACACTGCTGCCCTCATTGCCACTGTTAGTTCCCCGCTCACAAAGGCTCTGTCAAGGAGCCTGTTACCCTGGTGGGTTACCCTCCTTGTGACGAAGTTGTTCATCGGGTATCTCTCCCTGAGAGCATCCACCATTTTCATCTTGTGCATATGTTCGATCACGAATGCGTCCCTCTGTTGTTCCCACCCAGTTGCTTCTCCTTCGCTTGGTACTCCCTCGCCCGACCCGAACTCTTCGTCCGTGTCCGTTTCAGTCCACTCCGCAGCATTGAAGTCCCCCATAATTACCACCGACCCAAATGGATTCATTCTTCGAAAGGCTTTCATTGTTCTCCATATAAATTCGTGCACCTCCTTTATTTCTAACCTGAACGATGGCGCATCGTTGTACCCATAGTACCCAATTACTAGCATCTTATTGTGGTCCCCTTGCTTCCTATTGTTAAACTCTACTGCCATCACCCTGTCCTTATCAGCGTGCACTGGTCTGAACCTGTGTACCGTCCTCTGGAGTTTCGACCATTTCCTCCCAATTATCATAACTTGCCCCCCCGCAGTTCTGCTGGTGCCTCTAAATACGATCTCCGCTGCCATATCTCTCTTTATCAGGTTATTTTTAATTGCTGCTGCCGTCATCTGGCACGCTCTCCCTGGCTCTGTTACTATCTGTATGTCTATGGACTCTTCCTTCATTATTTGAATTACCTCCTCTAGGTGTTCCATATTACTGAGGAGTTTCTTTGCTGAATTCACCGTAGCTATCCTGCACCCAATCCTTGGGCCTCGTTCTGTCATGTCATCGCCATGCCATCTTTGGTGTCTACATGGTTCTGGAGTCATAGTTGACATGGTGTGTTCTACACTGGACTCGGCCATTCGTTGTTCAATGGCTTCACACATGTCCCACACCCCTTGTTCGTATGCCGTCATGTCGGTTTTGTGTTCGTGCTCGCGAGACCAATTCGGGCTCGATGGGGCCTCTTCGCGGTTACTCTGTGCTCGGCGCCATCCTTCATGTACTCTAACTCGGCGGCGAGGGCTCCTATAGGCATTGGTTTGGCTCGGTTCTCTGTTATTACAAGGCATTTGCAGGCCACTGCAGGCGTGCGTTCAGTGGTACCCCCTGCGGGTATAGCCTCGAAATGGGCTGTTCTCAACTTGGACTCGCTAGAGTCCCTTGTTGGTATCGGCTCGTTGTAAGCCACCTCGAGAGTCGACTCGATGGGGTTCCCCTCGGTCGTGCATCCATTGGACTGTGCTACCCACAGTGCTGCTGCCATGTCGCTCTTGCAGGGATGGACCGGGCGAGGTTCGCCGCTTGCGTAGCGGCGGGGCCCCCATGCCGGTATAGATTTGTTGTTGACCTTTGTGTGTGCGAGTCCGGTGGGAGCGCTGACGTGTATCAGCCCAGTGGAGTGTCTCGTTGTTATGGACCCTCTGCAGGCCACTGCGTGCGTTTTTCCGTTGTCACCCCCTGCGGGAATAGCCTCGAAATGGTCTGCTCTGGGTGTGAGTTCGCTCAAACCACTTGTGGGCATGTGTTCAATGAAAGCATCTACGTGAATAGACCCATTGGGGTCTCCCTTGGTTGTGTATGCGTTGGATCGCATGACCTGTAATACTGCGGTCATAGGGCCCTTACTAGTATTCGTGTATTTAAGTCTAGATATCTTTATCAACTTTGTTTTATTTGAAGTATATGCTATCATTCGTTGATTCAAGTTCGGTGTTTCTGATACGCACCTCTGAGTTACAGAGAGGGCACCTGTCTGTGCTATCCGTGCGTATACCATGGGGACTTAGAGGTCTGGGTCCATCTCATCATCCTCCCCCTCCCAAGCTTGTGCAAAATCCGTCTTGGGGTAGGGTGACTTCTTTCTTGGTCTCTCTCCCTCTCCTCCCCCTCCCTCAGGGGCTTGGCGCTTGGCATTACCTTCCTCCGAGGCACTGATCCAGCTGGAGGCCCATTTCATCTCCTCTTCAGATTCCACGAGGCGTACTCCAATTCTCAGGGTATCTTGGTCCTCCCAGATGTCCTTCATCACGAGCCTCTTCACTCTCCGCTCGGGCAGGTAGTCCTTGTCCCCCTCGATCGTTACACTGGCTATGACTGGTATCGAGCTGGATGGGGGGGCTCCTTCGGCTGCTCTGAACTTGGTCCTAAATGCTGAGAAGTCACTCTCTGGGATGAATAGGGTCTTCGGAATGATCTCCTCGTACATCAAGTAGCCGATGAGATCTCCTATTCCAGCCGACTGTTGGTACCTCTCTAGCTTAGTGAGCCTGACTTTGATCACTTCGTCCTCCCCAGTGTCCCTCCTTTCAAAGATTACCGTAAATGTATTTGATACTTGTTGCTCGGTACAGTTCATCTTTGATTCCCTCTTCAGTGCCTCAAGCTGTGCTCTCACAGCCTGAGTCTCTTGGACCAGACTCTCCTTCCTGAGATCAGCGATTGCCTCAACCAGGCTTGCCTCATGGTGAGAGTCATTGGTCATACCTTCAGCGACTGCCCTCTCTCTCACCGCACTCATAGCCTTGCTGATTATCGAGTCAGTTCTGACGTCGTGTGTGGCCTTGACCACTGCTGGTCTGAAGTGCATCCCCCCATCGTATGCGAACAGGTCATATCCCATTCTGGGTGCGTACGTTGACTGTGGTTGCCATGGTGAAGCTGTCGCGCTGCCTGAGGCTTTCACTATCAGTGCCATAGATGAGGGGGTTGTCTCCCCCACCCTTCCCATGAGCACTTTTGATACTGATACGCACTGTGGTTGTAGTCCATTCACTTCCATAATCGTATTCTCCGTATACACTCCCCCCACATTCAGTCCCTGATCCAAAAGGTACTGAATGATCTGACGAGGATGGGCCCACTTAGCTCCTCCCTCGAGCTCGGGTAGAGCCACTATGCGCATTAAATACACTCTTTTCGTTTCATCTCTTTGTATTTCAGCTCCCTCCAGAATTCTGAGAGCGGTCCTGGGGTATACTGGTTCCATCACTTGGAGCTCAACCCTCAGGCGCCTCGGGATGGTATGGCTCAGCTGTGCAGTAAACATTTCAGTCATTGAAATTGGGAATCTTATTTCCATCGCATTTTCCAGGGGCTTGTTCCTGTACTGCTTATCAACTCTGCCTCCAGAGTACGATGAGGTAACAGTTCCTGAGTCTCTTATGCTCCAGATGGGATGGCTTGAGTGCTCGGTCTGGTATGCACCAGTGTCTCTCTGCACTTGTTTCCACATATGGTATGCGCAGAAAGGTGTCATGCCAGTTGCATCGTATTTGCTGTCTGTTCCCCTCAGGAACCAACCTTGTTCTGACACCCACACCTCACCCCTGTTGGTTTTGAGTGCCTCGGCAACAGCCTCTCTCGCGACCGAGAACATAGTTTCTCGGAGAGGCATAACCCCTTCAGCAGGTACCACCATACGCAGCAGCAGTGTTCCTGGAATCCAGTGCTTACAGGACCTGGGGGGCATAAGCAGCCCACAAATGGGACCCTGCTTGAACTTGATCCATCCCTTTTTCAGATGGGTGGCACCCCTCTCTGTCAAGGTTTCCAGGACGATCACTGCTTCGTACGCCTGGTTTTCGCCCGGTGCTGGACGTTCGACAGGCGTCAGATCGATCTCGATCGCCGTGTCGAACCTAGTTTCGAGAGCTTTCGTGAACCACTCTGTTTGGCTGTGCACCGGGTGCACAGCCAGGACGATTGGACCGAACGTCTCGCCAACTTTCCTGTCGATTTCGTCTGACGTGTACACTTCTGGTACCAGCAGCATCAGCGCGTCGGGATTCGCTGATCGGTAGCTCAGCCCGAGGTACAGCGAGTCGCGAAAGGCCTCGTCGTTCATTTCCTCGTCGACGGCAGGGGGCACAGGCTGCTGCTGCTCCAGGATTTCGACTCGGTACTCGACCGGGGGTACTTCCGAACCGATCGGACTGGGTACATGCGGACAGCCACCGAGGCCGTCGACAAAGTTGTGTACTGGGGTGCTTACACCCGCTGTGTTCATTTCTGGTTCCATTTTGAGGGAGGGGGAGGGGTTACCTTTCTGGTCGGTGTCGCTCTGGTGCTGCTTACTCGCCACTGACAATGTCAGCTGGAATTTTTTCGAAGAGACGAGCGACCAACTGGCACAAGTGGCAACAGAAAGGCAAGAAGCCTTGAGGAAGGGGCTGAA
>SXGT01401505.1_pt1 | contig 13269 bp, 5 predicted proteins | sample 3176221 | NCBI WGS metagenome assembly SXGT01 (sample SAMN11356862, study PRJNA531348) | freshwater metagenome | isolation source: freshwater sample F1-120 | place: China: Fuxian Lake, Yuxi | collected 2017-12-25
ACAGCACCTGCTTGCCGCGCCGGTACGCCTCGCGCACCTCGGCGCCGGTGTCGCCGACGAACGGGCGCAGCACCTCGCCCAAGTGCATGTAGCGCGCGAGTTGCTCCTCGAGCGCAAGCGGCTGCTCGCCGTGCACCTGCTCGAGCAGCGCGTTCTTTTCCGCGAGCGCCGCGGCCAGGCGCCTACGGCAGCGCTCGGGCTCGAGCAGGTCGGCGACACGCAGGCCGGTACGCGCGGCCTTGTCGGCGTAGCACGGACCGATGCCGCGCCCCGTGGTGCCGATGCGACCGACTCCGCGCCAGCGCTCGGCTGCCTGGTCGATGCGCTTGTGGTGCTCGAAAATCACGTGCGCGGACGAGGAGAGCCGCAGGTTCGAGCCATCGACCTTCACGCCGCGCGCGCGCAGACCCTCGACCTCCTCGATGAACTTGAGCGGGTCGACCGCGAGGCCGTTGCCGATCACGTTGACCTTGCCCGGGTGCAGGATGCCGGAGGGGATCAGGTGCAGCACGTACTTGGCGCCGCTCACGATCACGGTGTGGCCCGCGTTGGCGCCACCTTGGTAGCGCACGATGACGTCGGCATCGCGCGCGAGCCCGTCGATGATCTTGCCCTTGCCCTCGTCACCCCACTGGGCACCAAACACGCAGACGGACGACATGGCGGGATTCCTGTGGGAAGCGCGGGGCAGCTCGGTTGGAACTCGCTCCGGAGGAAGGGCGCCGGAGGGTGCGGGATTCTCGCGCCGCGCCACGGCCGCAACAAGGGCCACGACACCCCCAACTCGCGCCGCTCGTGCCCCACCGCGCCTCCCCTAGATCCAACTGGGCCCGACCTTTGGCCTCCGCCAGCGAGCCGCGCGCGGGCGGCGAAGCCGTAGCGGCGACAAGCTCCCCCGCGCCGGTCTAGCAGGGCTCGCTAGCGCCGCGGCGCGCGGCCGTGGCCCCCGCCGCCGGGCGTCTTCACCGCGAGTTCATCTCCCGGGGCGAGCTCGAGCGTCGCGCGCGGGCCCAGGGGCCGCGGGATGCCGTCGCGCAGGTGCGCGAGCGAGCCCGTCGCGCCCGCAGCGCCGCCGGCGAATCCGTAGGGCCCCACGGAGGTGCGGTCTCCGATCCACGCCGCGCGCGCGCTCACGAGGAAGCGCAGCCGCTTCTCGATGCCATCGCCGCCGCGGGCTCGACCGGCCCCGCCCGAGCCGCGCCGCACGGTGCAGCGCTCGAGCCGCACCGGATAGCGCCGCTCGAACTCCTCGATCGGGGTGTTGCGCGTGTTCGTCATGTGCGTGTGCACCGCGTGCGCACCCGCACCCTCGGCCGAGGCGCCCGCGCCGCCGGCGATGGTCTCGTAGTACGCGAAGCTCGCGCCTGCGTGCACGCCGCCGAACGAGAGGTTGCTCATGGTGCCCGCGCTCGCGGCGGGAATACGCTCCGGAAAGACCGCCGCGAAGGCGCCGAGCAGCACGTCGACCAGCCGCTGGCTCGTCTCGACGTTGCCGGCGGCGACCGGCGCGGGGTAGCTCGCGTCCACGACGCTCCCCGGCCGCGTGAGGATGCGCCCGCGCGCCCGGCTGCCCTCGTTGATCGGCGTGCCTTGAGGGAGGAGCAGCGCGAGCGAATAGGCCACGGCCGCCTCGGTCACGGCCCGCGTCGCGTTCAGGCTCGCACCCTGCTGGTCCGCGCAGTGGCGAAAGTCGAGCTCGAGCTCGCCGCGCACGCGCCGCAGGTGCAGCACGAGCTCGACCGGAGCGCCGTCGACGCGCGCTGGCTCGAGCGCGTCGCGGAAGGTCACGCGCCGCGCGGGGAATCGGCTCACGAGCTCCCCCACGCGCGCGGCGGTCCAATCGACCAGCGCGCGGGCGCGCAACGAGAGTTCCTCGGCCCCGTGCTCCGCCGCAAGGTCCGCCAGCCGCGCTTCCGCCCGGCGATTCGCCGCCCACTGCGCGAGCAAGTCGCCTTCGCGCTCGCGCGCATCGCGCAAGTTCGCGCGCAGCAGCGCGAGCAGCTCAGGCACGAGCGCACCGGCGCGCACGAGATGCACCGGCGGCAGCCGCAGGCCCTCCGCGTGTATGTCGTCGACCGGCGCCATGGAGCCCGGATGCGCGCCGCCGATGTCGGAATGGTGCGCGCGACTCGCCGCGTAGAAGCGCGCGGTGCGCTCGCCCGGCAGGAACACCGGGGACACCAGCGTGACGTCCGGAAGGTGCGTGCCGCCCGTGTACGGATCGTTGTGCAGCACGGCGTCGCCGCGTCCGAGCCTCGCTCCGGCGCGCACGCACTCCACGGCGCGTCCCATCGAGCCGAGGTGCACAGGGATGTGGGCCGCCTGCGCGACGAGCGCTCCAGACGCGTCGAACAAAGCGCAGGAGAAGTCGCGCCGCTCGCGAATGTTGGCCGAAAGCGCCGAGCGCTGCAGCGAGAGGCCCATCTCCTCCGCCACCGCCGCGAACAGGTGGCGGAAGACCTCGAGGCTGGCGTAGTCATGCCGCGCGCGCCCGCGGCGCGCTGCCTTGCGCGCGGCCATTGCTCAGCGCCCGTCCACCGGGAAGTCGATGACCTCGAACGGCGTGTAGTCGAGGACTTCCCAGCGCACCAGCGGCACGAGTTGGGCCTCCGCCCCGTCGGTCTTGCGCCACACGACGGAGCGCACGGTGCGGACGAGCCCCTTGCCACGCTCGTCCTCGCGCTCGCCGGGCTTCGGCACGCCCAAGGTGCCGCCGAAGTCATCGTTCGAGCCGGTCTTGCGGCGGGCGGTGATGTAGATCGAGAACACGTGGCTGCGCACGCACAAGAGCGAGCGCACGTCGCCCTTGGCCCCGTCGTCGAGCCGCTCCCACCCGTCGACGTCTTCGACTTCCTCGAGCGTGTCGAAGATCTCCCGCTCCACGATTTCCTCGCCGTATTCGTCGAGCTGCGGCTCCGAGTCGTCCGTCTCGCCCTCCTCACCCTCTTCCTCCTGCTTCTCGAGGTTGCGGTACTCGACCACCGAGTCCCAGAAGCCCGGCGCGACCGTGCGATCGTCGAGCAGCGACTTGAGCACGGCGACCGGCGCGGTGTTGAGGTTGACGCACACGCCCCAGTTGGGATCGTTGCCCTGCGCGCTCGCGGCCGCGTTGACATCCTGCTCGCCAGAGCTGCCGTTGCCCTGCTCGCCGGACGCATCCTCCTTGGAGGAACCCTGCTGGACCGAGGTCCAGACGGTCAGGTACGAACCCAGCGCGTGCACGATGTCCCCGCGCTCGTCGCGGAAGTCGCGGAACAGGCTCGGGTTCAGGCGCTCGAGCACCTCGAACTCCTTCAGCGTCATCGGCAACGCGCGCTCGCGGTTGTCCTCGATGTCGCTCATCTGCTTCGCGCGCGGGAGCACCGAATTCAAGCGGTTGCGCAGGTGCTCGCGCATCACTTGCGCGATGCGGAGGGCTTCGCTGCGGTCCACGTCGACCGTCGAGCCGTCGCGGAAGTAGTCGATCAGGCGCGCGAGCCGCTCGAGGGCCTTCTCGCTCTCGTCCTCGTCCTCGAAGAGCAGCTGCAGCACGTTCATCTTGCCGTCCTCGTCCTGAACGAGGATGCGCAACTCGATGTCGCCGATGGTGGAGCGCTGGGGCCGCCCCCACGAGTCCATGCGCGAGTCGGAGGGCTGCTCCTCCTGACCTGCTCCACCGACCGCGGGCGCCCCGGCCCCGGCCGGAGGTCCGGCGCCCGCCGCCGCTTCGCCTTCGCCCTCGGCGGGCGCGGCGTCCTGCTTGAGCATGTCGTAGACCTCCTGCAGGGCCGACTCGATCGCCATGTCCATCTGCGTGGTCGTGACGTCGTTCTCGGCCACGCGCAGGTCAGCCTTGGTGCCGTAGGAAAGCTGGAAGACGATCGCGTACAGCAGGATGATCATCAGGAACGCCATCAAGAGCGCCGAACCCTTGCGGGCGTGGCGAGCGTTCGCGGAGCGATCACGGCAGGAGTTCATCGGGGCGGGAGGGACGATTGGCGCAGGAGCTTCTTCCCCGTGCCACTGGCTGCAGGAGTCTACGCCGCCGCCGGACCGAACCCCACCACCGCAGACCCGGACGGCCGCGGGGCTCGCGGACCCTAAAACTCGCGGTTGAGGTCGTTGCCCTGCAGGATGCGCGGCCGGATGAAGAACAGCACGTTGGTCTGTTCCTTGCGCGTGAATTTGGCCTTGAAGAGCAGCCCGAGCAGCGGGATGTCCCCGAGGAACGGCACCTTGCGCTCGTTGTCGACCGTGCGCTCCGTGATCAGGCCGCCCAAGATCACCGCCTGCCCGGGCTGGAGGTAGACCACGGTGCGCGCCGCGCGCTGGGACACGATCGGCACCTGCACGGGCGAGTCCGAGGAGGTGACGAGCACGGTCTCCGAGCCCGAGATCTGGGACTGCTCGACGTCGATGTTGAGCGCCACGGTCTGCGTCCCGACCACGCGCGGCACCACGAACAGCTTCACGCCCACCTCTTGGTAGGCGATGGTCGCGTTGGCAAAGCCACCGGCGTTGTTGACGCCCGTGATGTTGAGGTACGGGATCTTGGAGGTGTTGGAGATGTCCGCGCGCCCGCCCTCGCGCACCGCGATCTTGGGCCGGGAGATGATCGAGACGTTGTCGTTGACCGCCAGCGCCTCGAGCGCCGCGTTGAACGTAACGGCGTCTTGAACCCCGCCGACCGTCAGCACGCCCTCGACGTTGTTGGCGAGGTTCTGCATCGAGCTGTCGAAGCTCTTGACGAACGCCGTCGAGGGAAACTGGAACATCGGAGTTCCATCCGGCGAGCGCACGCCGACGTCGAGGATTTCGTTGAGCGTGACCTCGACGATCTTGGCCTCGATCTCGATCTGCGGCACCCCGGCCGCGAACAGGTTCAGGAAGTCCTCGACCTCCTGCATCAGCTCCGGGCCCGCGGTGACGACCAGCCAGTCGGCGAGTGCCGTGGGGGCGCCCGCCGCCGCCGTCTTCACGTCGCGCAGGTCCTGATAGAGCTCGACGTCCCAGCCCGCGAGCAGGTCGAGCTTCACCATGCCGGGCGGGCTGGGCTGGCCCTTGTCCGGGGTCCACAGCGGGAAGTTGCCGTAGCTCTCGAGCAGGCTCTTCAGCTTCTCGCCCGTGCCGACGCGCAGCGGGAAGGGTTTGGTGATGGTGCCGTCAGGGTAGACCTTGATGCGCGCCCCAAACTGCAGGAATGGGTTCTGGGGCGGTTCCGGGGCTGCCACCGGCGCGGGCTTGGGCGAGTCGGCCGGCGCAGACACCACGGCGGGCACCCGCGGCTCGTCCATGCCGAGTTCGAGGTCGGCAAAGGGGTTGTCCCCTTCGAGCTGGGTCACGGGCCGGATCGTGCCCTGCTCGAGCAGCCCGCGCAGCTCGTCAGGAGTCAGCTCCTTGGGCGTCGCGGCCTGGGACTTCGGCTCGGTCGAGCTGGTCCGACAGCTCGGGAGCAACGGCGCACCGGCGAAGAGCGCCGCGCCGAGGGCAACGCGGGCGAGCGCCCTGAAGAGGCACCGCGGCGCGCGCGCGGAAGTAGAGGCAGTCGTGAGCAAGGTCGGGCCGGGGTTGGGGCCGCTCGGGCAGCCGACCTTCGAGCGTAGGCGAGGATCAGCCGGGCGGGGAGGGTTGGGCGCGGGAGCGGAATCCGGGAAACAGGCGACTAGAGCTGGGCCTTGACGAGGTCGGTGAGGTCGGTGACCGCCCGCCCATCCTTGTGACGGATCGACTTCCAGACGCTGCAGTGGCCCTGGGACGCACGGAGGCTCTCGCAGGCCTGCGTCACCCGGTTCGAGGCCTCGTTGAGGAGTTGGATCCCCTCCGGCGAGTCCTCGGCGATCTTCTCGCTGCGCAGCTTGCGCACCTCGGAGGTCGCTTCGAGCAAGCTCTGCCAGTCGACCACGGCCGGGCTCGAAACCTGCGAAGCCTCTTTCAGTCCACAGACGTTGTCCGTCGATTTCGCGATCCAATCACGATTGGCTTTCGCGAGCGCCGGAAACGCGTGGGACTCGGCGACGAGCTTCGGGGCCGTTCCAGCGGGAGCGGCGCTCTCGGCGGCGGGTGCGATCAGGCTGATGAGCGACAGGATGAGGTGCAGGGCGTTCATGGCGATCTCCAGGGTTCGAGCGCAGGCGTGCAACCGGCAGTCCACGCGCGGGACAATCGAACTCACTTTTTCAGATCGATCGCCTAAATCATTTCTATAAAAGCCTTTAGGTCGTCAATTTTGCACGGCTTCGCAGCGAAGTCCAAGCTCCAGCCGAGCGCTGCGCCCCTCGTCGAATTCGCCATTACTCGTCAAGGCCGTGCCGTTATGGCCCAGAACGGCTCGGTAGGGCCTTCGCGCTCCGCCGGAAGCGGGCTCCGCGCCGGCTCCCCTCCTGAATCAAGTAGCCCTGCTCCACGAGCCCCTGCAAGTCGCGCAGGGCTGTGCGGGCCGAGATACCCTCGGCCTCGGCGAACTCGGCCGAGCTGGTCCGAGCCCCCGTTCCAAGCCGCTCGAGCAAGCGCTCGGAGCGCTCGCTCAGAGGCCCTTGGGTCAGATCCTCGACCGACACCGGCCCCGCGGGCTCCGCCGCCACGAACTCGAGGTGCTCGGGTCCGAACTCGGCCCCTTGGGCGAGCAGGCAGGCGCGGGCGAGCACGTTCTCAAGCTCCCGCAGGTTGCCCGGCCAGGTGTGGTCGTGCAGGGCATCGAAGACCTTGGGGTCCACTCCGGTGACCGGCCGGTCGGCGCGCTCGTTGAAGCGTCGCACGTAGGCCTGCACGAGGTCGGGGATCGCCGAGCGGCGCTGGCGGAGCGGCGGCACGGTCATGTGCGCCACGTTGAGCCGGTAGTACAGATCCTGCCGGAAGCGCCCGGCCTCGACCTCGCGCGCGAGGTCGACCGAACTCGTGGCCACGATGCGCACGTCGATTTTGATGGCCGTGCTCGAGCCCAGCGGCTGGACCTCCCGCGACTCGAGCAGTCGCAGCAGGGCCACCTGCCCCGCCGGCGGCAGGCCCGCCACCTCGTCGAGCACCACCGTGCCCCCCGCCGCGTACTCGAACGGGCCCACGCGCCGCGTGTGCGCACCGGTGAAGGCGCCCTTCACGTGGCCGAAGAGCTCGTCCTCGATCAGGCTCTCCGAGAGCGACGGGCAGTGCACGTGCACGAGCGGCCCAGCCGAACGCGGGCTCCAGCGGTGCACGAGCTCGGCCACCCGGTCCTTGCCGACCCCGGTCTCCCCGCTGACGAGCACCGAGAAGTCCTGAGCCGCGATCAGGCGCAGCGTGTCGAGCAGCTGGATCATGACCGGGCTCGCCGCCACGAAGTCCACCGGCACGAGACTCGCCAGCCGGACCAGATTGACGGTCGGCAGGCCCGACTGCACCTCGGCCATGCGCTCCTCGAGCACGGCCAGCACGAAGCGCGCACTCGGGCCGTCGACGGGCCACGTCGCGTGGGAGCAGAACAGGCCCGTCACGGCCTCTCCATCGGGCCACGGACCCGAGGTCAGGCGATCGACGAGCCGGGCCGCCAACGCCTCCGCATCCGGAGCCGAGCCGCGCCACGGCAGAGACAGCTTGAAGTCCGCCGCGCCGGCGCGCCCGAAGACCGCGATACCGCGGATCGAGGTGCGCAGGCGGCTCGCCGCCTCGCGCAGGCGCTCGCCCGCCCGCTCGTCGTCGCGCGGCAAACCGGCGAGGTGCACCTGCAGGAGTGTCACGCCCGCCCCCGTGGCGCTGCCACAGCGCTGGATCTCGTCCGCGACCCGCTGGCGGAAGCCCGGGTCCGACAGGAATCCCGTGACCGCGTCGCGCACGGCCTGCCGATACAGGCGCGCGTTCTCGAGCACGATCGCCGACTGGGAAGCGGCCGCAAGCAGGAAGGCCTGGTCCTTGCGCGGCAGGTCGGAGTCGAACCCGATCACGACGGCACCGCGCGTCTCGCCGGACGCGACAAGCGGCAGGCACAGCACGCGCCGCGCCGGTCCGAGCACGGTGCGCTCGAACTCAGACAAGACATCGACTTGGCCGCGATCGACGACCATCAGGGGCTCGCCCGCGACGAGCGCAGCCTGCAGCGTGAGCGCATCGTCGGGCAAGGCGAGGTCGCGCCCGCCCTCCGCATGCACGTGCGGCTCCTCTCCCGCCTCGCCGCGCCACAGGATCGCGAGTCCCGTGGCGCGCGTGTGGCGCACGAAGAACGCGAGGATCGCCTCGCGCGCCTGGTCCGGATCGAGCCGCCGCGACATCTCGCCCTGCGCGCTCTGCAGGCGCTCCATCTCGCGCACGCGCTCCGCGATCTGCTCCGAGTAGTCGCGCACCGCGACCGCGAGGTTGCCGACCTCGTCCGTGATCTCGGGCTCGACTTCGCCGGGTCGCCCGGCGCGCAGGGCGCGGTCGAGCCGCTCGATGGGGCCGACGAGGTGCCCCGTGAGGATGCCCGCGAAGAGCAGCACCGTGAACACCGCCGTGATGCCCGCGGCCAGCAGGAGCTCCGTCAGCGAGTAACGGCCGAGCACGGCCTCGCCGCGCTCGCGCTGGGGCGCGACGAGCACGCCGACGAGCTCGCCGCCGCGCGCATCCCAGACGCCGCGTCGCAGGTCGCTACCGCCCAGCTCGAGGTCGCCGGCCACCGGCGCGGGATCGGAGCCAGCGCCGACGAGGCGTACCTCCGCGCGCGCATTGGCGCTGGCGCCCGGCAGGCCGGGCGCGCGCGCCACGGCGACGCACAGCGGCTGCTCCGCGCCCGGCGCTGTCTGCGCCACGCCGAACAGCCACAGCTGTCCGAACGGACGCACCGGTCCGGACTCGAGGGTGAACGTGCGCGGCAGGGCGCGCCAGCTCTGGCCCTGACCGACACGCACGCGCCGTCCATCGGGCTTCGTGCGCTCGAGCCAGCGCACGTCCCCTTGGGGCTCGCCCCAGCCGAGCGCGAGTTCCTCGCTCGTCTCGGGGTAGCGCCCGTCGATGCGCTTCTTGAGCTCGACGATGCGCAGCAGGCGCTGGGCCTCGCGCTCGAGTTCGCGCACCTCGCGCTCGAGCTGCGCCTCCGCGCGCGCGATCGCCTCCGAGGCGCGCTCGGCCTCGCGCGAGCGGTGCTCAGCGCCGAGCGAAGCGTCGAGCAGTAGCGTCAGCGCGAGCAAAGGCACGGCGCTCGTCACCGCGAAGCCGACCGCGAGTTTGCCGCGCAGTCGACGCCGCGTGCCGAGCCACTCGGCGAACAACGCCACGAGGAAGGGCGCCACGGACGCCAGCGTCACGAGCGGCGCCGTCTCCCACACCGACTTGGCGGGCGGGGCCACGTCGCGCAGGTAGATCGTCCCGAGTTGCTCGCTGCCGAGCCGCAGGGGACGCGCGAGCTGGCCGCGCGCGACCTTGCGCGGCGTTCGACCGGGAGCGACGACCTCGGCCTCGATCGTCGGATCCGCGAGCGCCCAACGCCACTGGCCCTCGGTCGTCGTGCGCAGCGCGCCGAGGTCGACCGGGCCCGCTCGCGGCACGCGGGCAGTGGCCGCGAGCAACTGCACGGAGTAGCTCGTCGGCGGTCCGACGTGGCGCACGAGCACTTCATCCGCCTCCACCGCGGCCTCGAGTGCGAGCGCCAGCGCGTCGGCGTGCAACTCGCCGCGCGGGCCGCCCGGCAGGACGAGCGCCGGCTCGAGCCCGGCTCGCTCGACGTGCGAGTCCGCGTCGAAGTGCAAGTCGAGCGCGTCGCGCACCTCGAACGGCGGCGCCACCGCGCGCCCGCCGCGCCGCACTTCGATCGAGAGGATCGGGATCTCGCGTGGCGAGGTGCGCGCGTAGCGCGGATCGCTCACGCGCGTGACGACGAGCAACCCGTCGACTTGCGAAGGGCTCGAGAGCGGCAGCGAGATCGACTGCGCCGGCGAGAGTGTGATGCCCGACAGCGGAGCACGCCCCGCGATCGCGATCGGCTGGAACGGCGTGTCGCTGCGCGACGTGCGCAGACTCGCCTCCAGCGTCGCGCCGCCGGGAACCAACGCCACTTGCTCGCGCGCGGGCTCGGGCGAGATGGCGCCTCCGGAGAGCAGCGTCGCCGCATCGCGCAGGAGCTCCTGCGGCTCTGGCCTGCCGAGCACACCCGAGCGCAGCAAAAGGTCGAAGCTATCGGCGTAGGCCACGAGCTGCTCGCGCCGCTCCTCGGCCGCGCTCACGCGCGCGATCCGCACACCGATCGCCACCGCCCCAGCGACCGCAAAGGCACCGATGCCGATGCGCAACCCGATGCGCCGCGCGTGCGACTGGCGCCAGACCTTGCGCGAGACAAGCGCGAGCGCGTACAGGGCCGCCAGCGCGGCGAGCAGCCACGAGCGCGCGCCCTCCTCGGGCGCCTCGAGCGGTGGCAGCGCCTCCTCCGCCGGGGGAGGTTGCAGCCGCAGGCGACCGCGGCGCTCGGCGCGCATCGCGATCTCAGCCTCGCCGGTCCACGTGGCGTAGCTCTCGAGGAACCCGCGCTGGTCGCGGTCGCACTGGGAGAAGTTGAACCCGAGCTCCGCGCCCGCGCTCGGCGCGAAGCGGCCGAAGGAGCGCCACGGAAAGCGCGCCTCGAAGCGATAGCCGCCGCCCATCGGCTTCGATGCCACCTCGACGCCGCCAAAGCCACCGTCAGGGCGCCCGGGTTGGCCCGAGCGGGGGTACACGCCCCACGGACGCTCGCTCCACGACGGAGCGATCATCACCTGCCAGTCGTCGACGCCCCACTCCGCCACCACATCCGCGGTCGAGAGGTACAGCTCGATGCAGTCGCCCTCATACCAGCGCTGCGGGTCGTGCTGCTCGTGATCGTCGAGCACTTCACCGCACAGGAACAGGTCGCTCGCGTTCCAGCCAAGCCACACGCGCACGCTCGCGTCCGCAGGCCCGCGCCACAGCGCCACCGGCGCCCGCCCGTCGAGCGAGACGAGCTGCTCGGCGCGATCGATGACGACGTCCGGCGCGCGCTCGCCGCGCCACTCCGTCCCGTCGCCGTCGAGCACCAGCGCCGTCGCGTCGACGAAGGGCGCCGCCACCAGCGACGCGGGTGCGGCTCGATCCTGCCCCGTCACCAGCGGCGCGAGGGCCGCGATCGAGAGCAGGCTGCGCGCGAGGATCGACACGAGCGCATCCTATCCCGCCTGCGCGCGGGCGCGTGACGTGGGGCCCGCAAGCGATGAGGGCCGACGGACGCGTGACGTCCACCGGCCCTCGCTTGCGCGCTTGCGCGCTTGCGACGCTGGCGCGTTAGTCGCGACCGCGACCGCGGCCGCCGCCGCCGCCGCCGCGGCCACCACGGAAGCCACCGCGGAAGCCACCGCGGTCGCCACCGCGATCGCCACCGCGATCGCCGCCCTCGTAGGCCGGCTCGCCGCCTTCGGGGTTGCCCTCGAAGCCGCCTTGGCCACCCTCGCTGCCTTCGGCCGGGGCCTCGCCACCGGGGAGCAGCGCCTTGCGCGAGAGCTTGATCTTGCCGCGATCGTCGACGTGGATCACGACCACCTCGACCGCGTCGCCCACGTTGACGATGTCCGTCACGCGGTTGACGTAGCCGTGGTCGAGTTCGCTGACGTGCAGCAGGCCCTCGACGCCGGGCAGGATCTCGACGAACGCGCCGAAGTCCTTGATGCCCTTCACGGTGCCCGAGTACTTCGTGCCGATCTGCGGCGTCTCGCACATGCCGCGGATCGTGTCGAGGCACGCGTCCACCTTGGCGCGATCGACGCCGGCAACCTGCACGTTGCCCTTGTCGTCGAGGATCGAGATCTTGACCTTGTACTGCTCCTGCAGCGCCTTGATCTGGCGACCGCCGGGTCCGATCAGGTAGCCGATCTTGTCGGCCGGGATCTGGATCAGCTCCATGCGCGGGGCGAACGGGCTGATCTGGGCCTTCGGGCGCGGCACAGCGGCGAGCATCTTCTGCAGGATCTCGCGGCGGCCGAGGCGCGCCTGCTCGAGCGCCTTCTCGAGGATCTCGCGCGACACGCTCTTGACCTTGATGTCCATCTGAAGCGCTGTGATGCCGAGACCCGAGCCGGCGACCTTGAAGTCCATGTCACCGTTGTGGTCCTCCGAGCCCATGATGTCCGAGAGCACCGCGTAGCGGCCGCCCTCAGTGATGAGCCCCATGGCGATGCCCGCCACCGGCTGCGACAGCGGCACGCCCGCGAGCATCATCGCGAGGCAGCCACCGCACACGCTCGCCATCGACGAGGAGCCGTTCGACTCCATGATGTCGCTGACGATGCGAATGGTGTACGGGAAGCGCTCCTTCGGCGGCAGCACCGCCGCGAGGGCACGCTCGGCCAGCATGCCGTGACCGATCTCGCGGCGACCGGGGCCCGAGATGCGGCGCGTCTCGCCGACCGAGTACGGCGGGACGTTGTAGTGCGGGTAGAAGTTCTTGCGGTACTCGTCCTCGAGGCCGTCGATGATCTGCTCATCGTCGGCCGTGCCGAGGGTCACGCTGACGAGCGCCTGCGTCTCGCCGCGAGTGAAGAGCGCCGAGCCGTGCACGCGCGGGATGAAGTCCGGCGAGATCGCGATCTCGCGGATCTGGTCCAAGGCGCGGCCGTCGGCGCGGCGACCGTCGAGGATCGCGTCGCGCTCGACCTGGGCAACCAGATTCTCGAGCAGCGCCTTGACTTCCTTCGAGCGCGCCTTGAGCGCCTTCTCGTCGCTGACGCCGGCGAGCAGCGCGGCCTTGGCCTCGTCGACCACCTTGGCGAGCGCGTCGTGACGATCGTGCTTGCCCGGCGTGAAGATCGCGTCGCGGATCGCGGGGCGGTAGCTGTCGACCTTGGCCAGCAGGTCCGCGTCGGTCTTCGGAGCGGCCCAGTCCATCTTGGGCTTGCCGGCCTTCGCGCGCAGCTCCTCGATCAGCTCGGCGATCTCGCGGATCACCTTGTGGGCGAGTTCGAGGGCGTCGATGACGTCCTTCTCCGGCAGCTCCTTGGCGTTGGCCTCGACCATGCACAGGCCTTCCATGTGGCCGGCGACGACGAGGTCAAGGCGCGACTCCAAGCGGCGGCGCGCGTCGGGCGGGAAGGCGCACAGGGCGCCGTCGAGATGACCGATGCGCACCGCGCCCATGGCGCCGTGGAACGGGATGTGGCTGATGTGCACCGCGGCGAACGACGCGATCATCGCCACCACGTCGGAGTTGAGTCCGCCGTCGTAGCTGAGCGCGTGGCTCATCACCTGGACCTCGTTCTTGAAGCCCTCGGGGAACAGCGGGCGGATGGCGCGGTCCGTCAGACGCATGGAGAGGATCTCCTTGGTCGTCGGACGGCCTTCGCGCTTGAAGAA
>SXGT01440951.1_pt1 | contig 13266 bp, 7 predicted proteins | sample 3176221 | NCBI WGS metagenome assembly SXGT01 (sample SAMN11356862, study PRJNA531348) | freshwater metagenome | isolation source: freshwater sample F1-120 | place: China: Fuxian Lake, Yuxi | collected 2017-12-25
AAGGTCTCGCGCCCGGTGTTGTAGAAGTCCTCGCCATAGGGACGCACGGCCAGGAAGGTGGCCCACCAGTCGCCGTCCGGCGTCTGGACCAGATCGGCGTGGCCCGCCGAGGTGATGGGGAAGTCCCGGTCGCGCGGCAGGTCGCGCTGGGTCAGGAAGGGATTGTCCGGGTCGGGGGTGTAGGGGCCGTCGGGCCGGTCGGCGGCCAGGGCGACCTGGGAGTGGGCCTCGGCGGTGCCGCCCTCGGCCGCGGTCAGCACATAGCGGCCGTCGATCTTGTAGATGTGGGGTCCCTCGATCCAGATGGGCTGGGTCGAGAAGTCCACGCCGCCGTCCACCAGCAGGGTGCGCGGGCCATGGGTGGACAGGGTCTCCAGATCGAAGCGCTGGATCCAGATGGCGCGGTGGCCGTCGTATTCCGGCTCGCGGTCCGGGGGGCCGTTGTTGAGGATCCAGGCCGAGCCGTCCTCGTCGATGAACAGGGCCGGGTCGATGCCGCCCGCCAGATCCGGCAGCCACACCGGGTCGGACCAGGGCCCCGCCGGGTCGGTGGCGGTGATGACGAAATTGTCGCCGCAGTCGACACAGGTGTTGAGGATGTAGAAGACGCCGTCGTGGTGCTCGATGGTCGGGGCGAACAGGCCGCGCGACAGACCGAGGGTTCCGAAATCCACCTGGTCCGGCCGGTCGATGGCGTTGCCGATCTGGGTCCAGTTGACCAGGTCGCGGCTGTGGAACACGGGCAGGCCGGGGAAGTACGCAAAGGTCGAGGTGACCAGATAATAGTCCTCGCCCGCGCGGGTGTTGGACGGGTCGGGATAGAAGCCGGACAGGACCGGGTTGCGGAACTGGCCGGGGCCGGGCTGGACCACCGCGTGCTCCGGATCGGCGCCCTCATAGGCGAACCAGTCGAAACGGGCGGTGGGGGCGTCCTGCGCGAAGGCGGGCGCAGTCAGGGCGAGGCCGGCCGCGAGGGCCGTCAGGGCGTGTTTCATGATGTCCTCCCGCGCCGCCGGGCGGCGTCATTGTTAGCGCTATCATGGTTGGAGAGGGGCGGTGTGTCCAGAGGGTCTGCGTACCCTCACCCCGCCGCGCAGTTGTTGCGGATGAACTCGGTCTGCAGGGGCATGTAGTCGGCGGAGGTGCGCATGACGCGGCGGATTTCGGCAAGGCGGGCGCGGGTTTCGTCCAGGCTGAGGACGTCGGCGACGGGGTCGTAGCCGCGGGCCTTGAGGCCCTGGCCGACCATGACGGCCATCCAGCTGGTGTCGTTGAACAGCTCGTCGTTCTCGCGGAAGATCCGGCCGTAGCCTTCGAACAGGCGGTATTTCTCCTTGAGGCTGTCGGGCACGTCCATGGTGCGGCAGCGGTCCCAGAACGGCGTGTCGTCCCGTTCGGTCAGGTGATAGTGCAGGATGATGAAGTCGCGGACCTGTTCGGTCTCGACCTGGGTCATGCGGTTGAAGCGCTCGCGGTCAGCTGGCTCGAAGCGCTTGTCCGGGAACATCTGCATCAGCTTGGCGACGCCGCTCTGGATCAGGTGGATGCTGGTGGACTCCAGCGGCTCGATGAAGCCGGAGGCGAGGCCGATGGCCACCACGTTCTTGACCCAGGCCTGTTTGCGCCGCCCGGTGACGAAGCGCAGGAAGCGCGGGTCGGCCAGGGGCTTGCCGTCCAGATTGGCCAGCAGGGTCTCGGCGGCCTGATCGTCGCTGATGTGGTCGCTGGAATAGACGTAGCCGTTGCCGGTGCGGTGCTGCAGCGGGATACGCCACTGCCAGCCGGCGTCGCGGGCGGTGGAGCGGGTGTAGGGGGTGAAGTCCGGCACGCTCTCGCACGGCACGGCGGCGGCGCGGTCGCAGGGCAGCCAGCGGGTCCAGTCCTCGTAGCCGGTCTTGAGCGTCTGTTCGATCAGCAGGCCCCGGAAGCCGGAGCAGTCGATGAACAGCTCGCCCTCAATGCGCTCGCCGCTTTCCAGCTTCACGGCCTGGATGAAGCCGTCCTCGGCGCGCTGCTCCACATCGACGATCTTGCCCTCGCGGCGCACGACGCCCCGCTCCTCGGCGAAGCCGCGCAGGAAGCGGGCGTAGAGGCCGGCGTCGAAGTGGAAGGCGTAGGCGATCCTGGACAAAGGCGAGCGGCCCGCGTCGATGGCGCGCATGAAGCGGTTCTCGGCCGCCGCCACGGCCTGCAGCGAATAGTCCTCCAGCCGGTGCGGGTCGCCCGCCAGATGCAGCCGCTGCCAGTAGGCGTGGAAGGACACCCCCTCCATGTCCACGCCGAACGGGCCGAAGGGGTGGAAATAGGTGTGGCCCTTCCTGCCCCAGTCCACGAACTGGATGCCCAGCTTGAAGGAGCCCTGGGTCTTGCGGACGAACTCGTCCTCATCCAGGCCCAGCATGCGGTTGTAGATGCCGATCTGGGGAATGGTGGCCTCGCCCACCCCGACGATGCCGATGTCGTCGGACTCCACCAGGGTGATGTCGGCGAAGTCGCAGCCCAGCAATTTGGCCATGGCGGCGGCGGTCATCCAGCCGGCCGTGCCGCCGCCGACGATGACGATCTTCCGGATGCGGTGGTCGGTGGTGTCGGTCATGGGGCCTCAGGCGGGGACGGATTCAGGTTCGGGCGCGGCGCAGTGGCGGGCCAGGAAGTCGGCGTGATCGGGCAGGCTTTCGGCCGCCGCGCGGATGGTGGTGCGCAGCTCCTCCATGGCGCGGGCCACGTCAGCCTCGGGGATGGAGTCGACGAGGGGGTCGTACCGCTGGGGCATGACGTTCTGGCCGATCAGCACGGCCATCCAGCTGGACTCGGCGAACAACTCGTCCTCGTGGCGGAAGAAGCGGCCGGCGCCCCGGAACAGGTCGAGCTTGTGTTGCAGGGAGTCGGGGATGGCCATGGTGCGGACGTGGTCCCAAAGGTCCAGGCCGGTGCGCTCGTTGGCGTGGTAGTGCAGGATGATGAAGTCGCGGATCTGCTCGATCTGGACATTGGTCAGGCGGTTGTACTCGTCGATGGCCACCGGGTCGAAGCCCCGGTGCGGGAACAGGGCCAGCAGCTTGGTGATGCCGGCCTGGATCAGGTGAATGCTGGTGGACTCCAGCGGCTCCAGAAAGCCTGACGCCAGGCCCAGGGCGACGCAGTTCTTGACCCAGGCCTTTCTGCGGCGCCCGGCCCGGAAGCTGAGGATCCGGGGGTCGGTGACGGGCTTGCCGTCCAGATTGGCCATGACGGTGTCGGCGGCCTGATCGTCGGAGATGTGGGCGCTGGAATAGACATAGCCCGTGCCGACCCGGTGCTGGAGCGGGATGCGCCATTGCCAGCCGGCGTCGCGGGCGGTGGAGCGGGTGAAGGGGGAGATGGCGTTGTCGTTGAGACACTGGACCGCCACGGCCCGGTCGCAGGGCAGCCAGTGGCTCCAGTCCTCGAACCCGGCCTTGAGGGTCTGTTCGATCAGCAGGCCCCGGAAGCCGGTGCAGTCGATGAACAGTTCGCCTTCGACCCGGCGGCCGTCGTCCAGCACGATGGCGTCGATGAAGCCGTCTTCGGGGCGCTGCTCCACCGAGACGACCTTGCCCTCCTGACGCACCACCCCGCGCGTCTCGGCATGGTCGCGCAGGAAGCGGGCGTAGCGGGCGGCGTCGAAATGATAGGCCCAGGACATGGGGGTCAGGGGCGAGCGGTGCTGCGGGGGCAGGGCGCCGAAGCGGTTCAGGCGCGCGGCCACGCCGCACAGATTGTAGTCGCCGAACCCGGACGCCCGACCCTCCCGGTGCATCTTGAGCCAGAACTGGTGGAATTTGACCGCATTGATGTCGGCGCCGAAGGGGCCGAACGGGTGCTGATAGGTGTGGCCGGGGCGGGTCCAGTCCACGAACTCGATGGCCAGCTTGTAGGAGCCGCGGGTGGCTTGAAGAAAGGCGCGCTCGTCCAGGCCCAGCATCTCGTTGAAGGTTCGGATGGGCGGGATCGTCGCCTCGCCCACGCCCACGGTGCCGATGGTGTCGGACTCCACCAGGGTGACCGTGGTGACGCCGTTCCTGATGAGGCGCGACAGGGCCGCGGCCGCCATCCAGCCGGCGGCGCCGCCGCCGACGATGACCACGTTTCGGATCAGATCCGGCTGGATCATGGGGCGGGGCTCCAGGGCGGCAGGGCGTCGGCGGTGCGCGTGGCGAGGCCGCGGATGCGGTCGGCGCGGGCGGCCAGCATGGCGGGGTCCAGCGCCTCGGCCATGGGGTCGACGCGGCGCGGCCGGACGCCTGAGGCCAGCAGGGCGGCGGCGAGGAAGCCGGAGGTGAAGGGCTCCTGTTCGCGGCGGCTGACCCGGCCCCGGGCTTCGAACAGGGCCAGGCGGTGGGCGGCGGGCGCGGTCAGGACCGCGCCCTGACGGCGCAGCAGCATCAGGGCGAAGTCGCGGTCGGCCTCCACCTCGGCGGTCATCAGCCGGTCGAACTCGCGCGCCTCGACCGCCCCGTCGGCGGTGGCGGGCCACAGCCGGACCAGATGCCCGGCGGCGCGGTGGATCAGATGCAGGGCCCCGGCGCCCAGCGGCGGCAGGACCTGGGCGGCGGCGCCGACGGCGATGACGTTGCGGTCCCAGAAGCGGTCCCGGCGGCCGGGCTGGAAGGGGGCGCCGTCGCCGCCCCGGGTCAGGCGCGCCTGCACCCGACGGCCGGGCAGGGGGGCGTCGCGCTCGAGGCCGTCGCCGGGGGTGCGGAAGACGAGATGGAGCGGCGGTTCGCTGTCGGGCGTGGTCTCCACCTGGAGACGGTCGAAGGGGAGGTCGCTGGCCCACGACTGGAGCGGCGCGTCGGTCAGGACGGCGGCCGGGCCTGAGGCGTCGATGAACAGGTCGCCGGGCACGGTCGCGCCGTCCGCGAGGGAGACGGCGGCGACGGCGCCGGACGGGGCGCGCTCCACCGTCCCGACCGCGCCCTCGATGACGGTCGCGCCGGCTTTCAGGGCGTGGCGGCGCAGCAGGGCGGCGTAGGGCCCTGCGTCGAGGCTGAGCCCGTGGTCCAGGGTGGAGAGGAAGGAGGCCGGGTCCGTCGAGGGCGGGGCGTAGCGGCGCCGGCGCGCGGCCTGGGCGGACAGGGAATGGTCGGCCAGGGCGTCGAGACGGTCCAGCCGGGCCAGCTGCTGGTGGAAGGTGACCGAGGCCATGTCAGCGCCGGTCTGGCCGAAGGGGATGAAGGCGGGGGCGTCGCCCCACCCCTCCAGCGCCAGGCCGAACAGGGGCACGGCGGCGGCCATGACCTCCGCGTCGTGGAGGCCGAGGTCGGCGTGATGATCGCGGATCGCCGGGGGCGCGGTCAGGGCCGGGCCGTAGGGATCCACATCGCCGGGCGAGGGCTGGGTGATGACGGTGACGCGGGCGGGGGCGCCTCGGCTGATCGCCAGGGCCATGATCCAGGCGGCGGGGCCGTCGCCGACGATGACCGTCCCGGTGGAGCGGGCGTCGCTCATGCCCGGGCCTCGGCCATGACGGCGGCGCGGGCGGCGCCCAGGACGTCTGCGTGGCGAGGCTGGCGCTCGGCCAGGCCGGCGATGCGGCGGCGCTGGCCTTCCAGATCGGCGCGCACGGCGGCGGGGTCGAGATCGTCCAGGCGCGGGTCCCAGCGGCGGGGGGTGACATGCTGGCCCACATAGACCGCGACCCAGCTGGGATGCAGGAAGACGCCGTGCTCATAGGCGGCCACGACCCCACGCTCGCGGAACAGCTCCATCTTCCAGGCCAGGGAATCGGGGATGGTCATGGTGCGGCAGTGGTTCCAGAACTCGGAATCGTCGCGCGTGGTGGCGTGATAGTGCAGCACCAGGAAATCGCGGATGCGCTCGTACTCCATGTCCATGGTCTGGTTGAACTCGGCGGCGTCGGCCGGGTCCCAGTCGCCGGTTGGGAACAGGTCCAGCAGATAGCCGATGGCGGCCTGAATCAAATGGATCGAGGTGGACTCCAGCGGCTCGAGGAACCCGGACGACAGGCCGATGGCCACGCAGTTGCGGTTCCACTGGAGCTTGCGCTTGCCGGTGAGGAACCGCAGGCGGTTGGGCGGGGCCAGGGCGGCGCCCTCCAGCTGGTCCATCAGGGCGGTCTCGGCCGCGTCGTCGTCGAGGAAGGCGCTGCAATAGACATGGCCGTTGCCGACGCGGTGCTGCAGCGGGATGCGCCAGGCCCAGCCGGCCTTGAGCGCCGTGGCGCGGGTGGCGGGGGGGAAGAGACCGCCGTGCTCGCAGGGCAGGGCCACGGCCCGGTCGCAGGGTAGCCAGCGGGTCCAGTCATGATAGCCGGTCTTCATGGCCTGCTCGATCACCAGCCCCCGAAAGCCGGAGCAGTCGATGACCAGATCGGCGTCGATGCGCTCGCCGCTTTCCAGCGTCACATGGGTGACGAAACCGGTCTCGCCATGCAGGGCGACGTCGGCGATGCGGCCCTCTGTGCGCACCACGCCGCGCGCCTCGGAATAGCGACGCAGATAGGCGGCGTAGAGCGAGGCGTCGAACTGGTAAGCATACGAAAAGCCCGACAGGGGCGAGGCCGGGTCGGTCGAGGGATGGGTGAAACGCTCGCGCCGCGCCATGGCGACGGGCAGGCTCCAGGCCTCCAGGGACTCTGGCGCGCCCGCGCGGGTCCACAGGTGGTGGAACAACTCGACCTCATGGGCGGCGGGATCGGCGCCGTAGGCCCCGAACGGATGGATGTAGCTGTCGCCCAGGCGGCCCCAGTCCCGGAACTCGATGCCCAGCTTGAAGGTGGCCTGGGTGCGGGACAGGAAATCCGCCTCGTTGATCCCCAGCCGGGTGTTGAAGTGGCGGATGTGGGGAATGGTGGATTCGCCCACGCCCACCGTGCCGATGGCCTCGGACTCCACCAGACGGATGTCCAGCGCCAACCCTTTCAGGGTCTCGGACAGGGCGGCGGCGGTCATCCAGCCGGCGGTGCCGCCGCCGACGATCAGCACCTTGGTGATGCATTTGTCCGACATGCTGTTGCGCTCTCCCCACAGCGCTTTCTTTCCATCTAGAGGCAGAAAAATGGCGCGGTCAATGCCGTCTGTCGTGCCGGGGAAGCGTTCCAAAGCCCTGTTTTTCAAGGAAGGAACGGCTGAAACCCCGGTGCGGGTCCCGGGATGTGGCGGGATTGCGTCACCCATTACGTCAGGGAAAGGAGGACTTGCGGAACCGGAAAAGCTAGGCTACGACTTCATTAATCAGACATTTGGCTCTGCCCCAATTTGGTAGCGCTAACAAAAGAAAATGCTGGGGAGGAAATCGGGTGCATACTTCAAGAACAACACGTGCGGACTCCGTCCGCTTCGGAGCCGGCCTGAAGGCCGGCGCCTCCGTCGCGGTCATCGCCGCGGTCATGGCCGCGACGCCGGCCATGGCGCAGGACGCGCCGCCGGATGACGACGCCGTCGAGGTCGAGGAGGTCGTCATCACCGGCATCCGCGCCAGCCTGCGCAGCTCGCAGGAGATCAAGCGGAACTCGGAGGTCTTCGTCGACTCCATCACCGCCGAGGACATCGGGGCCCTGCCGGACCGCAGCGTGACCGAGGCCCTGCAGCGGGTGCCGGGCGTGTCCATCGACCGCTTCCGCGCCGGTGTCGATCCGGACCACTTCTCCATCGAGGGCTCGGGCGTGGTCGTCCGCGGCCTGACCTGGGTGCGAAGCGAGCTGAACGGCCGCGACACCTTCAGCGCCACCAACGGCCGCGTGTTGAGCTTCTCGGACGTGCCCGCCGAACTGATGGGCGGCGTGGACGTGTTCAAGAACCCGTCCGCCGACATGGTCGAGGGCGGCATCTCCGGCACCATCAATCTGCGCACCCGTGTACCGTTCGACTCGCCGGGCCGCGTCCTGGCGGGGTCGGTCGAGGCCAGCTACGGCGACTTCGCCGAGGAGTGGACCCCGACGGTCTCGCTGCTCTACAGCGACCGCTGGGACACCGAAGCGGGCGAATTCGGCCTGCTGCTGAACGCGGTGAGCTCTGAACTGACCGCCCGCAGCGACGGCCAGCAGATCTCCAACTACGCGCCGCGCACCCTGTACAGCAACGGCGACGTGGTGGGCCCGGCCGGCACCGAGGTGGGCCAGGTCTGGTTCCCGCGCGGCGCGGCCTTCCGCAGCCAGATCTTTGATCGCGAGCGGACGGGCTATGCGGCCGCCGGTCAGTGGCGCAGCCCGGACCGGACCATGGAGGCGACCGCGCAGTTCCTGCGGTCGGACTCCACCCAGGCCTGGACCGAGCACGCCATGGAGATCGCCACGGACAATGTGTCGAACAATGGCGACTCCCAGGCGCTTCAGGGGACGACCCTGGACTTCGGCCCGGACGGCCTGTTCACCAACGGCGTCATCACCGGCCAGACCGGCTGGCGCGCCGACCAGAACGGCGCGGACCCGCGCACGCCCGCCTGGGGTCTGCAGAGCAACAACATCCGTCGCGATGTCCATCAGGAGTATGTGACCACCGACTATGGTCTGAACTTCAAGTGGACCCCGACCGAGCGCCTGCGCGTCAATTTCGATTATCAGCACGTGGATTCGACGGTCGATGTCATCGACGCCGGCCTGTGGAACTCGACCTTCCAGTACGCCGACATCCAGATGCAGGGCAGCGACATCCCGATCGTCACCTTCCTGACGCCGGATCGCCGCGCGCCCGACGGCAGCATCTGCACGGGCCCGGCGACGAACAACTGTCCGACCTACGGGGCCGGTCCCAACGACAGCCTGTCCAGCCCCTACAACACCTTCACCCGCTCGGCGATGGATCACATCGAGGAGAGCGAGGGCACGCTGGACGCGGTGCGCATCGACGTGGACTATCAGTTCTTCGACATGCCGATCCTGGAATCCGTCCGCTTCGGCGTGCGGCGCTCCGAACGCGACCAGACCACCCGCTTCAGCACCTACAACTGGGGCGTGGTCAGCGAAATCTGGGGATCCGGGGGGCCGGTCTGGCTGGACGAGCTGGCTGACGGCGACCCGAACACGCCTGGCGGGGTCGCGCCGGGCGGCGCCCATCAGACCTTCAACTTCGACAATTTCATGCGGGGCGAGGTGCCCAATCCGACGGGCGGCCAGCCGCGGCTGTTCTATGGATCGAACATCGTCCAGAACTATCAGGACTATGTGGATTACGCCCTGCTGGTCGGCGACGAGTGGCGGGATCGCAACGGCGCCGACGGCTGCCCGCAGAACTGGGTGCCTCTGGCCCTGCGCTGCGGCGTCAACCCCGGCACGCCGTTCCTTCCGCAGGAGATCAACCCGGTTCAGGAGAACACCAACGCCGCCTACGCCATGCTTCGTTTCCGGGGCGACCTGGACAACGGGGTGCAGCTGAGCGGCAATGTCGGCATCCGTTATGTGGACATGGAGCGCTCGGCGGAGGGTGTCCGCGCGTTCACCCAGCAGAACTTCACGTCCGAAGCCGAATGCGCCGCCGTTCCGGTGGGGCAGGCGCCGCCGGCGTTCTGCACGCTGGATCCGCAGGTACGGGCGGACGCCCGCGCCTTCGCCAACGGCGCGACCTTCGAGGACAACGCTGAAACGTCGTTCGATTACTGGCTGCCCAGCGTCAATGTGCTGGCGCGGATGCAGAACGGCCTTCAGTTCCGCTTTGGCGTCTCGCGGGCCATCACGCTCCCGGACATCGGGCTGACGCGGAACTACTACAACGTGGCCCTGTCAGCTCTTGAGGATGACATCATCAATGGCGAGCCGACCGGACGCTTCAACGTCGGCAACGCCTACCTTCGCCCGATCGACTCGGTGAATTTCGACGCCTCGGCCGAATGGTACTTCGATGACGTGGGGTCGATCACCCTGTCGGTGTTCTACAAGCGCCTGAAGGATGTGATCACCAACGGCGTCACCCGGACCTCGTTCACCAACAACGGCGCCACCTTCGACGCGGTGGTGACCCAGCCGGTGAACTCCGACGAGACGGGCTCGGTCCAGGGCTTCGAACTGGCCTACCAGCAGGTCTACCACTTCCTGCCGGCGCCGTGGGACGGCCTGGGTGTGAACGCCAACTACACCTATGTGGACTCCGAGGGCGTCAGCCAGAGCACCCTGTCGGCCACGGATCCGGACGTGGGATCGGGCCGGGTGGCGAATGTGGACACCGGTCTGCTGCCGCTGCAGGGCCTGTCGGAGCACACGGCGAACTTCGCCGCCTTCTACGAGAAGGGGCCGTTGTCCATGCGCCTGGCCTACTCCTACCGCTCGGACTTCGTGGTGACGGTACGCGACGTGATCGTGCCCTTCGCCCCGATCATCCAGGAAGGCGGCGGCCAGCTGGACGGCTCGTTCTTCTACACGGTCAACGACAACTTCAGGATCGGGGTGCAGGGGGTCAATCTGACCAATGAGATCACCCGCACCAGTCAGGTCCTGAACAACGATCTCCTGACGGCCGGACGGTCCTGGTTCATGAACGATCGCCGCTTCACCGTGGTGCTGCGCGCGACCTTCTAGAGCTGGTCGGTCGACTTGGGGGCGGATCGCCGGTTCGCCGGAGGCCGCCCCTTTTTCTTTTCGTCCGCCCCGCGCGTGATGTGAGCGGGGGGATCACGGGAGCGCCGCATGACGGCCGCGGAGTTGAGCGTCGTATTCTTCCTGCAGCTGGCCGTGATCCTGGCCGCCTGCCGGATCGTCGGCTGGGCCGCGAAGCGCTGGCTGGGCCAGCCGCAGGTGGTGGGCGAGATGATCGCCGGGGTGATCCTCGGGCCGTCGCTGTTCGGCCTGCTGGCCCCCGAGATCCAGGGCATGCTGTTTCCCGCGGAATCCCGCGACGTCCTCTATGTCGGCGCCCAGCTTGGCGTGGGCCTCTACATGTTCCTGGTGGGGCTGGGGTTCCGCACGGATCACTTCCTGAGTCAGGCGAAAAGCGCCGCGGCGGTGTCCTTCGCCGGCACGGCCGCGCCGTTCCTGCTGGCGGTGCTGATCACGCCGTGGCTGCTCAATACGCCGGGTCTGTTCAGCGACCGGGCGACCCTGGCCCAGGCCATGCTGTTCATGGGCGCGGCCATCTCCATCACCGCCTTTCCCATGCTGGCGCGCATCATCCATGAACGCGGGCTGTCGGGCACGCCGCTGGGAACCCTGTCCCTGTCGGCCGGGGCCATCGGCGATGCGGGGGCCTGGATCATCCTTGCCATCGTCCTGGCCAGCTTCGGCGCCGGCGCCGGCATGGCGGTCACCGCCGTGGGCGGGGCGGCCCTGTTCATGGTGTTCATGACCACCATCGGTCGCAGGCTGCTGGTGCGGCTGGGCGACATGGCCGAGCGCGAAGGCGGCGTCGGGCCCGGGCTGATGGCCGTGACCCTGATGCTGTTCGCCCTGTCGGCCTTCGCCATGGACGCCATCGGCATTCACGCGGTGTTCGGCGGCTTCCTGCTGGGCGCGGTGATGCCCAGGGGGCTGTTCGCCGAACAGGTGCGCAAGCAGCTGGAGCCGTTCACGGTGGTGGTGCTGCTGCCGATGTTCTTCACCTATTCGGGCCTGAACACCCAGCTGACGGCGGTGGACAGCTGGCCGCTGCTGCTCATCGCCCTGGTGGTGCTGGCGGGGTCGGTGCTGGCCAAGTTCGGCGCCTGCTGGGCGGCGGCGCGTCTGACCGGCCAGGACAACGCCACGGCCCTGGGCATCGGCGCCCTGATGAACGCCCGGGGCCTGATGGAGCTGATCATCATCAACATCGGCCTGCAGCGCGGTCTGATCGGCCCCGCGCTGTTCTCGATCCTGGTGCTGATGGCCATCGTCACCACCCTCATGGCCTCGCCCCTGTTCGAGCGCGTCTATGGCCGCAAGGCCCGGGCGCGGGGCGAACTTGGCCAGCTGGCCGACCCTGAACCCGGCGCGCCTCCCGGCGCCGCAAGCGTGAGAGACACATCATGATGAACCGTCGCCAGGCCCTGAGCCTGTCTGCCGCCGGCCTGCTGGCCGCCTGCGAGTCCGCAAATGCACGAGGGCAGGGGACCCCGACCCCCTCCCTGCATGAGCTGGCCCAGAGAAAGGGCATGCGCTTCGGCAGCGCTGTGGGCGCCGGGCAGCCGGGGACCGTGACAGCCTCCCTGGACGATCCGCGCTATCGCGAAATCCTGGCCCGCGAGTGCGGCGTGCTGGTGCATGAGAATGAACTCAAGTGGTACGTGCTGCGGCCCGACGTGAACACCTATGACTATGTGCGGGCTGACCGGGTGATGGATTTCGCGGCGCAGCACGGCATGGGCGTGCGGGGCCACACCCTGGTCTGGCACCATCCGCGCTGGTTTCCCGAATGGCTGGAGACCCACGATTACGGCGCGCGTCCGGCGGCCGAGGCCGAGCGGCTGGTGGTGGAGCACATCAACGCCATCGTCGACAGATACGGCGACCGGATCGATTCCTGGGACGTGGTCAACGAGACCGTGGACGAGAACACCGGGGCCCTGCGCGAGACGGCCCTGTCGCGCCATCTGGGTCATCAGGAGATCATCGACCTGTCCTTCCACACGGCGCGGGCGGCGGCCCCGAACGCCCAGCTGGTCTACAATGACTACATGAGCTGGGAGGCCGGCCACGAGCAGCATCAGGCGGGCGTCCTGCGTCTGCTGGAAGGGATGAAGGCGCGCGGCGTGCCCATCGACGCCCTGGGAATCCAGAGCCACATCGGCTCGGGCAACAGCGATGACTCCGTCGGCTTCGACACGGCGCGCGAAGGCAACTGGCGCCGGTTCATGGACGAGGTCACGGGCATGGGCCTGGACATCGTCATCAGCGAGTTCGACGTGCACGACAAGAACCTGCCCGCCGACATTCCCTCGCGGGACCAGGCGGTGGCCGAGCTGGCGCGGCGGTATCTGGACCTGATGCTGAGCTATCCGCAGACCAAGGACGTGCTGGCCTGGGGCATGGTGGATTCCTACTCCTGGCTGCAGACCCACTGGGTGCGGCCCGACGGGATCGCCAAGCGGCCGACGCCCTACGACGCTGCGTACCAGCCCAAGCCCTTGCGCCAGGCCATCGCCGACGCCTTCATCGCCGCCCCGGCGCGCTAGGTCATTCTGGTCCCATGCCCGTCATCATCGCCGCCCGCACCATCGTGACCTGTCCCGGGCGCAATTTCGTCACCCTGAAGATCGAGACCGACGCGGGGATCAGCGGCGTGGGCGACGCCACCCTGAACGGGCGCGAACTGGCGGTGGACGCCTATCTGGCCGAGCACGTCATTCCCTGTCTGATCGGCAGGGACGCGCACCGCATCGAGGACA